>Ga0307373_10002276_pt1 | contig 34784 bp, 41 predicted proteins | sample OX2MG_FD_202534 | JGI IMG/M metagenome (GOLD analysis project Ga0307373, IMG submission 202534) | Soil microbial communities from Risofladan, Vaasa, Finland - OX-2 | ecosystem: Environmental > Terrestrial > Soil > Coastal area > Acid sulfate soil | place: Finland: Risofladan, Vaasa | collected...
GACGTCCTCTGCCGTTGTGTTGAGGCCGTACTGCGCGGCAATACACTCATACCCCTCCGCCTGAAGGGGAGCGATCAGCTTGCTGAAGCAGGAGCCATCGGCCCAGAGTCCGTGGCAAAACACGATGCTTGGTTTAAACTGCGTAGATGTCATTTTCTTCTCCCTATCGATGTTTTATCGTCGCTTGATATAGAGCCCGCACTTCCGCACGGTCATGCATGATTTGCCGAAGTCTTGCCTGCCTAACCTTCTTGGTGCGCCTTTTATCTGCCTTGCTCTCGCAGCATCCACTCCTTGATGTAAGGCGAACAGTGCAGTATCGAGATGCCGGTGGACTCACACTCATTTAGAAAGCGAACGCCATCGACATCCACGAGATCGACCTCCTCTAAATCCATTACCACCGGTTGGTCAGCACCTTCGACTTCGGACCTTACTTGCCTGAGGTGCTCGGATCGAAGCTGGCCGCTAAGGCGAATTCGCGTTTCCCGAGCACCAAGAGTCCGTTCGATCTTCAGTGTCATGGACCATCGCCGAGTCGCGCTTCCCTAAACGCAATAACTATGCCGTTCCTAATTGCTTGCGAGGAAGCAACTTAGGCTCTGCGGCGGTCCTTATTATTCAGGAATTCCTTTACGATGAGGAAAGTATGCGTGGGTTCGATAAATCAAAATCAAATCTCAGGTGAGAGCTTGAATTTGTGTTTGTTTATTTTCAGTCGCTTGATTTTTGAGTCGAGCGTGCGTGACGGCAGCCCCAGTTTCGCCGCCGCCCCCGCCGTCCCTGAGATTCGGCCATTGCTTTCTCTCAGAGCAGCTTCAATAATTTGCCTTTCCTGTTTCACGAGCACGCCATTGAGCGGCTCCGGGCGGGAGAACCTTGGGGGCGCCTCTCTCTTGATCCAGCTTTCTTCCACGGAGAACGTTTCACCCTCGCACAGGATCACCGCTCGCTCGATTACGTTTTGTAACTCACGAACGTTTCCCGGCCAGTTGTATCCCTCAAACAGTTTGAGAGATTTCTTGTCGATGGTCGTGAACTTCTTTCCAGCCCTTTTTCCAAAACGATCGATGAAGTATTCGACGAGCAAAGGAATATCAGCGAGTCGTTCTCTCAACGGCGGTATCTCGATAGGTACAACAGTGAGCCGGTACAAGAGATCCTCGCGAAATTTGCCTTCCGCCACGAGCGCGTTCAAATCGCGATGGGTGGCTGCTAGCGCTCTAACGTCAACGGGAATCGGCTGGTTGCTGCCGACGCGCTCGATTTCACGTTCCTGTAGGACTCGCAACAGCGCAATTTGAACATCAGGCGGCAGGTCACCGACTTCGTCAAGAAAAACAGTCCCGCCATTTGCGGCTTCGAAACGGCCCAGGCGCCGGTGCGTTGCGCCGGTGAACGCGCCCTTCTCGTGACCGAAAAGTTCGGACGCAATCAGCGAGGGTGGGATTGCCGCGCAATTCACCGCGATGAACGCCCGCTCCGCGCGTGCCGATCGTTTGTGGATGGCCCGCGCGATCAACTCTTTTCCCGTACCGGTCTCGCCCAAAATCAAAACTGTCGAATCGGAAGGCGCAACCTTAGTGACCTGACGCAATACTTTGCGCAACGACTCCGAAGAGCCGACGATGTCCTCGAACATTGAGCTACGGTCGATTTGCTCTCGCAACGCCAGATTTTCGTTGCGTGTCCTGGCCTCGGCTTTGACCCGGTCATCGATATCGGTTCCCGTGGCATACCAGCGAGTAAGCTGACCTTGCTCATTTCGAAAAGGGTTGTAGCGGATTAGAAACCAGCGGTACTCGCCGTCGTTCCGTAAGGCTCGCATTTCCGCTTCGAACGGGAGGCCGCGTTCAAGGGCAGCCTTTCGATTCTCACGCAGGTCTTGGAGATCCTCCGGGTGGAATATTCGTTCACGAAATCCAGGACTGACCACATCATCGGCAGTCAGACCCGTGTAATCGAGTGTTGTTTGGTTGGCATAGAGAGGCCCCCCTGCTGGACCCAGAACAACTATTGCCTGCGGTATCGCGTCGGTAATCCGGCGAAGTTCGCGTTCATCGTCCCGCAGTTTCTCTTCGGTTTGCTTAAGCTCCTGGATGTCAGTGCTTGTTCCATACCATCTGATAACTTTGCCCGTCTGGTCGCGTAATGGCTCAACCCGGATAAGAAACCAACGAAACACACCGTCGTGACGGCGAAGACGGGCTTCAATCTCACCTAGTTCTCCTGAAATCAACAGTTCTCGCCATTTTCCCATCAATGACGGCAAGTCCTCAGGATGGAACGCAACTTGCCAACCCCAACCATGAGATTCTTCATGAGAAAGACCTGTGTACTCATGCCATTTTTTGTTGAGGAACTCGTTCGGACCATCCGACAGATTGCACCAAGCTAGTGTGGGGATCGTATCAATCACTTGCCGAAGTTTGGCTTCTGACCTGCGGATTTCGTCGAGGGCATTTGTGAGAGCTTCCTGTGATCGTTGGCGCTCCACGGTGATGCTTGCGATGTGTGTGAACTGGTCGATTATGGACTGGTCCAGTGGTGTGGGCATTTTCGGTTCAGAGTAATAGATCGCGAACGCGCCTAGGACGGCGCCCCCCGAGGACGAGATCGGCGTTGACCAACATGCTCGTACCCCGTGCGCCAAAGCCATAGGGCACCACTCGTACGCTGCCCATCGTGTCTCCGTCGTGAGGTCAGCCGCAATGACTTGTTCGTTCAGGTACGCGGCCATCGCGCACGGCCCCGAATCGGCGTTTAGGGGTCTGCCAACAATGGAGGTGACGAAGCTGTCCGGAAGGCTCGGCGCCGCCCCGTGTTCGAGACGCGTGCCGCTCGGATCGACCAACACAACGCTGCAGTAACACCCACTGGTCGTGCTTTGGACAAACTGACAGATCGCTTCGAGTATTCTCTGCATCGAATGGCCGCCAGTCACCATTTCGAGTAGCAGCTTCTCGCCAGCCGCCAAGTCCTCCTCGCGCTTGTGATCTTCGATGTCGGTCGCCGTGCCGTACCATCTCACAGCTGGGCCTTCGTAGCGGAGCGGCTCGACGCGGCACAGGAACGAACGAAAGGCGCCGTCGAAGCGTCGTAACCGCACTTCGCACTCTCCCGACTTATCAGCGTCGCGGAGTGCCTCCCATTTTTGCATCAGCATGGGGAGGTCCTCGGGATGAATCGCGGCCTTCCATCCCAAGCCATGCGCCTCTTCAGGGGAGAGACCCGTGTAGTCATGCCATCGTTTATTCAGAAATTCGTTCGAACCATCCGGCAGGTTGCACCAAGCGAGGGTCGGGATCGTGTCGATGGTCCTTCGGAGATGTGCCTCCGATTCCCTCGACTCAAGGAGCGCGATCTCTAAGTCTTTTCGGGTTGGATATCGTTTGGCAACATCGGTGACTTCACTTTCCCCGGACGTGCCGGCGCAAACTTCAGGCAAGGTCTCCGCTTTAGCACCTATATGATCTGTGATCGGGCTAGAACCTGGTGAACTCATGCCTGCTCCACTGGGGGCTTAGATTTCACTTGAGGGCGTTCGACACAGATTTTGGGCTAAAAATCTCAATTTGGCCAATTGTTTTTGGGTACTTCGGAGCGCCGGCTGGAAATCATGATGTGTCCGCATCCGTTTGCTGATTCAGTGCACGTGGCACCGGATGGATCAAGGATCACAATCGCGTCGGAAATCCGTCGAAGTTCGCGTTCATCCCCCCGCAGTCTCAGCGAGGGGTTCACTCTGTCGGATTTCTGATGGAACTCGTGGAGTGAACCCCTAGAGTGAGACACTTCGATAGTGCACACTTTGCATATTACTTCCGGATAGTCCATTATTCGAACAAAACTTCGGAAGGCGAGTTGCGGCACACCTGACCCAACCGTTCTACATATGAAGGTTTTAATGTGCCTTCTTCGAGACACGAGCGACCAACTCGTCCAATCTCGAAAGCAAAAGTTTTAGGATTGGAGACTCGTTCGACTTTTTGTAGCCGAGGACAAGCTCGACAGTCGGCGTGTTTCCCTTGAGAGGACGGCTCGTTACAGACCGAGTGAGAAAGTTCTTGGCATAAGCAGGTAACAGCCCTACGCCGCCCGTCGACGCTATTAAGGACACTCCCATGACGACGTGCTCCGTCTCGTGATCTGGCGTGATATTGATTCCGGACCGCTTCAAGTAATCGTCGATGACCGCACGCAGTACAGGAGCCGTGTGCGACACGCCCACGAATGTCTCGCCCACTAAATCTCCAGGACTGATGGCTTTGCGCTTAGCCAGACGGTGGTCACTAGGCAAAACCACCACCAAGGGCTCCTTGACGAGAGGACGGAATGCCAACTCTGGCACGCCTTGCTCACGCCGAAGAAAAGCCGCATCGACGTTTCCCTTCACAATGGCATCGGCGAGCTGCGGCGAGTATTGACTCGATATCATCACGTCGATGTTGGGCAGTTCGTCGCGCAAGATCCGCAACGCTTCGGGCATCCACGTCAGTTCGTGTCCGGTGAGAAAGCCTATCGAGAAGCACGGTTTGGCGGGATGAGCGACTCGGCGAGCAGCTCCGGTTGCCGCTTCAACCTGCGATAGCGCCGAGCGGGCGTGTTCGAGAAACGCTCGACCTGCGGCTGTCAGTTCGATACCGCGAGCGCGGCGCGTCAGGAGTTGCGCGCCTACCTCGTCCTCAAGATCCCGAATTTGCCTACTTAACGAAGGTTGCGACGTGTGCAGCGTTTGCTGTGCTGCCACCGTCAGACTTCCGGCTTCGGCAACCGCGATGAAGTAGCGTAGATGACGTAATTCCATTCCCCACTCCCATGCTTGTAGAGCATCCCTCCCATCCTAACAAGGTATGCTCCAAGCTGCGACTAACGGCTAACATTCTAATCTAACGAGGTGATTGGGATTCGTTGAGCGAGCAATGAGATTTCGGCTCATGCCTGATGAGCATACGTCTAATTCAAGGAGCAGTCACATGTCAAAGAAATTGGAAGGAAAGATTGCACTCGTTACGGGCGGCTCGCGCGGCATTGGTGCCGCAATCGCCAAGCGTCTGGCAGCGGACGGAGCTGACGTAGCCATCACCTACACGAAAGGTGCCGATGCGGCCGCGTCAGTCGTCGAGGAGATTGAACGCGCAGGCCGAAGGGCGATCGCAATTCAGGCGGACGCCGCTGATGCCGAAGCCGTTAAAGCCGCGGTCGAAAAGACGTTTGCCACCTTCGGTCGACTGGATGTGCTGGTGAACAATGCCGGCACGGCCATTCCGAAACCGTTCGAAGAGGCGACGCTGGAGGAGATGGATCGTGTGCTCGACATCAATGTCCGTGGCGTGTACGTCGCGACTCAGGCGGCGCTGAAGCACATGAAGAGCGGCGGTCGCGTCATCACGATCGGTTCGGCCGTCGGCGAACGTGTTGCGGCGCCCGGGCTTGTGCCATACGCGGGCACGAAGGGGGCCGTCAAGATGTTCACTCAGGCGCTGGCCAGAGAGATCGGGGGCCGGGGCATCACGGTCAACAACGTGCAGCCGGGTCCGATCGATACGGATTTGAATCCCGCCTCGGGTGATTGGGCGGTGCCGCAGAAGGCCGCCACAGCGCTCGACCGCTACGGGCACGTCGATGAAATCGCCGCGATGGTGGCGTTCGTCGCCGGTCCGGAGTCCTCGTACATTACCGGGGCGAATCTTACCGTGGATGGCGGAATGAACGCCTGAAGCAACCCCCTCGAAGTCACGTTGCGAATGGAGGCATTGAAGTGAACAGGCAGGTCCGAAGACACGCATATATCACGTGGAGGAAGGTGACGAATGGCTAATGTAGTGAAGAAATATAGCATCTCTTATGAGCTAGCACAGAAAATGGTAGATGCAGCGGTGGCGAAAGCCAGAGAACTTGGCGTTAGCGAGAACGTAGCGATTCTCGACGACGGCGGAAATCTCAAGGCCTTTGGCAGGATGGATGGCGCCCCGATCCCTACCACTGAGATGGCCCAGAACAAGGCATACACAGCTCTGTTCGGCGTCTCCACGCAGGAGTTTTTCAACTTTATCCAGAGCGACCCGTCGCTTTTGGCCGGCATCCCCACACTTGCGCGTATGGCGGCGTGGGGTGGAGGGTTTCCCATAAAGGTGAGCGGAGAAGTTGTCGGGGCGATTGGGCTGAGCGGTGCGCCCACAGTGCAGAACGACATCGACTGCGCGAAAGCAGCTCTAGCGCTCGTATCCGACGCGGTTGCCGACTAAATGATAAAGGGAGCGACCATGATGATTCATACTCACAAGACCGCACCGACACAGTTCATAGAGGCTAACGGAATCCGCTTCGCCTATCGCCGATTCGGCAATACCGGCGGTCTGCCTATCGTCTTCAACCAGCACTACATCGGCACCATGGATTATTGGGACCCGACGGTGACGGATGGCCTCGCTCGCGACCGTGAGGTGATCCTGTTCAACAACGCGGGCGTCTCCAGCAGCTCCGGCGAGGTCCCGACGACGTTTGAGCGGATGGGCGCTAACGCCGTCGCCTTCATCAAAGCGCTGGGCCTGAAACAAGTTGACGTACTCGGCTTCTCGATCGGCGGCATGGTCGCGCAGGAAATCACTTTGCAGGCGCCCGATCTCGTTCGCAGGTTGATCGTCGATGGCACAGGTCCGCGCGGCGGTCAGGGAATGGAGTTGCTGACGCAGGCTGCGGGGCGGCTCTTTGGTGCCACCTACGATCCGCCCGAGAATGTCTGGCTCGCGGTCAAATTCAGTCCGTCCGCGGCGGGCCAGGCGGCGGGACGGGAGTTCCTGAAGCGCACGCATCTTCGGCAAGAGGGCCGCGATCCCGAGGTGAACGACAAGGTGTCGCCCGCCCAGGTCGAAGCGATGGGCAAGTGGGGCGTCCAGCAAAAGGGGTCCTACGACTATCTGAAGACGATCAAGCAGCCATCACTCGTCGTGAACGGCAGTAACGACGTGATCATGCCCACGGTGAACTCTTTCATCATGCAGCAGAACATGCCGTATGCGCAGCTGATCGTCTACCCCGACTCCAATCACGGTGCGCAGCACCAGTACCCGGAGCTCTTCGTTAAACACGCGACTCTGTTTTTGAATGGTTGAGCTCCGGCACAAAACGGATCAAGGAGAAATTGAATGGACACCCGGGTTGTCTTGATTACAGGAGGACTGACAGGCATCGGACGGGCGACGGCCCTCGCTTTTGCCCAGGAGGGAGCTCAGGTTGTTGTTTCCGGTCGCCGCGACGAAGAAGGTCAAAAGCTGGTCAGTGAAATCCGCAAGGCCGGTGCAGAAGCAGAGTTTATCCACGCCGATGTGCGCCGCGAAGATGACGTACGCAACTTGATCGATAAGACCGTGGAGCGATTTGGCCGTCTGGATGTCGCTGTAAACACTGCCGGCACGGAAGGCGTGCCGGGCCCTATAACGGAGCAAACTGCGGATAGCTACGCGGCAACGTTCGATACCAACGTGCTCGGCACGTTGTTGAGCATGAAACACGAACTTCGCGTGATGCTGCCACGAAAAAACGGCAGCATCGTGAACATATCCTCCACATTTGGCCATACCGGCGCGCCTGGGGCTTCTGTCTATTCCGCTAGCAAGCATGCGGTCGAGGGACTCACGAAGTCGGCGGCGCTGGAAGTAGCGGGTACTGGCGTGCGTGTGAACGTAATCGCCCCTGGGCCAATCGAAACAGCAATGCTGAATCGCTTCGCGAAAACCGACGAAAGAAAGGCTGGTTTGGTTTCGAACGTGCCACTAAAGCGCGCTGGTAAACCAGAAGAGATTGCTCAAACTATCCTTTTTGTTTCCTCCGACAAGGCCTCCTTCATAACTGGAGCTTCGTACCTTGTCGACGGTGGCAAAACGGCCCGATGACCCTCGCGTGCGTAGCACACCCGTTCGGCAAGGAGGCTAACAATGAATTAGACGATTGAAGAGAAGAACAAAGAGCTTGTCCTTAAGGCCTTCGACACACTTTTCAACAAACGGGACTATGCCGCGGCCGAGCGCTACTGGTCGCCCAACTACATTCAGCACAGCGCTCATATCGAACCTGGTCGCGACGGGCTATTCAACCTCATCAAGAGCCTGCCGCCGACTTTGAAGTACGAACCCGGAACGATCGTGGCCGAGAGAGCCTTCGTAATCGTGCACGGGCGATTTAGCGGTTTAGGTGCTCCTGTGAATTGGATTGCCGCAGATATTGTGCGCATTCAAAACGGAATCCTTGTCGAGCATTGGGACGTCATTCAGGATGAGGCCACAGAGGAGCAATCCAAAAGCGGCGGTCCCATGTTCGGAAAGACTTTCCCGGTTTGATTTTAAAGGTGAACTGTCATGTCCGCCCCTTCTGAAACACCCGTCACGGAACGCCAGATCCTGCTTGTTGGACCGTACGGGGTCCTTGGTACAGGTGTTATCGACGCCGTCGCATACGACCCAAAATGGGGGATCACCACAGCTGCGCGCCGCCCCCCGCCCACCCATCGCGCGCAGGGAGCACCGTCTCACATCAGCGTCGATCTCATGGACCGCGAGGGCACGGCGAAAGTCTTTTCATCTCTGGATAAAGTGACCGATCTGGTCTTCGCCGCCTACGTCGAAAAACCCACGATGGCTGAAACAGTTGAGCCCAATGCCAGAATGTTGAAAAACACGCTCGAAGCTCTTGCCGCCCGCAATGTTCCTCTTCAGCGCATCGTGCTCGCCGGCGGAGCCAAGTCGTATGGCTTCAGTCTTGGGGCGTTCAACGCTCCAGCCAAGGAGACCGAGCCACGTCTCATTGCGCCGATCCACTACCACCAGCAGGAAGACATTGTGGCTGAATGGGCTGATAAAAATGGAGCCAGCTGGACGGTCTTGCGCCCCCATCTGGTTATGGGATCAAGCCTAAACTCGCCGATGAACCTGGTTACCAGTCTCGCGGCCTACGCTGCGATCACTCGCGAACTTGGGTTGCCCTTACGCTTTCCTGGGACCAAGGAGGGATGGAACACCCTCCAGGAGACGACAGACGCGGAACTGTTTGGCCGCGCGACTTTGTGGGCTCTAGGTGAAGACAAAGCACGCAATGAAATCTTCAACATATCGAACGGAGATGTCTATCGCTGGAGGCAACTGTGGAATGAGCTCGCCGCCTTCTACAACCTTCCAGTCGCAGAGCCGCTTGCGATGTCTACTGTTTCTGAGATGAGCGAGAAGACTCCTTTGTGGGATTCAATAGTTGCCCGCTATGGCCTGCATGCCACGCCATACAACCAGATTGCAAACTGGGCGTTCGTGGACTGGATGCTCAACTTCCGTGAAGAGACAATCCAGAGCACCATCAAGATTCGTCAGGCAGGCTTTGCGGATTGCATCGACACGCACCAGAGCTTTAAGCGGCAGCTCACCAGACTTCGCGATCTGCGCATCATCCCCTAGAAATTGCCGATGCAGGGATCTATCTATGAACGGAGCGAATTCTACAAAGAGACAGTTGTCATGGCGCGGTAATAAACCAGGTACTTACGGTCGTATCGTCACATGAAATGTAAACGGAACAGCCGCCGTTCAAACACGAACCGTTGCTGGCCCAAATGAGGACTCCGATGATCGATGAACATAATGTCGTCGCTGTTAGCAGGTTCGATGGAGACCCTTACAAAAGCTCACAGGCCGCGGAGCTAACCCTGAACGCCGCGATCCTGCGCGCCGAAATCGCGGGAAGCTACGAAGAGTTTCTTGAGATCTTTGAGAGATTTTACGCCGACGATGTGGAGGTGAGCAGTGAAGATTCGCGGGAGACAATACACGGGAAGGAGAGAGTGCGTACGCTTCTCTTCAACTTCCTGATCCCGCTTCACGTAATGGCCGAAATCGGTGGCCTATTGGTATCCATTCGACAGACCGCGATTCCTGGAGATGTTGCCGTTGAGACGCATTCTGCATGGACCCTGGAGTTGGTCGGGGTGTCCGGTACGACCTGCATTCTTAAGTGGCGCGTCCTTCGCAAATGGCATGGGTCGCGCATAGTGTACGAGTATCACTACGACCACCAGCAAATCGGCGGACCACTCACCTTTAATGACTTGAGTTTCAATCCGGCCAATCCTGTTGCAATCGTCCGGAGACCTTCATAAAGTTTGATTCGAACTCGACAGGAAGATCGTTGGAATGAACCCCTAAGTGAGACAGTTTCATGATGCACACCTTGCGGAATTGACGATTACTTCCGGCCAGGCCATCATCCGGGAGTCGGCAACGGCGGTTTCTTACCCGTACTCTCTTAAATCAGACTGGATCACTACTGGGTCTAGTACGCATGCGTCTAGAGGAACACGAAAACCACTACGCCGGTGATCGAAACGTAGAGCCAAATGGGGAACGTCAAGCGTGCGATTCGGCGGTGCATCAGGAATCGGCCCGTCAGCGAGAAAAAGAACGTCGTCAGCACCATCGGCAGGGCGACGACGGAAAGGAATACGTGGCTGGCTAAAATGGAGAGGTACAGCGTTCGCACCGGGCCGTGGCCGGGGAAAATCGTGTCGCCGTGCAGTGCGTGGTTCACGATGTAGCTGATGAGAAAAACGGAAGAGAATGCGAACGCCATCAGCATGCTCGTGCGATGCGCTGCCCTGTTGCGATGTTTGATGAAATACAATCCCACGCAGAGTGCAATCGCGCACAATCCGTTCAGAAGCGCGTTGAGGGCTGGCAAAAACATCCAGCGCCCAGCGAAATCAGCCGAAGCATGATGCACGTATAACAGCCACAGCAGGAATGACACAGCGAGGCCGCTCACGACGACGATCGCTCCAACCACCGGGCGCGGACTAATTTCAGCCTGTTCCATACTGACAATTAAAGCACAAAAATCCATCCGGAAGTCATATAGAGCCTGCCGCAAGAGCGGCTACCTGACTTCCGAGTGGGCTGTGATTCGGGCAGAACTCGCGACAGCAGCGTCTGGTCCCTTGTTCACGTCCAGTGGGAAAAACGCCCGAACACTACAAACCCTGCCAGCAGGAAAAGGATGACGGGTACGGCAACCGATTCATGTCGGCGCACGTGAAAGCCAATTGCCAGCAGCATGATGATCGCGAGTCCGATTGCGGCCCACGGGCTGAGCCACGGAGCGATGTTAGTCGCCATGGGCAGGACGATGCCGAGGCTCCCGGCGATCTCAGCGATACCGATAAAAGTAATTAAGCCGTGTGAGGGACCAGTCGGACCCTTCTTCTTCTCCGACATGGCTTTGTACTTTTCGTAGGCAAACACTTTCATTGCGCCGGCGGCGATGAATGCGAACGCCAAAAGTCCCTGGACAATCCATAGGGCTACGTTCATACAATTCTCCTTTTTTCTTCAATTAGACAGTTGATAGCGCTGTTCAGCGACAACGTTCCCGATTTGTTCGAGCGCGGCTGCTAACGACGACCCAGCGCCTTCACGAAGCTGGTTCTCAGCGTGGATAAACGTCACATCGGTGACACCCATAAAGCCGAAAATGTGGCGCAAGTAGGGTTCTTGAAAATCGAACTTCTCGCTGGGAGTGCCCTTTTCATAGGCGCCTCCGCGCGCAGTGATGACAAAGACCCTCTTATTTCCCAGCAGCCCCTGGCGGCCAGTTGGCCCGTATGCGAACGTCTTCCCGACTCGCACAATCTGATCGATCCATGCCTTGAGCAATGAGGGGATCGCGAAGTTGTACATCGGCGCTCCAATAACGATTGTGTCCGCGACTTGTAGCTCTTCGATTAAGCGATCCGATGCCGAGAGATAATTCCGTTGCGCAGAACTCCGCTTAGAGGGTTCGATCTGTGTTGCGCTCCAGTCATCGGTAACGAGCGGGAGTATTGTTGTGGAGAGGTCCCGTTCTATAACTTCACCGCCTGGCTGGGACGCTCTCCATTGCTCAGCGAACTTTGCCGTTAATCGCCGGGTCACAGAACCGGCGCGAGCACTGGAATCAATCTGAAGTAGTTTCATCTGAACCTCCTGAGCCACATGATTCATTCCATGTTATAGTGGATGTCCATATTGGTGGACGCGGACTATCCTATGGTCCATAAAACATGTCCATACGTCCAATTGGGAGGCCAGGCATGGACCCGATCACCGATGTATTCAAGACGATGCACGTGGCCAGCGTGGTGCACGCGCGGCTGGAGGCCACCGCGCCGTGGGGCCTTACACGTGAGGGTGAGGTCGGGGAACAGCAGGCGGCTCATTCGGCTGCGCCCGGGTATTCGCCGTCGCAGTTCGCGCACTTCGGGATGGTTTCACGTGGCAATTGCTGGCTTAGCGTAGAAAGGATACCGGCTCCGTTCCCGCTCACCGGTGGAGATTGTTTTCTGCTGGCGCCGGGCAGCACATACACGTTGCGGGACAACCCAAGCACCCGCGCGCAGAGCTTTTGTCAGGCCGCACCCAAAAACGGCAGTAACGTAATCCACTACGGTGGCGGCGGCGTCCCGACCACCATAATCTCGGGATGGTTCAGGTTTGGCCAGATGAGCGCCAAGCCCCTAAAGCGCTTGCTTCCGGAGTTGATACTGATCAAGGCGGATCAGGCCCAAACCCTGGCACTCCACGCGACTTTGCAGTTGCTCGCATCGGAGATGGCAGAGCCAGCACCTGGCTCGGAGGTTATGGTGAACCGGCTGGCGGATATTTTGTTCATCCAGTGCGTCCGCGCCCACATCGCATCAAGCTCGGAATCCTGTAAAACCGGATGGCTTCGCGCAATCTTCGATCCAAAAATTGGAGCGGCGCTCAAAGCAATGCACGAGCGAGTCGAGAATCCCTGGACGGTGGAATCACTGGCCGCGGCAGCAGGTATGTCTCGTTCAGCCTTTGCCTTGAGGTTTAAAGAACTGCTTGGGGAAACGCCACTCGCGTATCTGACGAACTGGCGGATGTACAAAGCGACTGGATTGATGCAGGAAGATGATAAGAAGCTGTTCGAAGTAGCAAAGTCAGTCGGCTACGATTCTGACGCTGCGTTTAGCAAGGCTTTCAAACGAGTCTTGGGTGTGGCACCTAGAGAATATCGACGAAGTGTCATGGAGGCGACTTGAAGTTGAGATGCCGGAACGACATTTCGTATCTTGGTGTATTGTCCGTTATCTGAACAAAACTTCGGAAGGCGAGTTGCGGCATAGGTTTTTTTGAGACAGTTTGATTGTGCACACTCTGCGGCAAAATGCGTCCGAGCGACGAAGTGTGTACGAACGATGTGCTCACGAGCATCTGCCTGGCGAGCAGGCGCTCTGCTCTTAGGTATTGAAAGAAGAGGAGCTGATCCGTGGAGTGAGGGAAAGTGATGTCGAATACAAGTACGCCGTTTTTATTTCAGCGGTGAGGACACCCCTGGGCAGCAACAATGCCGGCGCATTTCCTTCTTTAAGTTCCGTACGCACGCGCTATGTGCTGCCTTCTGGTTTCCGGTTTCTTAAGGGAGATAACCCAGCAGATCCACTCATTGCGCGCGAACTGGTGCAGGCTGCAGTCGGAAAACATGCCCTAGGCAGATCGACGAACACTGGTCGACTTCGGAACCGATCGTTCGATCAAAGACTGCGAAGGGCTGTCATAAAGTTTTCGATCTTGCGGTTCGATGATGCTTTGCCGGACTTGAGGTTGTGCTCGATACATAGTCCGGAGAAGAAAGAGAGCACCATCTCCGCAATCGCAGAAGGAGCCATCCTGGGCTTTTCGGCCTCGATATTCATCGCGAGAAGGCGCTGCAACATCGCCCGATTCTCCGTCACGACCGCATAAGCCTCATCCGGAAGGATAGCGAACTCCCGCATGGAGTTGACGGAAAAGCACCCCTGCTGTTCCCCTTTGTTGAGAGGACCATTCTTAAGAAAAGCCTCGACGTTGTTCCAGCCGAGAGGCTCCTTAGTAAGAAGCCCCCTCTTCCCCTGGCTCTCAAGGTAGTGCCGAAGGCAGGCCACAAAAAGATCTTCCTTGTCTCGGAACTCGGTGTACAGCCCTGACTTGTTCACGCCTGTGGCTCGTTCCAGTTCCTGGAGGCTCGTGTCTGCAAACCCGTGCTTCCAGAAGACGGGCATTGCTTTCTCCAGCACTTCCTCTCGACCAAAACTCTTGGGGCGCCCCATAGACACATTGTCCGATAACGAACCAAATAGTTCAATATCCCTGTATCCTTTGCTGCGCCTCCGTCATCCTATTGAACTGAGCGGTTCAAAAAGATTGACGGGGCCTGAACAAGGTCGCAGCCAGTCCAATTAGTCGAGCGGTGAACCGTTTACTGGGTCACTTTGTAGCCGGCTCAGCGATTGAGGAGTTCATGAGATGTCGACTCAGCCACTGTTCACACCATATCGGATGGGGGACCTCAATCTTCCCAACCGCATCGTCATGGCCCCTCTCACCCGGATGCGTGCGCAATCGCACGATCATGTGCCCACAGCTGTGCAGGCGGACTATTACGCGCAGCGTGCTTCGGCCGGAATGATCATCGGCGAGGCCACGGCGATTAGCCCGGAAGGATTCGGCTGGGCCGATACGCCCGGCCTGTGGACGGAAGAACAAGTCCGCGGATGGCGACGCGTCACGGATGCCGTCCATAAAGCCGGCGGCCGCATGATCGCACAACTGTGGCACACGGGAGCAATCTCCCATCCTGAACTACTAGGCGGCGCGCAACCCGTATCCGCATCGAACGTCGATCCGGGCCAGCTATCGTTCACGCGGACGGGACGGAAGCCAACGGTAACACCACGGCCTCTGACAAAGTACGAAATTAACGTCACAATCGCGGACTTCGCGCGAGCTGCGCGAAACGCGATGGAAGCCGGCTTCGATGGCGTCCAGATCCTCGCCAACTATCTCTATTTGATCTCGCAGTTTCTGAACGCCACGACCAACCTGCGCAAGGACGAATACGGCGGGAGCCTGGAGAATCGTTCGCGTTTTCTCTTCGAGGTAGTCGAGTCGGTCCTAGGTGAGGTCGATGCACTACGGGTTGGAGTCAAGATCAGCCCGATGCACGAAGGCGGTGCATTTCAGGCGAACGAAGAGACCCTGTCCATCACCGAATACGCAATTCAGAAGCTGAGCACCTACAACCTTTCGCACTTGTTGCTCATGGGCAATACCACCGACTTCTCCAGTACCCCGCTCGAGAAGTTGGCCGGGGATGGCATGTTCCAGCATTTCCGTCCTCTCTTCGACGGCACTCTCATCGCAAACGTGAAGATGGACCGTGATCGCGGCAATCGCCTTATAGCGGAAGGGTTGGCAGATCTCGTGGCGTTCGGCCGTCCTTATATCGCAAATCCTGACCTGGTACAGAGGTTGGCAGAGAATGCGCCCCTTGCCGAAGTGGATTGGGAAACCGTCTACGCCTCGGGGCCACACGGCTATTCCGATTACCCAACCTACCAACCATCGAAAGATCTCACCCCACACAGATAGGAGGAATCATGAATCTCACTGGAAACACCATCTTCATTACCGGCGGCGGATCGGGTATTGGCCGTGCGCTGGCCGAGGAGTTGCACAAGCGTGGAAACAAAGTGATCATCTCGGGCAGACGCAAGAGCCATTTGGACTCCGTAACGAAGGCCAATCCGGGCATCGAGGCCATCGAACTCGACATCGCAGACCCGGATAGTATCGAAGCGGTGGCGAAGAAGTTGATTGCAGAACATCCGGATCTGAATGTTCTCATCAATAACGCTGGAATTATGGAACCGGATCAGGCGGCGGGTGTCATCGATGACAAACTGCTCGTGTCGACTGTCACCACCAATCTTCTGGGCCCCATTCGGTTGACATCCGCCCTAGTGGATCACCTTAAGAGCCGTCATGGTGTGATTCTCTACAACACTTCGGCCCTTGCCTTTGTGCCATTAGCAGTGACGGCTATCTATTCTGCCACCAAAGCTGCACTCCACTCCTATGTGTTATCCCAACGCTTCTTGCTTCGCGACAGCGGTGTTCAAGTGCTCGAGGTGGCGCCACCGTGGGTGCGCACGCCGCTCATGAATAGCCAGGACGCCGAGCAGGCAATGCCTCTCGACCGGTTTATCGCCGAAACGTTAGACGTCCTTGGCACAGATGCGAACGAGATCCTCGTTGAAGCGGCAAAACCCCTGCGAGCCAACCCTGGCCCGGGCGAGCATGCTTTGGTGAACGGGTTCAACCAGCAAATGCTGAAGCTATTCGGTCCGAGCCAAAGGTAACGGTGGCCGAGCCGCGTCTCATTCTTAGGCCGACTTAGAGCAAGGGAGAACGAGGAAAACAATGAGTGATTCAAATGCGGAGAAGAATAAGGCGCTTGTCCTGGAAGCATTCGATACGTTATTCAACCAGCGCGACTACGCTGCGGCCGAGAAGTTTTGGTCGCAACGTTACGTCCAACACAGCGCTCATATCGCGCCGGGGCGCGAAGGCTTGTTCGATCTCATCAAAAGCCTTCCGCCAACGCTCAAGTACGAGCCAGGAACGATCGTGGCCGAAGGAGATTTCGTGATCGTGCACGGACGGTTCTCGAATTTTGGGCTTCCCGTGAACTGGATTGCAGCGGACATCGTTCGAATGAAGGATGGGATTCTCGTCGAGCATTGGGATGTGATTCAGGATGAAGCCACAGAAGAGCAATCGAAAAGTGGCGCTCCAATGTTCGGAAAGACTTTCCCAAACTACAAATGAAAGGGATTTTATAGGAGACTGACCCATGGGAAACGACGGTTCTTACGTAGCTCTCGCGCTGAAGGTATGGAAAGCCCAAATCGATCGGGCGGACAAGCTTTTTGGAGGCCTCTCGTCCGAAGGGGTTCTGCGGGAAGTAGCGCCTGGCAAGAACAGGCTACTTTACTTGTGGGGACATCTCACAGCCATACATGACGCGATGCTGCCGCTGTTGGGGCTGAGTGAACGACTTCATCCCGAGTTTGATGTCGCCTTCATTTCAAATCCAGACAGGTCGCGAGTCGACGTTCCTTCGCACGAACGGGTGCGCCAAGCATGGAACAGCGTCAACGGTGAACTGTGGAGAGGTTTTGAAGGAATGTCGTGGTCTGACTGGCTGCAGCGACACTCTACCGTGTCCCCAGAAGATTTCGCAAAAGATACTTCGCGCAATCGCTTCGCTATCCTGCTGAGTCGCACGAACCATCTGTCCTATCACCTCGGCCAGGCAGTCCTCGGACGCAAGTGATCGACCATGAAGCATCGGAACTCGCGTGTTCAGAGTTCAGCAACAATGGAGAAAGACAATGTTCAAAAAGCTTGAGGGCAAGACCGCGGTCATCACAGGCGGGACTGAAGGGATTGGGTTGGCTACGGCAAAACTATTCGCCAACGAAGGTGCGTATGTCTTCATCACGGGCCGCCGCCAGAAGGAACTCGACGAGGCCGTGAAGGCAATCGGCGTCAACGTTTTTGGAATTCAGGGTGACGTTGCCCAAATGGCTGACCTTGACCGTCTTTACGAGACCGTCTCTAAAGTGAAGGGGCAAATCGACATTGTTTTCGCCAACGCCGGCTTTGGCGAATTCGTTCCCTTTGGGGCCGTCACCGAAGAGCATTTCGACAAATTATTCAACATCAATGTAAGGGGAACGCTCTTTACCGTGCAAAAGGCCTTACCGCTCCTGAAGGATGGTGGCTCCATTATTCTCAATGGCTCTGTCGCGAGCGTGAAGGGTACCGCCGCCTTCGGTGTCTACGCTGCGAGTAAGGCTGCCATTCGTTCTTTCGTGCGAACCTGGACCACAGATTTGAAGGACCGTCGTATTCGCTCAAACGTCGTTAGTCCCGGTCCCATCAATACGCCCCTAGCGAATCGGCAATCTGCAGACGTCATTGCGCGCATTGTGTCCACGATCCCGATGGGTCGCATGGGGGAACCAGAAGAAGTTGCTAAGGTGGCGCTGTTTCTGGCGTCGGACGACTCTAGTTTCGTCACGGGTATCGAACTGTTCGTTGACGGCGGCAGAGCCCAGATCTAACCGGAGGCCCGAGCGACGATATTGCCGTCCAAGCTCACTAAGGGTTCACTCTCTAGGATTTCTGATGGAACCCGACTGGAGTGAACCCCTAGACTGAGACAGTTTTTTCGTGCACACCTTGGGGTTTCCAATTACTTCTGGTTAGCCCGGCGGTCTCAATGGGTCGTCGCAACAGTAGAAGGAAATCCCAAGTCCATTAATTCCAGAGCCTAAGAATCATCCGCGAGCACAAAAGCAAAGAAAAGGCATCCTGTTTAGGTAAAAGCGAACTGCAACCCCAAAGTATCGGTCCGCTTGAACATATTGCCAGATCAAACGACCGGATGGGTGTTGCATTGACCGTCTGAACCGGCACCGTCAATCAGGAGTACTCGCGATCACTTCCTACAAGCCGACTTCTCGTTACGTATCTTGATCGCGACATAGAGTTCGTCGGTTCAAATTAAGCCTCCGCGATTCACTACCCGTCCGTTATTAGGCCTGGGCCTTCGCGCTTGCGGGCTTGTTCGCAACCGCTGTACCAAACATGTCCGCCAGCGTCTTCCGCGCAAGAGAAGCGGGGACGAGGGCGTTCAATATGCGGTTGAGCCGGCCTGGAACGATCCTGGATCGGTTTTTGACCAGACCGCTGAGGCCCTCAGATACGCACTGCTCGACGCTCATCGGTTTCATCGGCATAGTCTTCGGATCGAGGGCGAACTTTTCGAGCACCGCTGTGTTCGTAACCCCGGCTGCCAGTACAGTGACGTAGACACCTCGAGGTTTGAACTCATAGTGAAGCGCCTCGCCAAGGCTGTGTACATACGCCTTCGCGCCTCCGTCATTCGCCATACACGGAATGCCGTTTTCCGCACCCATTGCCCCCACGAGGATCAAGCCGCCCCGCCTCCGCTCGGCGAGCTTCCCGCCGAAGTAATGGGCGATGTCTAAATGCGACATGGTGTTGAGTCGCAAGGTCTCCTCGAGCAGCTGTCGATCGAGCTTCAAGAACTCGCCGGGATTTCCGGTGCCGGCATTGGAGACGACAAGACCGATGTCGAGATCGTCAGTGGCGGAGGCGAGTTGCCTGATGAAATCCTCCTGGGAAACATCAAGCACAACGACTCGGTGCTCCACACCGTATCGTTTGCTAAATGCAACGCCTACTTCCTTAAGCAAGTCCACCCGCCGCGCCACGAGGACAATATTGATGCCTGAAGCTGCGATTTGCTGCGCAAATTCCTTACCTATTCCGGACGACGCACCCGTGACGAGTGCCCAGGGGCCGAACCTTTTTTTATCGAGCACGACTGTCACCTCTTCGCTCCGTTCTGTCTGCTTCGGGTTTGTTGTGTCATAGATTATTCGGTCGAATTAATTCTGCGTTCTGAGCATACGGTCAACCGATCGGCTCATTTGTTTCAAAATAAATCCAGGCGCCAAGCGATTCATCATTTTGAGCTGATTCGCCTGACCTGGACGAATTTCAAATCGATCGGTTTGCATTCCTTTGACGGCCACTTTAACCATGTCTTCCGCCTTCATGATAGAAGCGCCTTTCATGTCTTCAGCATTAAAGTCATCCAAGAGTTCCGTTTGTGTCGCAGGCGGTGCTAGGTCAAATACCTTCACTTTGGTGTTTTTCAGTTGCACACGAAGAGACTCGGTGAACGAATGCAGACCGGCCTTGGTGGCGCAATAAACCGGTGAAATGGGCAATGGAACAAATGCCAATCCCGATGAAACGTTCATGATTGCCGCCTCTGATTTTGTTTTCAAATGCGGCAAGAATTGTTTCACCATGCGAATCGGCCCGCTCAAATTGATTTCAATCTCTCGGGTGATGTCTTCGAGGCTTCCAGCTTTGTCGTGAATATTGATCTCACGCATGATGCCGGCGTTGTTGATCACAATATTGAGCTCAGGAAATTGTTTGGTGACCTCTTCATAAAGAGAGGCGATCGCTTTCGGATCGGAAACGTCGCTTCGAAAGGTGTGAATTGTGGGAAAGGCCGCTTTCGCACGGTCCATCTTAGCTTGATCGCGGCCCGTGATAAGAATCGTGTTACCAAGCGCAGTGAGTTGTTTGGTGAGTTCGTAACCGATGCCGCTGCCACCGCCGGTGATCAAAATCGTATTGCTCGTAAGTTTCATAATTAAAGATCTCCTAAGTTATGTAACCATTTACATGCCGCACTCCACGTCGACGAGACGGCTCAGAAGGTTGATAGGCGGTCTTCGAATAAACGCTGAGTAAGCTCAATCAACTTTGTAAACGCGGCCGGTTTGCGCGCCCAAGATCGCGCGTTTGTAGGCTTGTCCAACTTTCCATCCTTCGACCGGAATCATGCCGGTAAAGAACTGGGCAAATTGAGATTCGGATTCTTTTAGCATCGTGGGACTCACCGCATTGATACGCAGTCCCTTAGGAAGCTCAATTGCAGCAGCCCGAACAAAGGCTTCCAACGCGCCCGAGACGGTTGAAGCCGCGACGCCGGCGATGATCGGGTCGTCATTGAGAATGCCCGAAACCAAAGTGAAGGATCCTTTTTCTTTGATGAACGGGATCGCCTCCTGAACCAGATTGATCTGACCCATGAGTTTGCTTCCCAACGAAAACTGCCACTTTTCAGCGGTGAGTTCAGAAAACGGAGCAAATGCGACTTGGCCTGCTGCAATGGCCACGGCATCAAACGAGCCGACGGCTTGATAAAGCTTCCTGACACTTTCGCGGTTCTCGATCTCGACTTGAAAATCGCCTGATTTGTGCCCGCCCTTGACTATCTCATGGCCAGCACCCGCCAATGCCTTTTGAACCAGTTCGCCGATTTTTCCGTTTGCGCCAATCAAAATAATTTTCATAAAAACTCCATTCTCGTTTCTGATCTCAGGAGTTATTTATTCACTTTCAATTTAGGGGGCCAATCCGCCAGTAGTGGCGATCACTTGCCCAGTAACCCAGCGGCGTGCGCGCAACCATTCCCTTCACCGCCGCCTCCTCGCCCTTCCGGGCGGTGGCTGCCCTAGCATCGCTGTATCCACCAGGCCGGGGGCCACCGCGTTTACCGCAACGCCCCTGGGATCGAGTTCCGCCGCCCAAACGCGAGTCAACGCATCGTGATTGCGTGTCACAAGGTCCCGATCCAGGCTTTAAGCCTCTTTGTCTCCATCACCACCACCTCGCGGTCGTTGGTGCCGAGCGCAACAGCCGCCATACCCTGAAAGGCGGAGAAGAGATGGACCGCGAGTTCTCGTGAATCCTTTTCATGGCCAACGGCCCGGAACTGCTCCTCAAGCCAACGCATGGGCTCAGTGAAGAGCGCCGCGGATTTCTTCGCGAGAGCGCCGCCCTCCTTGTGCATCTCCGTGCACAGCCCGCCAAGAGGGCATCCTCCGTGCGCCAGTTGCTCCCGGTTGCGGTGAACGCTCTCCACGAAAGCCAACAGCCGCTCCTTCGGAGAACTCAAGCGGTCCCAATCCGCCCGGGCTGCGCGAAACTCCTCCAGGCGCCGCTCCACCACGGCTTCGGCGAGTTCTTCCTTGGTTTTGAAGTAGTAGTAGACATTGCCTACCGGCACACGAGCCGCCTCCGCGATGTCCGCCAGACTGGTCTCTCGGAAACCGCGTCCATACGCCAGCTTCGTCGCAGTCTCAATCAGCCTCGTTCGCTTGTCCGGTTGCGCCGTTCGCATATTCTCTGACTCGTAGGAGTTAGTCATTTAACTAACTCAGAGCATAAACCCCATGCGCCCGAGTTGTCAACCCCCGAACTGCTTCCAGATGATGGCAAGCCGGGAACTATTCGATTTTTCTGACGAAGACTTGCAAGGGCGAGTGGAGGAATTCATCGAACGGTACTACAACGAGTCTCGGTTACATTCGGCGCTAGGCTATTGTTCACCTGAGAAGTTCGAAAGAACGTCGCCGATAGAACCCCAGAGAGGCTCCGCGGCGGCGGTTATAACGTTCTTAAGTGGATGATGAATGGTCGATCGATGGCAAAGACCCCCTCGAACCAGGGGTGTGATGCACACCTCTGTCTCAAGGAGGGGTTCACTTCCTGGATTTCTATTGGGACGCGACTGTACACGAAGTGTGCACGAATCGAATGTTTTCAGTTCATTGGGGTTAGCTTTTGAGCGAAAGCAGGTTCCCCGATTTATTGGAAGCGCTGGTAGTTAAGAGTAGAAGAAGGAGCTGTTGGAGTCGAGTTCGGTGCGCCCAAGGCAGGCTCTTACTCTTCGTTTCGGGCAGCAGACCGAAACCCTACTGCCGCCCTCCAGGCATCTAGTCGAAATGCACATATTTTGTCAGCCAGGAGTGCTACGTTCGGACGATTGTGGTTGAGAGAGACTGGCATCCATTTGCGCTAATCGCTGTGCGAATCAAGACAAGACACAAAAGCAGACGCCGAACCCATCCTAGGTCGCGACCCGCCCGCATCAAAATACAACTCATTGATTGTGAGCAAACAGACACTGGAGAGAAAGTCTTTGCGAGTCAGAGAATCAGAAGAGGAACCCCCTGGCAAGCGGCGCTGATCCATCTGGCGGGACTCCATGACATGGTTTTGAGGTCGCGGTTCTGCTCGTTTGGCTTGTTTCCTTTTTCGGCTGTCTCCGGTGGCCATTGGCGCCATTTCCCGTCGACTTCCTTCCCGGTTGGTCGTCTACTTCATTCAAGAGCTTTCGCTCAAGCCCAGCAAGGTCCCCCGCTGATTGCCCGATCAGCATCTTCGTCTTGGCGTCATTGAACCCGAGCCGACGCGCCAACTCGCATATCCTCGCAAGCTGCTCGTCTCTTTCACTTTGTCTGATGACTGGCTCCTCGGCGGCAGCTTCGCCGTTCGGATAGAATTCCCCTGCGATCTCCTCGGCGCGCTCCGCGTCTGTCTCACGCACGACGTACTGAACTCCGCGTGACAGATCGAGCGCCGCGCGCCCCTCGCCCAAAAGCCTGACAGGCTCGGTCATATTCGCGACTAAGGCCCTCAGGTTCGCCGCTCCGATTTCAAGGCTGAGGATGTAGGCCACCGAGGTATGCCTCGTTCCGTCCCGATCGGAGTAAGAGATTCTCTCCGGGGTGGCTTTCAAAGTGGCTTTGATGCCCGTTAAGCGGCCTCCGTTCAGCCGACGAATCTGCATCAAGCCGTTGGAAAGGTTGCGAACTGATCGATAGCTACTGGTGTGAAGCCGGCAGATTGCGCCGAACATTGGGAATTTCTCCAGAATGAAGTAGAGATCTCCCGATGGCCGGCAATCTCCTCCCTCCAAATCGGGGCAGCCGTCACCGCAGGGCTCAACCGGCTGGCCCTTATTTGGTCCATCGACATACCTGTAGTTGCCAGGCCAAGGCTCCCCCTCAGGGTGCTTTGGCGTTCTCCGAGTCGCTTGCATTTCGAACCGGGGCCCGCCACCATTCGCAAGCTGCACAAGTTCGCCGCGGCATTTGCATCCTCCCGGCGTCCACAGAGCGTATTCCGTTCGAAAGACTTCGCGTGGATCGTCGTTGAGGAAGATGATTCCCAATTCGGTTGGTTTCTCTCCATGTACTTGAGCGATCTCTGTGGCTGGCACCCAAACTATGTCTTGCCCGCGAAGTGTTTTCCGTTTGAAAACGAAATGATCCAGCCTGCGCGGATGCCCGTTTTCGCTGCCAGGCTCCGGGCCCTCCCCGATGGCGACTTTCATTGTCACCGGGAGTTTCTCGAGGGCGGTGCCATTTTCATCGTGTGTTAATCCGAGAATCCCCATCACGTCTCTCCTTTATGGTGTGAGCGGTCTCTGCTTCAGTAGGACTTCTGTCTTGCAGCTCTTGCGGCAATTACATTCGAGTCAGAACAACGCGAGCTGCGCGTCTGGCGTCGAGGTCGATCGCCGGGGACTCTTCCGGCGGGATGAGTCCATTGCCGATCTGAGTGCCGACCACTGGTCGACTTGAGTCACGGTAGGCTCAATCAATGGAATGTCAGAGGCGGTTTGCTCGGCAGAGATTTCTGTTTCCTCAGTCATTCGTGTGCCAACTATGTCGTCTTGCTTTTTCTGAACCGTGGCCCACACGGCATCGGCGCTTTCACCGATACCTTTTTCTGTCACGAGTTCGCGGGCCATGGCCATCAGGATGTCATCTTCGTCGTTGATGGATTGCAGCCCTTCGGAAGAGAACTTGCCTTCCATGGCCAGAGAGACCAGCAGCTTCTTGCCCATCAAACGAAGACAGCTCTCCTGCATCGTCTCCGCGTAGTGCAGGAACTTCACTTTCACCGGAAGACGCTGCCCGATTCTCCAGCTTCTCCGGCTTGCTTGCCGGAGGACGTAAATCGAGTAACCAGTCTCGTAGAACAGGATTGTGGGAAAGTCGATTAGGTCAAGCCCGGTCTGAACGAGTTTCGGGTGGCAGATGACCGCTTGCACTCCTGCGCGGATTTGCCGTTCATACCAAGCCTCCCGCGACTCTGGCGGCACATCCGTCGTGAGCAGCGCGACGCGGATTCCCTCATTCATGAGGATCCGCTCAAGCCTGCGTGTGACGTCGCGCTTCTGCGTGTACACGGCATAAATCTGGCAGCGACGCCCACGCGCCAGTTCTGCTTTCACTTCTTCCACTAAGCGGCGCTCCTTCGCGTACACGTGACCTTCGTTCAAGTTCTGAGTCTCGGCGATGAGGAATCGCTCGCGCTTCTGAGTCTCAGGGTCGTACTCATATCCATACAGGTCCCCAAGGCCAAACGGACGGTCGGGATAGAGGAGCAAAGCATTCAACGCCACACTCATCACTGACGGATTTCTCCGATGCTCCTGCAGTGCCTTCTTGATGTCTTCTTCGAGCTTCTTGTATGCGTCGCGTAGCGGTGCATCCATCTCCACGCTGACGACTTCCTCGCGATAGGGTGGCAGCGCTTCTGAAATATCTTCTAGTGAAATGAACGCTCCCAGGCTCATCAGGAAACGGCCAAAGAGAAGCGGGGATGCGCCAGGGCGACGACGGATGCGTTTTGTTATGCGCCCATCTGAGCAGGCATTATCCGCCGGCTCAATGACCGTGATCTTTTCGAGCAGCCCGTAGGTTTCCGTGAAGGCTCGCACTCCCGCTTCGCCATGCTCAAACCCTTCTTTGACCATCTTGGCAGGTTCGAGACGGAACAGGATGTTGAATACCTCATCGGCGTAGCCGCCGAGAAGCGTGCCTGTGAGGACCACCGTGCGTTGCGCACATCCAGCCAACGTGCCGAGCGCATTTCCCTGGGCGGTGTCTCCTTTCAGTTCGTGCACCTCATCAGCGATTGCGTAGTCAAAGAAATCGGGCATGTAGCGCCCTATGAAATCCACCGGAGCGAAGCGCCGGGTTTTCGTCCCGTCCGCCTGCCACAAAGCGCTGTATAACTCCCGCCGCGATTTGGCGGAATTCTCACCATTCTGACTGCCCAGAATTTCGCTCAACTTCGCTTTCTTGAAATCCGCCGACAGAACCCGCTCTCCGTCTTCGCCCAAGTAGATCGGGCAGCCGGAGTCCGCATTCAAAACGCTTCCCTGATATCGGCCGCAGCGTGCGAGCCTGTACGCGTGCCGCCAGAAGTAACTAAGTTTCCCGCGATCGCGGCCCACGATGAAGAATGCCGGGAGCCCGCAGATGGAATCCCAACGCTGACGAGCAGTCCGCGCCACCTTCCGCTGTCGCAACTCGGTGAGTGTGGTCCGCAGCCCTTCCCGAACAATGCGGCCGTGTCGTAATCTGACTTCGTTGACTCCTGCATGGCCCACTGAACTCGTCGGAGTCCGCAGGCCGTCGATGAAGAAAACCCGCACGCGAGGCAGGGTTAGAAACGCTTCTCGCGCCCACTTCTCAACCAACTGCGGCGGCACCATGGCGAGCGCCGTAAAGGGTTTGCGGTCACTGTGCACATGAACAGCCCCGAGTGAGATCAGGGTCTTTCCGGTCCCGCACTCCGCGATTACCGCAGCACCCCGTGCTTCATTCCAGCGCTTCACCGCGCCCATCATCGCGAGCGTTTGTGCCGGAAATGGCTTACGGAGAAGTTGCCCGATGAGCGGCGAAGCTATGTCGTCGACGCCGTGGAGCGGTGGATAGGTCCGAAGAATCCGCTCAGCCAACTCAGAGCTGCCCGCACGCAAATATGTGGCGATCGAATCTATGTTGTTCATGATGTGGAATCCCTTCAAAATCGTGGCGGTCCGCCTGACGACCACCACATAACTTCATACTGGGCTGGTGCAGTTCACCTCTATAAAAGGAGCCAGCCCATGTTCGAGGAGTACGTACAAACAGCAGCAGATCTAGAAAAGTACCGTAATGCCCCACTTGCAGACGAAAGGCGACATTTTCTCGTTCATCTAAGGGCGCAGGGTTACAGTTACAGCCGCGTTCGGCGAATCAACAACGTTCTTTTGGCGATCGCAATCAGACTGAAGTGGGGCAATCAGAAAAGGATTTCGTGTGCCGAATTGTCCGCTGCAGCCGACCGCTGGATAGCGCAAAGGACCCGGCCCGGGACTAGACCCAGAAGCATCCAGGGCGCCAGAACCGGCTTCATCTCTGTAGGATCCGCATGGCTGCGACACCTTGGACGACTCGAAGAGGTACCAATTCAAGTACCTTTCGCGGAGCAGTTCGGCGCCTTTTTGCTACATCTTCGGGATGAGCGTGGCTTAGCGGACAACACATTAATTTGCCGCCGGAGGTCTCTGGCTCATTTCTTTGGATGGTTGTCAGAACGGGGCATCTCGATCGGGACTGTGGGCCCGAGGGAAATCACGGAATACTTCTCGGCTCACCGAATCCGCCCATGGAAACGGGCCACGGTCTCATTCCATGTATACACGTTGCGCTCTTTCTTCCGGTACGCCGCTTCACGTTCGTGGTGTGACGAAGGCATCCCCGCCATGATCGACAAGCCTCGGCAGTATTCGCAGGAAGGCCTTCCCGAGGGACCGAGATGGGCAGATGTACAGCGCCTCATTGCAAGTCTGAACGGGAGCCATCCTACTCAAGTGCGGAGCCGAGCGATTATTTTGCTCCTCGCAATTTACGGGTTCAGGATTGGCGAGGTCTGTCGCTTGAGACTTGACGACATCGACTGGAGGGCAGAACGAATCTACCTTCACAGGCCGAAACAAAGGAAGACTCAGGAATATCCACTGATCGCGACGGTCGGCGAAGCGCTCTTGCGTTACATCCGGGAGGTGAGGCCACGATCAGCGCATCGTGAAATCTTTCTAACGTTGAAACAGCCTTATCACCCTCCATGTGCCGCAGGCCTCGGAACAATCGTTATCACGCACATCAAAAATCTTGGAGTACGACTCCCACACTATGGCCCGCACGTCCTGCGGCACGCCTGCGCCAGACACCTGCTGGCGGCGGGATTCTCGCTTAAGGAGATCGGCGACCACCTCGGGCACAAGTCTTCAGAGGCTACGAAAATCTATGCGAAGGTCGATTTGCCCTCGCTGCGACAGGCGACTGGAGAAATCTCCGCTTTGGCTCAGTACGCCGCCCAGTGTCAACGAGAGGCAACGCCTTTCTTTCCAAAGGGAAGTTTGGCGGCTTTACGAGAGGTTGCGCGCTTCCACTTGGGAGGTGTGCAGTGAGACTTTCCGCCGCAATTCAAGAGTATATCGAGTACAAGAGATCGCTGGGGATGCTCTATCGTGACAGCGAAGGCCGTCTGAAAGCCTTGCTCAGACAGATCGGCGACGTAGAACTCCCCGCGATCACAGCCCAACAAGTGCGGGAATATCTCAACGGAACTAGCGGGCAAGTGACCAGGCTTTGGTTCACAAAGCATTCGGCTCTTCTTGGCTTTTTCCGGTATGCCGTCAGCCGTCGCTACATGGAACATTCTCTCGTCCCCACCACGTTGCCCAAGAAGCCACCAAGACTGACACCTTACCTTTATTCGGTGGATGAAATGCGCCGCCTTTTGCGCGCGGCGGACTTAATACATCCCCCCGCATGGCTGATGGAGCCCCATACGGTTCGAACTCTTCTATTGCTGCTCTACGGCACCGGTCTGAGGATCGGTGAAGCCATTAGATTGAAGTTGCGCGATGTGGACCTCGTCGAGAACATCCTCACGATTCGCGAAACGAAGTTCTTTAAGTCAAGGCTTGTTCCCATCGGGACCGACCTTGCCGATGTTCTTCGGCGCTATTACGAGCAACAATGGCACGGGCGAGATCACACATCCGATTCTCCGTTCCTATGTACACATAAACGCACCCAACTTACCAGGCAGAGGGTCCGTTGTGCGTTCAATCGCCTCCGAACCGAGGCTGGGGTTTTACGTTCCGATGGAGGACGCTACCAGCCAAGACTTCACGATTTCCGCCACACGTTCGCGGTGACACGGCTGGTGACCTGGTATCGGGAGGGGAAAAACGTTCAACGTCTGCTTCCACATCTGTCCACCTACCTTGGCCACGCTCACATTGCGGACACGAGCACCTACCTGACGATGACCAAGGAGCTGCTTCAGGAAGCAAGCCAATGTTTCGAGCGTTACGCCTTGTCCGGAGGTGCAAAATGACAGAGCGTTCTTTCCTTGGGCTTTGGGTCAGACGATTCTTGCTCGAACACCTTGTTGCGGAGCGGAACCTCGCGCGAAACACTCAGCACAGTTATCGCGACACCCTCCGCTTATTGCTGCCTTTTGCATCGGCGCAACACCAAAAGCCAATTGACAAGCTCACCATCGACGATTTGTCAGCGGCCATAGTCCGGGCTTTTCTGGGGCACCTTGAGTCAGCACGTGGCTGCAAGGTCGGCACCCGGAATCAAAGGCTTGGCGCGATCCATGCTTTGGCCCGCTTTATCGGCGAGCGGAGTCCGGAACACATTGATTGGTGTGGCCAAATCCGCATGATTCCCTTCAAACGCACCGAACAAAATCCTCTCCCTTATCTCGAAAAAGAGGAAATGGACGCGCTACTCAACGCCCCAAATCAACGAACGAAGCAAGGGCAACGGGACTATGCGTTTCTGCTTTTTCTTTACAACTCCGGCGCCCGAGCGAGTGAAGCCGCTCACCTGACCATCGCTGACATCGACCAGGATTCATCGGGGGCTGGCACGGTAAAGCTACACGGTAAAGGGAACAAGGTCCGCTTGTGCCCGTTGTGGACGAAGACAATGGAGGCTCTTCGTTCGCTATCGCAGGACCGATCAGGCACGGCGAGGGTTTTCCTCAACCGTTACGGTAATCCCCTCACTCGTTTTGGCATCCACGCCTTGGTGGAAAGACACGTCGAAGTAGCCGGCAACAAAGTTCCGTCGCTGCGATCAAAGAGGGTGAGCCCGCACACCATTCGACACACAGCAGCGACCCACCTTCTTCGCGCCGGCGTCGATATAAACACCATTCGCGCTTGGCTCGGCCACGTCTCGGTAGACACCACGAACATCTACGCGGAGACGGACTTGAGCATTAAGGCGAAAGCGCTTGCGGCCTGCGATCCAGGAACCTTCACAAAGTCCACGTGGAAACAAGACCCTAAGCTGATGCAGTTCCTCAAAAACCTCTGATTATTCCAGGTGCGGCGCAAACCTCGGTGCCAGCTGCACTGAGCGCCGCGGGCCCTGCGCCGCACCAAACTTATGTTGTCTTGGAATCGTTTCTGTTGATGACAGGAGGGCACTTCCATGAGTGTGCACCACATAGATTCGATCGCCACATATCTGCGTTTATGTGGTCCACAACATAAACGCAGATATTCGTTAATGTCTTTCGGTAATTGCATGGTTGTTTCCTCATGGTTCGTTCAGTCGAAGCAAGGGGCTGTGCTGGTAAAGAAAGACGAGCTGGAACGCATCAAGCAGTAGCGGTTGTCAGGACGGATTCAAGAACTTGTTTCGGAATCTCCGCAGTCGTTAGGTAAATGCCGGTGTGTTTTGGGATGGCAGTGAACGCGATGCCCCCGTCGCGCACAATCATCTGGGAGCATTCTACGGCCGCAATCTGACTGTCTGAAACACGAAAGTCGGCTGGTGCAGTCACTACCTCGCATGTGTCAACTTCGAGGTCCGCGAGGATGTCATCCAACTTGATACACATTGCCTCGACCTCGCGCGGTTGGCTTTCGCGGGCGCGATCGATCCAGGGACTGAAATACTGCGGCGAACAGTCCCAGTAATACGTCTCGCAGACTGCGGGATCGAGGACCTTTTGCTGACTCAGGACACCGATTCGCCGAAGCATGACTTTCGCGAAGTCCTCACTAATTTCCACGACTGCGTAATCGCATCCGGCGCTGTAATCGGGGTTGGTGCTCCAAACTTTTACAATAACGATCATGGCCCACTCCTTCGTCCGCTCGCGCATGACGTTGCTACGGGGCAGCGGGCGAGCTTTGCGCTGCCGGCACAATCGACCGCTCCAAGAAATTCCCCGGCAACTTCCAAGTGATCGATCCGTTTTCTTTCGGGATGAGGATCAAGCCTTCTCTTAACGCCTTGCCGATCCATTTGAGGAAGGCAGGCTTGGTGCCGCTCACCAGCACTGGTGAGCATCCCAGTCCCGTCAAGGGCCGGATCGCCTTTCGCTGATTGAGTTCGCGCATAAACCACGGCGCCCACTCTGGTACCACTGGAAGGCCATATCGGGAAGCGATGCGATAGAGTACAAACACCGGATCGTCATGGCACAAAATAGTGCGTCTGCCTTCTCGGTCCGTCCCTGGTTTCGTCTTGGCTAGCTCGGCCGACACAGCTACCAAGTGCCGGCCGGGGCGCTTCCGGCCCGGAACCGCCAGACTCCCGCGAAAACACTGTGCTTCAGGACCAAGAGAGACAGGAATGCTCGGTTGTCCCGGAAGGTGAATGTCCAACAACGCTGACTCGGTGACTGCCGCCCACAAGGCGCCGATCTCCGAATCTCCCCCGATCATGGAAATCAAGTGGGCGCTGGCCTGCCCTTTTTCCTCCTTCGCGGGTTCCAGAACGGCTCGGTCAATGTAAACCCGGACGCGCGTGGTCGTGTCCTTCATGCGCTTCGTAAACTCCAGCGTTCCAAAGCGCTCGTGAGCGTTTTGCATCTTCGTCGTCCTCCAGGGAGAGGTTGCTTGGTATCCACACACTAGCAGGCGGGATATTTTGAGGGGGGAGCAGTTTTACAAAAACTCTCAAACCATCTGTCTCGATTTGTAATTGCACGTCCCGGCGGGTTTCTTGATTCCTGAGCCCAGAGGTCCCGAGAGCCGACGGCCTGAAAGGAAACTATTGGGTTTCTACGCGCACGTCGGCGAACTTTCGAAAATCTTGATCAAAGGTGGCTACTGGCATGCCGTCGGCTGTAGCGGTCGCGGCGATCAGGCAGTCCACGAAATGGACGTTCGTTTTTCGATAGCGGCCCAATGCATCGAGGTGAATCGCCGCCCCGCTAATCTCAACACCAGGGCTGGAAATGAACCTGCCGAGCGCTGAGGCGATATCTCCACGTGGATGCTCATAGAAAGATTCCAGTACAAACACGCACTCGGCCAGAACAGCTGGCAATACGACGATCACGACCTCGCCGCGATCGCAGGCATCAAACAGCCTTCCGGCGGCCTTGGCATGCTTCTCATGATCCTGCACCAGATAGCGAACGATCAGATTGGTGTCGACAAGCCTTCGCTTGCTCACCGAATGCCCTCACGATCACGAGCGGCTGTCGCTGCTGCCTCCCGGATTTGGGCGAAGGACATCCCCTTACCCTTCTTGCTGGCGAGCACACCCTTCAGTGACCGCGTACCCGGATGCACGCGAATAGCGACATGGTCCCCTTCCACCACGTACTCCAGCTTGTCGCCCGGCTTGATTCGCAATGCCCTGCGAATCTTCCCCGGAATGGTCGTCTGTCCCTTGCTCGTTACCTTGGAATGCAGCATCGTCGGTCCTTACACTAGTAAGAATTCCTTACATCACAATTGTCCCTTACTTTGAGTCGGATGGCAAGCAGCCTTCGCAACTAATTCCCTGTACATGACCTCGGGGCCATCCGCCGTGTCGATTCCTATTTAGGTAAAAGCTTTCGTCTCGTTTTGGAAACACCCCGGCTAATGGCGGCCACAGCTGCTAAACAGATTGTCCAATATTTCTTTGCGTCGTCCAGCTCAGAGGCTTGGACAACGCCGCCGCATTCAATTCGCACGGCCGGATAGTTGCTCTCATGCAGGGCTTCGGAGTAGTGCCATTCTTTGCCATCCGAAACAATGAGGTGGTCGCCGTAGGCCCCGGGACACGAGCCGTTGCACGCCAGGAAGGGAATGTCAGTCAGTGCGGTTAACTCATCGTAGTGTCCGTTGTTTGCTTCCTCATCCACCATTACGACCGCACCTGGGATTTCATCTCCGTCCACCGTCAGGGCCTGCGAATCTTCGAGTCGGTAGCCCATTTTTTCAAAAATGTCTTTGTCTCGCTCGGCACAAACGAGCGTTGAGTAACACCGATCACTCATGGGTCTGTTTCCTTTCTCCGGCAGACGAGACGAGTTACTTCAAACTGGTAGTCTCTCCAGTGCTGAAGACCAACGTTAGTTCGTTCGAGAAACGCTCCTTCTCTCGAATGACTGTCGTCCCGTCTTCCTCCTCTTCCGACTTGTCCACCAGTTTGATCGACTGCCAATGCGCGATGTGCCGCGTTTCACCGTCCCCGAAGATACCGTTGAGCATTCCGGCGGTGCAGAGCAACCCGACGTGCCCGCCGTGCAAGGGTGTGAGCGGACGCCCGCTGACGTCTGCCTGCTGCGCGAAAAGCACAGCTGAGGCTTGGCGATAAGCTGACGATCGTGGAAGAAGGTCCTCGATTTGGTCCAAGGGAAGCCCGCGATAAACCAATTGTACTGGCCCACTTGGTAAAACGACGTATTGGCGGTCAGGCTCGGAGCGCAGCGGCAAAAGTTTCTCCGGGTCCCTCGCCAGGGACTCGTACCACGTGCGGGCCCGAGTGATCTCGCTATCCTGGAGTCGATCCCTTTCGGACCGGGTGAGTCGCACCCCCATTACAGCGATCTGTTTGTACTTCACGCTGTCGGGCTCGGTGAGCTGGTAGACGCGGACGTCGCGGAATTGATACGCCAATATCTGGCCGCAATCGCGGATGTAGTCCCAGGGAATGACCAGGATCAACACGCCGCCGCGCTTGAGCCAACGATACACATGATCGAGGAACAACCGTTCCATGCGCTGCGATTTGTCCTCACCGATCTCACAATCGTATGGAGGATTCAGGTAAATCAATGAAAAGGATTCCACAGGGCACTGTACGTCAAAACAGTTGCCGTGAATCACTTCATCCGCTGAAGAGCGGGCAAGCGCGGCTCTCTGCGCCTCCAGTTCGATTCCATACCGGCGGGTCTTTGCATCGCGCGTGACCTCCGCGAACGCCACGCCCTCTCCTATGCAAGGGTCAAGAGCCGAGCAGACCTGTTCGGGAAATTGAAGAAATGTGCGAATCCGTTTGGCCTCCGCAATCGGAAGAGGATAGAAGCCCAAACGTTCACGACCAGCAAGACGCATCGACAGCCTCCTGATTGAGTCTTCACAATTTGCTATACCGCGGAGTGGAAGAGTGGTTGTTACTTATGATTCGCACACGACTTGCGAACAGCGAAGATTGCGCGCTTGGGAATCCGTGCAATCTGTAGGTCGTGCAAATCCTCGAGCCAATCAGCCATGCGGTAAGAGTTCTTGCTGCGCTTTCGCTGCTTCGCCGGTGGAACGCCCGGCCCCGCTCGATCTTCCGATCCCTTCAGCGGAGATTCCATGCTTAGCCAACAGAGCGGTTGCGGTAGCTATATCAGCGGCCTCTTGCCTTCGATGAGCAGTGTCAAGACGCGATGGGATAAACGCCTCGCCCTCTGCAATCATTGCCCGGTTGATGTCCTCATAGTCGCCGGACAGCCAATGGCGACCACCGTACTCCACCGACAAACACTGGCCACGCGAATCGAATTGCGACAGGAAGAAAGCGGTTGAATCACCTGCCTCGAAGTAGTGGCTGTAAAATCCAGCCCGATTGTAGTGAGCGATGAAACTGCAATGCTGAATCAGGTGGTCGTAAAGCGCTTTTGTGAACCGTTCAAACTGCAGGCCACTCTTGAGGAAGCGAATCCAGGCCCGCAGGACCGTTGTTTTCTGAGCGGCCGACATGAACTGTACGTCTCGGAATTCGTGTAACATTTTGCGTCACCCATGTGGAATTGCGCGGAGAATTTCTCTGCGAAGAGTTGCGCGCCGTAGCAGAGAAGACCAAGAAATATGGAGAACATAGAGATGAAGGCATGCTCCTTCGGAGATTGAGTTCGCGAGAGCCGACTTCGGAATTGGTCTAGGTCAGACTTGGAGAAACAGGACCTCTGGGGGGAACACCAATCAAGGGAGAATTTACTGGAAAGGACGCCGAAGTCCTCTCGTTCATCCGCGCGAAGCTTTGGATCTGTGTTGCCGTCTCGCCTCTCGCAAGCGGTCCGCAGCAATCTCCGCGGCACGGTTGTAAATCTGGGCCCAGCTGATATCGATCTTCGAGCGCCGGCCTTTCTCTCTCAATTGCAGGCCGGAGGCTTCAACATCAACCACCAGGGGGCGTCCTTGTATCACGCAAGGCGTCTCTACAATCAAGCGCCTTTTCCGTTGAATCAGTTTCCTCACAATTGCTCTCCCGTTCGTTCCGGTTTCTGCCGGACTGAAGGGTCGCCACTGCGTCCCGAGTAATGCTTGAGTCGCTCTCGGCACAGCGCCTTCGCTGTGTAGTGCGGCACGGCGTTCCCTATCTGTTTCACTTGTGTCGATTTGTTTCCGTGGAACTTGTAGCTCCTGGCGAA
>Ga0307373_10002277_pt1 | contig 34778 bp, 44 predicted proteins | sample OX2MG_FD_202534 | JGI IMG/M metagenome (GOLD analysis project Ga0307373, IMG submission 202534) | Soil microbial communities from Risofladan, Vaasa, Finland - OX-2 | ecosystem: Environmental > Terrestrial > Soil > Coastal area > Acid sulfate soil | place: Finland: Risofladan, Vaasa | collected...
GACGACGCGGACCTCAAGTCCCTCGACCGCTCGGCGCGATCCATTTGAATCCGATGAGGCACTCGCGATGACCGAAAATGCACCACGCCTGACCCGCGACCTCGCGCAGGCCAAGCGCGATTTGGACCTGTTCGGCTACTGTCTTGTCACCGAGGCGCTCAGCGCCGGCGAGGTTCGCGCCCTGCGCGAGCGGCTGATCGAGCAGGCCGCGGCTGAAGCGGAAATCGGACGCGCCACTCGCGACGGCGGCGCGGGCGCACCCAATCAGCGCGTATGGAACCTCATCAATAAGGGGCGCGTGTTTCGCGATCTGATTCTCCATCCGCTCGTGGACGCGATACTGCCGCATCTGCTCGGCAACGGATTCATTCTGTCGAGCCTCACCGCAAACATCGCAGGGCCGGGCGGCGCCCCGATGTATCTGCATCGCGACCAGGGCTATCTGCCGTTTCATACGCCGATGCCGGTCGTCGCGAATATCGGGTGGATGCTCGATGACGTGACGAGCGCCAATGGCGGGACGCGGCTCGTACCACGAAGCCATCTGAGCGCCGCGCCGCTTGCCGACCACGCGGATATTTCGCAGACGATCGCCGCGCAAGGACCGGCGGGCTCCGCGCTGGTTTTTGACGGGCGCATTTTTCACGGCACCGGTCCGAACTCGACCGAAACTCGGCGTCACGTGCTGCTCAGCTACTTCGCTCGGCCGTTCATGCGCGCGCAGGAAAATCCGTTTCTCTCGCTCGACGTCGAGGTTGAACGCGCGCTGCCGGAAGAATTGAAAGCCCGGCTCGGCTACAAGGTCTGGGGCACGCTCGGCGGAGTCGAAGGGCCAGCCGAGGCCGCAATCGTGAGCCGCCCGGCCCGTCCGATCGGCGAACTAAGACCGCGCGGCAGATGATCGATCCGCGGACCGGCGAGCGCATCGCGCCGGCTCAGCGGACCGCCGCAGTCCAAAAGAAACAGGGGCGGCCGCGATGGCCACCCCTGCGAAGGAATTGTGTTAGTCGCGGAAGCCGGTTCAGCCTGCGGCGGCGCGGCGCCCGCTCTTGGCCTCGGTCTTCTTGACGGACTTCTTGCGCGGCTTCTTGGCGGCCGCGCGCTCTTCGTTGCCGGTGAACTCGACTACCGAGATCGGCGCGGCGTCGCCGCGGCGGACACCGAACTTTATCACGCGCGTGTAGCCGCCTTTGCGATCCTTGAAGCGCGGCGCGATCTCGTCGAAAAGTTTCTTGACCGCCTCATGCGACTGCAGGAAGGCGAATGCGCGGCGATGCGCCGCAAGATCGCCCTGCTTGCCAAGCGTCACCATCCGGTCGGCAAAGCGCCGCATTTCCTTGGCCTTGGCGTCGGTGGTGTGAATCCGCTCGTGATGGATCAGCGCCAGCACGAGGTTCTTGAACAGCGCCTTGCGGTGCGCGGAAGTCCGGTTGAGCTTACGGCCCTGGTTGAGATGACGCATCGCCTACTCCAACAAACCTGAGGTTGCGTTCGCGAGCCCCGCTTACGCGGATTCGCGCCGCTCCTGCTCCTCCCACATGCGATCGAGCTCGCTGCGGGGCGGCAGATTTTCCAGCCGCATCCCGAGCGAAAGACTCATGTCGGTGAGCACTTCCTTGATCTCGTTCAATGACTTGCGGCCAAAGTTCTTGATCTTGAGCATGTCCTGCTCGGTGCGCTGCACCAGCTCGCCGATGTATTTGATGTCGGCGTTCTGCAGCCCGTTGAAGGCGCGGACCGAAATCGGCAGCCCTTCAACCGGCCGGTAAAGCAGCTCATTGAGGGTCGGCCGCTCCTGCGAGCCTTCGACGCCCGGCGCCACCGCGGTTTCGGCCTCTTCCTCGACCCCGGCGAAAATCGACATCTGATCGCGCATCACGCGGGCCGCGTAGGTCAGCGCCTCGCGCGGGCCGATCGAGCCGTCGGTCCAGAGTTCGAGCGCCAGGCGATCGTAATCGGTGCGCTGTCCGACGCGCGCGTTGGTGACGGTGAAGTTAACCTTCTTGATCGGCGAATAGATCGCGTCGAGGCGCACGGTGCCGATCGGTTCGTCTTCCTCGCCGCGCTCGGCCGGCACGTAGCCGCGTCCGCGCTTGATGACGAGTTCCATATCGAGGTCGGCGCCCTTGTCGAGCGAGACGATATGCTGATCGGGAGTGAGAATTTCGAGGCTCGCGCCGCCCGTGATATCGCGGGCGGTAACCACGGCTTCTCCCTTGACCTTGAGCGTCGCGGTGATTTGGTCGCCCTCGTGCAGGCGCACGCGGACTTCCTTCAGGTTGAGGACGATATCGGTCACGTCCTCTTTGACGCCGGGCAGGGTCGAGAATTCGTGGAGCACGCCCTTTATCCGGACCGCGCAGATCGCAAAGCCCGGCAGCGACGACAGCAGGACGCGCCTGAGCGCGTTGCCGATCGTGATTCCGTAGCCGCGTTCGAGCGGTTCGGCGAAGAAGCGTCCATAGCTGGGCGTTACTTCTTTTTCTTCGAATTCAACCGACTTGGGTTTGGTCAGATCTCGCCAATCGTTCTGCATAATTTCGCCGCTTTAAGAGCTGTTGGGATTTTAGCCGCGGTCGGGTCCACCACGGACCCCGCAGGCAGCTCCGCCTCCGTTAGGGGTTATCTCGAATAATGTTCAACGATCAGCTTCTCGCTGATCGGCATCGTCAAATCGCCACGGGCCGGCAAGGCCTTGAAGGTGCCGCGGAACTGCTCGCGCTCGAGCGCCATCCATGGCGGCGTGCCGCGCCGCTGCGCCATCTCGATCGCTTCGACGATCACCTTTTTGGTCCTGCTCTTCTCGGAAATGCTCACCACGTCGCCGACTTCGAGCTGATACGACGGGATCGTCACGTTCTTGCCGTTTACCTGGTAGTGGCCGTGGCGCACGAGTTGGCGCGACTGCGCGAGCGAACTCGCGAAGCCGAGCTTGTACACGGCGTTATCGAGCCGCCGTTCGAGCAGCACGAGCAGATTCTCGCCGGTGATGCCGGGCAGGCGTTCGGCTTCCTCGAAGTAATGAGAGAACTGCTTCTCGAGCATCCCGTAAATCCGCTTCACCTTCTGCTTTTCGCGCAGACGGATTGCGAACTCCGAGAACCGGGTGCGCGATTGTCCGTGTGCGCCAGGCGGATAGTTGCGCCGCTCGATCGCACACTTGTCGCTGAAGCATCGCTCTCCCTTGAGGAAGAGTTTCAGGCCTTCGCGCCGGCATAGCCGGCATACTGGACCAAGATTTCTCGCCACGTGCGTTCGTCCTTCTTAAGAGGTGATCAGACCCTGCGCCGCTTCGGCGGACGGCATCCGTTGTGCGGTATCGGGGTCACGTCTTTGATTGAAATCACTCCCAGACCTGCGGCTTGCAACGCGCGCACCGCCGATTCGCGGCCGCCGCCGGGACCCTTGACATAGGCAACCACCGCGCGCATTCCGACTTCCGAGCATTTGCGCGCGCACGCCTCTGCCGCCATCTGCGCCGCGAACGGAGTACCTTTGCGCGAGCCCTTGTATCCGACCGAACCCGCGCTCGCCCACGCGATCACGAGGCCCTGCTGATCGGTAATCGTGACGATGGTGTTGTTGAAGGTCGCATGGATATGCGCGACGCCTTCGGGCACCGAGCGCTTGGTGCGCTTGCGCCGCGGCGCGGGAGCCGGTGCGCCGGCGGCAGCGCCCTTTTCGGCGCCGGCCGCGGGTGCGTCTTTGGTCTCTTTGGTTTCGTCTGCCATCTAATCTCTCAGTTCGAAATTCCGCGCGCCAATTTTCGGCGGGCGCTTCGGGTTACTTGGTCGGCGCCTGCTTCTTGCCCGCAACCACTTTGCGCGGACCCTTGCGCGTGCGCGCGTTGGTATGAGTGCGCTGGCCGCGCACCGGCAGCGAGCGGCGATGCCGGATACCGCGGTAGCATCCGAGGTCCATCAGGCGCTTGATATTCTGCTGGATCTCGCGGCGCAGATCGCCTTCGACCTCGTAGTCGGTGTCGATCACCTGGCGGATGCGGCTCTGCTCTTCGGCGCTAAGATCGTCGCTCTTGCGCGCGCGATCGACGCCCGCCTTGTCGAGGATCTTGACCGCGGCCGAGCGCCCAATCCCATAGATATAGGTGAGCGCGATTTCCATCCGCTTGTTTTTCGGCAGTTCAACTCCCGCTACTCGTGCCATCGCAAATTCCTTCTGGGTCTCAAGTCTGGGGCGCGGTCCTAGCCCTGACGCTGCTTATGGCGCGGGTTGGAGCACAGGATGCGCACGACGCCCTGGCGGCGCACCACCTTGCAATTCTTGCAAATCTTTTTTACCGACGCTCGAACCTTCATCGTTTCGTACCGCTTGAAACCGGAGCTTAACGCTGCCGGTAGGTAATCCTGCCGCGCGTCAGATCGTACGGAGATAGTTCCACCGTGACCTTGTCGCCGGGAAGAATTTTGATGTAATGCATCCGCATTTTACCCGAAATATGCGCCAACACCTTGTGCCCGTTGTCGAGCGTGACCCGAAACACCGCGTTCGGCAGCGCCTCGTTGACCGTTCCCTGAACTTCGATAGAGTCGCCCTTAGACATTGTCCAGCTCGCTCAGGATAATCGGCCCGTTTGAGGTTATCGCGATCGAATGCTCGAAGTGGGCCGATAGTTTACCGTCTGCGGTTACCGCAGTCCACCCGTCCGCAAGTATCTCCAATTCGGGCGTTCCCTCATTCACCATCGGCTCGATCGCGAGCGTCATCCCCTCCTGGAGCCGGGGATTCGGCATCCCGCGCCGGAAATAGTTGGGCACCTGCGGGTCTTCATGGAGCCGCCGCCCGATTCCGTGTCCGGCGAAATCAGTCACGATCGAATAACCCGCGGCTTCCGCGACCGCCTGCACGGCGAGCGCTATATCCGAAATCCTGTTGCCCGCGTGCGCCTGCGCGATCCCCGCATACAGCGCCTCGCGCGTGACGCGCAGCAAACGCTGGGTGCTTTCCGGAACCTCGCCAACCGGCACGGTCCGCGCCGCATCGCCGAAGAAACCCTCGTACACGACGCCGTAATCGAGTCCGACGATATCGCCCGTCTTGAGCTTGCGGCCCGACGGGATACCGTGAACGATTTCCTCATTGATCGATACGCACAACGACTTCGGATAAACCACGTCGCCCGGCTTGTAGCCCTTGAACGCGGGGCGGGCGCCCTTTTCGAGCGTAAGCCGCTCGGCCAGCGCGTCCAGCTCTTCGGTCGCAACGCCGGGACGCACGGCGCCAACCAGGGCGTCGAGCACCTCGGCCACGATCTGGCTCGCGCGGCGCATGATTGCGATTTCATCCGATGTCTTGATCGTGATCATCTCTAATCGAGGGTCCGCAATCACCGGCTTCAATTGCCGCGCGCCCGGGCCGACTTGGCGCGCGCGGTTTTGGGTATCAGGCCGTCGAGCGCGGCGACAATCCGCGCATCGACTTCTTCGGGCTTGCCCATCCCGTCGATCTGCCGGAGCACGCCGAGACCGCCGTAGTATTCGAGCAACGGCCGGGTTGTGGCGTTGTACACATTCAGCCGGGTCCGCACGGTAGTTTCCGAATCGTCCTCGCGCAGGTAGAGTTCGCCGCCGCATTTGTCGCATACGCCCGGTTTTCGGGGCGGTCCGGAAACCAGGTGATACATCGCGCCGCACTTGGTGCAGGTGCGGCGCCCGGAAATCCGCCGGACGATTTCCTCATCCGGCACGTTGAGCGCGATCACTCGATCAACCGATTTGCCGCGCCGCTTCATCAGCATCGCGCGCAGCGCTTCAGCCTGCGCAACCGAGCGCGGAAAGCCGTCGAGAATAAAGCCCTGCTTCGCGTCGGCGGCTCCAAGCCGGGTGTCAATCAGGTTCAACACCAGATCGTCCGGGACCAGCTCTCCGCGGTCCATGTAGCTGGCGGCTTCGAGGCCGAACGGAGTCTTCTCGTGAACCGCGGCGCGGAGCAAATCTCCACTCGAGATTTGCGGAATACCTGCCAGCTCGCGAAGCATCCGCGCTTGCGTGCCCTTGCCCGCTCCGGGCGGACCCAGCAATACCAGCCGCACAGCTTAAGCACCTTTGCGCGATTTCACCCGCCCGCGGCGCATGAACCCTTCATAATTGCGCGTGAGCAGATGGGTTTCGATCTGGGCCACCGTGTCGAGCGCGACTCCGACGACGATCAGCAGGGCGGTGCCGCCGAAGTAGAACGGAACGTTGAAGCGCGCAATCAAAATTGTCGGCAAAATACACACGGCGCTGACGTAAACCGCGCCACCCAGCGTGATCCGCGACAGCACCCGATCGATATATTCGGCCGTGTAGCGGCCCGGCCGGATACCCGGAATGAAGCCGCCATATTTTTTCAGGTTATCGGCAACGTCAACCGGGTTGAACGTGACCGCCGTGTAAAAATAACAGAAGAACACGATCAGCACGATGTAGATCAGGTCGTACGTCAGACCGCCGGGCATCAGGTAGCCCGCGTAGTTTTTGAGCGAAGGCAAAAACTGCGCGACCGTTGCCGGAAAGACCAGGATCGACGACGCGAAAATCGGCGGAATGACTCCCGACGTATTGATCTTGAGCGGCAGATGCGACGATTGTCCGCCGTACACCCGCCGACCCACGACGCGCCGCGCATACTGAATCGGGATCCGCCGCTGCGCGGTCTCGATATAGACGATTCCGCCGGTGACGCCGACCGCAACCGCAAGGATGAAGATGAACGTGAAGATGCTCATCTCGCCCTCGCGCAAGAACTGCGCCGTGGTGGTCAGCGCGCTCGGCAGCCGCGCCACGATTCCCGCCATGATGACCAGCGAGATGCCGTTGCCGATACCGCGTTCGGTGATCTGCTCGCCGATCCACATGACGAACATCGCGCCCGCCGTGACGGTAATCACCGTCATCGCGATAAACGGCGCTCCCGGCGAATAGACCACCGAGCCGCCGCCGGGCGCCTGGATCTTCTCGAGTCCGATCGCGATCATCGAGCCTTGCAGGATCGAAAGGCCCACCGTCGCGTAACGCGTGTATTGCGTTATCTTGCGGCGGCCGGCCTCGCCTTCCTTGTACAGCTCGTCGATATACGGCGACGCGACCTTGAGCAGATCGATAATAATCGCGACCGTGATGTAGGGCATGATGCCGAGCGCGAAGACCGAAAAGCGCTCGAGCGCGCCGCCCGAAAACAAATTCACCCAGCCGAACATCGTGCCCGACGCGGCGTCGAAAAATGACGCGAGCGCCTGCCCGTCGATACCGGGCGTCGGCACCGCCACGCCAATCCGGTACACCGCCAGCATCATGGCCGTAAAAAACAGCCGACGGCGCAGCTCCGGAATATGCGAGGCGTTTGAGAACCCGTCAAGCATCAGGCATTGGCCGGGGCGATTAGCTCCGCGCTGCCGCCAGCGGCGGCGATCTTCTCGCGCGCGCTGCCCGAGAAGGCGTCGGCGCGAACCGTGAGCCTGGTCTTCAACTCACCCGAACCCAGAATTTTGATCTTGCGTCCCTTGCGCACGATTCCGCGCGCGGCCAGCGCCGCCGCATCGATCGTCGCGCCGTCGGCGAACCCGGCCAGGCTCGCGATATTCACCAGGTCGAACTTCTCGCGCCGCGTTTCATTCTTCTGCGTGCGGCGAAAGCCCTGCTTGGGCGTGCGCCGCTGCAGCGGCATCTGCCCGCCTTCGTACCCGGGCGGAGTGTTGCCGTGCGAGCGGGAGCCGAGTCCTTTGTGCCCGCGCCCGGAAGTCTTGCCGTGGCCCGAGCCGATACCGCGTCCGATTCGCTTGATGCGATGCTTCGAGCGGGGAGCGGGTTTCAAATCGCTGAGATTCATCGCGTCCTCTAATTCCAGCTTGTGTCGCGTTGCGCGCGGCTCAGCCCTCGACCACGGCCACCAGATGCTTGAGGCGCCGGACCATCCCTTCGACCGCGGCGGTGCGCTCGAGCTCGCGTTCGCTGCCGACCTTGCGCAGACCGAGGCCGCGCACAGTTGCGCGCACGCGTTTGTTGGTCCCAATCGGGCTGTGCACCAGTTTGATTCGGATCGTGTCGCTCATCTGACTAGACCGCTTGCTTGACCGATTATCTGCTTGACTGATTGCCTGCGCAAAAACTTTCGTCCCGTGCCCGTCCGGGCTCAGGCCGCCTCGGGACGTTCGCCGCCCGAGCGCGCGCGCAACTTCAGAATCTCTTCGGGGCTGCGCAGTTCGAGCAGCGCCTCGAGGGTTGCCTTGACCAGGTTGTGCGGATTCGAGGAACCAAGCCGCTTGGTCAGGATATTGCGGATTCCGCACAGCTCGACCACGGCGCGCACTCCGCCGGCGGCGATAACGCCGGTCCCTTCGGCGGCGGGGCGCAGGACCACGCGGCCGGCGCCGAAATGGCCGACGACTTCGTGCGGGATCGTGCCATTGCGCAGCGGCACGCGGATGAGGCTTTTCTTGGCGCGATCGACGCCCTTGCGAATCGCCTCGGGGACTTCGTTGGCTTTGCCCAGGCCGAAGCCGACGAGTCCGTTATGATCGCCCGCGACCACCAGCGCCGAGAAGCTGAAGCGGCGTCCGCCCTTCACAACCTTTGCGACGCGGTTGATGTGGACGACCTTTTCCTTGATTTCGAGCCCTTGCGGGTCAATGCGTTGCGCCACGTCGTGCCTCGATTTTCAAAACTTTAGTCCGGCTTCGCGCGCCGCGTCGGCAAGCGCTTTGACCCGGCCGTGATAGAGAAAGCCATTGCGGTCGAACACTACGGTCTGGATTCCGGCCGCCTGGCACTTTTCGGCGATCGCCTTGCCGACCGCTTTGGCGGCGGCCAGGTTGCGCTTGCTCTTGAGCGCGTCGCGCACCGCTTCGCTCTGGGTCGAAGCCGCCGCGAGCGTATTGCCGCTCTGGTCGGAGATCACCTGCGCGTAGATATGGTTGAGCGATCGGTAGATCGAAAGGCGCGGCCGCGCGTCGGTGCCTGTAGCCTTGCGGCGCACGCGCTGGCGGCGCAAGCCGCGTTTTTCTGCCCGCTGTGATTGCATTGTCGTTGACTCTTCGCGCTCCGCTGGTGCGCACTACGCCGAAGTCGATCCGGCGGCGGCTTTTCCCGCCTTGCGGCGAATCGTTTCGGTTGAGTACTTGATTCCCTTGCCCTTGTACGGCTCCGGCGGTCTGAGCTCGCGCACCTCTGAGGCCACCGAGCCGAGCAATTGGCGGTCGGCGCTCTCGAGCGTGATCAAGACCTGCCGCTCGACCTTCGCCGTCACTCCGGGCGGCAACTGATAGACGATCGGATGCGAATAGCCGAGGCTCAAATTAATCTGGGCGCCCTTTACTTCCGCCCGGTAGCCGACGCCATTTATCTCGAGAACTTTGCTAAAGCCCTTGCTGACGCCTTCGGCCATATTCGCGATCAGCTTGCGCGTAAGCCCGTGCAGCGAACGCTCCAGGCTGGAGTCGCCGGGGCGCTTGACGACCAGCTCGGCGCCGTTGATCTCAACGGTAAAGCCGGGCTGGAGCTGATGCTCGAGTTTGCCCTTGGGGCCCTCGACCTTGAGCATCGTGCCGGACAGTTCGGCCTTGACGCCCTTTTCGAGTTTTACCGGTAATCTTCCTATGCGCGACATCGGCGGCTCCGTTTACCAAACCCGGCAGAGAATTTCTCCGCCGACGCGCTTGCGGCGCGCTTCGCGTCCGCTCATTACGCCGAGCGGCGTCGAAACAATATGCACACCCATCGCGCCGCGCGCCTTCGCGATCTCGTCGGCGCCGGCATAGCGCCTGAGACTCGGCTTGCTCACGCGCTGGATGCCCTTGATAACCGGCTCGCGCGCAGCCGAGTAGCGCAGCTTGATCACGAGCTTGCGCTTGGGATCTTCGCCGGCCGGCTCGACGCCGTCGAGAAAGCCTTCGGCCACGAGCACGCGGCAAATCGCTTCGCGCAGCCGTGAGTGTTCGAGCGTGACCTCATTAAACCGCGCGCGCATCGCGTTGCGGATTCGGGTCAGTAGTTCTGCGATCGGATCGGTCCTCGACATTATCGGGTTCTCTCTACCAGCTCGCCTTGACGACGCCGGGAAGCTGTCCCCTAAGGGCGTATTTGCGCAGGCATAGCCGGCACATCTTGAAGCGCCGGTAAAAAGCCCGCGAGCGCCCGCATAGCGGGCAGCGGTTATGCGTTCGCACCTTGAACTTCGGAGTGCGCAACGCCTTGATTCTCAGGCACTTCTTAGCCATCGGTCCTCTGCGCCTTAAGCCTGCGCCGGCGCCGCGGCGCCCTGGCCGTCGCGTTCGGCCTGGCCGCGAAACGGCATCCCGAGCGCCTTCAGCAGGGTCAGCCCCTCGAAGTCGCTGCGCGCGCTGGTGGTGATTGAAATCGTAAGTCCCTTGATCTTATCGACTTTGTCCAGATTGAGTTCGGCGAAAATCGTATGCTCGCGCAGGCCGAGCGAATAATTCCCGCGTCCGTCGAACGCCTTGTCGCTGATCCCGCGAAAGTCGCGCACTCGCGGCAGCGCGACGTTAACCAGCCGATCGAAAAATTCCCACATCCGCTCGCGCCTGAGCGTAACCATCGTTCCGATCGGCATCCCCTGGCGCAGCTTGAAATTCGATATCGCCTTGCGCGCGCGGGTCAGCACCGGCTTCTGCCCGGTGATTTGCGCAAGCTCCTCGACCGCGAGGTCGAGCACCTTGACGTTGTCGCGCGCTTCGCTGAGCGCCATGTTGATCGTGATCTTGGACAGACGCGGCACCCGCATCTTGTTTTCGATCTTCAGCTCGCGCATCAGCGCGGGCACGATCTCGCTTTCATAGCGCAGGCGCAGCCGGGCCGGAATCTTGGGCTCGGGCTCGCGCGGCGTCGCAGCCGCCGCGGCGGCCTGCTCGGCGCGGGCGGCCTTGTCCTTGGCCGCCTTTGCCTTCAGCGCCTGGCCCTTGGCGGCCGCGTCCGGGCTCTTGGCCTTTTGCGGCTTGTCGGTTTTATCGTTCTTGTCGGCCATCAGTCGTTACCCACCGCTTCGCCGCACCTGCGGCATACGCGGGTTCGCGTCTTGTCATCGGCAAGCTTCACAGCCAGCCGGACGGGAGCATTGCACCGGTCGCAGAAAAACATCACGTTGGCGATATTGAGCGGCGCCTCTTTTTCCACGATTCCGCCGGGGCTCTGCGCGCCGCGCGGCTTGGAGTGGCGCTTTACGATATTGAGCCGCTCGACCACAACGCGTCCGCGCTCGGTCAGCACGCGCATCACCTTGCCGGTCTTGCCGCGATCGCGCCCCTTGACGACCATCACCATGTCGTTCTTGCGGATCTTGTATTTTGCTGAGCGGGATGCGGGCGCCATCTCAGAGAACCTCTGGTGCGAGCGAAATTATCTTCATGAATTTCTTGGCGCGCAGCTCGCGCGCGACCGGCCCGAAAATACGGGTGCCGATCGGTTCGTGCTGCGCGTCGATCAGAACCGCGGAATTGCCGTCGAAACGGATATAGCTGCCGTCGTCGCGGCTGATCTCGCGCGCGGTGCGCACGATCACGGCGCGGGCGACGTCGCCCTTTTTCACCTTGGCGTTGGGAATGGCTTCCTTGACCGCGACCACGATGACGTCGCCGACCGAGGCGTAGCGCCGGCGCGATCCGCCGAGCACCTTGATGCACATGACCTTGCGGGCGCCCGAATTATCGGCAACGTCGAGTACTGTCTGAACCTGAATCATCGCGCTTGTGTTACCTTCAGCCTGCCGCCCGCTTGATTACCTTGGCGATACGCCAACGCTTGCTCTTGCTGAGCGGACGCGACTCGACGATCTGGACGCGGTCGCCCTCGTGGCACTGGCTGGTTTCGTCGTGCGCCATGTAGCGCTTGCGCCGGCGCATCCGCTTTCCATACAGCGGATGCTCGACCAGGCGGTTGACTTGGACGACCACCGTCTTGGTCATTTTGGCGGAGACCACGATCCCCTCGCGCCGTTTGATTCGCTCACGCATCGAGTTACTTCGCTTTCGCGGCGCCGTCTGCGTCCGCGGATTTCTGCTGGATCACGGTCAAAATCCTCGCCAGCTCGCGCCGCGCGCCGTTGAGCGCCGACGATTTGTCGAGCTGATTGGTGCGCAGCTTCAGGCGCAGCCGGAAAATCTCTTCGCGCGTCTCGCGTTCCTTGACGCGCAGATCGCCCGCGCTCATCTGCCGGATTTCGTCAAGCTCCAAGGCCGCCCTCCTCGCGTTCCACGACGATCGTCTTGATCGGCAGCTTGTGCGCGGCCAGCCGCATCGCTTCGCGCGCGGTCGGCCGATCGACGCCTTCCATCTCGAACAGGATCCGCCCGGGCCGGACCACCGCGGTCCATCCTTCGGGTCCGCCCTTGCCTTTGCCCATGCGGGTCTCGGCGGGCTTCTTGGTATACGGCTTGTCGGGGAACACGCGAATCCAGACGCGGCCGCCGCGCTTGATATGGCGGGTCAGCGCGATACGCGCGGCCTCGAGCGCGCGCGCATCGACTCGCGCCGTCTCGGTCGCCTTGAGACCGTAGTCGCCGAAGGCAAGCTCGAGTCCGCGCGATTCAGCGCCGCGCACGCGGCCCTTCTGCATCTTGCGCCATTTTACTTTTTTGGGTGAGAGCATGGTGGTGTTACTGCTGCTGCGCCGCCTGTCCGGTGCGCTTGGCTTCTTCTTCCTGGCGGGTCAGAATTTCGCCGCGGAAGATCCAGACTTTGACTCCGATAACTCCGTAGGTCGTGCGCGCCTCGGCGAATCCGTAGGCCACATCGGCGCGCAGCGTCTGCAAGGGCACGCGGCCCTCGCGGTACCATTCCTGACGGGCGATTTCCGCGCCGCCCAGGCGTCCGGCGACGTGGACTTTGACCCCCTGCGCGCCCATCCGCATCGCCCGCGTGACCGCTTCTTTCATCGCGCGGCGAAAGGCGACCCTTCGCTCGAGCTGCAGCGCGATATTTTCCGCGACCAGTTGCGGATCGAGGTCGGGGCGCCGCACTTCGTGGATATTGATAAAGGTGTCCTTGCCCTTCATCAACTTCGCGATATCGGCTTTGAGCTTGTCGATCTCGACGCCCTTCTTGCCGATCACGATACCCGGACGCGCGGTATAGATATTCACCTTGGCCTTGTTGGCCATCCGCTCGATCTCGATCTTCGAGATTCCGGCGTGGTAGAGGCGGCGCTTGATAAACTCGCGCAGCTTGATGTCTTCATGGAGCAGCGCGGTGTAGTCGTGACTGGAAAACCAGCGCGAGTCCCAGCCTTCGATAATGCCGAGCCTAAGCCCGCGTGGATGTGATTTCTGGCCCATCGATAGTCCTCAGATAGCGCGCTCGTCCACGATTACAGTCAGATGACTGGTGCGCTTGAGAATCGGCGTTGCGTGCATATGGGCGCGCGGAAGCGAACGCTTCAAAGTCGGCCCGGTCTCGGCAGTCGCCCGTTTTACGAACAGCTTGTCCTCGTCCACATTCTGCTGGTCGCGCGCATTGGCGACCGCGGCCATAAGCGTTTTCGATACGAACTTCGCGCCCTTCTTCGGCGTGAACTCGAGAATCGAGAGCGCCTGTCCCACCGGCTTGCCGACGACCAGATCGCACACGAGCTTGAGCTTGCGTGAGGAAATTCTGATGTACCGGTGACGCGATAACGCTTCCATGATTGCAACTCGTCTTTTGTCTGATCTGTCGTTGCCGCGCGCTTTACGCGCCGGCCTTCTTCGCGCCCGCTGCCGCGGCCGGCGCCGCCGCCGGCGCGGCGGATTGCTTGACCTCGCCCTTGCGGTCGCCCGCATGGCCGTGGAAGGTTCGCGTTCCGGAAAATTCGCCGAGCTTGTGTCCGACCATGTTCTCCGTGCAGTACACCGGAATGAACTTGTGCCCGTTATGCACCGCGAACGTGAGTCCCACCATCTCGGGCAGGATCATCGACCGGCGCGACCAGGTGCGGATAATCCGCTTGTCGCCCGCCGCGGCGGCCGCCTCAGCCTTCTTCTTAAGATGCCCGTCGATGAACGGGCCCTTCTTTACCGATCGTGCCATCGCTTAATGCTTCCCGCGCGGCCGGCGGCTGACGATATACCGATCCGACGGCTTCTTTTTACGCGTCTTGTAACCCTTGGCCGGCTGTCCCCACGGCGACTGGGGATGATTCCCCTTGGAGCGGCCTTCGCCGCCGCCGTGCGGGTGATCGACCGGATTCATCGCAACTCCGCGGACGTGTGAACGCTTGCCGAGCCATCGCGAGCGCCCGGCCTTGCCGATCGAGATATTCTCATGGTCGAGATTGCCGACCTGTCCGATACTGGCGCGGCATTCCGCCTGCACCATCCGCTGCTCGCCCGAAGGCAACTTGAGCAGCGCGAACTTGCCCTCTTTCGCCATCAACTGCGCCGCCACCCCAGCTCCGCGCACGAGCTGCGCGCCCGCACCCGGCTTGAGCTCGACGGCGTGGACGATCGTTCCAAGCGGAATATTTTTCAGCCTGAGCGCGTTACCCGGCTTGATATCGGCGTTCTCACCGGACTCGACCTTGGCGCCCACCTTGAGCCCGTCGGGCGCAAGGATGTAGGTCTTGGTTCCGTCGGCATAGTGGAGCAGTGCGATATTGGCCGAGCGATTCGGGTCGTACTCGAGCGCCGCGACGACGGCGGGCACGCCGTCATGGGTGCGTTTGAAATCGATCACGCGCAGGCGCCGCTTGTGGCCGCCGCCGCGATGACGCGAAGTCATCCGGCCGCGGTTATTGCGTCCGCCCGTGCGCTTGACCGGCTCGAGCAGGTTCTTCTCGGGCGCTTTTTTGCTCAACTCCGAGAAGTCGGCTATCTGCATGAAGCGCTGGCCGGGGGTGCGCGGATTTAGCTGGATTACTGCCATGTTATTCCCGTTCGCCTAGACGCCTTCAAAGAACTCGATCCGATCGCCTTCCTTGAGCGTCACGTAAGCTTTCTTCCAATCCGAACGGCGCCCCTTGATCGCGCCGCGCCGCCGATGCTTTCCCATCAGCTTGATTGTTCTGACCTTCAGCACCGTTACCTTGAAAAGCTGCTCGACCGCGTCTCGAATCAGATCCTTGCTGGCGTCGGGACGGACGCGGAACACGACCTGATTGGTTTTCTCGCCGACGAAGGTTCCCTTTTCAGTGATGAGCGGCGCCATCACGACTTGGTCAAGATTCATCGCCCCTCACCTCCCGACGGCTGCGCCGCGGATTGCGCCGCTTCCGCGTCCTGGCGCGAGGTCGTATCGGCGGCAAGGCGCGTTTCGATTGCGCGGGCGGTGGCCTCGGTCATCACTAGCTCGGTGTAATTGAGCAGGTCGAAAACGTTTAGTCCGGCGAGCGCGAGCATCTTGTGCGCGGCCAGGTTGCGCGCCGCGCGGTGGAAAGCGGCGTCGGCTTCGCCCAGCACGACCAGCGCATGTCCGACGCCGAGCTTGTCGAGAAAAGCTTTGGCGTTTTTCGTTTTGGGCTCGGCAAGATTCAACGATTCGACGATAAAAACTTTTCCCTCGCGCACCCGATCCGACAGCGCAAGGCAAAGCGCGCGCCGCCACGCCTTCTTGGGCATCTTGTACGAATAGTCGCGCGGGACGGGACCGAAGATCGTTCCGCCGCTGCGCCAGATAGGCGAGCGAGTCGATCCCGCACGCGCGCGGCCGGTTCCCTTCTGCCGCCACGGCTTGCGTCCGCCGCCGGAAATGAGGCCGCGAGTCTTGGTGGACGCGGTTCCCGAGCGGCGCTTGGCAAGTTGCATCTGGACCGCCTCGTGCACCACGGAGTTGTCGCCTTCGCGGCCAAAGACCGCGCCCGCGAACTCGATCTCGCCGCTGCGCTCCTGCGCCGCCGAGTAGAGCGGAAGTTTCACCGGATTATGCCGTGCGCTTCGTTCAGCCATTGGCCGCCACCACGTTCACATTCGCGCGCCGGCGCGGACGCGCCGCGTGCTCAACGATCACGACAGCGCCGTCGGGGCCCGGCAGCGCGCCGGTAATTACGATTGCGTTTTCCTCGGGCAGGATTTCGACGACCTCAAGATTGAGCACGGTCGCGGTCTCGTTGCCGAGCTGACCCGCCATCCGAAGCCCCTTGCGCACGCGTCCGGGGTAGGAACGATTGCCGATCGATCCGCCGTGGCGGAAGTATTCGTGGGTGCCATGCGAGCCCGGAAATCCGGAGAAATGATGCCGCCGGATGACGCCCGCGAAGCCGCGCCCTTTGGACACGCCTTCGACGTCAACCTGATCGCCGGGCTTGAACACGTCGCCCGCCGCGATCGCCTGTCCGAGCTTTAGCTCGCCCTCGCCGTGGCGCTGGAACTCGACGGTGCGCACTCCGGGCGCAATCTCGGCCGCCTTGAAATGGCCGCGCAGCGCGCCCGATACCCGCGAGAGCTTTTTCTTGCCCCACGTCACCTGCACTGCCTCATAGCCGTCAGTCGGCTTGGTCTTGAGCTGCGACACGGTGCAGGGTCCGAGCTGGACGACGGTCACGGCGCGAACGCGACCCTGCGCGTCGGCCACCTGCGTCATCCCGAGTTTCTTTCCGATTAGTCCGGTAAGCATCGCCGCTACTCGAGCTTGATCTCAACGTCCACGCCGGCGGCAAGGTCGAGCTTGCCGAGCGCGTCGATGGTTTGTTGGGTTGGCTCGATCACATCGAGGAGCCGCTTGTGAGTGCGGATCTCGAAATGCTCGCGCGATTTCTTGTCAACGTGCGGAGATCGGTTGACGGTAAAGCGCTCGATTCGGGTCGGCAGCGGAATGGGACCAGCGACCCGTCCGCCGGTACGGCGGATAGTATCGACGATCTCGCGCACCGACTGATCGAGCAGGCGGTAATCGTACGCCTTGAGACGTATGCGTATCTTGTCGTTCATCCTGGAAACCGCGCCCGATTCTCAAGCGCTCCGTTCTGTCCTCTTTAGATCGCGTAAACCTGAATATCCGGTAAACCGTTAACCGCGCGCAGCCGACTCGCCCGCATCGGCTCGATACTTCCCGCTACTTGAGTATCTTTGAAACCACGCCCGCGCCGACAGTGCGGCCGCCCTCGCGGATCGCGAAGCGCAGCCCTTCGTCCATCGCGACCGGCGTGATCAGTTCGCCCACGATCTTGATATTGTCACCCGGCATCACCATCTCGGTGCCTTCGGGCAGCGTCAGCACTCCGGTAACGTCCGTGGTGCGGAAATAGAACTGCGGGCGATAGCCGGAGAAGAACGGCGTATGCCGTCCGCCTTCGTCTTTGGTCAGAATATACGCCGACGCCTCGAACTGGGTGTGCGGCGTGATCGAGCCGGGCTGCGCGAGCACCTGTCCGCGCTCGATATCTTCGCGCTTGACCCCGCGCAGCAGCGCGCCGATATTGTCGCCGGCCTGCCCTTCGTCCAGCAGTTTGCGGAACATCTCGACGCCCGTCACGATGGTCTTGGTGGTGTCCTTGAAGCCGACGATCTCGACTTCCTCGCCAACCTTGACTTTGCCCTTCTCGACGCGGCCGGTGACGACGGTGCCGCGGCCCGAGATCGAGAACACGTCTTCGATCGGCATCAGGAACGGCTTGTCGGTCTCGCGCTTGGGCTGCGGGATATAGTTGTCGATCGCATCCATAAGGTCGAGGATCGGCTTGCAGTTGGGGCAATCGTCCTTGCCGCATCCGCAATTTAGCGCCTTGATCGCGCTGCCGCGAATCACCGGAACGTCGTCGCCCGGGTAGTCGTACTTTTTCAGCAGATCGCGGACTTCGAGTTCGACCAGGTCGAGCAACTCGGGGTCATCGACCATGTCGACCTTGTTCATGAACACCACGACCGCCGGTACGCCGACCTGGTAGGCGAGCAGGATATGCTCGCGCGTCTGCGGCATCGGGCCGTCGTTGGCGCCGACCACGAGGATCGCGCCGTCCATCTGGGCGGCGCCGGTAATCATGTTCTTGATATAATCGGCGTGGCCCGGGCAATCGACGTGCGCGTAGTGGCGCTTGGCGGTTTCGTACTCGACGTGCGCGATTGCGATCGTGATTCCGCGTTCGCGCTCTTCGGGCGCCTTGTCGATCTGATCGAACGCGGTGAACTGGGCAAGCTTCTTGGACGCCAGCACCTTGGTGATCGCCGCGGTCAGCGTGGTCTTGCCGTGATCGATATGGCCGATCGTGCCAACGTTCGCGTGCGGCTTGGTTCGTTCGAATTTAGCCTTGCCCATCGTAATTCCTCCGCTGCCCTGGTCCTAGGCGCGCGCCCGCGATTGCTGATCGCCGTCGGCGTTGCGCGCCATCAATTCCTGGAAAATATTCTGCGGTACCTGTTCGTACGCGCCGAACTGCATCGTGTAATTGGCGCGGCCCTGGGTAATCGAGCGCAGCCGCGTCGCATAGCCGAACATCGTGGCCAGCGGCACCCGCGCTTCGATCACTTGCGCGCCCGCGCGGCTTTCCATGTCCAGAATCTTGCCGCGCCGCGAGTTCAGATCGCCGATCACTTCGCCCATAAACTCCTGCGGCGTCACCACTTCGACATCCATGACCGGCTCGAGCAGCACCGCCTCGGCCTTTTCGCAGGCTTCCTTGAAAGCGATCGAACCGGCGATTTTGAACGCCAGCTCGGACGAGTCAACCTCGTGGTACTTTCCGTCGAGCAAGGTCGCGCGCAGATCGACCATCGGATAGCCGGCCAGCACGCCGTTCTCCATCGCTTCCTTGATCCCGTTCTCGATCGGTCCGATAAAGTTGCGCGGAATCGAGCCGCCCTTGGTCCCATCCACGAACTCGAAGCCGGCGCCCTTTTCCATCGGCTCGATGCGCAATTCGACCACGCCGAACTGGCCGTGGCCTCCGGTCTGGCGCACGAAGCGGCCTTCGGCTTCCGACGCCTTGCGAATCGTCTCGCGATAGGCGACCTGCGGCTTGCCGACGTTGGCGTCAACCTTGAACTCGCGCAGCATCCGATCGACGATAATCTCCAGATGCAATTCGCCCATCCCGGCGATCAGCGTCTGCGCGGTTTCCTTGTTCACCGAGACGCGGAACGAGGGATCCTCTTTGGCGAGCTTCTGGAGCGCCTCACCGAGCTTTTCCTGGTCCGCCTTGGTCTTGGGCTCGATCGCGATCTGGATAACCGGATCGGGAAATTCGATCGCCTCGAGGATAATCGGGGCGGCCGGATCGCATAGCGTGTCGCCGGTGGTCGTATCGCGCAGTCCGAGCGCGCAGATATCGCCGGCGAACACCTCGGAAATCGCTTCCTGCTTGTTCGCGTGCATCCGCACCAGGCGTCCGATCCGCTCGCGCTTGCCCCTGGTCGAGTTGAGCACTGAAGAGCCGCTTTCGAGCTTGCCCGAGTACACCCGCACGAAGGTCAGCGTCCCGATATACGGGTCGGTCATGATCTTGAACGCCAGCGCGCTGAACGGAGCGTCGTCGCGCGGCCACCGTTCTTCCTGCTTGCCGTCGGCGTTGCCGACAACCGGAGGCAGGTCAAGCGGCGAGGGCAGATAGTCCACCACCGCGTCGAGCATCGGCTGCACGCCCTTGTTGCGAAACGCGGAGCCGAGCAGAACCGGCGTCACCGCCATCTTGAGCGTCGCGGCACGAATCGCGGCGCGAATCTTATCCGGCTCGGGCACTTTGCCTTCGAGGTACAGCTCCATCAGATGCTCGTCGTGGTCGGCGAGCGTCTCGACCATCTTGTCGCGATAACCGGCGGCCTGTTCTTTGAACTCGGGCGCAATCTCTTCGACCCGGTAGTTGGCGCCCAGGCGATCTTCGTCCCAGATGAGCGCGCGCATCTCGACCAGATCGATAACGCCGGTGAACTTGTCCTCGGCGCCGATCGGGAGCTGGAGCAGCAGCGGGATCGCCTTCAACTTGTCGCGCATCTCCTGGACCACGCGATCGAACTCGGCGCCGACCCGGTCCATCTTGTTGATAAACGCGATCCGCGGAACGTGATACTTGTCGGCTTGCCGCCAGACCGTTTCGGATTGCGGCTCGACGCCGCCCACCGCGCAAAACACGGCGACCGCGCCGTCGAGGATGCGCAGGCTGCGCTCGACTTCGATCGTGAAATCGACATGTCCGGGCGTGTCGATGATATTGAAATGATGGTCGCGCCAGAAACAGGTGGTCGCCGCCGACGTGATCGTGATCCCGCGCTCCTGCTCTTGCACCATCCAGTCCATCGTCGCGGTGCCTTCATGCACCTCGCCGATCTTGTAGTTGATGCCGGTGTAGTAGAGCACCCGTTCGGTGGTGGTCGTTTTGCCGGCATCGATGTGAGCCATGATGCCGATATTACGCACCCGTTCTATTGGCGTGGTACGAGCCATGAAATAAGAACTCGACTATTACCAGCGATAATGGGCAAACGCCTTGTTGGCGTCGGCCATGCGGTGAGTGTCTTCGCGTTTCTTGACGCCGCCACCGCGGTTTTGCGCGGCTTCGAGGATTTCCGCGGCCAGCCGCTCGCGCATCGACTTTTCTCCGCGCGCGCGCGCCGCTCCCACCAGCCAGCGCATCGCAAGCGAATTGCGCCGCACGGGCCGGACCTCGACCGGGACCTGATAGTTCGCGCCGCCGACGCGCCGTGAGCGCACTTCGACGGAAGGGCGCACGTTATCGAGCGCCTTCTTGAACATCGCGAGCCCGTCTTCCTTCGAGCGTTCGGCGACCAGTTCGATCGCGCCGTACAGAATGCGCTCGGCGGTGGATTTTTTGCCGCGTTCCATCACCACGTTTACGAATTTCGCAACCGTGCGATCGTGAAACTTCGGATCCGCCGCAATCTCGCGGACTTTAGCCTGGCCTTTGCGTGACATGGCGGTTACTTCGGCTTCTTCGATCCGTACTTGGAGCGGCTCTTGCGCCGTTCCTGCACGCCGATCGAATCAAGGGTGCCGCGGATCACGTGATAGCGGACGCCGGGCAGATCGCGCACGCGGCCGCCGCGGATCAGCACCACCGAATGTTCTTGAAGGTTGTGGCCGACACCCGGAATATAAGTATTAACTTCGATTCCGTTTGAGAGCCGCACGCGCGCCACCTTGCGCAAGGCGGAGTTCGGCTTCTTGGGGGTGGTGGTCTTCACTTGCGTGCATACGCCGCGCTTCTGGGGCGAGCCTTCGAGCGCGCGCGCCTTCACTTTGAAGCGCTTCTTTACGCGCGCTTGCCGGATCAGCTGATTTATCGAGGGCACGTTAAATTCCGTTTTTCCGCAACTTCAATTTCCGTTTCGCGTAACTTCAGTTTCCGCAAATCCGCGTTTCCGTTCCCCGCGCGCGCCGCTTGCGTCCGCGCTGCCGCCGCTTTGCGATGTCCCCCGGGTTCCGGTCGAGGTGGAAACGCGTGAGTTCAAACAAACCCCCCAAGGGCGGGACATGCCCTTGGGGGAACTACAAGTATGTACGCGCAGTCGGTCTGCGTGTCAATCTCCGACGGGTACAGCCGCCGTTTCAAGCTCGCTTTTCGCGCCTTCTTCCGGCTCGGCCAGACCCTCGACTTTCAACACCATCCGGTTGTACGAAGGCAGCCCCGTGCCCGCCGGAATCAGCCGGCCCATGATCACGTTTTCCTTCAGGCCCACCAGGCGATCGACTTTGCCGTTGATCGCGGCCTCAGTCAGCACGCGCGTGGTTTCCTGGAACGACGCCGCCGAGATGAAACTCTCGGTCGAGAGCGACGCCTTGGTGATTCCGAGCAAGAGCGGCTCGGCGATTGCCGGCTCTCCGCCCTTGTCGAGCACGCGCGCATTCTCTTCGTCGAAGCGCCATTTCTCGACCTGGTCGCCGACCAGGAAAGTCGTGTCACCGACCTCCTTGATTCGCACCCGGCGCAGCATCTGGCGCACGATCACTTCGATATGTTTGTCGTTGATCCGCACGCCCTGGAGCCGGTAGATTTCCTGGATTTCGTCCACCAGGTATTTCGCCAGCGCTTTCTCGCCCAGGATGGTCAGGATGTCGTGCGGATTCGACGAGCCTTCCATCAGCGGCTCGCCCGCTTTCACCAGATCGCCTTCATGCACGCCAATATGCTTGCCCTTGGCGATCAGGTACTCGCGCGGCTCGCCGACTTCCGGCGTGACCACGACCTTGCGCTTGCCCTTGGTGTCCTTGCCGAAGGAAACCTGTCCGTCGATTTCCGAGATTACGGCGAACTCCTTGGGCTTGCGCGCTTCGAACAGTTCGGCCACCCGCGGCAGGCCGCCGGTGATGTCCTTGGTCTTGGTGGTTTCGCGCGGCAGCTTCGCGATCACGTCGCCGGCGCGGACCTCGGTGCCTTCGGCAACGTTGATATACGCGCCGACCGGCAGGAAGTAGCGGGCGAAGAGATTCGAGTCGGGAATCTTCGCGGTCTTGCCGGCGGCGTCCTTGACCGAGATGCGCGGACGCACGTCGAGATCCTTGAATTCGACGATTACGTTGGATCGCGCCCCCGTGCGCTCATCGACGACTTCGTTCATCGTCTTGCCATCGAGGATGTCGCCGAACTTAACCACGCCGTCCACTTCGGTGATGATCGGAGTGGTGTATGGATCCCACTCGGCGATCATCTCGCCCGCTTTGACGTGGTCGCCGTCCTTTTTGTACAGCTTGGCGCCGTACACCAGCGGATAGCGTTCGCGCTCGCGCTCGCGGACGTGGCCGTCTTCGCCCTTGATCTGCGCGGCGACAGTAACTTCGCCGTGCCGGGACATCACGATGTACTTGCCGTCGCGGCCTGCGCGCACGACCGCGTTATGCAGCCGGATAACGCCTTCGGTGCGCGGCTCGAGCGTGGTCTGCTCGGCGCGCCGGCTGGCGGTGCCGCCGATATGGAACGTGCGCATCGTGAGCTGGGTTCCCGGCTCGCCGATCGATTGCGCCGCGATCGTGCCGATCGCCTCGCCCAGGTTCACCAGATGCCCGCGTCCGAGATCGCGCCCGTAGCATCTGACGCACACGCCCTGGCGCGACTGGCAGGTCAGCACCGAGCGGATCTTGATCTTCTCGATTCCGGCATCTTCGATACGCCGGACCTTTTCCTCGTCGATCGTCTCGTTGGCGTTGACCACGATCTCGCCGGTGAACGGATCGACCACGTCTTCGAGCGCGACCCGGCCGAGCACGCGGTCGCCGAGTCCTTCGATCACTTCGCCGCCTTCGACCAGCGGCCCCATGTCGATTCCGTCGAGCGTGCCGCAGTCCTGCTCGGTGATAATCGAATCCTGCGCCACGTCCACCAGGCGGCGGGTCAGGTAGCCCGAGTTCGCGGTTTTAAGCGCGGTGTCGGCAAGGCCCTTGCGCGCGCCGTGCGTCGAGGTGAAGTACTCGCCGACGGTCAGACCCTCGCGGAAGTTGGCGGTGATGGGGGTTTCGATAATTTCGCCCGACGGCTTCGCCATCAGCCCGCGCAATCCGGCGAGTTGGCGAATCTGCTGTTCCGATCCGCGCGCTCCGGAATCCGCCATGATGAAGATCGGATTGAACGAGGGGCCGGAAATTTCCTTGCCGTCCTTGTCCTTGCCGTAAACCTCGGTCGAGAGGCCCTTGATAACCGAAGAGCCGATCTCGTCCTGCACTTCGGCCCAGATATCGACGACCTTGTTGTAGCGTTCGCCGTCGGTGATGACGCCGTTATTGTATTGCTTCTGGATCTCGCCGACCTGCTTTTGCGCCTGGTCGAGCAGCGACGCCTTTTGCGCCGGGATCACCATGTCCTTGATCGAGATCGAGATGCCGGCCTTGGTCGCGAACTCGAAGCCGATATCCTTGAGCCGGTCGGCGAAGATGACCGTCGTTTTGTTGCCCGCGCGGCGGTACACGATATCGATCAGATTGCCGAGTTCCTTCTTCTTCAGAATCTTGTTGATCTCGGCGAACGGAACCTCGGGCGGCACGATCTCATAGAGCAGCACGCGTCCGACCGTGGTTTCGATCCGCTCGTGGGTGGGCAAGGCCGGCGCGGGCGCGGCGTGCGCCTTGTCTTTCTTCTTGCGCACGGGAGCCTCGTGATCGACCGCCGGCTCGACCGGAGCCGCCGCCGGCATCCGCACGATCACCTTGGCGTGCAGATCGATTTCATCGTGATCGTACGCGATCCGCACTTCCGCGGTGTTCGAGAAGAACTTGCCCTCGCCGCGCGCCAGCGGACGCTCGCGCGTCATGTAGTACAGCCCGAGCACCATGTCCTGGGTGGGCACGATGATCGGCTTGCCCGAAGCGGGCGACAGGATGTTGTTGGTGGACATCATCAGCGCGCGCGACTCGACCTGCGCCTCGATCGAGAGCGGGATATGCACTGCCATCTGATCGCCGTCGAAGTCGGCGTTGTACGCGACGCAGACCAGCGGATGAAGCTGAATCGCCTTGCCTTCGATCAGGACCGGCTCGAAAGCCTGGATCCCGAGCCGATGCAGCGTCGGCGCGCGGTTGAGCAGCACCGGATGCTCGCGGATTACGTCGTCAAGGATGTCCCAGACATCCTTGCCCTCTTTCTCGACCATCTTCTTGGCGCTCTTGATAGTCGTGACGTAGCCCTTTTCTTCGAGCTTGTTGTAGATGAACGGCTTGAACAGCTCGAGCGCCATCTTCTTGGGCAGTCCGCACTGATGCAGCCGGAGTTCGGGGCCGACTACGATAACCGAGCGGCCCGAGTAATCGACGCGTTTGCCGAGCAGGTTCTGCCGGAAGCGGCCCGACTTGCCCTTGAGCATGTCGGAGAGCGATTTCAGCGGCCGCTTCGAGGGTCCGGTGATCGCGCGGCCGCGCCGTCCGTTGTCGAACAGCGCATCGACCGCCTCCTGCAACATCCGCTTTTCGTTGCGGATGATGATATCGGGGGCGTTGAGCTCGATGAGGCGTTTGAGCCGGTTATTGCGGTTGATTACGCGCCGGTAGAGATCGTTGAGATCCGAGGTTGCGAAGCGTCCGCCGTCGAGCGGAACCAGCGGGCGCAGGTCGGGAGGAATAACCGGCAGAATCGTCAGGATCATCCATTCGGGCCGGTTGCCCGACTCGCGAAACGCGTTGATAACCTTCAGGCGCTTGGCTACCTTCTTGCGCCGCGCCTCGGAATTGGTCGCTTTCATCTCGACCCGCAGCTCTTGCGAGAGCCGGTCGAGCTCGAGCTTCGAGAGCAGCGAGCGAATCGCCTCGGCGCCCATGTCGGCCTTGAAGCCGTCGGCGTACTGCTCGCGCGCCTCGCGGTATTTGCGCTCGGTGAGCAGCTCCTTTTGGGTAAGCGGCGTCTCACCGGGGTCGGTTACGACGTAGCACTCGAAATAGAGCACCTTCTCGAGTTCCTTCAGCGTCATGTCGAGCAGCGTGCCGATCCGCGAAGGCAACGAGCGCAGAAACCAGATATGCGCGACGGGCGCGGCCAGATCGATATGGCCCATCCGCTCGCGCCGGACCTTGGACTGAATCACCTCGACGCCGCACTTCTCGCAGACGACGCCACGATGCCGCATCCGCTTGTACTTGCCGCAGTTGCACTCGTAGTCCTTGGTCGGGCCGAAAATCTTTGCGCAAAACAGCCCGTCGCGTTCGGGCTTGAAGGTTCGGTAATTGATGGTCTCGGGCTTCTTCACCTCGCCGTGCGACCACGACCGGATCATTTCCGGCGACGCGATCGAGATCCGGATCGAGTTGAAGGAAAGCGGGTTCTTGGGCTTCTCAAATACCCCGAAGAGATCTTCCATCCTTCGCTACTCCTTGATTGCGCCCTTTAGGCGCGCTCCGGTTCTTCAAGCAGTTCCATGTTGAGGCACAACGACTGGAGCTCCTTGACCATCACGTTGAACGATTCGGGCAGTCCGGGTTCGAGCGTGTTCTCGCCCTTGACGATCGCTTCGTACATCCGCGTGCGTCCCGCCACGTCGTCCGACTTGACGGTCAGCATCTCTTGCAGGGTGTACGCGGCGCCGTAAGCTTCGAGCGCCCAGACTTCCATTTCTCCCAGGCGCTGTCCGCCGAACTGCGCCTTGCCGCCCAGCGGTTGCTGCGTGACCAGGCTGTACGGACCAGTCGAGCGCGCGTGGATTTTGTCTTCGACCAGATGATGCAGCTTCATCATGTACATCACGCCGACCGTGACCGGCTGCTCGAACGGAAGCCCGGTGCGTCCGTCATAGAGCGTGGTCTGTCCGCTCTCGGGCAATCCCGCCCGCGCCAGCATCTGGAAGATTTCCTCTTCGCGCGCGCCGTCGAATACCGGCGAGGCGACGTGGACCCCGGCCGCGGCTTTGGCCGCGAACTTGTACACGTCGCTATCGGCCAGTTCGTCGATAAACACTCCCGTATCCTTGTCGGGATAGGCTTCCTTGATATGGCGCTTGAGCTGCGCGACGGTCGCGCTGGCGCGCAGATCGCGTTCGATCCGCCGTCCGAGCTCGAGCGCGGCCCATCCGAGATGTGTCTCCAGAATCTGGCCGACGTTCATGCGCGACGGCACGCCGAGCGGATTGAGCACGATATCGACCGGAGTTCCGTCGGCCAGCGACGGCATGTCTTCTTCGGGCAGGATCCGCGAGAGCACGCCCTTGTTGCCGTGGCGTCCGGCCATCTTGTCGCCGACTTGCAGGCGGCGCTTGATCGCGACGAAGACCTTGATCATTTTGATCACGCCCGGCGCGAGTTCGTCGCCCGCCTTGAGGCGCTCGACCTTGGTGCCGTAATGATGCCGCACGGTCTCGACGTTGGCGTTCATCGCGGCGATCGCCTGCACGGCTTCGGCCTGCGCGGTTTCGTTCTCGACGCGGACCTGTCCCCAGAGCGCCGGCGGCAGCTCTTCGAGCTGCTCGGCGCTGAGCGTGTCGCCCTTGGCCAGGAGCTGATGGCGTTCTTCGGCGTCGTCGGACATCACGCGCGCGGCGAGCTTCTTGCCCACCAGCGATTTCTTGAGCTTGCGGATCGTCTCTTGCCGGATGATGCGGATCTCTTCCTGCTCATCCTGCTTGAGGCGTTCGGCTTCCAGCGTTTCGATCTCCTGGGTGCGGTCGTCCTTGGCCACGCCGCGGCGCGAGAAGACACGGCCGTCAATTACGGTGCCTTCGACGCCCGGCGGAACGCGCAGGCTGGTGTCGCGCACTTCGCCCGCTTTTTCGCCGAAAATCGCGCGCAGGAGCTTTTCTTCGGGGCTTAGCTGGGTCTCGCCCTTGGGCGTGATCTTTCCGACCAGGATATCGCCCGGACGCACTTCGGCGCCGATCCGGATAATTCCCGACGTGTCGAGATCTTTGAGCGCCTCTTCGCCGACATTCGGAATGTCGCGCGTGATCTCTTCGGGTCCGAGCTTGGTGTCGCGCGCGACGCATTCGAATTCCTCGATATGCACCGAGGTGAACAGATCTTCCTTGACCACGCGCTCGGAAATCAGGATCGAGTCTTCGAAGTTGTAACCGCCCCACGGCATGAACGCGACCAGCACGTTGCGGCCGAGCGCCAACTCGCCCATGTCGGTCGAAGGGCCGTCGGCCAGCACGTCGCCGGCCTTGACGCGTTCACCTTTGACGACGATCGGGCGCTGATTGATGCAGGTGTTCTGGTTGGAGCGCTGGTACTTGACCAGGTTGTAGATGTCGACGCCGGCGTCGCGCAGATCCTTGCTCTGCTTGTCGGCGCGCACCACGATCCGTTCCGCATCGACGCTTTCGACCACCCCGTCGCGCTTGCCGACCACGGTCACGCCGGAGTCGCGGCCCACCGTGCCTTCGAGTCCGGTGCCGACCAGGGGCGCGTCGGTCTTGAGCAGGGGCACCGCCTGGCGCTGCATGTTCGAGCCCATCAGGGCGCGATTGGCGTCGTCGTTTTCGAGAAACGGAATGAGCGATGCCGCCACCGAGACGAGCTGGTTGGGCGACACGTCCATGTACTGCACATCTTCGGCGCGAACCACGGTGAACTCGCCGCTTACGCGCGCCGAAACGATATCCTGGGTGAACTTGCCGTGCGCGTCGATCGGCGCGTTGGCCTGCGCGATCGTTTTCTCTTCCTCGTCGAGCGCGGAGAGATAGACGATCCGGTCGGTGACGCGGCTGTTCTCGACTTCGCGGTACGGAGTCTCGATAAAGCCGAAGTCGTTGACGCGCGCATAGGTCGAGAGCGCGGCGATAAGGCCGATATTCGGCCCTTCTGGCGTTTCAATCGGGCAGACCCGCCCGTAATGGGTCGGATGAACGTCGCGCACCTCGAAGCCTGCGCGTTCGCGGGTAAGTCCTCCGGGTCCGAGCGCCGAAAGGCGCCGCTTGTGCGCGATCTCGGACAGCGGATTGGTCTGATCCATGAACTGGGAGAGCTGCGACGATCCGAAGAACTCCTTGATCACGGCGCTGGCCGGCTTGTAGTTGACCAGCTCCTGCGGCATCAGGGTCTCGATATCCTGCAGGCTCATCCGTTCCTTGATCGCGCGTTCCATCCGGACCAGTCCGATGCGGAACTGGTTCTCGACCAGCTCGCCGACCGCGCGCACGCGCCGGTTGCCGAGGTGATCGATATCGTCCACCTGCCCGTTGCCGTTTTTAAGTTCGACCAGGTAACGCACGACCTCGAGAATATCCTCGCGGCGCAGCGTGCCCTGCTCGAGCGGCATGTCGATCTTGAGCTTGTGATTGAGCTTTAAGCGTCCGACCCGCGACAGGTCATAGCGTTCGGGGTTGAAAAACAGGTTGTTGAAAAAAGTGGTCGCGGTTTCCTTGGTCGGCGGATCGCCGGGACGCAGGCGCCGGTAGATTTCGATCACCGCTTCTTCGGGCGTGCCGAGCTTGTCCTGCGCCAGGGTCAGGCGCAGCGGTCCTCCGCCGGTCTGCTCGTCGGTGAACAGAACTTCGATCTTCTTGATACCGGAGACCTTGAGCTTTTCGACGATCTCTTCGGTCAGCTCCCCGTTGGTCTGGACGATCACTTCGCCGGTGGCGGGATTGACCACGTCGTGGGCGCTGACCCGGCCGAAGACTTCGTCGGGCGAGATCGGCACGTCGTTGATCTTCGCGCTTTCCATCGCGCGGACGGTCGCCTTGTTGAACTTGCGCCCTTCGCGCGCGAGCACGTCGCCCGATTTGGGATCTTTAACGTCGCGGCTGACCCGCTGTCCGATCAGGTGATCGGGGATGAACTGTTTCGAGTAGCGGGTTGCCTCGAGCGTGAGGATGTCCTTCTGGTAGTAGTAGTTGAGCAGGTCCTCGGTGGTCATCCCGAGCGCGCGCAGGAGCACGGTGGCCGGGAACTTGCGCCGCCGGTCGATCCGCACGTACAGGACATCGCGCGGGTCGAACTCGAAATCGATCCAGCTTCCGCGGTAGGGAATGATCCGCGCCGAGAACAGCAGCTTGCCGCTGGTGTGGGTGCGGCCCTTGTCGTGCTCGAAGAACACGCCGGGCGAGCGATGGAGCTGCGAGACGATAACCCGCTCGGTCCCGTTGACCATGAAAGTTCCATTCGGCGTCATCAGCGGAATTTCGCCGAAATAAACTTCCTGCTCTTTGACGTTCTTGATCGAGCGGCGCCCGCTTTCGACGTCCCAGATGACGAGCTGAATCTTGACCTTGAGCGGCGCCGCGTACGTCATCCCGCGCTGATGGCATTCCTCGACGTCGTACTTGGGCGTGCCGAGTTCGTAGCTGACGAACTCGAGCGACGCGGTCTCGTTGAAGTCCTTGATCGGGAAGACCGACTTGAAGACCGCCTGCAGCCCGGCGTCGTCCTTGCGCTCTTCGACCGAGACTCCGGCTTGCAGGAATTCGTCGTACGAGCGTTTCTGGATTTCGATCAGATTCGGGATTTCGATAATCTTCTTGATTTTGCCGAATGAACGGCGCACGCGAAGATTGCTCGTGACCTGGGACTGAGCCATTACCTACCCCGCCTTGCGCGCGCTGAAACTTCGCGCGCGCGGTGCAGCGCTAAAAGCCGCGGACGCACGGGTATTGCCCGCGTCCACGGCAGCGTCGAATTGACCGGGAGAACACGCGGCGCCTCGAGCGCGCCCATGGCGCGCCAAAGCGGCGAATTTCCCATCCGGTAGTAGTCGTGCAAAAACTCCGGCTCTCCTACTTGAGCTCCACGGAACCGCCCACGTCGGTGAGCTTCTTCTTCAGCTCTTCGGCTTCGGCCTTGCTCACCCCTTCCTTGACCGCCTTGGGCGCGCCGTCCACCAGGTCCTTGGCCTCCTTGAGGCCGAGTCCGGTGATTTCGCGCACGACTTTGATCACCTGGATCTTCTTGTCGCCCGAGCCGGTGAGCATGACCGTGAACTCGTCCTTCTCCGCCGCCGGCGCCGCCGCGCCCGCCGCCGCCGGAGCCGCCGCCATCGCCATCGGAGCCGCGGCCGATACGCCGAGTTCGGTCTCGAGTTCCTTCACCAGAGCAGCCGCTTCGATCAGCGAAAGGTTCTTCAGGTAGTCCTTCACCTGATCGCGGCTGAGTTGTGCTTCTGACATTTTCCGTTCTCTCCTTGAGTGGCGCGGGGACGGATGTGGGAGCGCCCCGAAAGCCTGATTTCCCTAACTGGATTCTCTAACCGAATTCGCTAGCCGCGAGGCGGCTAAATTTTACTATTCCGCCGCCGCGGGCGCGGTATCCGCCGGCGCCGCCGCCGCGGGCGCCGCGTCGCCATTCTTTTTCCCGATCGCGTCAATCGCCCGCGCCAGCATCGTGCCCGGCTCGTTCAGCAGCCTGACCAACTGAGTCGCCGGGGCCTGCAACAGCCCGAGCAACTGCGCCATCACGACTTCCTTGGGTGGCAGCGTCGCCAGCGTATTGACTTCTTCGGCGCTGAGCGTCTGCCCGGCCATCACGGCGCCGCGCAGCTTGAACTTGTCGCCCAGATCCTTGAAGCCGACGACGGTCTTGACCAGTTCGACCGGGTCGCTTTCGGTCAGGATAAGTCCGACCGGCCCGCCGAGTTTGTCGCCGAGCGGCGCGTACGCGGTGCCCTCGATCGCGCGGCGCACCAGCGAGTTCTTGGCAACGCGCATCTCACCGCGGGCCGCGCGGATCTTGCGGCGCATCTCGGCGGTCTCGCCCGCGTTCATCCCTTTATATTCCGAGACCAGCGCGATACTGGCTTGACCGAAGCGATCGCGCAGATCTTTTACCACCGAGGTTTTTTGTTCTTTTCTCATTTACTGAATCCCGATCGCTCAGGCGGCAGCCGCCTCGGTCTTTTGCGCCGACGCGACATCGACCCGCACTCCGGGTCCCATCGTGGACGAAAGCGCAACGCTCCTGACGTAGTTGCCCTTGGCGCTCGACGGCTTGGAGCGCACGATTGCGGACATCAGGGCATGCGCGTTGTCGAGCAGCTTCTGCTCGCCAAAACTCAGTTTCCCGATTCGCGCGTGGACGACGCCGGCCTTGTCCACCCGGTAATCGACCTTGCCCGCCTTGACCTCGGAGACCGCCTTGGCGACGTCGAAGGTGACGGTGCCGACTTTAGGATTGGGCATCAGGCCGCGGGGTCCGAGAATTTTGCCGATCCGTCCGACCTGCGCCATCATGTCGGGGGTCGCGATTACGCGGTCGAAGTCGAGCCAGTTTTCTTCCTGGATCTTCTTGATAATCTCGTCGCTGCCGACGAAATCCGCTCCCGCCTCGCGCGCTTCGCGCTCTTTCTCGCCCTTGGCTATAACCAGCACGCGCGCGACTTTGCCGGTCCCGTGCGGAAGCACGACCGTGCCGCGGACATTCTGATCGGCCTGGCGCGGATCGACACCCAGGCGCACGGCGATTTCGACCGTCTCGTCGAACTTGGCGACCTTATGCCCGGCGACCATCTTGATCGCTTCTTCGAGCGGATAGCGGCGTTCCGGATCTATATCCTTGGCCGCCGCCTTATAGTTCTTCCCTGCCATCGCGAATAATCCCTTACGGTCCGCCGCGCGGGCGTCCGTTTAAGCGTCAGTCAGTTACGTCGATCCCCATCGAGCGCGCGGTTCCGGAAACCGTGTTGACGGCGGCCGCAAGATCGGCCGCAGTCAGATCCTTGAGCTTGGTCTTGGCGATCTCCTCGACTTGGGCGCGAGTGACTTTGCCGACCTTGTTCTTGTTCGGCATCGGCGAGCCTTTCTCCACTCCGGCGGCCTTCAGCAGCAGAATCGAGGCGGGCGGACTCTTGGTTACGAAGGTGAACGAGCGATCGGCATAGACCGTGATGATCACGGGAATCACGAGTCCCGCCATCGCCTGGGTCTGCGCGTTGAAGGCCTTGCAGAACTCCATGATATTGACGCCGCGCTGTCCGAGCGCCGGGCCTACCGGGGGCGAGGGATTGGCCGCGCCCGCCGGAATCTGCAGTTTTACTTGTCCGACTACTTTCTTTGCCACTTGGCTCTCACTCGCCCGTAAACGTCCCCCGCCAACGCTCCGCTCGCGCCGCTACGCGCGCGGATTGTTCGCCAGGGGCCGGGAAGGTTCAGGATTTCTCTACCTGCACAAAGTCCAGTTCCACCGGAGTCGCCCGGCCGAAGATCGAGATCAGGACGCGTACCTTGCCCTTTTCGGGTTTCACTTCTTCGACGGTGCCGTTGAAGTCCTGGAACGGTCCGTCGACCACCTTGATCGCCTCGCCGACTTCGAACAGAACCTTGGGCTTGGGGCGCAGCGCCCCTTCCTCCATCTGTTCCTTGATTCCGCGAGCTTCGGCTTCGGGGACCTCGGGCGGCTCGGTATTATGGCCGACGAAGCCGGTGATCTTGGGCGTATTCTTGATCACGTGCCAGGTTTCGTCGTCGAGCACCATATTTACAAAGATGTAGCCCGGAAAGAATTTGCGCGAGGCGATCTTGCGCTGGCCGCCCTTGCCCAGTTCCTGCACGCGCTCGATCGGAACCAGCACCTCGCCGATGCGGTCTTCCATGTGGAGTGCGCGCACGCGTTCCTCGAGGGCCTTTTTGGCCTTCTGCTCGTAGCCCGAGTAGGTATGCACGACGTACCACTTCATCTTCGAGTCGGGACTCGCATTCGAGTCGGCGGCCGCGTTGGCGCTGTCGGTCTGGGTTTCAGTCATCGCGTGCCTTCAGTCATCGCGTGCCTTAAAGTCGCGTATCCATTAAAGACGGCTGCGGTCTTGCCAGCCGGAAAAATCCGCCGCCGCGATTTGGAGGCCGCCGCGCGGCTCAACTCAGCAGCGCCCGCACGACGCGGGTCGCGCCCAAATCGATCAACCCCAGCCACAGCGCCATCACGAAGGTCAGCGCGATAACCACGATCGTCGCCTGCATGGTTTCCTTGGGCGACGGATAGTGGACCTTCGCGAGCTCGTTCCATGATTCCTGAACAAAGCTAACGCCCTGGTTGAGGTAACTTTTTAGGCTATCCATTTTTTCTTCACCGTACAAGGGCCGCGACGATCGCGCTTGGTTTGGCGGGTCAGGCAGGGGTCGAACCTGCAACCCTCGGATTTGGAGTCCGATGCTCTGCCAATTGGAGCTACTGACCCGTGACTCACGCGTTAGCGCCGCATCGTGGCTGACCTTGTTGCCCCGCGCCCGAGGTCAGCTGACCTTGTGCTCGCGATGCAGGGTATGGGCCCGGCAGTTCGGGCAAAACTTTTTGATCGAAAACTTGTCGGTGTGCGTCTTGCGGTTTTTGGTGGTCGTGTAGTTGCGCCGCTTGCATCCGTCGCACGCCAGCCCAATTATTTCTCTTACTGCCGCCATCTTTAGATCCTCACGCGTGATCCGCGATATTTACCTGGAGCCCACGACGGGAATCGAACCCGTGACCTCTTCCTTACCAAGGAAGTGCTCTACCGGCTGAGCTACATGGGCCCAATCCTGTCGTCCGGCCAACACCGGCCCGCGCCTGCCCGGACGCGGCGCTTGGACTGGAGCGGGAAACGGGACTCGAACCCGCGACCCCGAGCTTGGAAGGCTCGCGCTCTACCAACTGAGCTATTCCCGCTCTCCCGGCGCCGAACTCAATTATACTGGTGGAGAGGGGAGGATTCGAACCTCCGAAGGCATAAGCCGGCAGATTTACAGTCTGCTCCCTTTGGCCACTCGGGAACCTCTCCGCTAGGCCGTCCTTCCGCGCCAAGCCGATGGCGAGAATCGAACTCGCAACCTACTGATTACAAATCAGTTGCTCTACCGTTGAGCTACATCGGCAAACCGACGTTAAAGAGGAAAACTTATTCGGACGGTTCCACAGAGTCAAGCTTGCCGGCGATCGAGGCGCATTTCTTGCTCCCCCGCCCCCCTACCGCGTCCCATGCGGTTCGCGCCGGCTTCCCGACGCCGGGCGGGCCACGATGCGCAAGGTTCAGGATGGGACACGCGGGGTGTCATCCGGAATCATCCAATACCCGACTGGCGGCAGGCAATCCCACGCGACGCCGGTCCTGAGGAGTCCAAGGCTGCGCAAAATGCGCATCGCCGATGGCATCGCGATTGCTCCTCCTCATAACGCGGAGCCTTCGCTTGCGGTGCGATATCGTGATGCACGCCGCGGAATTGGCGTCTTCGCGCATGGCTATGAAAAAAGAACCGAGCAGACCCTTACGGATCGACGACGCTGCCCCCGGCGGGCCTACCGCAGCAGCCGACGACAAGTTCCGGCGCATCTTCCAGTACAGCACCGACGCGATCTCGATCACGCAGATCGCGACGGGTCGCTACCTGGACGTAAACGACGAGTTTGTGCGGATGAGCGGTTTTTGCAGCGCGCAAATCATCGGGCGAACCCCCCAGGAAATCGGGTTTTGGCGTGAGTCGGACGAGAGCCGAGCCTTTGACGCGAGGCTGGTTCGCGATGGCGTCGTGCGCAATCACGAAGCCATCGCCACCGTCAGCGGCGGACGCCGCATTAATATCCTCATCTCCGCCGTCTTTATCGAAGTGG
>Ga0307373_10002278_pt1 | contig 34774 bp, 29 predicted proteins | sample OX2MG_FD_202534 | JGI IMG/M metagenome (GOLD analysis project Ga0307373, IMG submission 202534) | Soil microbial communities from Risofladan, Vaasa, Finland - OX-2 | ecosystem: Environmental > Terrestrial > Soil > Coastal area > Acid sulfate soil | place: Finland: Risofladan, Vaasa | collected...
AAGGCCATGCTCGAGGACATCGCCATCCTCACCGGGGGCAGGGCGATCTCCGAAGAGGCCGGGCTGACGCTCGAAAAGGCGACGCCCGAGGTTCTCGGTCACGCCGAGCGCGTGCTGATTGACAAGGACGAAACCACCCTGATCGGCGGCGCGCAGCGAGCCCAGGGCGCTCGCTGCGCGTGCCCCAGATCGAGCAGCAGACCGAGGAGGCCACCAGCGACTACGACAAGGAAAAGCTGCGCGAGCGCGCCGCCAAGCTCGCCGGCGGCGTCGCGGTGGTGCGCGGGGGTGCGGTCACCGAGACCGAGATGAAAGAGCGCAAGAGCCGCACCGAGGACGCGCTGCACGCCACGCGGGCGGCGCTCGAGGTGGAGGGCGTGCTGGCGGGCGGGGGCGTCGCGCTCCTGCGCGCCCGGCCGCGACTCAAGCCGCTTACGGACAGCAACCCGGACCAGGATGCCGGCGGGCAGATCGTGCTGCGCGCGATCGAGGAGCCGCTGCGCCAGATCGTGAAAACGCCGGCGCCGATGGAGTAAGCCAGCAGCGCTGGCGGTGATGGGCGGTTTGGCTTTTTCCGTCGCTCCTTCCGAGCTGCCTGGTGCACCCGCTAATTCGCGGAAGTCAAATTCGCGCCCTTGGATTCGTTACTCTGGACCTTGTCGATGCACCTTACCACCAGCTTATTCAACGCATCCGGACTGAACGTCGTGATGTTGGACTTCTTGGAATAGTGCATCAACGCCGACAAGGCTGCCCCCAACTCGGATGCGGCAAGCGCCGCTGACAGGCCGTCTTTCATGACATCTATGAAATACGGGTAGAACAGGTGACCGGTAATGCGTGCATCCCCGCGTCCGACCTGGTACTTCCCATCATGCGCGGGGTCGACCTGTGGATCTTCGAACGTTTGCGCAATTCTCCTCGATTCCTGCGCATCCAGAGGGAGATGTATCAGGTACTGCTTGTTCTGGTATTGGTAACAGGTCAATGACCCGCCGTTCGAGAAGCCCAGCGCAAACGTCATGCTCGGGTTCATGTGCGGGTTGTGATTCTTGGTGAATCTTTCGGTGATGTTCAACAGAACCTCATTCGACATTTCATCCGGGAAAATCTGCGTGCCGAATTTTTCGATCAATTCGTCGTCGTTCAGGCAGACGATGACGTCGTTGTTGCCGACACGCGGTTGGATCGTCTCGAAGCCGATGCCGGTGGGTACGATGATTTGCGGGCCCAGGTAACTGTTCAGGTATCCCGGCGTGATGATCGGGATGTCATCCGCTCTCCTGAATCTCGTTTTGATTTCGGCATCCAGGGTGTCGATCGGCGGGTGCGGCGAGACCAGCAGGTACGTTCGACCGTGCGCGTTGCCGTTGAAGCACTCGCGTGGTCCCCAGATATGTGTATGTATCTGAACGACGTTCACGTCGTTGTAGACGTGATTGTTGATCTCCTGCTGGGCGATGGACGACTGGTCATCGGGCAATATGATCTTGAACTGCACATCCACCTGCATCGAGGAATACAGCGCCACGAGGCCCAGGAAGACATTCGTCGTGTTGCCGCCTGAATTCGGGGGCGAAACGTCCTTCCTCGCGATGAAATATTCCGGGTGATCCTGTACATCGAGCCTCAAGCGAAAACCGTCTTTGTCCTTGGTGACCGTCTCGAGCGGGATCTTGTTGTAGCGAAATTTTGGAATGTCCGCAAAACGTTCGACAAAGTAGTCATTTACCGGCACGCCGATGGCGCGCATCTTTGGCATGAACCTGCTCACTTAGCTATTCCTTCCTGTAATTTCACTCGGTTCGACAGGGTAAACAGTGTACGAACTGCCTGGCATAGAAAATTCAGCATGGGGATAAGCGGGTTCTTGTCTGGGCTGCGTCCCGGAGGTGGCGCGAAGGCCGTGCTTGCGCCTCGGGTGGTCCGCGACCGTTCGGGGCTGCCCGGTTTCGGCCCAGGCAATCGATTGCTGACGGCCAGGTTAGGAAACTGCCTGAGAGCTCGAGTGTCGAATGACCCGCCGGGCGGCGCGTTCACTGGATCACGCGGGGAAGGCCGACCGACTCGTTCGGGGCGGTTCGCCGGCTGCGAGACGAATGTGGTCAGTTTCCGGTGCAAGCGCGTTGCTCGGGTCAAAGCCAAGGTCTGGGGGTTGGCGCCGGAAGGGGTGGCCATCGGGGATTTCCGCTGGCGCAACTTTCGGCTCGCCTGGGTGAGCCGGCACCTGGCCGCAGCGCGCCGTGCAGGAGTTTCGATGCATGGCGGTCACGCGGGCGTAGACTGCTGGCCAACTGCTTCTTCGTAAGAGACGTGGGGACGAGGGAGATCACCGGTGCCAAATTCCGAATGGATGTTTAAGACTGCACGCGAGCTGTCTCGCGCGCTCACGGCCAAGCAAGTCTCGGCGCTCGAGCTCGCGCAAGATGCGATTGCCCGCATTGAGCGATACGACGGCAGGATCAATGCAATCTGCATACGCGATTTCTCGCACGCGCTGGATGCAGCGCGCGCGGCAGATGCGGCGATCGCAAGGCGCGGTGTCCGCGCGCTCACCGGCATCCCGATGACGGTGAAGGAGTCCTTCAACGTCGCGGGCCTGCCGACGACCTGGGGCTACGTCCAGCAGAAGGACTTCGTCGCGAATGAGGATGCGCTTGTCGTCGCCAGGGCCAAGGCCGCAGGCGCCGTCGTTCTCGGCAAGACCAACGTTCCGGTCGGGCTCGCCGACTGGCAGAGCTACAACGAGATCTACGGCACGACGAACAATCCGTTCGACTTTGGACGAACCCCCGGCGGATCATCGGGCGGCTCGGCCGCGGCGCTTGCGGCCGGTTACGGGCCGCTGTCGCTCGGCTCCGACATCGGCGGCTCGTTGCGTTCGCCCGCTCATTACTGCGGTGTCTACGCCCACAAGCCGACGTTCGGGCTGGTGCCGCCGCGCGGCCATACGCCGCCGCCGCTCCCGCCCCTGCCGCTCGAGCGCGACCTCGCGGTCGTCGGCCCCATGAGCCGCTCGGCGGGCGATCTCGCGGACCTGCTCGAGGTCATCGCCGGCCCCGACGAGCTCGAGGCCGGGCGCGGCTTCCGGCTCGCGCTGCCTGCGGCGCGCCACGCCGACATCGCGGCATTCCGAATCCTCGTGCTCGACACGCATCCGCTGATGCCGACTGCGGCGAGCGTGCATGCGGCGCTCGACGCTCTCGCGGAGCGCCTTGCGAAGTCCGGCGCGAAGATCCGGCGCGAAAGCGAGCTGCTACCGGACCTTGCCAGCTCCTCGCGGCTCTACATGCGACTCCTGCTGTCGTTCCTCGCGGCGGCTTTCCCTCCTGAAGTCTACGAGGGGATGAGGGCGAGTGCGGCGGCCCTGGCGCCGGAAGACATGAGTCTCGCGGCGGAGCGCCTGCGCGGCGCCGCGCTCAGCCATCGCGACTGGATCATGTGCGACGGTCTGCGCGCCGGCCTGCGCGCGCGATGGCGTGCGCTGTTCGCGGAGTTCGACGCGCTCATCTGCCCGATCATGCCCACCCCCGCGTATCCGCACGATCATTCGCCGAATCAGAGCGACCGGCGCATCGTGGTCGACGGCCGAGCGTTTGCCTACATGGACCAGCTCGTCTGGCCGGGCGTGGCGACCTGTCCCGGCCTGCCCGCCACCTCGATTCCACTCGGCCTCTCGCCCGAGGGCCTGCCGATCGGTGCGCAGATCGTCGGTCCCTGGCTGGAGGACCGGACGCCGCTGAAGCTCGCGGAACTGATCGAGCAGGCGTACGGGGGCTTCGTGCCGCCGCCTGGCTTCACGTGACGGTCGGTCAATGGGGGCCAGCGGCGAGGGCAACGTAACCGTAAATTCAGAGGCCGCCCTTTCCAACCTGCCCATAGGCTGTGGGCTCCATTGTCAGGTTGAAGCTGATGGTGATGCGGTGCTCCTCGGAGAGGTTCGGATGCACGTAGTGCTGCACCGGCGAGGGCCACATCATGAGCATGCCGGCGCTCGGGCGTACCACGTGCGCAGGGCGCGCATCGGGCTCGGGACCGACCGAGATCATGTTGGCGCCGGTGCGCGGGTCGTAGAAGGAGATGCAGGCCGGCCGTGCCCGGGGATCGTCGACGCTCGCCGGGGAGGGCGGCACGCGCACGTAGTACGTGCCACTGAGGTAAGACCTCGGATGCGTGTGCGGCGCGTGGTGGTCGCCGTACCGATTGATGTTGTACCAGCCGACGAGCTTCCAGGACAGGGCCCGTTCGATGCCGACGTGACGGAGAAAGGCGGTGGTGGTCTGGTCGATCTGGTCCTTCAGCCAGCGCACGGCCGGGTGCTCGCTCGAGAAGAAGCTCTGTTCCTGGAACCGCGCGGTGTAGTCGGCCTCGCGCGCCTCCTGCTCGAAGATGTGCGCAGCCAGGTCCGCGGTCGGCTGCTCGAAGCCGGGCAGCCGGCGACTTACGAGCAGAGTCGGCCACACCCCGTTGAACGCCATGCGCGGCGCAGGGCCCGCGGCGCTCATCGCGTCGCCGCCCCGGTTCTGCCGTCCAGCTTGATGCGCAGCGCGACCCGCACCCACGGCACGCGGGCGAGATGGACGCGGCTGCAGTGGCGCAGGTAGCCCGGTCACAGCATCAGCATGCCGGCGACGGGAACCAAGGTGCGGACCTCGTTGAAGTTCGGATCGCCCTCGAGAGCGAGCGCATTGAAGCCCACGCGCGGGTCGAATAGCGACAAATGGCTCGGCCACGAGTCGCTGCGCAGATGGTCGAGTTCCGGCGGCGCTGGAGCGTTGACGAAGTACAGGCCGGCGAGGTACGCGCCGGGTTCGTTGGCGAGTTCACGGTAGTGGCCGAAACCGAGCGCCTCCAGGCGACCACCGAGACGCCACTGCGGCGCCGGCTGCACGTGCACGTGCTCGAACCACTGGCCGACCGCTGTTACGATCCACTCGCGCAGCCAGATCACCGCGCGTTGGTCGACCTCGAACAGGTTGCCGGTGACCCCGGGGGAAGCAGCGAGATCGGCCAACGCCCGGTTCGCCTCCTCGGCTCCTGGGAGTTGCAGCTGGCCGACCCACGTCGGCCAGAGGGGGAAGATCTCGTCCCGGGCGGACTCGCTCATCGTGACCTGACTGATATTTCGTATTGGGGCCATGGATACTCTACCGCAGCGTCACGGGCGGGGCGAGCGGTCAGCCAAATTCGAGCGAGCGATTGATGTGACGACCGCCGCGGCCTTGGGGACTCACCCTCCGTCCGCTCCGAAGTAAGCCGCCAACCGCTCCAGAAACGCCTCCACCGCCTCGGCCGGCAGATGGTTGATTCCGCCCGCCTGCTGCCTTCCACCGCCGCTCGGAAACTCGCGGCACAGCACCGCGACGCTCGCCGGATGCCCGCGCGGAGCGCGTACGCTCGCGACATACCCACCCCCCGTTCTCGGCGTAAGCACCGCGTGCGCGCGCCCCGGCTCTGCGGTACTCAGCCGGTTGGCGAAATCGCCGCTCACGCGCCGGCTCCAGGGCGCACCCGGCATGACGCGCGCGCTTGCCCAAGGCAGATCGAGCCGCGGTGCGACTTCGAGCGCGAGCTTCAGGTCGTCGCGCCGGCGCTCGGCCAGCTCCTTGAGGCGGGGCTCGTCGGCGAGGCAGGCGAGGGGATCCGCATACGGTCCGATGAGCCGATACAGATAGGCGGGCGGCAGCAGCGCGTCGGACTCGCTCTCGCCGTAGGCGTTGTAGTTGATGCTCTCGCCCAGCTCGCGCAGTGCGCCGAGCTGGGCTTCGTCCAGTGAGAGCGACGCGGCGAGCGTCAGCGCGGTCTCGGGCAGTCCGTCTCCGAAGGCCGCCACCACCGCCCAGGCGCGGTGCTGCCCGCCCAGGTAGCGATCCACCAGCAGGCTGCTGCACACGCCGGCCGCTTGATCGATGTGCGCCTCGAGCGCCGGATGCGCGGGAATCGCTCCGGCGTAGTGATGATCGAAATAGCGCACCCGAACACCACGTGCGAGCAGCCGCTCCAGCCCCGCACGGTTCACGTCGATGGAGACGTCACATACGGTGACGAGGTCGCCCGCGCCGGCCTGCACGCGCTCGAGCAGGGCGATGTCGCGCTTCATGCCGGTAACGAGGGTCGCCTCGGCACGCTCGGCGAGGTGCAGCTGGTGCAGCGCGCACAGCCCGTCGGCGTCGCCGTTCGCGACGTCGATGCGCTTCACGGCCGGCCTCCGAGCAGCTCGGAGATGCGCGCGGCGGCCGCGTCGGCGTGCCCGGCGTCAACGATTTCGGTTGCCGCGAGCTCTTCGGCCTCCAGCGGCTCCTCGGTGACGAGCTGGTGTTCGAGTACGCTCGTGCCGGCTTCGGACGCGTCGCGCGCCGCGCGCTCGCGCGCGGCCACGCGCTCGCGCAGGAGTTCCTGCGGGGCGCGGCAGGAGACGATGGTGAACGGAACGCCGCGCTCGCGAGCCAGCGCCTGAAACTGCGCCCGTTCGGCGCGCTGCAGAAAGGTGGCGTCCACGATCGCGGTCCAGCCTGCCTCGAGCGTCAGGCGCGCGACCTCGCCGAGGCGATGGTAGGTGCGGCGCGAGGCATCCTCTGCGTAGATGCCGCCCGCGAGCGCGCCACCGGTGCGCGCCTCGGCCGCGAGTCCGTAGAGGCGCTTGCGCTCGATGTCGGAGCGCACGCGGATCGCGCCCAGCGCTTCGAGCAGGGTCTGCGCGACCGTGGTCTTGCCCGAGCCCGATACGCCGTGCATCAGCACCAGACCCGGTCTTCCCGGGGCGGCGAGGATCTCGGCGAGCTCCAGATAGCCGCGGAATCCGGCATCGATCTCAGCGCGCCGCGCGGCGGCGAGACTTTCCTGGTGCGCGCGGATGCAGGCCACCTTGACGCGCACCATCGCGCGGTACACGAGGTAGTGGCGCAGCACGGCGACGCCTTCGTAGTCGCCGCCGATCTCGAGATAGCGGTTCAGGCAGCGCCAGGCGAGACGCGGCAGTCGATGGTCGAGCAGGTCCATCACCAGGAAGGCGAGCTCGCTCAGCACGTCATTCCAGCGCAGCTCGGCGCTGAACTCGATGCAGTCGAACGGCGTCGGCGCGCCGTCGATCAGCGCGATGTTGCCCAGGTGCAGGTCGCCGTGGCATTCGCGCACCCTGCCGCGCGCCTTGCGTTCGGCGAACGCCGGCGCGAGCTGCTCCAGCCCGCGTTCGGTCCAGCGCCGCAGCCCCTCGAGCCGCGCGAGTTCCGGTGCTGCGCCGATAAGCTTCTCGGTGTGGTCGAAGTTCGCCAGCGCCTGGGCGGTGATCGCGCCGGGCGCGCCGAGCTCGAGCGCCGGCCCCGCGACCTCGACCGCGGCGTGGAATTCGGCGATACGCTCGGCGAGGCGGTCGAGGAGCGGCGCGTCGAGCGCGCCGCGCTTGGCCATCCGGTCGAGGAGCGCCTCCTGCTCGAAGCGGCGCATCTTCACCGCGTACTCGATCGCCGGCCCCGGTCCGCCGAGCACCGGATCGTCGTGGCTGCCGGTGAGCGGCACGACCTCCAGATACAGCTGCGGCGCGGTGCGGCGGTTGAGCCGCAGCTCCTCGTCGCAATAGCGGCGGCGTGCAGCGAGCGAGCCGAAGTCGAGGAAGCCGAGGTTCACCGCCTTCTTGATCTTGTAGGCGAATTCGCCCGCGAGCAGCACCCAGGAGATGTGGGTCTCGAGCAGCTCGACGCGCTCGAGCGGATGCGGGTAGCGGCCGGGCTGCGCGAGCGCGGCGATCAGGCGCGTCTGGCCGGCGCGGGTCTGCGCAAGCTCGGGCCCGGGGAATGCGGTCATGTGCGCGAGCTCAACCGGCGAGCGCGCGGCGATACACCTCGAGGGTGGCGCGCGCTGCGGGCGCCCAACTCGAATCGCGCGCCATGCCGTTGAGCTGCAGCGCGCGCCAGGTCGCGGGGTCGCGGTAGGCGTCGAGCGCGCGCTTGAGCGCCGCGCGCAGGGCCGCTCGGGTAGGCGCCTCGAAGGCGAAACCGGTCGCGGTCCCGGCGCGCAGGGCGTCCTCGCTCGCGTCGACGACCGAGTCGGCGAGGCCGCCGGTGCGCCGCACCACGGGCGGCGTTCCATAACGCATGCTGTAGAGCTGGTTCAGGCCGCAGGGCTCGAAGCGCGAGGGCATCAGGAACATGTCCGCGCCGGCTTCGATGCGGTGGGCGAGGGCCTCGTCGAACCCGATGCGCACCGCGATCGCGCGCGGATATCCCGCCGCGAGCGCGCGCAGCGCGTTCTCGAGCTTCGCTTCGCCGCGACCGAGCACCACCAATTGGGCGCGTGCGCGCACCAGCATCGGCGCGATGCCGGGGACGAGGTCGACGCCTTTCTGCTCGACCAGGCGGCCGATCATGCCGAGCAGCGGCGCCTGAGCGCTTTGCGGCAGGCCGAGCTCGCGCTGCAGCGCGGCCTTGTTGGCGTTCTTGCCTTCGAGGTGCGCGGCGTCGTAGGGAGCGGCGAGATACGCGTCGCGCGCCGGGTCCCAGACGGTGGTGTCGATGCCGTTCAGGATTCCGGTGAGCTCCGGGGCGTGGTGCCGCAGCAGGCCATCCAGCCCGAAGCCGAGCTCCGGGGTCTGAATCTCGCGCGCATAGGCCGGGCTGACCGTCGTGAGGCGGCCGGCATAGTGCAGCCCGGCCTTGAGGAACGAGATCTTGCCGTAGTACTCGAGGCCTTCGACCTGGAACGCCGCTTCGGGGAGCGCGAGCGCGGCGAGCCGGCTGCGTGGAAACAGGCCCTGGTAGCCGAGGTTGTGGATCGTCATCACCGTCGCCGCGCGCGCTCCGCTCGCGAACGCGAGGTAAGCGGGCGCCAGCCCGCACTGCCAGTCGTTGCAGTGAACGACATCGGGCGTCCAGGGGAGCGTGCTGGCGGTGCTTCCGAGCAGCGCGGCGGTGCGCGAGAGCAGCCCGAAGCGCAGGTCGTTGTCCGGCCAGTCGATGCCCTCGGGCGACTGGTAGGCGCTTCCCGGGCGCGCGTAATACTCGTCGCACTCGAGCAGGTACATCGGCACCGGGCCGCGCGCTTCGAGCAGGCGCGCCGCGGCGAACTCGCCCTCGGGCGCCGCGAGCGGCGCCACCGGCGTCGCCTCCAGCGCGGCGCGCAGGGCGGGGTAGGCGGGCACGAGGATGCGCACGTCCGTGCCTTCGCGCGCGAGCGCGGCGGGCAGCTCGCGCGCGACGTCGCCCAGCCCGCCGGTCTTGACCCACGGCGAGAGCTCCGGGGTCACGTAGAGCACGCGAAGCGGCTGCGTCATCGGGGTCGCGGGAACGGATCGGCGCGCGCCCGCGTATGCGCCGCGCTCAGAGCCAGATCATCATGCCCATCTCGAACGGATGGGTCAGCTGGTCGTGGCACGGGTAGGCGCGGATGCGGTATTCGATCCGCCCGCACAGCTCGGGCACGAGATCGAGCGCATAGACGTGCTCGCCGCTCTCCGGCAGCGCGCGCTCGAAGGCGAGCTGCGTGCGCCCGAGGTTCTCGCTGGCGAGCTCGGTGCCGGGCTGCGCGAGCAGCGCCTCCACCGCCAGGTCCTCGGGCGCGAGCCCGTTCAGCTTGGCCGCCACCAGGATGCGCATGCTGCCGCCGTAGTCGATGCGCGCGACGGGCTGGTCGAGCCGGCGCAGGCTCACGCCATCCCAGGCGCCGCGCACCTTCGCCTTCCACGCGGCGATCCCGCGCGCAACCTGGAAGCCGTCGCGGCCGAATTCGCGCCACTGCCGGATCGCGGGCCGGTAGAAGTTCTCCACGTACTCGGAGAGCATGCGCACCGACGAGAAGCGCGGCGTGAGCGAGGCGATCGATTCCTTCGCCATCGCCACCCAGCCCGGCGAGTAGCCCGCCGGCCCGACCGAGTAGTACAGCGGGATCACCTGGTCCTGCAGCAGCTCGTACAGGGTGCGCGCCTCCTCGTCGTCGCGCCGCTGCGCGTCGAGCGCGCTGGAGGCCGGCTTGATCGCCCAGCCGTTCGACCCGTTGTAGCCTTCGTCCCACCAGCCGTCGAGCACCGAGAGGTTGAGCACGCCGTTGATGCCGGCCTTGATGCCAGAAGTGCCGGAAGCCTCCATCGGATACACCGGATTGTTCATCCACACGTCGACGCCCGAGACCAGGCGCCGGGCGAGGCGCAGGTCATAGCCCTCGACCAGCAGGATGCGCGATTCGAACTCGGGCATGCGCGCCACTTCGGCGATGCGGCGGATCAGGTCCTGCCCGGGCTGATCGGCGGGATGGGCCTTGCCGGCAAAGATGAACACCACCTGGCGCTTGGGCTCGCCCATGATCTCGCGCAGCCAGTCGAGATTGCGGAACAGCAGCGTGGCGCGCTTGTAGGTCGCGAAGCGGCGCGCGAAACCGATGGTGAGCACGTTCGGGTTCGCCGGGTCGGCGAGCTTGAGAATGCGGTCGAGGTGCGCCTCCGAGCCCTGGTTGCGCGCGTGCTGCTGGCGGATGCGGAAGCGCACCAGGTGCAGCATCTGTGCCTTCAGGACCTGGTGCACGTTCCAGAACTGGGAATCCGGAATGTGGCGCACCCGGTGCCAGTGCTCCGCGTCGGTGAGGCGCTGCGTCCAGCCCAGGCCGATGTGCTCGTCGAACAGGTCGTGCCAGGCATCGGCGAGGAAGGTCGAGACGTGCACGCCGTTGGTGATGTGGCGCACCGGGTTTTCGTCCGGCTCGATCTGCGGCCACAGCTCGGAGCACACTCTCGATGACACCTGGCCGTGGATGCGCGACACGCCGTTCTGGTGGCGCGAGGCGCGCACCGCCAGGGCGGTGAGATTGAAGTCGTGCGTCGAAGGCGAGTGCCCGACCGCGAGCGCCGCGTCGAGGTGGTCCCCCAGCTCGGGGCAGGCGCTCGCCAGGTACTGGCGCACCAGGTCCTCGGGGAAATGGTCGTGGCCCGCGGGTACCGGGGTATGCGTGGTGAACACGGTATTCGCCGCAACCCCCTCGAGCGCGGCGTCGAATTCCAGGCCGCCCGCCATCAGCGAGCGGATGCGCTCGATCACCAGGAACGCCGGATGGCCCTCGTTTAGGTGCCAGCAGGTAGGCGCGACGCCCATCTCGATCAGCGCGCGCGCCCCGCCCACGCCGAGCACGATCTCCTGCTCGAGCCGCGTTCCCTGGTTGCCGACGTAGAGCTGATGCGTGATGTAGCGGTCGCGCGCGCTGTTTTCCTCGATGTCCGTGTCGAGCAGAGTGAGCATGACGTGCCCGACGCGCGCCTGCCAGACCTTGATCTGCAGGCCGCCGCCCGGCATGCCGAGCGCGATGCGCAGCTCGCTGCCGTCGGCGCGCAGCACCGGCGTGATCGGCAGCAGGTCGAAATCGGTATCGGCGTAGGCGGCGTGCTGGCGGCCTTCGCCGTCGATGGTCTGCTGGAAGTAACCGTGCCGGTAGAGCAGTCCCACGGCGACGAAGGGCAGCCCCATGTCGCTCGCGGTCTTGCAATGGTCGCCGGCCAGGATGCCGAGGCCGCCGGAGTAGATGGGCAGGCTCTCGTGCAGTCCGAACTCGGCGCAGAAATAGGCCACCCGGTCGGCCGCTTCCAGCTGCGCGACGCCGTGCGGCGGCTGGCCGTGGTAGGTGTCGTAGGTCGACAGCACGCGGTGAAAGGTGTTGACGAACACCGGGTCGTCCACGGCCTGCTCGAGATGCCTCTGGTCGATCGAGCGCAGGAAGTGCTTGGGGCTGTGGCCGACCGCCGCCCACAGCGCGGGATTCAGGCGCGCGAACAGCGTCCGCGTGGCGCGGTTCCAGCTGTACCAGAGGTCGTTGGCCAGCTCGTCGAGGCGTTGCAGGCTCTGCGGCAGCTGCGGCCGCACGTCGAGGCGATAGAGTGTTCCGCGCATGGAGTCCGTTCGAGGGCGGCGAGCAGGCAGTACTCGCGGAACCCGCCGCGAGCGCTGCATCTTACCACCCGGTGCGGCCGGCCTCGCCGCGCTCAGCGCACCTGGTGCACGCGTTGGCCGAGCATGTCGGGCGTGACCAGGGTCACGCCGCGCTCGGTGACGTGGAAGCGTTTGCGATCCTCGTCGTGGTCGAGCCCGATCACGGTGCCTTCCGGGATGCTGCAGCGCTGGTCGACGATGGCGCGCTTCAGAACCGCGCCCCGGCCGATTCGGACGTCGGGCAGCACGACCGAGTCCTCGACGCGGGCATAGTTCTCGACGCGCACGTTCGAGAACAGCACCGAGCGGCGCACCGTCGCCCCGCTGATGATGCAGCCGCCGGAGACCATGGTATCGACCGCCATGCCGCGCCGGTCGTCGTCATCGAACACGAACTTCGCCGGCGGCAGCTGCTCCTGATAGGTCCAGATCGGCCACTCGGTGTCGTACAGATTGAGCTCGGGCTCGACCTTGGTCAGCTCCATGTTCGATTCCCAGTAGGCGTCGAGCGTGCCCACGTCGCGCCAGTAGGGCTTGCCGTTCGCCATGCCCACGCAGCTGTCGGTGAAGTGGTGCGCGAACACCCGGTAGCGCGGCACGACGTGGGGAATGACGTCCCTGCCGAAATCGTGCTTCGAAGCCGGATCGTCGGCGTCGCGCACCATCTGCTCGAACAGGAAGGCCGCGTTGAAAAGGTACACGCCCATGCTCCCAAGAGCGCGGTCGGTGGTGCCCGGGAACGGTTCGGGCCGCGCCGGCTTCTCGACGAACGCGGTGACGCGGTCGTCTTGGTCGACCTGCATGACCCCGAGGCCGCTCGCCTCGCGCAGCGGTACCTCGAGGCAGGCCACCGTGACATCGGCACCCTTGGCGACGTGGTAGGCGAGCAGCCGACCGTAGTCCATCTTGTAGACGTGATCGCCCGAGAGCACCAGCACGAACTCGCAGCCGTCGTGGCGCAGGATGTCGAGGTTCTGGAACACCGCATCTGCGGTGCCGCAGTACCAGCGCTCCTCGACCTGCTGCTGTGCCGGCAGGATGTCGAGCGACTCGCGGATGCGCCCGTCGAGGAAGCTCCAGCCGCGCTGCAGGTGCTGGATCAGCGACTGCGCCTTGTACTGGGTCGCCACGCCGATGCGGCGTACCCCGGAGTTGACGCAGTTCGACAGCGTGAAATCGATGATGCGGAACTTGCCTCCGAAGGGCGCCGCGGGCTTGGCGCGCCAATCGGTGAGTGCGAGCAGCCGGCTGCCGCGGCCCCCGGCCAGGACGAAGCCGTAGGTCTGTCGGGTGAGGTGGCTGACGAAACGTGGGTCGTGTTGATCGCGCAAGGTACAGTACTCAAGATGCGGGCAGGCGGCCGGATCGGGTGCCTGCCCAGGCCCCAGCGCGTCCGATTCGGCGACGCTCACGATCCCTCTCCGGCATTGCGCGCAAGACAAAGCCCTGCAGCCACGGTCTGTCCCTCTACGGCGGCGGCACGTTGCAACGGCTTGTTCTTCTTCCCGCGACTAGCCTACAGGCACCGCCCGACCCCATCTTGACGCAGATCAAGCGTGCCCGTTGCGGCGCGCCCGGTCAATGCTCTTGCTCCGACTGTCCGGAGCGCCGAAAGTTTCGCGCACCGGGCCAAGGACTTCGGGCGTGGCGCTCAGCGGCCGCCGCGGCGGCGCCAGGCCTTGTGCGCTTCCATTGCCGCGAGGAGCAGCAGCGCGAGCAGCACCAGCGCGGCCCAGGTCGAGGCCGGCACCGGGTGTGCACGCCGAGCACCGCGCTCAGGCCCGGGGCGTCCATCGCTGCGACGTGCACTAGCAACGCGTCGAGCGCGAGGTGGCGCGCCTCGAGCAGCCGCAGGTCCGCGGGCACCTTGGCGCTCGATTCGAGCAGCACGAGGTCGCGCGGCACCAGCGCTGCGGCGTCGGCCTCGAGCACGTCGCCGTCGCGCAGCACGTGCGTGCGCCGGCTGATCAGGCGCGGCAGGGCCTGCGCGGAGCGCTCCGCGGTATATTCCTGGAAAGTGCCGAACCCCGCTTTGATGAGCAGAACCGCGAAGATGAACCCCGCATCGGACCAGTTGCGCAGCAGCAGGGAAACCGCCGCGGCGGCGAGCTGCACGTAGACCAGCGGGCTCTTGAACTGGCGCGCGAGGGTCGGGAGCAGCCTCGACGGAGCGGCCCGCGGCAGCGCGTTCGGCCCGAACCGGGCCAGGCGCGCGCGCCCTTCGGCGGCAGGGAGGCCGAGACGCGAGCTCGCCAGCGCCTCGAGCACCTCGGACGCGGGCAGCCGCGTGCGGGAAGCGCGCGTGCTCCGGCTCGGGTTGGCGGGGCGGCTCCGGGGGGGGCGGCTTGCAGCCAGGCAGTTTATGCAGCAACGGCCTCATCTATGGTCGGGAGCCGCGCCGCCGCTGTTGCGCCAGGTCAAAGACTGTGCGCCGTCCGGCGGGCATTCTCGCCCAGGGCGGAAGCCGTCACCGGGAGGGCCGGGCTTGCGGAGCAAGGCGAAAGCGGGGAAGGCACGGTGCACCCGCGCGGCGCAGCGCGCGGGCTACGTCGACGAACGGCACGCGGCGCTCGGCCGCCATCACGCGAAACGGAGAGCACAATGAACGATCCCATCGCCGCATGGCATGCCGAGCACGTCAATTTCGTGCGCCTGCTCGAGCTCCTGGAACGGCAGGTCGCCGTGTTCCACGCCGGCGAGCGTCCGAACTACGAGCTGATGCTCGATATCACCAGCTACCTGCGGCACTATCCGGAGCGCATCCATCACCCGCGCGAGGACGTGGCCTTCGCGCGCCTGGTCGAGCGCGATGCGGGCTTGCGCGCGCAGATCAACCGGCTGGCGCAGGAGCACCGCGTGCTCGCTACCGCGGGCGCGGAGCTGCTCGCGCGACTCAACGAGGCCATCGACGAGCAGGTGGTCACGCGCGAGGCGCTCGAGGCCGCCGCCGCGACCTATTTGGTCTACTACCGAGCGCACCTCGCCGCCGAGGAAAAGGAGATCCTGCCGCGCGCGGCGCAGCTTCTGACGCCCGAGGACTGGGCGGCGGTCGCGGCGGCCGTGCCGGCCGGACGCGACCCGCTGTTCGGCGAGGAGTCCGAGGAGCGCTACCGGGAGCTGCGCCGGCGGATCGCGCTCGAGGCGCGCTGACCCGGGGGGTGCGCCGGCCGCCGCATTGCATTGTAGAGGGCGGAGATTCCAAGTAGGCTGCCCGTCAATTCGTCGGCCGGGACTCCGGGGGAAACGCGAAGCTGATGGCGCGCGCAAAGAAGAAAAAGCTCGAGACGCGGCCGAGCAAGCAGGGTTCAGTACGACGCGGCGCTGCGCCGCGGGCTGCGGTGCGCCGTGTCCCACGGCCGGCCTCGCCGGTGCCCCGCAATGCCCACCAGCCCTCCGACGCGGCCGCGATCCAATCCCGGCCGGAGCCCGAACCCCCGGTCGCCGAGCACCCAGGCTTCCCGGTGGTCGGCATCGTGGCCTCGGCCGGGGGGCTGGACGCATTCAAGAAATTCTTCCAGGCCATGCCGCCGAACGGTGGCGCTGCCTTCGTGCTGGTCCCGCATCTGGACCCGCGGCACGAGAGCCTCATTGCGCAGCTGCTCGCACACCACACGAAGATGCCGGTGCACGAGGCCGAGGAGGGCACGCGCGTCGAGCCCAATTGCGTCTATGTCATCCCGCCTGACAAGTTTATGGAGATTCACGCCGGCGCGCTGCGGCTGCGCGGACCGGTCGCGGCGGCGGGCGCGCAGACCGCAATCGATATCTTCCTGCACTCGCTCGCCGACGACCTGCAGGACCGTGCGATCTGCATCGTGCTGTCGGGAACCGGCTCGCATGGCGCGCTCGGCCTGAAGGCGATCAAGGCCAATGGCGGCATGGCGATGGTTCAGGAGCCGCGCAGCGCGGAATACGACGGTATGCCGCGCAACGCGGTCGCCACCGGGTTGGCCGACTTCGTCCTGCCGCCGCAGGGGATGCCCGGCGCGCTGCTCAATTACATCGCGCATGTGTTCGGGCCTGGCCGTGACGATGCGCAACCGGTGCTCGCCGCGCGGCAGACAAGCCAACTGCTCGCGCTGCTGCGCGCGCACAGCAAGTTCGACTTCCGGCCCTACCGCAAGGGCATGCTGATGCGGCGCGTGTCGCGGCGCATCGGCCTGAGCCACGCCGGCGGCCTGGGCGAGTACCTGGCGCTGCTGCGCGAGCGGCCGGAAGAGCTCAAGCAGCTCACCAAGGACCTGCTGATCAGCGTGACCAGCTTCTTCCGTGACCCCGAAATGTTCCGCTTTCTCGAGGAGCAGGTCATCCCTGAGCTGCTGCGCACGAAGACCGACGATGCGCCGCTGCGCATCTGGGTGCCGGGCTGCGCGACCGGCGAGGAGGCCTACTCGATCGCGATGCTGTTCATCGAGCAGATCGCCGCCGCGCAGAAACCTTTCCGGGTGCAGGTGTTCGCCACCGACATCGATCAGGACGCGCTCGACGTCGCGCGCCGCGGCGTGTATGGCGACAGCGAGATCGCCCAGGTCAGCCCGGCGCGGGTCGCCCGGTTCTTTGCGCGCAAGGACGAGCACGTCCTGCAGGTGACCAAGCAGCTGCGCGAAAGCGTGCTGTTCGCGCCGCAGAACGTGCTTGCGGATGCGCCATTCTCCAGGATTGACCTGGTGAGTTGCCGCAACCTGCTCATTTACCTCGAATCCGAAGTGCAGCAGAAGGTGGCGCAGCTGCTGCACTTCGCGCTCGTCGACGGCGGCTATCTGGTACTCGGTCCTTCGGAGTCCGTGGGACGGCATGTAGAGCTGTTCGAGCCGGTATCCAGGAAGTGGCGCATCTACCGTCGGGTCGCGTCGGCGCGACCCAGGCGCATCGAGTTTCCGATCACGCTGGGCGGTGAGGACCGCGGCCTGGACCGTGCGCAGGCGCCCGCGATCAGCCCGGCGTCGCTCATCGAGCTCGGCGCTCAGGCGCTGCTCGAGTACTACGCGCCGGCGTCGGTGCTGGTCAACCACCGCCTCGAGGTGCTCAACTTCTACGGGCCGACGGCGCGCTACCTGCAGCAGCCGTCCGGAATTCCGACCCAGGACCTGGTCGCGCTGACGCACGCAGGCCTGCGCGCGCGCGTCCGCGCCGCGGCGCAGAAGTGCCTGCGCGAGGGGGTGCCGGTGCGCGCCGCGGGCGCCAAGGTCAAGCGCAACGGCGGCTACGCGACCGTGCACGTGAGCGCGCAGCCGCTGCGCGGCCCGCGCGGCCCGCGCGGCGCCGAGGCCCTGGCACTGGTCACCTTCGAAGAGGAGCGCGCCGCACGGGGCGGCCGCAGGGCCGAGGCGGCGCAGATCGCGCAAGTGTCGCTCGCGCATCAGCTCGAGCACGAGCTGAAGAGCACGCGCGCGGAGCTGCAAAGCACGATCGAGGAGCTGAAGGCCTCCAACGAGGAGGTCATGTCGATGAACGAGGAGCTGCAATCGGCCAACGAGGAGCTCGAGACTTCGAAGGAAGAGCTGCAGTCACTCAACGAGGAGCTGTCCACGGTCAACAGCCAGCTGCTTGAGAAGGTGGAACAGCTGGAAGTCACCAACAACGACGTGGCCAACCTGCTCAAGAGCGCCGACATCGCCACGGTGTTCCTCGCCTCCGACCGGACGATCAAGCGCTACACGCCGGCGGCGAGCGCCTTGTTCAGGCTGATCGCGACCGACGTGGGAAGGCCGATCGGCGACGTGGTGGCGCGCTTCGCGGACCCGGAGTTGTCCGCGGACATCGACGCGGTGCTGCACGAGCTCACGCCGCTCGAGAAGGAGGTGCTCACCGAGGAGGGGCGCTGGTATCTGCGGCGCATCACGCCTTACCGCACGCTGGACGACCGCATCGACGGCGCGGTGCTCCTGTTCGGCGACGTCACGCCTCTCAAGCACACGCAGCAACTGCTGCGCACGCTCGCCACCGAGCTGGAGAAGCGGGTGGCGCAGCGCACCGCCCAGCTCGAGGGCGAGGTCCGGGAGCGCGCGCGGGCGGAGCAATCGCTGCGCGCCGAGCGCAACTTCGTGCATGCGATCCTGAGCACCGCAAGCGCCCTGATCGCGGTGCTCGATACCGAGGGTCGCTTCGTGCGCTTCAACAAGGCCTGCGAGGAGGTCAGCGGCCTGGGCGCCGGTGAGATCGAAGGCAAGAAGACGTGGGACGCGCTGGTTCCGGACGAGGAGCACGACGCGGTGAGGCAGGTGTTCGAGGGACTGCGTGCCGGCCGCTTTCCGAGCCGCCACGAAAACCATTGGCAGCACCGGGACGGTTCCCGGCGCCTGATCGCATGGTCGAACACCTGCCTGCTCGACGCGGACGGCGCGGTGCAGTACATGGTCGCCACCGGCATCGATGTCACGGATCAGCGGCGCACCGAGCAGGAAGTGGTGCGGCGCCAGGCCGAGGTCGCGCAGCTACACCGTCTGCACGCGATGGGCGAGCTCGCGGCGCTGGTGGCTCACGAGCTCAACCAGCCGCTGGCCGCGATTGCGAGCTACGGCGAGGCGAGCCTGGGGCAGCTGCAGCGCGGCGAGGACGGGCAAAAGCTTCAGCGTAACCTGCAGCAGATCGTGCAGCAGGCGCAGCGCGCCGGCCAATCGCTGCACGAGCTGCGCCAGTTCCTCGCCAAGGAGCAGCCCAAGCTGGCGCCCACGGACCTCAACACGCTGCTGCGCGCCGCGTGCAGCCTGGTCGACGGCATCGCGCGCGCGCACGGTGTTCGGCTGGACTGCGCATTCGACGCGTCGCTGCCAAACATCATCGCGCACGGGATACAGATCGAGCACGTACTGGTGAACTTGCTGCAGAACGCGCTCGACGCCATCCGCGACGCCGGCATGACCGAGGGTAGCGTGACGGTACGCGTGCGCCGCGAAGGCCGGGGCAGCGTGGAGGTGAGCGTCGAGGACAGCGGTCCCGGCATCGATGCCGCGCTCGCGGAGAAAGTGTTCGAGCCCCTGTACACGACCAAAGCCGAGGGTCTCGGCCTGGGCCTGTCGATCTGCCGCTCGATGATCGAGGCGCAGGGCGGGCGGATCTGGGCCGAACCGGGCCCTGGCGGCAAGTTTCGCTTCACCTTGCCGGTGGGCTCGTGAGCCGCACGGTGCTCCTGGTGGACGACGACGACGCCGTGCGCGATGCGCTGACGCAGGTGCTCGAGGGCGCCGGCCTGAGCGTGCGCGCGTTCGCGAGCGCCGAGGCGTTTCTCGCCGGCTGCCGCCGCGGGCAGCGCGGCTGCCTGCTGCTTGACGTGCGCCTGCCCGGCTTGAGCGGCCCCGATCTGCAGGCGGCGCTGCAGGCGCGGGGTCTCGAGATGCCGGTCATCTTCCTCACCGGCCATGGCGACGTCGCGACGTCGGTGCGAACGCTCAAGGCCGGGGCGTTCGATTTCCTCGAGAAGCCGACGCCGGCGGCCGTGCTGCTCGACCGGGTGCGGCGCGCGCTCGAGCAGGAACGCACGCGGCACGCGGTGAAGACCGCGGCGGTCGCGGCGGACGCACGCCTGGGCAGGCTCACCGCTCGCGAGCGCGAGATTCTGCCCGAGGTCGCGGCCGGCCGATCGAGCAAGGAGATCGCACGCCGCCTGGGGATCAGCCATCGCACGGTAGAGGTGCACCGCGCGCACATCATGCAGAAAATGGGCGCCCGCAACGCGGTGGAGCTGGCGCGGCTCGCCGGCACCGGCGAGCTCGGCGCGCTCCCTGCGCGGGGCCTGCGAACGCACCGCAAGCAACGCTCGTCGGACGCGCGGAATACGTAGCAGTGCGTACGTAGTGGCGCGCGCTTTCTCGCGCCACAGCATCCTGATAGGGTCAATGCGAGTCGATTGCGTTGCGCTTGAAGGCCCCATGGACCGTCCCGAACGATTTTCCACGCACCAGGCGCGCGGCGGCAAAGCCACGCTCACCGGGATGCTCAAGAGGACTGTGGGCCGCCCCGCTGCGGCGGACTGGCGTGCGCCCGGCCACAACGCTCCGTCTGCGGCCGAGGAGGCGACCCTCGGCGCCGATGATGCCGGGGTCGTGCGCTACTGCAGCCCCGGGGCCGAGGTGCTGTTTCGCGTGTCGGCGGCGACCCTGAACGGGCGTGCGCTGCACGAGCTGATCCCGCGCTTGCGCTTCAACGCGGCGACCCCGAGCTTCAACCGGTTCCTCGCCCTGTTCTGGTCGGTGCGCCGGGGCTGGCTGCAGCTCGAGGGCCGCAGCGAGGCGCGCGGGGCGTTCCGGGTGAACGTGACGCTCGCCAGCGTGCTCATCGATTCGGCGCGGCTGTTCATCGTCAGCCTGCGCGACGCCGAGCTGCCCGCGACGTTCGCGGACCCCGTGCGGCGCCTCACTGCGGCGGTCGCGGAGAGCAGCGACGCGGTCATGCTTACAGACACCGAGGGGGTCATCGATTACGTGAACCCCGGCTTCGAGCAGATCACGGGTTTGCGCAGCGAGGACGTCCTGGGACGCACGCCGCGCATCCTGAATTCGGGCACCCACCCGCCTGCGTATTTCGCAGCGTTGTGGGGAACGCTGCGAGCCGGTAGGGAGTTTCGGGGGACGATCGTGAATCGGCGCAAGGACGGGAGCCTGTTTCACGAGGAGAAGAGCATCCGACCCCTGTTCGACGCTGCCGACGTTCTGACCCATTACCTGTCGGTCGGGCGCGACACGACCGCGCAGGTGCTGGAGATGGCGCGGCTGCAGCACTTGGCGCATTACGACGAGCTGACCGAGCTCGCGAACCGCAGTCTGTTCCGCGACCGCCTGCGCCAGGCGATTGCGCGCGCGACGCGCTATGAGAAAGGGTTCGCGCTGATCTACCTCGACCTGGACGACTTCAAGTCGCTCAACGACGACTACGGCCACGCCTGCGGTGACATGGCGCTGAGGGAGATCGGGCGCCGCCTGCGGGGGTGTCTGCGCGAGGAGGACACCGTCGCCCGCATCGGGGGCGACGAGTTCGCGATCATCCTCGCCGGCGTCTCGGATCAGGAGGCGGCGCAGGCCCCGCTGCAGAAGATCGTCGCGGCGCTGCGCGCGGCAATTGCGCTCGACGATCGCGTGGCGGTGCTGGGCGCGAGCGTCGGGGTCTGCCTGTGTCCCCGGCACGGCCGCGACGAAGCCGCCCTGATACAGAGGGCCGACGCCGCGATGTATCGCGCCAAGGCGCAGGGCGGCGGCAGCTACGTGATGGCCTCCACGGACGTTTCTGCGGAGGGCGCCGCGCAGGCGCGCGCCTGAGGCAAGCCTTCTCCCACCCACCCGTATCTCTTCCTTCCCAGGGTGGGTTTGCGGCGCAGCGCAACGCGCTGCGCCAGCTTTTTTTGCGGTGACTACTCGAGCGGAGGACAAAGGCATGGAGCGCGACGGCGACAAATTCGAGGTGGTGCACGTCATCCGGGAATTCCGCCTGGTCGACGCGGATTCCTGCGAGAGAGTCTATTGGCGGCGCGACGGAGCTGCGCTGGCGAAGGGCTACTACGTCGTGAGCTGGCCCGCGCGAGCGAGGACCAGGATCTTCAACGAGGACGCCCGCTTTCGGGGACCGTTCCGCAACAGGCACGACGCGCAGCACCGCCTGCAGCAGCTTCTCGCCGGGTCGGCCGCGCGCCGGTGCAATCCGCCCGCGCGCACGGGGAGCGATATGGGCGCAGACGCGGTCGTCCGGCGCCCGACGCCCTAGCGCTTTGCAATTTCGGGCTGCACGGCGCCCGATGGTTCAGGCGTCGCCCCAGAGCTCGCGCGCGGTTTCGATCACCAGCCGGATCTTCGCCGCCTGGTCGGCGGTGCTCACCTGGTTGCCGTGCACGGTGCTCGAGAAGCCGCACTGTGGCGACAGGCACAGCTGCTCGAGCGGCACGTGGCGCGCCGCCTCGAGGATGCGCTGCTTGAGCACGTCCTTCGGCTCGAGCGCGGCGAGCTTGGTGGTGACCAGGCCGAGCACCACGATCTTGCCATTCGGCACGAAGCGCAGCGGCGCGAAGTTTCCCGAGCGGGCGTCGTCGTACTCGAGAAAGTAGCCGTCCACCGCGAGCTCGTTGAACAGCGCCTCGGCCACCGGCTCGTAGCCGCCCTCGGCCGCCCAGGCGCTCTGGAAATTTCCGCGGCACAGGTGAATGCACACCGTCATGCCCTTGGGGCGGTCCTTGATCGCAGCATTGATCAGGCGCGCGTAGCGCCGGGGCAGCTCGTTCGGATCGTCGCCGCGCTGCTTGGCGCCCTCGCGCATCTTCGGGTCGCACAGGTAGGCGAGGTTGGTGTCGTCGAGCTGCACGTAGGTGCAACCGGCCTCGCCCAGGCTGAGCAGCTCCTCGCGGTAGCACTGCGCGACATCGTCGTAGAACGGCTCCAGGTCCGGGTAGGCATGGCGGCTGATCGCGGCGCGGCCGCCGCGAAAGTGCAGCATGGTCGGCGACGGGATGGTTACCTTGGGGGTGCGCCGAGTCGCCGACTTGAGGAACTGGAAGTCCTCAAGCTGGATCGGCTTGACGTGGCGCAGCTTGCCGGTCACGTGCATCACCGGCGGCGCAAAATCGACGTCGCCTTTGGCACCGTGGAACTTGGCGGCAATGCCGCCGCGCACTTCCACGCCCTCCAGCTGCTGGAGGAAGTCGATGTGGAAGTAGGTGCGGCGGAACTCGCCGTCGGTCACCCCCTGCAGGCCCCAGTCCTCCTGCAGCCGCACGATCTCGCGGATCGAGCGGTCCTCGATCTCGCGCAGCTGCGCGGCGGAGATATCTCCCTTGCGGCGGCGCTCTCTCGCCTCGAGCAGCTGCGGCGGGCGCAGGAAGCTGCCGACGTGATCGGCGCGAAAGGGCGGGGTGGCGCGCTGGGCCATGGTGTGTTGTCTCCGTAGTCGAACGAAGGGCGGATTCTACTTCGCGGCCGCCCGCGCTGCCGCGCCGGAGCGCCGCAGCGCGATCGCGCCGCGCATCCACGCCGCGGTCTGCGCCACGCCGCCGAAGCTGAACAGGTGCACGCCGACCACGTTGCACGCGGCGTGCGCCGCACAATAGCGCGCGATCGCGGCGAGCTGCTCGCCGGGATCGGTATGGGTGACCAGGCGCACCGCCGTCATCCCCTGGTCGCGCAGCGCGCGCAGCGAGGCGCTGACGCCGCAGCGTTGCGCGAAGCGCAGCAGCGCCGCGGGGCTGCTCGGTCCGGCCAACCCCACGTACACCGGCAGGGCCGGCGCGCGGCGCGCGAGCGCCCCGCAGTACTCGACGATACGCGCCGGGGCGAACGAGAACTGCGTGACCAGGTAGGCGCTCAGATTCTGCTTCGCCGCTAGGGCGAGCTTGTCCTCGAGAGCGCGCTCGAGGGCCGCGCGGGCGATGCGCGCATGGCCTTCCGGATAGCCGGGCAGGCCTACTTCGCGGATGGCGAGCTCGCCCAGCATCCCGTGGCGCAGCACGGCCGCGCCGTCCGGGTACGGGCCGCGCGGCTGCGGATCGTCTCCGCCGACCAGCAGCACCTTGGCCACGCCGGCCTCGCGCACCGCGCGGTCAATGAATGAGCGTGCCTCCGCGCGCGAGCCGATGCGGCGCGCGGCCAGGTGCGGGACCGGCTCCAGGCCGGCTTCGCGCAGCGCGACCAGAGTGGCGAGCGAATCCTCGAGGGCCAGACGCGGCAGATGGTTGACGTGGACCCGCGTGCCCACCGGCAGCATCGCGGCGATCACGCGCGCCTCGGCGGCACGATCGGCGCTCATCTCGAGCGAGCCGCACGAGACGAGGTCTGCGATGCCCTCGCCCAGCTCGGCGGGCAGGCTGGGGAATGCGGCTTCGGCGGCGCTGGTCATCGGTCAGGTCCTCTTTCTGGATACCACGTAGGATTCGTCGAGAAACCACAGGCCGCCGTGCGCCCGCAGCACCTCGCGCGTGGCATCCATGTAGCGCCGGCTGCCGATCGCCTCGGCGAGCCGCTCGTCGTCGATCTGCGCCACGTACACGGCGGCGTTCCAGGCTGCGAACAGCGTCGAGGTGCCGATGCTGGCGCAGACCTCGGTCGGCAGGGTGTGCATCTCGTAGCGGAACACCGCGCGCGAGTCGGCGTAGGCGTTGAAGTTGTAGTGGCGCGCGTCCTTGCCCAGCTCGCCGCGCACCGCGCGCAGGATGTCGTGCCGTCACGGTGGTGAACGGATCCTCGTCGGGCCAGAGCTTGCGCACGATCTCGATGCCCGGGTCGCGGCCGTAGGAGTGGATTCCGAGCAGCCTGCCGCCGGGTCCGAGCGCGCGCGCGAGCGGGGCGACCACTTTGGCCGCTTTGAACCCGGCCGGCGCGCGGGCGCGGTAGGGCTGCGATGCGATCACCAGGTCGTAGCCGGCGCGCGCCTGCCCCTGGCGCGGAATGACTTCGTGCAGCAGGAAGCGGAAGTCCTCGCGATAGATCACCAGCGCCACCGGGCGCTCGTAGACCGGGTTGCCGCTCTTGAAGCTGTGCCGCGCCTGCCAGTTCCTGGCGAGGAAGGGCTCGAGCGCCGCGATCTGCTGGCTGAATTCGTGCCCGGTGGTGCCGGTCAGGGCCGCTTCGTGCCAGACCAGCGAGGTCGCCGCCGCAAGCGCCTTGGGCGCGAGCCAGGGCGCCTCGTTGTAGTACAGGTTGGTGACCACCAGCACGGTCGCCGGGTGCTCGTAGAAGCGGTCCGCCATCTTGTCGAGCGACAGCCGCACGTCCTCGAGGCTCACCTCCTTGCCGACGAAGTAGAACGGCAGCGCCGGGAAGCGGGCGTGCAGCTCGCGCATCACGCGCGTGAGCGCCGTGCCATCGCCCATGCCGGCGTCGAACACGCGCACCGCCGGCGGGCTGGGGTGGATGTGCGCGAGCTCCAGGCCGACGCGGCGCGCGATCACGCTCTTCTCGCTGCAGGTGTTGACGAACAGCAGATATTTCTGCCGGTTGTCGAAGAAGCGGAAGTTGCGCGACGGCGCGGCCTCGGCGGGTGGCGCGCTTGCCGGCGGGGCCGCGACGCGGATCAGGCGGCGCAGCTCCGGCGGGGCGGCGGGGGTGGCGGCCCCGTGGTGGCGCATGAACACGCTGACGCGCTCGAGGGTCTCGGGCGTGATACGCGCGCCGGCGCGCAGGCGGGCGACGAACTTGCCGTCGTTCACCGCGCGGCGGCCGAAGGTGGATTCCGCGATCCCGTTGTGGCGGCAGAACTCCGCGATGCTGTCGAGCAGCGCGCCGCCGGGTTCCGGCATGGCTTCCACACCACCTCCTCCTCGAGCCGGACGCTAGCCCCAAGGCGGGTGGGACGACAACCACCTTTTAATCTACGGCTGGAATGGGAGATATCCCACTGTGTGAAATCAATGTGTTAGGCGGTTACCTTCGGTCCGCCGAGAAGGGGCCACAGGCGGCGGTGCTCGACCAGGCGCGCGAGCAGGTCCATGACCAGAGCACACTCGAGGCCGAAGGGCAGATAGCCGGCGTAGCCAAGCAGCGGCATCTCGAACACGTGAAAGCGCTCTACGTAAGGGATGCTGTAGTGCCACTTGGCGAGGCTGCCGTAGTTCCACAGTTCCCAGAAGAACCCGCACACGAGACCCGCGAGCGCGGGCTGCAGCAGCGGGCGCCAATCTCCGCCGGCGAGCGGCGCGAACAGCGTCTCGCCCAGGAGCAGTTGTTGCAGGCCCGCGAGCAGCAAGAGCGGGGCGAGCCACAGGAACGGGAACAGCGCCTGCGGCCACAGGCCGATGGCGAGCAGGGCGCAGGCGCCGGTCGCGAGCGCGAGCCAGGCGAGGACGCGGGCGCCGCGCAACGCGGGCAGCGCGAGCGCATCGAGCCGGGGAACCCCCGCCAGCCATGCCCAGGTGCTCGCCACCGCGGGCAGGACGGTGGAAAACGGCAGCGTCGCCTGAAGGAAGTACTGCCAGGCCCCGAGCGCGCGAAAGCCGCCGTAATACCAGTTGGCGACGAACTGGTTGAGATACTCGAACAGCCACCACAGACACGCGCTCGCAGGAAACAGCAGCAGGAACCAGCGTGTGCGATGCGCGAGCAGGGAGCGGCCGTCGCGACGCTGCGCGAGGCCGTTGAGCGCCAGGATGTAGCCGAGCCAGAGCAGGGTGAAGCTTTGTCGCTGCCAGCGCGCGGGCACCAGGTTCCGGCTCCACGCAAGCGACCACCCGATCGCGATCAGCGCGCAGCCGACCCAGCCCCACCAGGGGAATTTCCCCACGGCCGGGCGGAATGGCCGCGGGCGCGCGCGGGCGACGGCGAGCGCGTACAGCTTGAGCGTCGCGAGCACGGGCAGGCACAGCGCGACGAACACGCTCCAGGAAAAGGCGGCCTGAGGCACATCGACCGTGAGCGGCGGAAAGCTCAGGTAGGCCGATACGGAATGGCCCATGGCAAGGAGCCCCGCGAGCGGGGCGGCCCAGCATAGGGCGAGCGCGAGCAGCAGAACGAGCAGTGCGCGCGCGCGCACGGGCTCAGCCATCGAACGGCAGGCGCTCGGGGAGGGCGCCGGGCTCGCTCCCCACCAGCCCGTGCACGCCCACGCCGAGCAGGCGCACCGGCCGCGTCGCGGCCGCGGTGCGCCCCAGCAGCGCCTGAGCGCGCGCCACGATGTCCGCGGCGTCGTCGGTCGGTACCGTTCCGGTGTGGCTGCGCGTCACGGTCGAGAAATCGTCGTAGCGCAGCTTCACGGTCACGGTGCGCGCGCGCAGGCTCTTGCCCAAGAGCATCTCGGCGCTGCGCTGCGCCAGGCGCTCGAGCTCCGCGCGCATCGCCGCGAAGTCGGTGAGATCCTCGGCGTAGGTGCTTTCGCAGCTGATCGACTTGCGCACGCGCTGCGGCTCGACCGGCCGGGGGTCCTCGCCGCGCGCGAGCTGGCGCAGCCAGTCGGCCTGGCTGCCGACCGCGCGCCGCAGCCCCTCGGGGTCGGCCGCGCGCACGTCGACCAGGCGCTCGATGCCGAGCGCGCGCAGCTTGCGCGCCGTCACCGGTCCCACGCCCCACAGCGCCTCGACGGGAAGCTGCTGCAGGAACGCTTCCACCCGTTCGGGGGGCACGACCGTGAGGCCGTCGGGCTTGCGCCAGCCCGAGGCGATCTTGGCGAGGAACTTGTTCGGCGCCACGCCGGCCGAGGCGGTGAGATCCAGCTCGTCGCGGATACGCGCCTTGAGCCGCCTGGCGACGGTGGTGGCAAGCGGCTCGCCCCACAGGTTCTCGGTGACGTCGAGGTAGGCCTCGTCGAGCGACAGCGGCTCGACCAGCGGCGTGCAGGAGCGGAAGATCTCCAGGATCTGCTGCGAGACCGCGCGGTAGCGCGCGAAGTCGGGCCGCACCACGACCAGCTCGGGGCACAGGCGCAGGGCGCGCGCCATCGGGATCGCGGAGCGCACGCCGAAGGCGCGCGCCTCGTAGCTCGCGGCGGCCACCACGCCGCGCGATTGCGGCGCACCGCCGACCGCCAGCGGCTTGCCGCGCAGGGCCGGATCGTCGCGCTGCTCGACCGAGGCGTAGAACGCGTCCATGTCCACATGGATGATGCGGCGCGTGGCGGCGGCCATGAATAAGTTTAGCTCCGGGACTGGATGGATGTACATGCCTGGGCCATAATCCCGGGCCATGAGCACCACTTGGCTCGAAGGCCTGAACGCCGCCCAGCGCGAGGCCGCGACCTACGGCGCGCGCACGGCCGGCGGGGGCTGGAGCGCCGGCCCGCTGCTGGTGATCGCCGGGGCGGGCACCGGCAAGACCAACACGCTCGCGCACCGGGTGGCGCACCTGATTCTGAGCGGCGTGGCGCCCGAGCGGCTGCTGCTGTTGACGTTTTCGCGCCGCGCGGCCGAAGAGATGACCCGCCGCGCGCATCGTATCGTGGCGCGCGCGCTCGGCAAGGATCCTTCCGCGGTCCCGCGCCTCGCCTGGGCCGGGACGTTCCACTCGCTCGCCAATCGCCTGCTGCGCCGCTATTGCTCGCAGCTGGGGCTCGACGCGTCGTTCAGCGTGGTCGACCGCGGCGATGCGGCGGACATGATCGATCTCGCGCGCCAGGGGCTCGGCTTCGCGGCCAAGGAACGGCGCTTTCCGCGCAAGGACACCTGCCTCGCAATCTACTCGCATTGCGTCAACACGCGCTGGCCGCTCGAGCGTTGCCTGGAGGAGGTGTTCCCATGGTGCGCATCGTGGCACGAGGAGCTGCGCGTGCTGTTCGGGCGCTACGTGGAGGCCAAGCTCGAGCAGCAGGTGCTTGATTTCGACGACCTGCTGCTGTACTGGCACGCGCTGATGCAGGACCGCGCGCTGGCCGAGGACGTGGGCGCGCTGTTCGAGCACGTGCTGGTCGACGAGTACCAAGACACCAATGCGCTGCAGGCGGAGATCCTGCTCGCTCTCAAGCCGGGCGGCGCGGGCCTGTGCGTGGTGGGCGACGACGCGCAGTCGATCTATTCGTTCCGCGCCGCGACGGTGGACAATATCCTCGAGTTCCCCCGGCGCTTCTCGCCTGCGGCGCAGGTGGTGACGCTGGAGGAGAACTACCGCTCGGCGCAGCCGATACTCGATGCCGCCAACCGGCTGATCGACGAGGCCGCCCGCCAGTACCGCAAGGAGCTGCGCGCACGGCGCCCGGCGGGGGCGCGCCCGCGCCACGTCACGGTGCTGGATGACCGCGCGCAGGCCGAGTACGTCATCGGCCGCATTCTCGAGGCGCGCGAGCAGGGCGTGCCGCTGCAGCGCCAGGCGGTGCTGTTTCGCAGCTCGCATCACAGCGACGTGCTGGAGCTGGAGCTGGTGCGGCGTGACATCCCGTATGCGAAGTACGGCGGCCTAAAGTTTCTCGAGGCCGCGCACGTGAAGGACCTGCTCGCGCTGCTGCGCTGGGCGGACAACCCGCGCAACCGGGTGGCCGCGTTCCGCGTGCTGCAGCTGCTGCCCGGCATGGGGCCGGCGAACGCCGATCGCTGCATGAAGGCCTTCGAGGCCGCGGCGCACGCCTGGAGCGCGCTCGCGGCGTGGCCGCCGCCGGCCGCGGCGCGCGAGGACTGGGCGCCGCTCGCCGAGCTGCTGGCCACGCTCGGCGAACCGGGGCGCGCCTGGGCGGGGCAGCTCGGGCTGGCGCGCCGCTGGTACGAGCCGCAGCTCGCGCGCCGCTACGACGAGGCCGGCGTGCGCGCGGGCGACCTCGAGCAGCTCGAGCGCATCGCGCTGCAGTTCGCCTCGCGCGAGCGCTTCCTGTCCGAGCTGACCCTCGATCCGCCGCAGGCGAGCGGAGATCTGGCGGCCGCGCCGCTGCTCGACGAGGACTACCTGATCCTGTCGACGATCCATTCGGCGAAGGGCCAGGAGTGGGACCACGTATACGTGCTGCACGTCGCCGACGGCAACTTCCCGTCCGAGTACGCGACCGGCAAGCCGGAGCAGGTGGAGGAGGAGCGGCGCCTGCTGTACGTTGCCATGACGCGTGCGAAACACGGCCTCGAGCTGGTCTCGCCTCTGAAATACTATGTCACGCAGCAACCGCGCCGCGGCGACGGCCACGTCTACGGCGCGCGCAGCCGCTTCCTGACGCCGAAGGTCATGCAGTGCTTCGACGCGGCGACCTGGCCCGCGGAGGCGCAGGCCGCGGAGGAGCGGTCGGCGCGCGCCCTGCCGCGCATCGACGTTGCCGCGCGGCTGCGCGACCAGTGGGCATAGCCGGGCGATCCCGGTTGAGGAGAAGCATGGACTACCGCACTCTCGGACGCACCGGCGTCAAGGTTTCGCCGCTCTGCCTGGGCGCGATGATGTTCGGCGCGCCCACCTCGGAGCAGGATTCGATCGCCATCGTCGAGCGGGCGCTCGAGGCCGGCATCAACTTCTTCGACGTCGCCGACGGCTACAACAACGGCGAGGCCGAGCGCATCCTCGGAAGAGCGCTCAAGGGGCGCCGCGACCGCGTGGTGCTCGCCACGAAGTTCGGCGTGTCGATGGGCGAGGGGCCGAACGACGTCGGGGCGAGCCGCTACCACCTGATGCACGCGTTGCACGCCAGCCTGCGCCGGCTCGACACCGACTGCATTGACGTCTATTACATTCACAAATTCGATTACGCCACGCCGCTGGAGGAAACCTTGCGCGCGCTGGACGATTGCGTTCGGGCCGGAAAGGTGCGCTACATTGCGTGCTCCAACTTCTACGCCTGGCGGTTGGTCGAGGGGCTCGACATCAGTCGCAGCCGCGGGCTGACGCAGTTTGCCTGCGTGCAGCCCCTCTACAACATCGTCAATCGCGATCCCGAGCTCGAGCTGCTGCCGGCGTGCGTGCAAAACGGCCTGGGCGTGGTGTCCTACAGCCCGCTCGCGCGCGGCGTGCTCTCGGGCAAGTACGCCCCGGGCGCGGCGCCGCCGGAGGGCTCGCGCGCGGCGCGCGGGGACAAGCGCATCCAGCAGACCGAGCTGCGCGAGGAGAGCTTCGCGGTGGCGCAGGCGCTCAGGCCGCTCGCCGAGCGGCACGGCAAGACGCTGTCGCAGTTCGCGCTCGCCTGGGTGCTCGCCAATCGCGCCATCAGCGCGGCGATCATCGGGCCGCGCACCCTGGCGCAGCTCGAGGACAACCTGGGGGGCATCGGCTGGGCGCTCGCGCCGGAGGACGAAAAGGCGGTGGACGCGCTGGTGCCGCGCGGCGAGCACACCGGCAAGGGCTACAAGGATCCGCAGAACCCGGTGCGCGGGCGCCTGGTCTGACGGGGCGGCGCCCCTAGGCGCGCCGCGCGACGATGCGCAGGCGAAGGTCGAGCGCATCGCGTACCCGCAACCCGCCCCCCAGGATCGAAAACGGCTGGATGCCGAACTCGGTCTGGTCGAGGCGCAATTGCGCGATCACCGTGAGCGTGTCGGGCCCCTCGAACACGGCCGCGGGAAAGCGCAGCTCGCGCGTGGTGCCGCGCAGCGTGACGCGCGCCGTAACCGTCGGATTCCAGCGCGGGCCGGCGAGCGAGACCGACGCGATGCGAATGAGCGGGTAATGCGCTGCGTCCAGAACCTCGGCGCCGAGCATGTTGTGGCGCGTACCCTCGCGCGCCTGCGCGGAGACCGCTTCGGCGAACTCGGCGCCTTCCTCGGCGCGAGCGGCGGGCGGATCCACCTGGAAGGAAGCGACCGGTATCTCGAGCCGGAAGCCGCTGGTCGCGGCGCTCGCGCCGACCCGGATCTCGCCGCGCACGCGGCCGATGACGACGTGATCGTGGCCGAAGCGGGCGAGGGGCCCCGCGCGATAGACGAGCACGCGGATTTCGGAGGCCTGCGGATCGACCGCGAAGCGCGTCGCGGCGGGCGCGATCGGCGCCGCGGGTTCCGGTCGCTGAGCGAGCACCGCAGTGTTCTGTTGCGGCAGCGGCGTCTGACAGGCCGTAAGCAGCAGCGGGAATATCGACGCCAGCAGGCGTGTTCGGTAGTCTAGACGAAACAAGGACGTTCGCATGACACGCTGGCGCAATTCGCAGGATCGCTACGGCATCATAGCGCAGGGATTTCACTGGCTGGTCGCGGCGCTGGTGCTCGCCCAGTTCGCGCTGGGCCTGTATGCCGCCGACCTGCCGCTCAGCCTGGCACGGCTGCAATGGCTGTCGCGCCACAAGGCGCTCGGGCTGGGCGTGCTCGCGCTGGTGCTGCTGCGGCTGGGCTGGCGCGCGCTGGATCGCGCACCGGCGCTGCCGGACTCGATGCCCGCCTGGGAGCGCCGCGCGGCGCGCGCGACGCACCGGCTGCTCTACGCGCTGCTGGTCCTCGCGGCGCTCGCCGGCTGGCTGTACGCCTCCGCGGCCGGGCTGTCGGTCGATTGGTTCGGACTGTTCCGGGTGCCCGACCTGGTGGCGAAAAACGCTCAGCTCGCGATGCTGTTCAAGGATGCGCACAAGGCGCTCGTGGCGCTGTTCGCCTTGCTGCTGCTGGTACACGTCGGCGCGGCCCTGCGGCACGTGCGGCTCACGCGCGACGGCGTCATGTACCGCATGCTGCCGTGGAATCCGGCCGGCAAGCGCTGATGCGGTGCGCGCTCGTCCTCCTGCTGGCGTTTGCGTCTGCGCCGGCGTCCGCCGGGCAGTGCTACACTGTGAATGCCGCGTCCGGCAGCGTTTCCTTCAGCGTGGATCAGGCGGGCGCGCCGTTCCAGGGCTCGTTCCGCAGCTTCGGCGGCACCGTGTGCGTCGACGGCGATGCGGTCACGCGCATCGACGTGTGGCTCGATCCGGCGTCCGTGGACAGCGGCCTGCCCGAGCTCGACGCGGCGCTGAAGGGCGCGGATTTCTTTGCGACCGATAAGTACCCACGCGTCACGTTTACGAGCGCTTCGGTCCAGTCGCGCGGCGATCTCCGGCAGGCCGAGGGCACGCTCGAGATCAAGGGAACGCGCCGCCAGATCGGCATTCCTTTCCGGCTGGCGGGCGCCGCGGTCAAGCGCACCGTGTCCGGCGCGTTCACCCTGAACCGGCTCGACTACGCGATCGGCACCGGCGAGTGGAGCAACACGAAATGGCTGGGGGCCGAGGTGAAGGTCGAATTCAAGGCGGCGCTGGTGGGGCATTGAGGCCAACGAAGCGGGGGGGCAGGCGACTCTGATCCTCGCGATTTCACCACCGTCGCCGCAGCACCCTCCGGACGCCTGAGCGGGGCTCCGACCAAGGGGACTTTATCTCGTCAATTCTGGGGCTGCGATACCGCATGCTGAATTTGCTTCAGCGCGTTGAGCCGGTCCGCAACAGCATCGACGATTGCCCGGTATGAAGCAAATTGAGAAGCGCCTCCCACAGTCGGGTTCCCAGGCATTCTCGAAACTTGTACTTCCGCCTCCTTCGGCACCAGCTGAAGACATTTGTTGAGGTGACGGAACGAGCAGCTCTGATGAAGATCGACAGACAGGCTGGCGATGTTCATGTCTTCATAGATATAAGACGGCGGGGAAATGGCATACGGAGCGCAGTCGACAAAGCTCGGGGGAAACTGGCTACCTGAATGTGTTAAGGGGCGAGCGGTGTCCCTTGGCCAGAACGCCGCGGTAGACGGCCGCGGCCACGGCTACCTGCAGGGTGCAGTAGATGGGGGTGCCATTGCCTGCGGGATGATTGGGACCTCAGGAGTGGAGCAGTGCGGTGTTTGGGGGCGGCTTGCTCGCCTGGAGCTGCGTCATCTTGGCGGACGGTCCAGCACTTGGGACGCGAGCGTCTATCCACAGGCTGCGCGCCTGGCGCCTGATGCGCTAGGGAACGCGCAGACCTGTGGGTAACCGCCTGCTCGTGGGGGCCCGCATAGCATGACGGAAGCGCACCTGCTCAGTCCCGCGACCTTGGTGCTTCTGTTTGCGATCACATACACCGCAAGCTTCGCCAAGGGCGTGACGACCATGGGACTCAATCTGCTCAGCGTCCCGCTGATCGCTACGGTATTTGGTGTACAGACGGCCGTGGTATCGATGCTGCTGCCCAAGATCATGAGTGATGCCTTCATGACCTTTGAGGCAAGGGCGGATCGCAGCTCCATTCTCGTCAGATCCATTATTCCCTTTGCGTGTTCCGGTGCCGTTGCCGTCGCCGCCGCCACTCTTCTGTTGGCAAAGATCGCCGACAAGATGCTGTCCATCATTCTCGGAGCGAGCGTGATCGTCTTCGTGGCGCTACAGCTGTTGCCGAAGGCGATCGTGATCCCGAAGCATCGCCGATCGGAGTGGGGGGTCATATTCGGTGCGCTGACTGGACTCAGTCAGGGCTTGACCGGCGTTGGCGGGTTGACTACCGCAATGTATCTGTACAGTCTGGAGCTTGCACCGACAGCGTTCGTATTTCTTTCATCGGTGATCTATCTCGCGCTAGACGCCTGTCAGGTGACGGCATTCCTGTACTTTGGCCTCTACAACCGCGAGCGGATGCTCATTTCCGTTGCTTTGGCGGTTCCAGTGATGATCGGCACGTGGTCGGGCGTCAAGATGCGCCGCCGGCTATCGGTCAAGTGGTTTCGCTACGCGCTCCTGATCATGCTGTTCGCTACGGCATCCACCCTCATCGCGAAGGCCGTTTGAGCGGCCGGGTCGTTCATCCATACGTGGCGGCGATGCGGCTCAAGAACCCCGCGGCGAGCGAAGTGCTAACTCGGCGCGCTGCCTATGAAGGCCTGCTGCAGTTGGCCGGGGCGCGCGTGCTCGAGCTCGGGTGTGGCACGGCCGAGCTCACGCGCGAGATCGCGGGAAGCGCGCCCGGAGTCTCGATCACGGCACTCGAAGTCGATCACATCCAGCATCGGAAGAATCTTGCCATCCGGGATCTTCCGAACGTCGCCTTCGGGCTGGGCTGCGCCGAGGCCATTCCCGCGCCAGATGTCGGTTTCGACGTCGTGCTCATGCTTCTCTCCCTGCACCACGTCCCGGTGCAGGCGATGGACCGCGCGCTGCTTGAGATACACCGGGTGCTGAGGCCCGGCGGGCTGGCCTACTTCGAGGAGCCGGTCTTCGACGGCGAGTACAGCGAGGTTATGCGGATATTTCACGACGAACGGCTGGTGCGAGAGAGGGCGTTCCTGGCGCTCGAGCGGGTCGTTGCCGCGGGCGTCATGGAGCTGGTGGTGGAGAAATTCTTCCTTGCCCCCAGGCGCTACGCCGACTGGACGGAGTTCGAGAGGAGCGTGCGCGAGAAAACCCACACCGAGCACCAGTTGACCGATGCGCAGTGGGCGGCGGTGAAAGCGCGCTTTATGCGCTCGATGACGCGCGCGGGGGCGCTGTTCATGCAACCGATGCGCGTGGATCTGCTGCGCAGATTAGCCGCCTAGGCGCATTCATCGCGCCGATGCCTTGTGGTGCCGCCTACCTCCACCGCAGCAGCAACCGCTCCAGCCACCCGAGCAGGAAGCTGATCGCCAGCCCGAGCAGCGACAGCACCACCACGCCCGC
>Ga0307373_10002285_pt1 | contig 34694 bp, 28 predicted proteins | sample OX2MG_FD_202534 | JGI IMG/M metagenome (GOLD analysis project Ga0307373, IMG submission 202534) | Soil microbial communities from Risofladan, Vaasa, Finland - OX-2 | ecosystem: Environmental > Terrestrial > Soil > Coastal area > Acid sulfate soil | place: Finland: Risofladan, Vaasa | collected...
TCGGCGTCGTAGTATTTCATGGCCCAGAGGCAGAGAATGCCCGAGGCGCCCAAGAAAAGGCTGGCGAAAACCAGGGCGATGGTAAGGTTGGAGCGGTCAGAGATGACGCCGATGATGGTGGGCGACAAGGCGTCGCCGATGGCGTGGATGACGAAGATGTTGGCGGCAAACGCCATCGAGCGGGATTTAAGCTCGGTCACGGCGACCAAGACCGCGTTTAGCGGCCCCATGTTCAAGAAGACGAAAAACTCCGCGGTGAACAAGGAGACCATCGCGGCCATCACGTGCGAGGACATAAGGCTGTAGATCATCAAGGGCGCCGAGATGATCAACCCCGCCGCGGAGACGATGAGATAAGCGCGGCTGTTGTACTTGAAGACCCAGTTGGAAATCCAGCCGCCGGCCAAAGTGCCGATGATGCCGGAGATAATCGTCATGGCGCCGAAGATCGAGCCCGATTTTCCCACGCTCCAGAGCCATTGCCTGTGCAGGAAGCTCGGCATCCACACCGCGAAGCCGCCCAGGGCGAAGGTCATCAGGCCCATCGAGAGCGTGGTCAAGGAATAGCTGGGGGTTTTAAAAATTTTCAAGTAGGAGGACATCGGCGAGTGAACCGGCGCGGACGGCGCGGCGGCGGCCGGAGCCGGGCGGTTTTTCTGCGGATCTTTGAGGCGCGTGGCCATGGCCGCGAAGATGAGGCCCGGAATGGCGGTCCAGTAAAAGGCGCTGCGCCATCCAAAGTGCTGACCCAGTAGCCCGCCCGCGATGTAGCCTATGCCGCTGCCCACCGAGACCGCCATGGCGAAAATGGCCATCACCAGGCCGTGATCGGCGGGCGGGAAGTGCTCGGCCACGAACGAAGGCGAGACCGAGCCGTAGGAGGATTCTCCGATGCCCACGGCCGCGCGGGCGGAAAACAATGACGCGTAGCTCCACGCCAGGCCCGAAAATCCGGTCGCCAGGCTCCAGAGCGCCGCGCCCCCCGCCATCCAGCTCACGCGCTTGCCTTTGTCGGCCCAGTAGCCGATGGGCAGCGCCGCGAACATGTAGACGATGACGAAGGCCGAGGCCAGGGAGCCGGCTTGCGCGTCCGAGAGCTTCAAGTCGCCCTGAATGAGCGGCAAAAGGGAATAGAGCGCCTCGCGATCGACGTAATTCATGAGGTTGATGGCCAGAAGAAGCGCAAGCACGCTCCAGGCCAGGCGCTTGTTGGTCATGGGGCCGAGGAAGGATTATATCTTATTTGCGGTTTCTCTCCGGCGGGCGAGGCGCGGGGAAGGAGAGCCGTGCGCCTTAAAACCTGGCCGGCGGTCGTCCACCCGAACCGCCGCCGCCTCTTCCGCCTCCGCCGCCCCCTCCACCGGGTCCAGGACCGCCGCCCCCTCCTCCTGGAGGAGTATCGCCCAGGCACGTCGCGGTGCAGCCGTCAGCGACGTTGTAGCACCTCAAATCCCAATAGCCGGCGCTGGGATTGCCCGCGTCCGCCGGCTGGTAGATTTGGCACGTGCTGCTGTAGGGCATGCCGCCATCGATGTGCGTGCCCACCTCGGTGAGCACGCAGAGCTGGGCATTGCCCAAGTTTATGTTTTGGGTCGCGTTCGTGCCTGCCCAGCCGCAGTGAAAGCTGGTAAACGAGGGGATGCCGCCCAGCGGCAGCCAAGAGCCGTTTTTATAACCGTAGAAATCTTTTTTCGTAGTGTCGTAATAAATCATGCCGTTGGCGGCCGGGAAAGGAGCCGATGGGAAATTTCCGATTCCCACGGTGCCGGAAAAATTGGCGTTGCCTCCGACGTCGAGTTTTTGGGAGGGCGCCGCGGTTCCAATCCCGACGTTTCCCCCGTCCCGCGCCAAGATGGTCTTCTGGGTCGTGACCATGTTCGTGTAGATTCCCGTGGGAGCCGGATAATAGGTGTCGAGCGTGATGTCCTCGGGGCTCACCGGCAGGCTCAGCAGGCACAGGCACAGGGCGGACATGGACCATCGCGCCATGCGGGGAGTAATGCGGATGCGAAACTCCAAGTTTAAGTCCGCCATCGCCCGTAGTATAACAGGGAAATCGCGGCGATGGTAGGGGCTACTTGCCCACGCAGAAGCGCGAGAAAATCCGCGCCAGGACCTCGTCCGGAGCGTCCTGCCCGGTGACCGAGCCGAGAGTCCGCAGGGCTTCGCGCAGGTGAAAGGCCGCGCGGTCTTCCCACGCGTCCGGCCATTTTTTGGCCGCTTCTTGCGCGCGGTCGATTTCCTGCGCGGCCACCGCGAGGGCCTCATGGTGGCGCAGGGAGGTGACGGTCACCTGCTGTGCGTCGGCTTCCCGCGCGCCGAGGCGCTGGGCGATGAGCCGGGCCAAGTCCGCGATGCCCTCTTGCCGCAGGGCCGAGGTTTTCACGTCATGGGTTTCCCCGTTCCACTGGGCGATGTCCGTCTTGTTCAAAACGGAGAGCGCGGGCCGACCGTTCTTGGCGGCCGCGGCTAGAACTTCTTGGTGGACGCGCTCGTCGTCGGGTGTGGGCGGGCGCGAGCCGTCGATGACCAGCAGCACCAAATCGGATGACGCCAGCGCCGCGCGCGTCCTCTCCATTCCGGCTTTCTCCGCGGGGTCCAAGGCCGCGCCGTCGCGCAGGCCCGCGGTGTCGATGAGCACGGACGCGGTTCCCGAGATGACGGCTTCTTCTTCAAGGGTGTCGCGGGTGGTGCCGGGCGCGGCGCAGACAATGGCGCGCTCGCGGCCCAAAAGAGCGTTTATGAGGCTGGACTTTCCCGCGTTGGGACGGCCCACCAGGCAGACGCGCGCGCCCTCGGAGGCGAGGCGCCCGCGCTCGTAGCTTTGGGAGAGCTCCGCGATGAGGGCGGCCGGGCGGGACAAGGCCGCTTCAAGATCGGCCGGCGCCAGGCTCGGGATGTCCTCCTCGGGGTGATCCAAGTTGGCCTCGATGCGGACCAGAACATCTAAAAGGGGCTCGCGGATTTTCTCGATGGCCGTGGCAAGCCCCCCTTGCAGTTGGACCAAGGCCGCGCGATGTGCGCTCTCGCTGCGCGCGCGGATGAGATCGGCCACGGCCTCGGCTTGGGACAAATCCATGCGGCCGTGCAAAAAGGCCCGCTGGGTGAACTCTCCGGGCTGGGCCGGGCGCGCGCCGCCCGCCAAGGCCGCCTGCAAAAGTTTTTTGACCACGTAGGGCGAGCCGTGGCAGGAGATTTCAACTAGGTCCTCGCCCGTGGCGCTGTTGGGCCCGGGAAAATAAACCGCCACGACTTCGTCTATGGGACGCTCGGCCGGGCCGGCCTCGCAGAGCGTCGCCTGCCGGGGAGAAAGTTTCCCCGCGGCGTTTCGCGGGCGCAGGAAAGTCAGGCTAGCCGTCAGCGCGCCGGGGCCGCTCAAGCGCAGCGTGGCCAACGCGCCGCCCGCGGGCGTCGCGGCCGCGGCGATGGTTTCAGTTTCCCGAGGCTTCGTCATTGCTGGGCGCCTCGGGCGCCGCGGGTTCCGTTTTGGGTTCCTTGGCCGGGCGCGCCGCGGCGTCGTGCGGGGTTTCTTCGGCGTTCCAGAGCTCGTAGTACTTGCCCTTGGCGGTCATGAGCTCGTCGTGCGTGCCCGACTCGGCGATTCGGCCCTCGTCCAAGACAAAAATCTTGTCCGCCTTCTTGACCGTGGTCAAGCGGTGCGCGATCATCACGGTGGTGCGGCCGCGCATGAGCCGCTGCAGGACTCTCTGAAACGCGCCTTCGGTCTTGTTGTCCAAGGCCGAGGTGGCTTCGTCCAGGAAAAGAATCTTCGCGTCGCGCAGGAGCGCGCGCACGATGGAGATGCGCTGGCGCTCGCCGCCGGAGAGTTGGGAGACGTCGGTATCCAAGCCCCGCTTGGCGATGCGGGGATTGTTGACGAACTTGGCCTGCGCGGCGGCGATGGCGGCCTGAATTTCCTCGTTGTTGGCGTCGGGCTTGACCGCGAGAAGATTGTCGCGGATGCTGCCGCGGAAAAGCCCGCCGTCCTGCGGCACGATGGCCAGGCGCTTGGTGTAGCTCGCGCGCTGGATGTCCTTGAGGTTTTTGCCGTCGATAAGGATTTGCCCCTTCTGCGGATCATAAAGGCGGGACATCAGCTGGATGATGGTGCTCTTGCCCACGCCCGAGGCTCCTACAAAGGCAACCGCTTGGCCCGGCTCGATGGCGAAGGAAAGGTCCTTTAAGAGCGGCGAGCTGCCCGGATAGGAGAAGTCCACGTGGCGGAATTCGATGCGGCCCTGCACGTCCGGCAGGACCTCGGCACCGGGCTTGTCCGTGATTTCGGGCTTGGCGGCCAGGAGCTTCATGACCCGCTGGCTGCCGCCGTCGGCTTCCATATAGGAAGTGCGGCTGTCGCTTAAGCCCGAGATGGCCTCGTCGTAGGCCAGCGCGTAGGCCTGCAGCGCCATGATGGTGCCCACGCTGGGGTGGCCGTGCATGAAAAGCTCCAGGGTGCCGATGAAGACGATGAGGATTTTTGTCGAGAACTCGCCCAGGGAGCTGGAGAGCACGTGGTACCACGCCTCGGCCTTGACCTGGGACTCCCCCACCTTCAAGAGGTCCACCACCGAGGCGCTGAAGTGCTTGGCCGCTTCTTTTTCGATGCCGAAAATCTTGACCGACTCCATGATGGAGAAGACGTCCGTGGCGTAGCCGATCATGGCCGCGTGCTTGTTGGTGTAGCGCTCGTTTAGGCGCGAGAGGATGTCGGAAATCTTGGAGGACAAAAGCGCGAAGAGCGGCAGGGAGCCCATGATCATGAGCCCCACGTGCCAGTTGGTCCAGAGCATCATGGCGGTGCTCATGGCCAGCTCGAAGAGGTGGTAGGGGATGAGGATGGGGATGTCGATGTTCTTGGTGTCGAGCAGGTTCACGTCGTCGCCCAGGCGCGGGGCCAGCTCCGTGGGCTTATTGCGGTGGAAGAAGTTCAGGGACAAGGACGAGAGGTGCGCGAAGAGGTGGTCGCGGATGTCCTTGACGTAGCGCACGCAGGTGCGCTGGGTGATGAGCGTGTGGGTGAGCTCCACGCCGAAGTAGAGGAGGTCGGCCAAAAAGGTCAGCGCCATCAGGGACAAGAACGGGAAGAGCAGCCGGTGGAGGTGCGCGGCGCCGGCGAAGTCGACCAGGCGCCCGGTCAGGTAGCCCAGGCCCAGGTAGAGCGCCGCGTCCGCGATGAGGAAGGCGCGCGCGGCCAGGATGGCCTTGCGGTATTTCTGGGTGAAGGGCTTGAGCTCGGCGTCGCCGCGCATCATGCGCCGGATGCCGCAGGTGAAGGTCCACATCGAGACGAAGGCGTCCTTGACGCGGGCGAGCGCGCCCATCCGGAACTCGGGCAGGGGCGCCGCCTCCTGGACGTCCGTCTCGGTCTTTTCCGGGTTCTGCAGGTGGTAAATCTCGTGCTTGGCGATGAGCCCGCGGCCCTCGTCGTCCATGCGCTCCAAGAGGCGCCGGCGCAGGGCGAAGTAGTAGACCTGGTTGCGATCGGGGCCGGGGTGGACGACGATGTCCAGGGGCGCCGCGATGCCCGCGGCGCGGGCCAGGCGCTTGGCGCGGCGCACGAAGTCGCGCTTGTCCATCTTGATGAGGTAAATCTTCGTGTCCTGCTTGGCGTAGTCGCCCTCGGGGTCCAGGAGCTCGTAGTCCTCGGTGTCGGGCTCGACGAGCTTGGCGCGGCCCTGGGCGAAGGCCTCGGCGATGACGGGGTTGATGACTTTCTCGTGCTCGGCCACGGTCAGCTCCGCGCCCGAGAGCCGCATGGCCCCGGGCGCGAACATCCTTCCCGATAGGGCGCCCGGGACTGCTCGTCCAAAACTTCCAGAGTCCGTAGGTTTTGGACGTCCCGAACCAACTGATTCTGGAAGTTCGGGACGGCCTCCGGCCTCGACCGCGGCCCCGGCAACAGACGTGCTGCCGTCGAAAGCCGCGGCCGCGTTCCGGGTTTGCGCGTTTAAATCGGAGCTGGAGTCGCGGCTGCGCGCGGCGGGCGAGGCGAGCGCCTTGAGCGAGCGGGCCAGACGCAGGATTGTGGTGCGGGCCGAGCGCATTTTCGAGAGCGTCTTAGGCGCGGCGCTTTTCGCGCGATGTGCGGACGCAAGGGCGGCGGGAATCGGCGCCGAGCGCGTGGCCTCGGGCGCTGAGGCATTCCCCTCCAGCGCGGCAGCGGGTTGGGCCGCGGCTTCGGGCGATTGGGGCTGCGCTTCGGGAAGTGAAAGCCGCTCGGCCGGGACGGAGAGATTTTCAAGCGCGGAGCCGGCGGAGAGATTCGGCAGGCCCGCCGGAGCGAAATCAGGAAGCTGGACGGGCAGCGCGGCCGGGGCGTCGGCGTCTTCCGCGGCCGAGACGTCCGCCGCGGCCTGCGCCCAAAGGGGCTCGGCGCCCCAAGAGACCAAGCACAGGCAGAGCGCGGCGGCCAGGGCCTTGCGCCAGGGCGCGGTCGTTTTCATTCGCGCGCGTATTATGCGGTTAAAGGCGCGTGCGCGACAGATGCAAACGGCCCACGCCCAGATGGTTAAAGGGCCCAGGTCCGTATGGGCCGTTTGGGCGGGCCGGGAGTCCGCTGATTAGCGGGCGGCTTGGGCCGCGAGAACCTCTTCGCTCGAAGAGGAGCGCGCCTTGTGCCGCCGGATGCGCGGCTCCGGCGCGGAAGGGCGGGGCGCGCTGAAAGAAACGCCGATGCCGCCCCAGTGCGAGGCGATTTTTCCGGCCAGGGCCAGGACCTTCTTGCCGTTTTTCTCCAGCCGCTGCCGGTCGTCAGCGGCTTGGCGCATGGTCTGCTCGCCGAAAATCTCCGCGATCATCCGGGGCCCGGACATGGGCCGCGGGGCTTCCTCGGCCGCGGCTTCCGGGGTCAGGACGGGGGCGTCCAATTGGGGAAGCAGCGGCAGCGCGGCGGCGTTTAGGTTGACGCTCGGCAGGCCCGCGGTTAAATTGGTGAGCAGCCCGGAGGGCAGGGCGAGCGACAGGGACTCCGGCGCCAGCTCGTCGGCCTCAAAGGAGGCGGCTCGCGCGGCGGTGGTTCCGGCCGCGGTCGCGAGACCTCCGGCCATGAAAAGCTTAAGCATGCGTGATGTTCTCATATTTTTATCTTAATTCATGATACCAAAGCCCTCCGGCGCGACGTAATGAGTCAATGGGCCCATCCGCACCTAGGCCTAAAGCCCCGGAGGCGAGAAAAATCATAAAATGGACCCGCGAAGAGCATGAACATTCCATCCATCCCGGCCGTCGTCACGCTTCCCGGCGGGCGGACGTTCGTCGTGCGCCCGGCCCGCGAGGCCGACGTCGCGCCGGTCACGGCGGTGATTCGCGACGCCTTCGAAATTCGGAAGGCGCAGGGCCTGAGCTTGGGCCCCATGTTCCAGACCGACGAGGGTACGCACAAGCATCTGCTGGGCAATGGCTATGCACGCGGAAAAATCCTAAATGGGGCGCGACATGAAAGCCGAATCGTGCCTAAGTGGATATTCCCGTGCGGCCGTCAGGCCGAGACGGCTTCGCCGGCGAGTTCCTGCGCGGCAAAATCCCGGGTGGCCTTCATTAAGGCGGCCAGCAGCAAGGGATCCTTCTTAAGGCGCCGCCAAGCGCGCGCCGCTACTTCCGAGTTTTCCCGATCATCGTCATCCAATCCGAAGCTGAGGCCTAAGCCGGTGAGAAACTGCGCCCAGCGCTCCAGCGTCTCCACGCGCGTTCCTCCTTCGCCGGCGCGCCGCTCCATAAGCCCATAGAGTTCATCGTAAATGGCTTGATTGCGGCTGTAGCCTAGAAAATGAACCAGGACGCCAAGGCGGTGGGCAACGCCGAAATCCTCGCGGCTCATGGTGGGAGTCTCCACCATCTGGTGCATCGGCTCCTTCTGGTAGATCAGACCCTGCTCCTTGGCCCGACGCTCCAACTCGGAGCCGGGCAGGACAATGCAGTGATTGGTAAAGAGGACGGAGGGCCGGTAACCCAGCGTCCACTCCAGGCTGCGCTTGAAGCCGCCCAGGTCGTCTCCCGGCAAGCCGAACATTAAATCGAAGGTGAACTGCATGGAGGGGCATTTCTCCTTGAAATGCCGCATGCGGCGCTCCAGCACGGGGATATCCAGCGGGCGCTGGATGCTCTTGGCCACCTCCGGAACGACGGTCTGCAATCCGAAGCCCACAATGAAGCGGTCCTGGTGCCTGGAGAAAAAATCCACGACCTCAGGCCAAAGGTGCATGGGGTTGGCTCCGAAGCCGAGCTTCGTTGCGTGGCCCTCGGTCGCGCGCAGGAAAGCCTCCAGGATGGGAAGAGCCTTGCGGCGGTTCATCAGGACATCCGCGTCGATGCAGTGAACAAGCGGAGTCTTGTCGGCCATGGCGCGCAGATCCGCCTCGACGTCTTCAACGGCCCTGTAGCGCATCCGCTTGGGACCCCAATCGCAGTAGGCGCAGGAAAAAGGGCAGCCGCGCGAGGCCTCCAAGAAGAGCGCGTTGGGAGCCCACTTGGGCATCGCCACATGTCCGGCGGCATAGGGCGCGCCGAGCTTGCACACATCGATAAGCGGAGCTTCCGGGGTGGCGGCGACGGCGCTTCCTTTCCGGAACGCCAGGCCCGGAACCTCGTCGACTTGCCCGCGCTCCGCGGCCAGGAACAGAAGAAGCCGGCGAAACGTCTCCTCGCCCTCGCTCAGAGCGACGAAGTCGACTGCGGGCTCCGATTCAAGCAGGTCGCGGGCCATGCCGGCGGCTTCGGGACCACCCAAAACGATTCGGATATCCGGCAGCAGTTCCTTAAGCGCCACCGCCAGCTTGAGGCTCTGCCGCAGGTTCCAGACGTAGCAGCTTAAGCCCGCTACGCGGGGGGCGCGCTTGGCCATGCGGCGTGCGGCCAGCATGGGGTCTTCGCCGGTCGGAATATCGCAGTAGTCGATGCTTACGCGCTGCGCCAGGTCAGGATCGGCCAAGGCCCACGATCTGAGGCAGCCCGAAGCCAGAGAACCCGAGCTCCCGATGTGGTCAGGAAAATTAGCCAGCACGACTTGAAATGGCATGACAAGGACTGTATTAAATTTACAGGCTCATGACAAAAAATTGCAAGCGTGGACCCATTCCCGGGTGTCCAGCGACGGCTAGGCCTAGATTCGGCCGAAAAATCATAAAATGGGACGCGCCGACATGAAAGCCAAACCGCGAAGCCAATCGCGCCAGAAAGCCCGCGCCGCCGGGACGTTTAAATTTCCGGTTTTAATTACATCAGCCGGAAGGTTCTCAAACGCGGACGCGCCGCTAAAATCGATTCCGGCGGGCGCGATGTTTTGAAGCTGGACCGGCGCGACGGCCGGGGCCGGTTCCGACGCCGGGGACAAAATTTCCGCGGCCTCTTGAGCCCAGAGCGGCGCCGCGCCCGCGGGGGTCAGGCAAAGACAGAGCGCAACGGCCAGGGCTTTGCGTCCAAAACTTCCAGAGTTCGTAGATTTTGGACGTCCCGAACCAAGGAATTTTGGAAGTTCGGGACGCCAAGCGCCGTCTATTTTCATTCGCGTTATTGTGCGCTTAAAACGGGTTTTTCAACAGATGCAAATGACCCAATTTAGAGGGGTTAAAAGACCTAGGCCGACTTAGGCCATTTGGGCTGCGGCGCATATATATAAGGAAGGATTTTTGGTTCGCCGAGGCTGTCAGATAGGGTCTGGAGATAGGGTTTAGATAGGGCATATAGGGTCTGGCTAGACCCTATCCCAGACCCTATCTAAAATCGTTGTTTTGAGGACTTGCTTTTAAGCTGAAAACGGAAAAGCGGCAAATTCCGCGATATTCGGGCGGAGAAAAATTATAGGATAAAACGGTTTGTTTAACTCACAATTGAGAGCCATTCATATGAACTTGAAGTGTCGCCTGCTGGCCGCCACGATCATTTTTTTCGCTCCTCATTTTAGCCGAGCCTGGGCGGATTCAATAATCAAGCCGGCCGATTACGAGGTCGGCGCTCCGCCGCTTTTCTCCATCAATATCAGCTCGAATGATTTTGGCGATATCCCTGGCTGGTATGGCGATCTCTTTGTCGACGCCGCGACGCACAGTGGGCATCAGCCGCATCTTTTTGGCATCCACCACATCTCCGACCTGGCGCTCTCCACCGCGGCCGTTGTTTCGGACCTTATTCCCTCCCGGCGCTGCCTATGGATTGTTTACCGCTATTACGGCTGGGCGGACCCTCACACCGGTGGAACATGCGGCGTTTTGCTGCTCGTCAATGGGCGGAAATTGACGCCAGTTCTGAAGGTCCCGCTGGATGAGATCGGCGGCGGAGCCGGCGAAGGCTACAAGGAAACGGTCAGTTACATATTTTCCCGTTTCACGGACAAGGCGCCCAAAGACTACACGCCAAACGTCCGCATCACCAACGAGGTTTGGGCCACGACCCAAGAGGAACTGGAACACCCGGGTCCGAAACCGCTCTCTACGAGCCAGAGCATTTACACCTTCAACGGCAAGCAGTTCGTCGATGGCAGCGGAGATCCGTCTCCTGGGTGCGAGACACAGTAGGGCTGGTTCTTAGCTCGAAACGCATTCCGCCTTGGGGCGAAGTTCGGGAGTTATGCGCAACTGCTCAAGCGAAGTAGCAAGAATTAATAAGTAGGTCGGCCTGAAAGATGGAAGTAGCTATTCTTTAAGAAAGTCATCAGTAGCATTCAAGTATCGTTCGGTCTCTTCCAGATGCGCCACGTGGGCGCTGCGCTCGAAAATCTCCAGCCGTCCGGCGCGAAGCTCTTTCGCGGCGAGTTCCAAAATCCAGGCGCCCGCCTCATCGAAGCGCCCACCCGTGATGAGAACGGGCGACGTCAAGGCGCTTAAGTCGCCCATGCGGTCGAACTTGGCGAGGGAGCCGGTGACGGTGAATTCGCTGGGACCCCACATCACCCGATAAACGTCCCAGTTGAGATGCTCGAAGGAAAACCCCAGTTCGGCCGGCCATTGCGGCATCCGGCACACGAAGCGGCGGTAAAAAGCCATCGCGGCGTCCTGGTATTTTGGCGCGGCGATCGTTCCCGCGCGCTCGTGCTCCAAGATAATTCGCCGCGCGTCTTCAGGCACTTCATTTAAGAGGCGCTGCGAGTGCGCTTTCCATAGCGGCGTGCTTAAGAGCGGGCTCGCGAGAACGAGGCGGCGGACGCGCTCCGGATGACTGAGCGCGTATTCCACGGCCAGCGCCCCGCCCCAAGAATGCCCTAGCAAATCGAAAGTTTTCAGGCGCAGGCCGTCCGCGAGGGATTCGAGCTCGCGCACGAACCGCTCCAAAGTCCACAGGCGCTGATCCTTGTCTTTTACTGGAGATTTGAGACTTCCGAGCTGCTCATAGAAAATGACGGGCCGCCTCGGCGCCAACCGCGACAAGACCTTGAGGTAGTCGTGCGTGGCGCCGGGTCCGCCGTGCAGGACGAGCAGCGGCGTTTGGCGCGTCTCGCGGCCGTCGGAAAACTCCTGGAACCAAACGTTGCCTCCAGGGACGGGAATATATCCCTCCCGCATTCGTGCGCCGCCATCTTTTTTCTTCATGCGAAAAGGGCGGCGCCGATTCCCAGCATGCGAGCTAGTGTAATCGGATTAAGCTGGTTTTGCCAGAGGCGAAAGCCTCGCGATCGCATGAATCACGGCGCCCGCCACGATGCACGCGCCGCCCGCGTATCCCAGCGGCGGCAAACGCTCGCCCAGCGCCGCCCAGGCCAGCGCGGCGCACCACACGGGCTCAAGACTATAAAGGAAGGCGACCGTCACCGGCTTGACGGACTGCTGGAACAGGATGGACGTGGCGGTCGGCACCACGGTCGTGGCCAGTCCCACGTAAATCACCGCCCAAATCATGCCGGCGCGGCCAAAGGGCGCGAAGTCCCAACCGCGCGCCGCGCTCGTGGCGGCAAGGCCCAGCGCCGCCATGACGACCAATTCCACCGCGAAGATGACCCATTGCGATTGCTCGGCGTCCTGCGTCACTTTTTCCGCGACGAAAATGTAGCCCGCGTAGGCGGCGGCGGCCGCCAGGGCCAGGAGATTTCCCGCCAAATGCGCGCGCATGACCGGCAGAACGACGCACACGCCCAGCGCGGCGACGGCGCCGCCCGCCCACGTCGCCGCGAAGACGCGTTCGCGCTTGGCGGCGAAGGTGATCGCGGCCGCGAGGATGCCGTTTATGGCCGGAAAAAACGCCGTTTCCGTCGCGCTGGTCAAGGCCAACGCGCTCGCGCTCAGCAGGATGACGGCGTAGAGGCTTGCTCCCGCGCAGACGCCGGAGCGCACGGCCGCGCGCGTGATGGATTTCCGGCACGCGAGAAGAATGATCAAGGCGGCCGGCACGGAGGCCAGCAGTTCCATGGTCGAGAACATCAACGGGCTGCTTTGCTCGATGGCGCTCTTGCCGATGACGTAGAATGACGCCCAAAGGATGGGATTTAAGCAGAACGCGGCCAGAGCCAGCTTCTTGTTTCGCACGGGATATTATTATAGCCGGGATGACGCGGGCCGTTTAATCCCCTCCAAGCCGATATGATAAAATGCCGCCGTGACGAGAAATCCCTTCGCGCGCTTGGGTCCGGCCGCCGCCGTGCTCGCGGCCGTTTTCCTTTCCGGCTGCAGCCAAGCCGTGATGAGGCCCAGCGCCGAGCAAAGTTTCGCAAAGCCGGCCGCGGACGCCTCGCCCGTCAGCGCGTTTCGCGAGGCGCTCGCGCATCCCTTGAATCCGACCATCGACGCCTCGTCCCACGTTCTGGGTAGCCCGAGCGCTCCGCTGACTTTGGTCGAGTATTCGGATTTCCAGTGCTCCTACTGCGCAAAGGCCGTCCCGACCGTTCAGGCCCTGCGTGCCCAATACGGCAGCAGCCTGCGCTTCGTGTTCAAGCCCGTGGCCCTGAGCATGCATCCGCAGGCGCTGCTGGCGGCAAAATACTTTGAGGCCGTCTCTCTGCAGTCGCCGGACAAGGCGTGGCAGTTTTATGATTCCTTGTTCGCCAATCAGGACAAGTTCAGCGAGGATTTCTTCAGAACCACGGCACAAGGCCTGGACCTGGACATGGGCCGTTTGGAGCGAGACCTCAATGGTCCGGCGGTCCAAGCGCGGCTCTCGGCGGACCAAAATGAGTTTCGTAATTTCGGATTTACCGGCACACCGAGCTTCCTGTTAAACGGCGCGCCCATTGTGGGCGCCTGGCCGCTGCCCTACTTCGAGAAGATGTTCGCCATCGTGTCCGGGGCTCCGCCGCCGGTCGCCCACCCTGTCGCGCCTCCTTCCTCGCCGACGGCCCCGCCTCCGGCCAAGCCTTGGTGGCAGCAGCAGTAGACCCGCGCTGATTTTATCCCTTCAAGCGCTCGTTCAAAAAGCCCATGAGCGCGGACCAGACGCGCGTGCGCTCGGGCTCGTCCAGCGACTTAAAATCCATGGTGAGCACCGAATGGCCGGCGCCTTCGATTTCGACGGCCCGAAAGCGTTCGCCAAAGCCGTCTCGCAGCGAGTCAAAGCGCTCCTTGCGGCAAAACTTGTCGCCGGCAAAGCGCAGGCCCAGGACCGGGATGTTCTCGTCCTTGGAGCGCCGCACCGCGTTGTCCCACTCCGCGCGCGGGATGCCGGGCGCCGAATGGGAATAGGAGGACGCCGGCTGGCTGAGCACCGGCGCGATGAGCGCCGCGTCCATCATGAGCGAAAGCGCGAAGCGCCCGGTAAAGCACATGCCGATGGCCGCGACGCCTTTGCCGCCTTGCTCCGCGTGCGCTTGGCGCGCCAGGGCGCGCAGCCAATCGGCAGCGGGGCTCTTGCCGCGGCGGCTCAACACGGAAAACTCGCGCCACACGCACGGCCACGAAAGCGGGGCCAGACCGTAATTTTGATTGGGTTTGCCGAACATCAGCGGCATGTACACGCAGTAGCCCTCGTCCGTGATTTTGCGCGCCAAGTCGACGCACTCGGGCGTCATGCCGGGCAGCTCGTGAAGCAGGATCACGGCCGGGCCCCGCCCGCGGCGGTAGATCGTCTTTTCCCCCGCGCCGGGGCTCGCCGCCTCCGCGTCGAAGGCGAAACGCTTAAAACCGTCCAGGTCAGCGGTCATGACGCGGCCCCATGTGCGCGCCTATTCCAGCGGTCCCAAAACTTGGGTGTGCCCCCGGTCGCGGAGAAATTCCCGCGCGGCCTGGGCTTGGCACGGCCTTTGCCTGCCGTCGATCCGGCGCTAGCCTTTTCGCGGCCGGATGACGATTTTGCGCCAGGCGCCCTCGCCTTCCGATCCGGTCACGATGTCCGGGTGGTCGGCGAGCTGCTTGTGGATGACGCGCCGCGTGGCCGCGTCCATGGGCTCCAAACGATAGGGCTTGCCCGTGCTCTTGACCTCGGACACGGCGGCATCGATGCGCGAGAGGATGTCCTGCTCCTTTTTCTCGCGCCAGCCCAAGGCGTCGATTTGAACCGGCGTGCGCGGCTCAACGGAGTCGCGGCGGATGAGGACCAAATTGGCGACGGTCTGCAGCGCGTCCAAAGTCCGGCCGTCCTCGGCTAAAAGCCGCTCGCCGTCCGCGCCGGTGATGCGGGCCTTCAAACGCTCCTGCTTTTCTTCCCAGGCGATTTCCACTTGAGTTTGGCCGCAGTCCATGAGGGCCAAGAGCTGCGTGATGGTTTGGGAGATGCGCTCTTTTTCCGCGGCGTCGGGCGGCGTCGCGTGAGCCTGCTCGGTTGGCGCCTTTACCGCCTGCGGCCGGGCTGCCTGAGTCCGGGCGGGCTTTTCCGCCGCGCTCCGGCTTTCGCGGTTTTCTCGCGGCGCGCGCTTGGCTCCGTTATGCCCCGCCGAACCGCGTCCGTTGGAATTGCTCCGGGCTTCCGTCCGTTTCGCGGCCGGCGCCGGAGACGCCTGGGGCGCTTCGCGGTCCCCCCATCTCTTTTCGCCGACCTTGACTCGGGCCGGCTTGGCGCCAAAGCCCATGAATCCGGGCTTGGCTTCCTGGATGATCTTGACTTCGACCTGCTCGCGCCGCATCCCCAACTGCTTTAGCGCCGTCTCCACGGCCTCCGAAACTGTTTTGCCTTCGCATTCTATTTCTTGCATCTTGCCTGCCTCCTTGTGAAAATCACGGTCGCGGCGGATTTTAAGCCGTCCGGGCTTCGAGCCTCTTCTTGAACGCGGCCTGCGTGATCAGCGTGCACAAATTCGACGTCAGATAATAAAGCACCAGCCCCGACGGGAAATACAGGAACATGAAGGTGAAGATAATCGGCATCCAGGTCATCATCTTGGCCTGCATGGGGTCCGAGGACATGGGGTTGAGCTTGTTCTGAAAGAACATGACCGCGCCCATGACCAGGGGCAGGACGTAGTAGGGGTCCTTCGCGGAGAGGTCCGTAATCCAGAAAATCCAGCCGGCGCCGTGGAGCTCCCAGGCCCCGCGCAGCGCGTAGTAGAGCGCGAAGAAAATCGGGAACTGCACGAGCATGGGGAGACACCCGCTGGCCGGGTGCACGCCGTGCTTCTTGTAGACCTCCATGGTCTGCTCGTTGAGTTTCTTGGCGTCCTTGGCGTAGATTTGCTGCAGCCGCGTAATCTCGGGCTGAAGCTTCTTCATCGCGGTCATGGACTTGTAGCTCTTGTAGGAGAGCGGCATCAAGACCATTTGGATGAGGATGGTCAAGACGATGATGGACCAGCCCCAGTTGCCGGTGAAGCGGTTGAGCCAATAGAGCGCGCGCATCATGGCGCGGCCCAGCGTGGAGAAAAACCCGAAGCTGATCGAGCGCTCCAGGCCCAAGTGGAAGTGCGAGAGCCAAATCATGCCCTTGGGCCCGATGTAGAAGGGAATCTTCCAGGTCTTGCTTGAGTGCGGGGCCAGAATCGCGGCCGGGGCGTTTAAGGTGACCTCGGGCGGCAGATTGGAGGCGACGGAGCTAAAGCATCCGGCCGGCGGAATCACGGCGGCCAGAAAGTAGCGGTTGTCCACGCCCACCCAGCGGAATTCCTCCGACGAACTCTGCGGCTTCTTGAAGACCTCGAGCTTACCGTTTAATCCCGGCTTGGGCTCCAAAAGCCCCAACGCCCGCCAAACCTTCTGATTTTCTTTCTGCTCATCTTGGACGGTGTTTAATCCCGGGCCGACGGAGAGAGTCCAGGGCGCGCTTTCGACGGCGCGGCCGGTGGGGTTGTAAATCGTGATGTCGAGCTCGGGCAGGTTTTTCTTCGTGCCTAGGATGAAGGTTTTGGTGATTTCGGCGCCGTCCGGCAGCCGCGCCGAGTAGGACAAGGGGTCGCTCTTCGCGGGGTAAAATTCCGTATTGGGCCAAGTCGAGAGAAATCCCGGCAGACGCGGCGAGTTCTCGGCGAGCTCGATGGGGCCGGTGCGGTCCTCGTATTGGTAGCTGACCAGGCCGGCGCCCGCGGACGCGACGCGAATAAGCGCGTCGCCGAACTTGACGGGCTTGGACAGGACGACGCGTCCGCGCCGGGCTTGGGCTGGCGTCGCCAGCGCCGAGGCTTCTTCGGGGGCGGCGGCGGACGGGGCTTCTTCTTCGGGTTGGGCCGAGCCTTGCGCGGCGGCCTCTGGCGAAGCCGCGGCCTCGGCGGCGGGCTTGGCCGGCGGCGCGATTTTCTTTTCAATCACGCCGAACCACAGCGCGTAAACGCCGACCGACAGGACGACAGCGAGGAATAAATTTTTATCCATGGCGGGTTGTCTCGGGGACGGGATCAAGGCCGCCCGCGTGCAGCGGGTGGCATTTAAGGAGACGCCAGAAGCTTAAGGCGACGCCTTTGCAGGCGCCGTGGCGCTCGACGGCCTCGTGCGCGTAGTCCGCGCAGCTGGGCAAAAACCGGCAATGCGGGCTCATCGCGGGGCGAAAGAGGGTCTGGTAGGCTTCGATGAGAAACAAGCAGGCTTTTTTCATGAGGACAAAATGCCGGCCTTCTTCCACAGATCGAGGAGATCTTTTTCCGCGGCGGCGCGGTCCTTCCACCGACAGCCCGGCCGCAGGCAGACGACAAAGTCTTCCCGGACGTCCAGCTGGCCGCGGCGTAGGCGGAAGGTCTCGCGCACCAGGCGCTTTAAGCGGTTGCGCGTCACGGCGTTGCCGATTTTGCCGCCCACGGAGAGCCCCAGACGAGCCCCGGAGGCGCCGGCGTCATCGCGCTTGCGGTGCCAGAGCAGGAGCCGGTGCGCGGAAACGCGCCGTCCCTGGGAGAAGACCCGGCGGTAGCCCAGCGGCGCGTCCAGCCGGGCGCGCCGCCCGAACGCAAAACCCGGCATCAAGCGACGATGAGGGTATGCCGGCCTTTCTTTCGGCGGCGGCGGAGGACATTTTTGCCCCCCGGAGTGGCCATGCGGGCCAAAAATCCAATCTTGCGGCGGCGCTTTTTCTTGTGAGGTCGGTATGTCGGCAGCACGGTGTCGCTCCAATGTTCCGGAATTGCCGAGGCAATGCTCGGGAAAAACGTCGCGCCTTGCGCGCTCGACTATTATACAAAAAAGCATTACAATTTTCCCCATGAACGACAAAAATCAGGCTGAAAAAAATATCGAGGTCCTGCTCAAGGAGAAAAAATTTTACAAGCCCGCGCCGGAGTTCTCCAGGCGCGCGCGCGTCAAGAGCTTGGCGGCCTTGAAATCTTTGTCCGTCCAGGCGCGGCGCAGCCCCGAAAAATTCTGGGCCGAGGCGGCCAAGTCCCTGGCCTGGGCCAAACCCTGGAAAAAAGTTTTGACGTGGAAGCCGCCGTTCGCCAAGTGGTTCGAAGGCGGGCGCTTGAACGCGTCGGTCAACTGCCTCGACCGGCACTTGTCCGGCCCGCGGCGCAACAAGGCCGCGATCATCTGGGAGTCGGAGTCGGGCGAGGTGCGCACGCTCACCTACCAGCAGCTCTACTTGGAGGTCTGCCGCTGCGCCAACGCCTTGAAGAGCCTGGGCGTGAAAAAGGGCGACCGCGTGGCCATCTACATGCCCATGGTCCCCGAGGCCGCGGTGGCCATGCTGGCCGCGAGCCGCCTGGGCGCCGCGCACAACGTGGTCTTCGCCGGATTTTCCGCGCAGGCTTTGTCCGAGCGCGTCAACGACTCGCAGGCCAAGGTGCTCATCACCGCCGACGGGGTGTTCCGCAAGGGCGAGGTCATCCCCTTGAAGAAGACCATCGACGAAGCCCTTGAGTCCGCGCCCGGAGTCTCGGCCGTGCTGGTCTTAAAGCGCGCCGGCAACCAAGTTTCCTGGAAAGAAGGCCGCGATTTCTGGTGGCACGAGGCTCTGGCCGAGGAAAGCGATCGCTGCCCCGCCGAGATGGTCGAGAGCGAGCACCCGCTCTTCATCCTCTACACCTCGGGCTCGACCGGAAAGCCAAAGGGCGTTCTGCACACCACGGGCGGCTACCTGACCCAGGCCGCGCTCACGACGCGCCTGGTCTTCGACCTGCGCGACGAGGATATTTACTGGTGCACCGCGGACATCGGCTGGGTGACCGGGCATTCCTACGTGGTCTACGGTCCGCTGGCCGAGGGCGCCACGGTCTTCATGTACGAGGGCGCGCCACTCTACCCCGCGCCGGATCGCTTTTGGGCGCTTATCGAGCGGCACAAGGTCACCGTCCTCTACACCGCACCCACCGCCATTCGCACCTTCATGCGCCACGGCTCGGAATGGCCGGCCAAGCACGACTTGTCCTCTCTGAGGCTTCTGGGCAGCGTGGGCGAGCCCATAAACCCCGAGGCCTGGCGCTGGTACCATAAGGTCATCGGCGGCGGGCGCTGCCCCATCGTGGATACTTGGTGGCAGACCGAGACCGGCGCGATTTTGATTTCCCCCCTGCCGGGCGCCACGCCCACGAAACCCGGCTCGGCCACTTTGCCCCTGCCGGGCATCGAGGCGGACGTGGTCGACAGGAGCGGACGCCCCGTCCCCGCCGGCTCGGGCGGCTATCTGGTCATCAAGCGGCCCTGGCCGTCCATGCTGCGCACGATTTACGGAGATCCCAAGCGCTACGAGAGCCAGTACTTCAGCCAGATTCCCGGGATTTACTTCACCGGTGACGGTGCGCGCAGGGACAAGGACGGATATTTCTGGGTTTTAGGCCGCATTGACGACGTGGTCAACGTCTCCGGGCACCGGCTTTCCACCATGGAGGTCGAGTCCGCGCTGGTGAGCCATCCCGCCGTGGCCGAGGCCGCGGTGGTGGGCCGCCCCGACGAGATCACGGGCCAGTCCATCGCGGCGTTCGTGACCTTGGCCGGAAACCGCGCGCCCAGCGACGCGCTTAAAGAGGAACTGCGCGGCCATGTGGCCAAGACGATTGGGTCCATCGCGCGGCCCTCTGAAATCCGCTTCACCGACGCCCTGCCCAAGACGCGCTCGGGTAAAATCATGCGCCGGCTGCTGCGGGAAATCTCCGCGGGCCAAAAAGTCGCCGGGGACGTGACGACCTTGGAGGACTTCTCCGTCGTCGCCAAGCTTCAAGGCGAGGACGAGTGACGCCTCCGGAATTTCTTAATCTCGCGCTCTCGCTGGCCGCGGCGGCCGCCATTTTCCATCTGCTGCGCGACCGCGAGCGGCATTGCTCAGCCTTTCGCTTTATTCTCGGGCTGGGCTTGCTCGCGGTCTTGTGCCGCCTGGAACTGGGCTGGCTCGGCGTCCAAAAGACGCTGGCGGCCGGGGAATTTCCCCCGCCGCTGGGCGCGGCGGCCGCTCTTTGGCCCGCGCTTTTTTTGGCGCTTTTCAGCGCGGCTGTTTTTTTAAACGTCGGCGCCGGCGGTCCGCTTTCGCGTCTGCGCCTCTTCGAGCGCGGATTTATTTTCGGCCTGATCTTTTCACTCCTTGGATATTTGGCCTACTCTTGGGTCGCCGTCGCCGCGGCCTGGAGGATGCTGGGGTGGTTTTGCGGCTCGTTCGTCTGGACGGCTCTGCCCGTCCTGCTGGCCGCGTCCTTCGTGCTGGTCGCCGCGGCTCTGCTCCATGAGGAGGCGCGCCCCGTCCGGTTTTGGGCCTTGGCCCTCATTCTCCTGCTCTGGTGGCTGCCGGCGCGGTTTTTCCTCTGGCGGCTGCGCAGCGACTGGGGCTACGGCCCGCGCGACTTGGCCCAGGCCGCGCAGATTCCGGTCCAAGCCCAAGCGGAAAAGGTCAATATCGCCTGGCTTCGCCCCGCGGGCGCGCGGCCCTACCGTTTCGAGGCCCTGCATGTTCTTGCCGAGGACGGCGTGAGCGTCGACGTGCGCGACCTGTGGAAGCTCTACGATTACCTCCGCCTGCACCGCTACCGTTCCGTGTTCGCGCCGCGGGCTTTGGACGCGCTGCGCAAAGGCTGGCTGGACTGGTGGGACCCGGACATGGCTTTGAAGGCGGCCTCGTTGGCTTATGCGGATCGGGTTGCGCCCGATTACCTGAGCGCTTTGGCTCTTATCCGCGCGGGCTCGCTGGATCAAACCCGCTACGAGGATTTGCGAGCCCTTGACGATTTGGCGACGCCGCGGCGCCAGGGCTTCGAGGACGTGACCCGCTCGCAGCGCATCTTCGAGGCCTTCGAGAAAGCCTACGCCCGTTTCGGGGATCAGGCCAACGCGGGGTACTGGATTTCCAAGGTGGACAATCTCTGGCCCATCTACGAGGAGAAGGTGGTGACCGATCCGGTCCAGGACTTCCAGAGCGGCGAGGTCAAGGGACACGTCTTTGTCGACGGCCGGCCGGCCCGGTCGCTGATGGTCGGGCTTTTCCTGCTGTCGATCAGCACCTCGGAGGCGCGTGGCGGCAAGGGGATTTTGAGCGAAAGCGCGTTTCCGGACGCGCACGGCCGCTTCCGTTTCCAAAACCTCGGCCGGGGCTTCTACTACTTGGGCCTCATGGGAAACTCCGACTACCTGCGCGGGCGCATCGAGGGCAGTCCGGGAATCTTCTCGATTTCGGCGAGCACGCCCATCAAGATCGTCGATTCCATCTTTATCGATCGCTTCTGGCAGGCCGGATCCGCCGCGCCGGACGCCTTCGAGCGGCATTTCCTGGCGGGCTTCGCTGATTTTCAAGACGGGGACGACCGCGGCGCGGAGCGCGAATGGCGCGCGGCGGGAAAAACCAATCCGGGCAACGCGAAGCTGCGGCTGGCGCTGCGGCTTCTAAAGAAAGACCGCGCGCTCAAGAAAAAGATTAGAATCGACACGCGGAAGGCGCGGGCCGCGCTCGATAAGGCCATGCGGCGGAAAAAAGCCAAGCTGAATAAGCTTAAAGAAGGGCGCTAGGACGCTCGCCGAGCAGCATTGGCAGTTTGCCCGTTTTGTTGATAAAATCCAATGATGCCCGCTGAGAAGATCCGCGCCGACAATATCGAGGCATCCATTTTAGAGAAGCGCTTTCCCGAACTGGCGCGAGAGCTCGGCGCCGCGGAGCTCTCCGATTTGGCCGGGCTTTGGCCGAAGCTCAAGCCCATGACCAAGCTCGCGGCCTTCAAGTTGCTCAGCCCTGACCGCGCCATCGGGCTCTACGAGCTTCTGCCCTTCGAGGAACAGTATTTTCTTTTTTCCGGATTTCCCCCCGCCTCCATCGCGCCCCTCATCGAACCCCTTGCGCCCGCGGCGCGCAAAGCCTTCACGGAACTGCCGCGCTGGCACTATGATCGCATGCTGGACCTGCTGCTGCGCCAAGGGGACACGGCCTCGTCCGCCGCGCCCGCGACCCGGAGCCGGGCGTGATCGTCAACAGCAGGGCCGTGGTGCTCTCCCGCCAAAATTGGGGCGAGGCGGACAAGCTCGTTTCCCTCTACACTGAGGAGTTCGGGAAGGTGCGCGCGCGCTGCGTCGGCGTCAACAAGCCCGGCCGGAAGATGAAGGCCCTGTGCGAGCCCTTCGTCTGGGCCGAGTTCAGGCTCCATATGGGCTACCGCACGGATCTGGCCAAGATCATCGGCGGGCAGATCGTTTCCAGCTTCCCGGGCGTGCGCGCAAACTACGAGCGCATGCTTACCGCGTTTTCCTTTTGCGAGATGCTAAACCAAGCCACCTCGGAGCGGATGCCTAACTCTTCCAAGTACGAGCTCATTGTTTCCGCTCTTCAAGCCCTGGAAAAGGGAACATCGCCCTGGCTTCTGCCCGTCTACGGCCTGCGGCTTTTGGAACTGACCGGGCAGGGCCCGGCGGACGGCTTCGCGATGGACGAGGCGCTCCAAACCCAGCTGCGCGAAACGGAGATGGACGTTTTGGGCGGCCTGACCCACCCGCCGCATTTAGCGGACAAGCTGGGCAGCGCGGTGGCTGAGCGCCTGGAAGACTACGGGGGCCGCAAGCTGCGCTGCCCCGGCGCGCTGCGCGAGTGGCGGACGGAGGCGCTGCCGTGCTGAGCTTCCAGGAGATCGTCGCGGAACTCCAGCGCTTCTGGTCCAAGCGCGGCTGCTCCATCATCCAGCCCTACGACATGGAAAAAGGCGCGGGGACGTTCAACCCGGCGACCTTCTTCGGAGCCTTGGGCCCCGAGCCGACCTCCGTGGCTTACGTCGAGCCCTGCCGCCGCCCGGCCGATGGGCGCTACGGCGACAACCCCAACCGCCTGGGCAAGTACTACCAGTTCCAGGTCCTGCTCAAGCCCGTGCCGCCCGGCGTCATGGATGACTATTTGAAGTCCTTGAAGGCCCTGGGCTTGGACCCTAAAAAGCACGATTTGCGCTGGATCGAGGACGACTGGGAATCGCCGACATTGGGCGCCTCGGGCCTGGGCTGGGAAGTTTGGCTCGATGCCATGGAAATCACGCAGTTCACCTATTTCCAGCAGATGGGCTCGCTGCCGCTTCACCCTGTCAGCGTTGAGATCACCTACGGGCTCGAGCGCATCGCGATGTATCTGCAGAAAAAGGACAACGTCTACGATTTGGAGTACGGCGGCAAGAACACCTACGGCGACCTGCACCTGCGGCAGGAGCGCGAGTATTCCCGCTACTACTTCGAGCACTCGGATCCGGATCTTTTGTCGCGCCATTTCGACGATGCGGAAAAGGAATGCGCGCGCTTGGTCGGCCTGGGCCTGGTCCTGCCGGCCTACGACTGCGTCTTAAAGGCCTCGCACGCCTTCAACATGCTCGATGCGCGCGGAGCGCTTTCCGTGTCCCAGCGCGCGCGCCACATCGCGCGGGTGCGGGGCTTGGCGCGTCAAGTCATCAATGCCTATCTGGGAGAAGGCGCTTCTAAAACGGAAGGTGCCGCGGCAGCCATGGGCGGCATTAAAGGAAATGATGTTGCGACCCGGTAAGGATTTTCTTCTTGAAATAGGGATCGAGCCCCTGCCCGCGCGCTTCTTGCGCCCGGGATTGGATCAACTGGCCGAAAAAATCCAGGCCGTTCTGGCCGAAAATCGCTTGGCTTTCGAGTCCCTCTCGCGCTACGGAACGCCGCGCCGCTTGGCCGTCCTGGTCCGCGGGCTCGCGGACAAATCTGAAACTTTGGCTAAAACCGTGCAAGGCCCGCCGGTCGCGCGCTGGAGAAATCCCGACGGCTCCTGGACGCGGGAGGCTGCGGGGTTCGCCGGCAAGCACGGCCTTAAGCCCGAGGATTTGCAGACGGTCGCGACGCCGAAGGGAGAGTTTCTCGCGGCTAAAATCGTCCTGCCCGGCCGCAAAGCCGAGGACATCCTGGCGCAAGTTCTGCCGGGCCTCATCGCGTCCCTGGAGTTCCCCAAGTCGATGGAGTGGGAGCCTTCGCGGATGCGCTTTGCCAGGCCCATCCGCCGCGTCGCCGCGCTGCTGGGCGGCAAGGTGGTGTCTTTCCGCGTCGCGGACATCAAAAGCGGGCGGCTTATCGGGGCCTTGGCCTCGGAGGGCAAGAAGCCCGCGACGCTGCGCGACGCCTCGGCCTACCCCCGAACTTTGGGCATGCTCCTGGTCCAAGCGGATTTGGCGGACCGCAAAGACTGCCTGCTCAAAAAGCTCGAGCAGACCGCCCGGCACCTGGGCGCGCGCGTCGACTTGGATGAGGAACTCATCGATGAGACCGTCTGCATGACCGAGCACCCTGTCCCGGTCTCCGGCGCCTTCAAGGAAGAATTTCTCAGCCTGCCCTCCGCGCTTCTGGCGATGGTGCTCAAAAAACAGCTCAAGTTCTTCACGGTCAGCGGCAAGGATGGAAACTTGAAGGCCGCCTTCGTGGGCGTGCGCGACGGCATCTCGGAAGGCCAAGCCCTGGTGCGGGAGGGCTACCAGCGCGTGCTTACCGCGCGCCTTTCGGACGCGGTGTTTTTCTTCGAGCGGGATTTGCGCGCGCCGCTGGCCGCCAAGCTTCCCGGCCTCGAGTCCTTGGGCTATCAGAAAGATTTGGGCAGCATGGCGCAGAAGGCCGAGCGCGTGCGGGAGCTTTCGGAGAAGCTCTGCGGGCTCCTGCGCCGCGAAAGGCCGGTCAATGAAAATGCGGTGCAGGATATCGCGCGGCTGTGCTACGCGGACTTGGTCTGCGAGGTGGTCAAGGAATTTCCGGAGCTTCAGGGCGCGATGGGCGGCGTCTACGCGCGTAAGGAAGGACTGGACGAGCGGGTCGCCCTGGGCTTGGAGCAGTTCTATTTCCCCCTCTCCGGCAAGGCGCCCATCCCGGCAACGGAAGAAGGCGCCGTGGTTTCCCTGGCCGCGAAGCTCGACAGCCTGGCGGGGTGCTTTGCTCTGGGCCTGGAGCCCACGGGCAAGGCCGATCCTTACGCCCTGCGCCGCCACGCCCTGGGCCTTTTGCGCATCCTGCTGGAAAAGCAGTTCCCGTTCAACGTGGAGGAACTGGCTCTTTGGGCGCTGGAACTGCAGCCCCTGGCGCTCGACGAGAAGTCAAAGCGCGCCGCGGCGGGAAAAATCGCCGAATTTCTATGGGGCCGGGCGCAGTCCTTTTTCGAGGAGATGGGCTACCGGGTCGACGAAATTCGCGCGGTGCGCCGGGGCGCCTTGGAGGACGTTCCTCGCGCTTTGCTGCGCTTGGCGGCGCTGGCCTCCATCCGCCGCCACCCGGACTTTGACGCGCTCTCCGCGGCTTTCAAGCGCGCGTCGAACATTTTAAAGCAGGCCGGGGCCAACGGCGATCTCGCGCTGGACAAGGCGGCCTTGTCCGAGCCGGCTGAGAAGGACTTGTGCGCGGCCGTGGAGCGGGCCGAGGATTCGGTGCGCGGCGAGTTCGCCAAGCGCGACTACGAGGCGGGCTTGCGGATACTAGTCGGCATCAAGCCCGCGTTGGACAAGTTTTTCGACGACGTGATGGTGATGGCGGAGGATCCCGCTCTGCGCCGCGCGCGCTTGGCGCTCTTGTCCCGCCTGGTCGGCTTATTTAAGGAAGCGGCCGACCTTTCCGAGCTTCAGCCCGCCGCGCCCGCCCGCTAGGCCGTTTTCCGGTAATCGCCGCGGGCGAGGGGCATGCGCCGCCCGATGCCGAAGGCTTTCTTGGAAATTTTCAATCCCGGCGGCGCTTGGCGGCGCTTGTACTCGGCCCTGTCGATGCGGCCCAAGACGTCGAGGACTAGATCGCGGCCTAATCCTTTCCGGGCGATGGCCTCCGGCTCCTGCCGATCCTCGATGTAGCCGGTCAAGATGGCGTCCAACTGATCGTAGGGCGGCAAATCGTCCTGATCCTTTTGGCCAAATTTGAGCTCGGCCGAGGGCGCCTTGTCGATGGAGCTCTGCGGAATGACCGTTTTGTCCTTGTTCATCCAGCGCGCGAGTTCGTAGACCGTCTTTTTGGTCGCGTCGGCCAGAACCGCCAGGCCTCCGCACATGTCGCCGTAGAGCGTGCAGTAGCCCGCGGAGAGTTCGGACTTGTTCCCGGTCGCGAGGAGCAGGGCGTTTTCCTGGTTGGCCAGGGCCATCAAAAGGCCGCCGCGGATGCGGGCCTGGATGTTCTGCTCGGCCAAGTCGGAGAGCTTGTGGCCCAACGCCTGGTTTACGGTTTTTAGATAGGCGCCGAAAATTTCTTGGATGGGAATCTCCAGCAAGCGGATGCCAAGATTCGCGGCCAAGTCCTTGGCGTCCGCCAAGCTTTGGGCCGAGGAGTACATGGAGGGCATCGCGACCGCCGTCACGCCGGTTTTTCCCAGAGCTCTGACGGCCAGCGCGCAGACGACCGCGGAGTCGATGCCGCCGCTCAATCCTAAAAAGGCCTTCTTGAGTCCGCACTTTGCGGCGTAGTCTTGTATGCCCAGAGAAAGCGCCGCGGCCACTGAACCGATGCCGCCGTCGGCCTCCGCGGGCGCTGCTGCGGCGCTTTTTTCGGATGGCGCAAAAGGATCGACCAGGAGCATGTCCTGCTCGAAGAATCCGCCTTGCGCCAGGAGGCGCCCGCGCGCGTCCAGGGCCATGCTGCCGCCGTCAAAAATAAGCTCGTCGTTCCCACCGACCAAGTTGCAGTAGAGCAGGGGCTTTTTGGCGCGGCGCGCTTGATCGGAGAGGATTTTGCGGCGCGCCAGGCTTTTGCCTCGTTCGAAGGGCGAGGCGGAGATGTTGATGAGGAGTTCCGCGCCCAGCCGGACCTGGCGGCGCAAAGGATCGTCGCGATAGGGCCGGCCTTCGCCGGGCGCCAAGGCCCAGGCATCCTCGCAGACGCTGATCCCGATTTTTCGGCCCATGAAGGAAACCGGAGGGTTCGCGCGGGCCGGCTCGAAATAGCGGGTCTCGTCGAAGACGTCGTAGGTGGGCAAGAGGGTCTTGGCGCGCGCGGCCGCGATTTTGCCCTTATGAAGCAGGACGGCGGCGTTCATGACGGGCCTGCCGTTTTTGCCGGGGTTGGGAACGGGCGCTCCCAAGAGAACGCCCATTTTTCCGCTTTTGCGGGCGAGCGTTTTCAAGACGCGCTGCGCGGCCAGCACGAAGCCGGGACGCTGCCAGAGGTCCAGGGCCGGATATCCCCCCAAAGCCTGCTCCGGAAAAACGGCTAAATCGGCGCCCGCGCGCTCGGCCCGGAGGCTCCACTCCGCGATGAGGCGCGCGTTGCCCGCGACGTCGCCGATGGTCGTGTCGATTTGGCAGAGGGCGATTTTCATGGTAAGAGAACGCGGCCTTAGCCGGATTTCTGCTTCTTGGCGGCGGCGTCGTCGCAAAGCGCGCGGAAGACCTCTCCGGCGCCCATGAACGCGTCCGAGATGGCGCCGCTCACGGCCGAGCGCTCCTCGCGGCTCGCGGCGACGGCCACGCTCGCGATGCCTTCCATTCCCCAGGTCATCAAATCCATGGGATCAACGTGGACCTTGTCCGCGATTTCGGCCGCCTGCCGCAGGATGGCGACCGCGCCCTCGGGGAGCCTCTTGCCGGAAATGAGCAGCCCGCTCATCACGCCGCGGCAGACGTCCTTAACCGTGGTGCGCGGCTCCTGCCTAAAGCGCGTCCCTTCGATGGCGATGACGATGACTTCGCGGGCCGCGCGCGAGGCCAGAGCGGCGGAGTCCTGGGACTCCTTGGCCCGGCTCAGCACGATTTCGCGGGAGAGCTTCTCGAAGTCGTAGGTTTCCATTGCCGGACCCGCGCATTATACTACTTTGCGGTTAAAGCAGCGGCCGCCTGAGCTTCCATCATTTATGATAAACTAAAAAACGACGGAGCTTCGAAATTATTATGGGCGAAACACAGCCAAAGCGTCCTTCCGCCGTGCTGGTCATCGATGTGGGCGGAACCCACGTCAAGATCCTCGCCACGGGCCAAAAAGAGCCGCGTAAAATCGATTCGGGAACGTTCATGACCGCCGCGCGCATGGTCCGCGAGGTCAAAAAAGCGGCCCGAGATTGGAGCTACGGCCGCGTTTCCATCGGCTATCCCGGGCCGCTGGTTCACGGGCGGCCCATCCACAACCCGTTTAACCTCGGCCCGGGCTGGGTAGGCTTTGATTTTCGCGAGGCCTTCGGCTGCCCCGTTAAACTCATCAACGACGCCGCGATGCAGGCCCTAGGCAGCTACCGGGGCGGGCGCATGCTCTTTTTAGGCCTGGGCACGGGCCTGGGCTCGGCCATGATCGTCAACGGCCTCATCGAGCCCATGGAGATCGCGCACCTGCCCTACAAAAAGGGAAGAACCTACGAGGATTACCTGGGGCGGAGCGGGCTCGCGCGGCTGGGCAAAAAAAAATGGCGCAAGCACGTGCTCGCCGTCGTGGCCATGCTCAAGGCGGCGCTCGAAGCCGACGACATCGTGGTGGGCGGCGGCAACGCCAAGAAGCTCAAGGGCCTGCCGCCCGCCGTGCGGCTGGGCAGCAACGAAAACGCGTTTCTGGGCGGCTTCCGGATGTGGGAGAAGGAGCCAAGCGGCGCTTGAAGTCCTGGCGGTTGTCCCTTCTTTGTTCGGCGCTGTTGTGCGCGGGTTGCGCGCCGCTTTTCTTTCAAAACCGGCCCGTCCAACCCATCTCCATGACCGCGGGCGGCATCGTCTTGTCCCTGAAAATGAGGGGCTATGACTTCCCCTATTTCTTAAGCCACTACGCCAGCCGCGTGAGCTTCGCGCAGATAGGCTCCGACGGCCGTCCAGACACGGATCGCTTGTTCTCCTCCAATTTTCATTCCGGACGTTACGTTTACGCGCTTAACCTCCCGCAGGGCCGCTATGTCCCCGTGGCCGCGTCCTACGATTTTCTGGGCGCGCGCGACGTAGTCGTTTTCGATCCGGAGGGCGTCAAGGATTGGACGACCGAGGTCAAGCCCGGCCGCATCTCCTTCATGGGTCAAAATTTCATTTGGTTCGAGTGGGAAAACGGCGTTGAACTCTCCACGCGCACGCTCGCGCATTTACCGGGGCTCATTCCCTTCGTGAAGAAGCCCTTGATTTTGATGGAATCGCGCCTGCCCGCGCGCGACGTGAGCGCTCCGGCCGAGGCCGCGGCTTTGCGCCACGCGGTCTCGGATTTGCGCCGCACGCTGTGGCTGCCGGAGGCGGAGCAGGAACTCGAGGAGACCGGCAACCCGCCGCCGCCGTTGTGGAAGGATTTCTTCCACCGCCATCTCGAGACGCCTATCGACGCGGGAACCTTCTCTTATTACAACCTGCTGCCGGGATGGCGCGGTCCAGCTTCGATTACAGGCGGCCTGGAATGGAAGCAAAAGCATGGCCAAGCCGCCATCGCCGTTTCATACGTCTCTCCCGACGATCCGGCATACAAGCCGGTTCCAGATTATTTAGAGGCCATGCGCGGCGCGGGAACCGCCGGGGATGACCATGTGGTCTCGAAAATTCGCTTCTCGTCGTGGACCGCGTATTCCGTGCTCTACACCAGCTACGATTACCCCTCCGCGAGCCTGGTGGGAAGCGGCGCCAAGGTTTACCGGACCCGGACGATTCTTATTCCGGCGGGGCGGGGCTACTACCTGATTCATTACCGGGCGCTGGAGGAAAGTTTCGACAAGTATTACGGTCTTTTTAACCGGTTCGCCTGGTATTTGACCTTGGCGCCCCCAAAACCCAAGCCGACGGCGTCGAAGGGACCTTAGAGCGCGGTCTTAGAAGCCTTCCCGGCAGCGGATGTCCATGGCGTCCATCAGGAAAACCCTGGGGCCGTCGGGGCCGAGGATGAAGCCCCAGCGTTCATTCCCCCACAGCGGCGTTTGCTTTGTGTAAGCGAAAAGAAACGGATGGCCGTCTCCGGCGGGGTCGTAGGAAACAAACTGGAGCAAATCGGTCTCGGCCATCAATTTCCGGGGCATCATGGCGCATCCGCCCGCCAAGCTTGAACCGTCAGCTTCCCGCAGGCACCGCCAAGTCTTGTTGGCCACCGTGCTTTCCGTCACCAAGACGGAGGATTTCATGAGGCCATTGACGGGAATCTTGGCGGCAAAGTCGATGACGGTCTGGATCTGCGGTTTGGGACCCGAATACGTGCTGCTTTGATCGAAAACCGCGGTCGAGAAATCCACCGAAACCAGCCCCTGCTTGATTTCCTCGACGGTCTTGGCGTCAAGAGCGGGATAAAGGCCCTGGTAGACCGGATCCGAAGCCGCGTTGTTCAAGGCTCTGAACACGGCGCGCGAACCTTTAAGGCTAAAGCCGAGCGGCACATGGATGCCGATGATGGGGTGCCCGACTAGAGAACGCGGGCCCTTTAAAAGCGCGGTGCGCAGGGAAAGGGGCTGGGACTGACGGCAGGCGCCTCCGTAGCTCGCGGAGTCCCGAGCTATCCAAAAAATCCCCGAGCCGTTGCTGCCAATGACGAGGTAGCGCTGGGGAATGCTCAGCCAAGCGGACTGGCGGGAGCCGGGGTTTTTGTCGAAAATAAGCCATTGGCCGCCGCTTTCATAGACCGGATAGATCCCCTTGGCGCCGTAGGATTCCGGAGCGGCTAGGGCTGCCGAGCAGGCAAGAGAGATCAAAACAGCCATCGCGCCAAATATCCGTCTCACGGCAATGAGAATACCATACCGCGAGCCGGAAGGCCAGCAGTGCCGGGCCGCGTATAGGGAAGTGCTTTGCAGCCCGGTAAAGAAAGTGCTTTCGCCGCTGGTAAAGATCGCCGCCGTGAGAACTGCGCCTCAATCGAACGCGATGGAAGACGGCGAGGGCAGATGCGGGTGCGGTCCCCGGGGCGCGGGCTCAGGCCGCCATTGCCCAAGCCGGGCGCCGGTCTGCGCGTTGAAGAGGGCGGCCCCGTCCTTTGGCGTCGAGACCAGAACGCGGCTCCCGTCTTTGCTGTAGACGATCTGCGCTCCGGACTCGTTTCGGAAGCCTTCCTGGCTCCAATCGTTGAGGTATTGGTAGCCCCAGGCCTCGCCATTATGGAGAAGAAACCAAAGCCCGCTGCTTTGGGCCCACCAGTGATTCTTGCTCCAGAGGACCGGCGGCTTTCCCGGCGCGCTCCAAAGCCACCACCGGCCGCCGCTTTTATCCAGCCAGGACCACTGCCCGTTCTCGAGGCGCCCCCAGTATTCGCCCTGGTGATAATAAGCCGCGCTTCCTTGCCGGATCCATTTTCCATCCGGAACTTTCCGGCCATCTTTCAGCGCGGGCGGCCGGACGGATTCAATCTGGTTTTCCTGTAGCCCGGACGTTTTAATTTCGAGTTCCGGCGGGAGCCGATTGGGGAGCGGTCTGTTCCAGGGATTGCGCGTCGGAAAGCCGCGCACGGCGGACGGCGGCTTAAGCGGATTCCGGCCAAGCATGCCGGTCAAAAGGGCTTTTTTCTTTCCTTTTTGCGCGGAATTCCGAGAAGAGCCGCTTTTCGCGGCGGATCGGCGCCGCCCGCGTTTGGCCGCCGGTTTTTTCGCATGGTTCGAACGCAGGGAATGCTTCCTCTTTGGCCCTCTTCCGGGTAAAGCGTGCCGCGCCTGTGCCGCGCCATTTTTTTCGCCGCGGTGCCCGCGCCGCTCGGTGATCCGCCGTCTCCGGCCCGGCTTCGCGCGCTTGGCGCTCCGTTTAAAATTTTTCCGGATGCGTTTTTTACGGGGCGCGGACGATTCTTGAGAGTGATGCCGCTTTTGTTTTTTCCGGGGAGAGCGGCGCGCGCTTAAGCCGCGTTCCGGACCGGAATCCGCGCGGCTCCAAGCCGATTTTTTTGCGGTAGAATTCATCCGTTCCTCGCGTTTTCCGCGGCGGCCGCGTCCTTCTCGCCTTGAAATCGAGCGCAGCCCGCGTAGAGTCCGGCCGCGCGGCAGATCGTTAGACGCTCTTTTTTCTTTGAGAAACGCGCGCCAGCCTTCCGCGAGGCGGGCCCGGCGCGGCCAAGCTCTTCCGGCTGCTTTGAACCTTCCGGGGCCGGAGCGCCGTACGCCTATGCCGTGGGGCGTCTCCATGAATTTCCGCCGGATTTCCTGCGAGCCCGAGAAACCGTTTCCATCGGCGCTTCCTTGGCTCTCCGGCGGCCAATCGGAGTATTCATCCACATGAACGCCGCTTTGGGAAACGGCCTTGTCCGGCGGAACAAATGCGGGAGCGTCGCGGTAATCGGAAGACGGCGCGCCCTCTTGCGCGGGCGAATACGGAGGCGTTCCTTGGGATCTTGCGGCTGGAATGGGCGGAATCGAGGCGTCCGCGCGCCCTTTTGAGGAGTCTACGGAAACGGCGTCGTCGGAAAGTTCCGGGACGGGGTTCCGGCTGATCTGGACTATCTGATAAACGCCCGCAACCGCGATGAGTGGAAACAGGGCGCGGGAAAACGCTCCGACGATTTTTTTCGGCTGCATAGGCAAGGTGAGTATAGCGCCGCGCTTCCGTCGAAAAAGGGCCTTTGGGCGCAGAGCGGAAGAGGACTAAAGGCCTATCGCGCCAATTGAGGTGGCGAGGGTCTTTCTCCCCCGCAACGTTCGCCTTGAAGAATAGCCTTGAGCGCGTGCGCCGCGTTTTCTGAGATGATTGAATTTCCTTCTGCCGTGCAATGGCCCCAAGTTCCTCCGAAGTGATCGACGAATAGGCTGTCATAGTTCTGGCGCGATAAGGCGCGCTGAAAGCTTGCCTTGTTGTTTACGAAAATAATTCCAGGGAGGCCACGGAGCATTGCCTTCAAGTCTTGAAGATCCCAGCCGGGGTACTGCATGGCTATAAGCGGCACACCATGATCATGAAGGATATGGGCTAGGGTCCGGTAATTTTTTGTCGTCACGGGGAGTTCTTTGGCCGCGGAATCGGAAGGGGTCGGGCCCGCGATAGTGATATTTTTTGGAAGCCATCCCGGAGTGAAAGACATACCCCAGGCAAAGGCCCGCGAGGCATTGTCTGGGCGGTGCAGCAAGGTGAGGGTCTGAGCAAGATTGCTGGCGCAAATATCCATGATTCCTATCGCATAATTTTCGTGGGTTTGAGCAGTGAACACGCATTTTTTGAACATGACTAGGGCTTCGTTGCGTTGTTGCGGGCGATTCTGAAACATCCAGCCTAAAATTAAGAGCATGTAGGGATCCTGTGTTCCCCGCCGAAAAGCCTTACGAGCCATGAAAGCGGCTTTTTTGAAATTATGATCAGGAAGTGATAGATAAAATCTAGCGAGCGCTTCGTAAGGTCTGGGGTCTTTCGGGGATGCCTGAGCGGCTCGGCGGCAGCTTCGAAGGGCACGCGCAGGATTATTGGCGGAAGCGGACGCCAATTGCGCGCAGGCCTGGTCCAGTGGAGAGAGAGGCGGTTGGGAAGGCCGCATCAAAGGCGTCCCATGAGATTTCCGGGAGGATGGAGAATTCTCCACGCCCGAGCGGTGAGATGCGTATTGATGGTAGAAATAACGCAGTAGTTTCCAGGTCTTAAAATGCCTCAACACCCGTTCGACGCAGCCCCTAAATCCCGCGTCGAATGTGACGATCCCATACCATTGGCTGTCATTGACTCCCATCATGGCGAGGACAGCCACAGGTTTGTATTGCTCCAGTTCATCGGGGAGAGTGGCGAGAATGGCGCTGGTATTGGTGGCAGCGTAGCCTTTATTGATGATCTCGAAGGATTTTTTCGGATAGAGGCGTTTTAAGGCCGGGCCCAGATGCGCCGGCCAAGAAATGTCTTTTCCATGCTCATTGAACATTGGTGCGGTCGTGGATTCCCCGAGACAGAGAATGCGGCATGGAGAACTGGCTGTGCCTAAGATGGTCTGGGTCTGAATTTCTCTTTTAAGTTTCCAGTAGGTGAGGCGCATGCCCGTTTCTACGCAGACCAGGGCCAGGAAAATTCCAAAGGCGACAAGAGCCGCGCGCCCTAAGACGGATTTGCTCATGCCGCAGGAATGGTAACAAGAAGCGCGCGGGGAAGGAAAGCTAAATGGAGCCTTGCAGAAAGCCCAGCGGGGAAGCCGGCGCCCAATGGAACTGGGTGACTGCCGAGCGGTAAAAGAGCAGAACCCGCCGGACGTAAAGGCGGGTTTGCCGCAGCCAACGATCGTGCCGCAAATAGCGGGGACCGGCGTGGTAGCAGGCGATGACGCGTTCGGTGAGCCACAGGGGCGGATGCCGAAACGTCTTCATGGGCAGATGGTAGAAGCGAATCACGGTCTTAAGCAGTTGGGCTAAATAGGCGGTTCCGGCCTGGATGTTGTCCTTGGGCGAGTAAAGTTCGGCGGCGGGAACTCCGAAATACTCGCCCGTGCGGGGCATGACCTGCATGAGTCCCCGCGCGCCCACGGGCGAGCGGGCATCCCAGTCGAATTCCGATTCCGCGGCGATGATGGCCTTGACCAGCCGCGGATCGAGGCCGTTGGCGACGGCGTAGCGGACGATAAGGCCGTCGTACCGGTCTGTCTCATCGGGATGCTTGAGCAGCGTGCAGAAAGTGAGACGATAAACGGGCGTCACTTTGGGCGTCGGAACAAGAAGCCGGCGTCGCGGTATTCGGGCGATGCGCGCGCTCCTCTCATGCGCATGCGCGCGGCGCGCGATGCGGCGGCGGCCGGTCCGAGAGCGGCGGTGCCTAAGGAGGCGGATATGCCGTGGGTTTAACTTGCCGGGCCCAAGCTCGGGAGTCGGCCTCATGGCCGCGGCGTCGAAAAAGTGATCCAGACGGGCCGCGTCCCAAGACGGGATTTCGGCCTGGGCCAAGGCCCCGAGCGGGGCTACGGGAGACTCGGGAAGCTCCGGTTCCGCGCGCCAGCCTTGGGCGAATGCCGCGGCCGAACACGCGGCGCCCAAGCCTACCGCTAGGAATGTCCTTTTCAGCGAGGCTGAAATGGTCATAAGGGGAATGATAGCCTATCTCCAGCGCAGGCGCATGAGGCTAGGGACCCCCCCGGGCCTAAGCCTTTAGGCCTACCTGCTTCCGGGGGCTATTTTCGTCGTTAGCTCTGTTAAATCAGCGCCAAAATTTGATAGACTTTTCCAGTCGCGTCCGGTTTAGCGCCGCTCTGTCTTCATAATAAGGACAAGCGGTT
>Ga0307373_10002286_pt1 | contig 34675 bp, 32 predicted proteins | sample OX2MG_FD_202534 | JGI IMG/M metagenome (GOLD analysis project Ga0307373, IMG submission 202534) | Soil microbial communities from Risofladan, Vaasa, Finland - OX-2 | ecosystem: Environmental > Terrestrial > Soil > Coastal area > Acid sulfate soil | place: Finland: Risofladan, Vaasa | collected...
GCCCCCCCCCCCCCCCCCCCCCCACCCCCCCTACGAAATTTGCAGTTTTCCACAGCAGTTTTGCCGACAATTACGCGGTCGGCTTCGCCCCGTCTTCGCCTTTCCGGCAAAGTCCACCGCGCTCGGCCCACACTTCCGCCCAAAAACACCGCGGCGGACGGCATTCGCCGTCCGCCGCACACTCTCGACAGCCGTCTTATCGCTTCTTTGAGAACTTGTACTCCAGGCCCAATGAAATCGCGAAGTTCACGTCCCACTGCTTCGTATACGGCGCGTAGTTGATCCCGTAGTGCGTCATCACCGCGTCCGGCGTAATCCTGAAGACCCAGTGTTCCGAGCGGTTCAGGTCCATGTGCCCGCCCATGATCATGGCAAAGGCGTTCTGGTTGTTGTAGAAGTCCACGCTCGACGGCGGGTTCCCGCGCAGGTCCTGCTCAAAGTTCCCATGCACGCCGCCGAACAGCGCATGCGCAATCAGGTCGCCGTGCTTGTTGTGCGGTCCCAGCCACTCCGGCCCGCCCACAAAAAAGTACTCGCTGACGAACGGTCCCTTGATGTTGTAAGGATTCACCCCGGCGCCGCTCGTGCCCAGGTAGCCGCGCCCGCTGCCTTCAATGCCCAGGCGCTTCGTCAGCCAGTAGGAGCCTGAAAGGTCCAGTCCGCCCAGGTTCGAGCCCTGCAGCAGCGTCGGCCCGGCCTTCATGTGGTCGTAGGCCATGCCCAGCGACACGTCGTACCGGTTGTCGTACTTCACATTTGCCAGCGGGTTCACCACGATGTACGGTGTGGTGCTCGTCTGCTCGCTGGTTTGCTGAATCGAGCTCTGGCTAGAGCTCTGGCTTGAGCTACCGCTTGAACTCTGGCTGGGGCTCTGGCCCTGCACCGCGGGAAGCAGGAAAAGGGCAAGAGCGGCTGCGGCGGCGGGAACGGCGGTCAAACGCACTCTGGAAAGCATCACTACTCACTTTACAGGACCACGCCGACGCCGGACAACGCCGCCGCCCGCCCATTACGGCGTGCACCCCTCGGCCCACCGCGCATACACCAGGTAGTGGACCATGCTCAACATCTCCAGGGCCTCGGTCGCCCCCCGTCGCAGACTTGATTCCGGCTCCAGCGCCGGCGCGGCGTGCGTCCGCCACTCGATCGGCAGCCGGCTCAGGATCAGCCCCGCCCGCGGCAGGTGGTTCCCGCTTGAAACCACCTCCGCCGAGTGCCATCCATGCGCCTTCATCAGCCGCACCGAGTAGCACGCGTTGTGGATTGTATCCATCGCCCTCGGCTCCAGATAAATGGCAGACGCCGGAATCCCTTCGGCCTCCGCGGCCCGCGACATCACCTGCGCCTCCACATAATTCTTGCGCGTGGCTCCGCCCGTAAAAATCATCCGCGGCGCAACGTCCCGTTCATACTCGCGCACGCCCTCATTCACGCGCGCCAGCTCCTTCGGCGTCGGGTTGCCGTCGCTGTCGGCCGGCGAGCCCAGCACGATAATGACGTCAAACCGCGTCTGTTCCGTATTCGAGGCAGGCGCCGTGGCCCTGGCCACCGCGGCCCAGCCCAGCACTGCGGCCATCAACAGCCCGACAGTCCACGCCGCCCGTCCGCGCCAGCCCATCCGGCGCCGCTTTCTCTGCGCGCGCATGTGGCTCGGCCGCCGCGTGGCTGTCTGCCGTTCGCCCGTCCGCTTGTTTGTCCGTGGATTTGTCCGCGTTCCGGCCAGAAAATTGTCCTCCAGCCTTCACTCTATCGCGCGCGGCGGCCCGCTTCGCGTGGCCCCTGTTGCCTGCTTTGGCTCAGCCCAGCTCGGCCGGAACATCCCAGGCGGAATACACAATCTCGTTCAGCGGTTTGCGGCTCCGCGGCTCGGTCTCGCGCGCAATTAAAGTCTCGTTCGGCAGCTCCGCCGGCTCAGCCTGGTAGCCCAGCGCAATCACTGACCCGATTGCATACTCCTCCGGAATCTCCAACGCCTTGCGCACCGCATCGTGGTCAAAACCGCCCATCTGGTGCGTCGCCAGGCCCAGCGCCTGGGCCTCCACCACCAGCAGCGCCGTGGCCGCGCCCAGGTCATACATCGCATACGCATTCGGCGCATTCCGTTTTCCGCCCAGCGTCCGCGCCGTGCCAAGAACCAGAAGCGGCGCCTTCAGCGCCCAGTGCCGGTTAAAGCCCACCAGAGTCTCGGCAATCTTCTCGTGGGTCGCCGAACCGTTCAGCCCCAGAATGTAGCGCCATGGCTGCTCATTGCTCGACGACGGCGCCCACCGCGCCGCTTCAAAGAGGGCCGCAAGCTGGGCCGTGCTCACCGCGCGCTCGGTAAACGACCGTGGGCTCCAGCGCTCGCGAATCGCCGGCAAAAGACCCTCCACGTCGGGCGCGACTTTGATCTGATGGGCTTCTTTCATCGATAGGGTCATGAGGCCGTGTCTCCGGGGAAAAATATCAGTGCCTCTGTTGGATTGCGCAGACTGCCCTGCGGATGCAGCGTAAATTCTGGAAGTCCCTCAGGCGCTTTCCGCATTGCATCGCTCTGGCTTCAGCGCACCGCTTTGCCTCGCCTCTACGGATAAATCCGGTGCAGCGTGCGCGCAAAGGGAATCGTCTCGCGCACATGGTCCAGCGCGCACACCCACGCCACCACCCGCTCAATGCCCATGCCGAAGCCCGCGTGCGGTACCGATCCGTACCGCCGCAAATCCAGGTACCACTGGAAGGCCTCCAGCGGCAGCTTGTGGTGATCAATGCGGCTCTTCAGCAGCTCGTAGCTCGACACGCGCTGCGACCCGCCAACCACCTCGCCGTAGCCCTCCGGCGCCAGCACGTCCACGCACAGCGCATAGCGCGCGTCCTTCGGGTCCGGCTCCATGTAGAAGGCCTTGATGTCCGCCGGATAGCGATGCACCATCACCGGCCGGTCAAACTGCGAGCTCAGCCAAGTCTCGTCCGGCGAACCAAAATCGTTCCCGTACTCGAAGGGCTGCTCCAGCTCGCCCTTCTTGTGCGCGTCGTTCAGCATCGCCACCGCGTCGTCATAGCGCAGCCGCGGAAACGGCGGAATGATCGCCTTCAATTTCTCCGCGTCGCGGCCAATCACTTCGAGTTCCGGCGCACGGTTCTTCACGACGCTCTGCACAATGTGTGAGAGGAAATTCTCCGCCAGCTCCAGCAGCCCGTCCAGGTCCATATAGGCCACCTCGGGCTCAATCATCCAGAACTCCGTCAGGTGCCGCCGCGTCTTTGACTTCTCCGCGCGGAACGTGGGCCCAAAGCTGTACACCTTGCCCAGCGCCAGCGCCGTGGCCTCGATGTAAAGCTGTCCGCTCTGCGTCAGGAACGCCGGGTCGCCAAAGTAGTCCACCGGAAACAGTGTCGAAGTTCCTTCGCAGGCCGCCGGGGTCAGAATCGGCGGGTCCGTGCGGATGAATCCGTTGGTGTCAAAATACTCCTGCGCCGCCCGCATAATCTCCGCGCGAATCCGCAGAATCGCCGACTGCCGCGGCGACCGCACCCACAGGTGCCGGTGCTCCATCAGGAAATCCACGCCGTGCTCTTTCAGCGAAATCGGATACGGGTCACTCTCCGGCACCCGCTGGATCACCTCAATGTTCTCCACATCCAGCTCGAACCCGCCCGGCGCGCGCTTGTCCGCTCGCACCTTGCCGGTCACAATCACTGACGATTCCTGCGTCAGCCCCTTCAGCGCTTCAAACACCTCCGCCGACACGCTTTTCACGTGCGCCACGCCCTGCACCGTGCCCGTGCCGTCGCGAAAGATGGGGAACAGCAGCTTGCCGCTCTCGCGCAGGTTGTAAAGCCAGCCGCGCACCGTCACCGTCTGGCCTTCATGCCTGCCAAGTGTGGCAATGGTGGCCACGGGCGCGCCGGCTGCGGTTTCGGATTCGGACTTCGTTGCAGAGGAAGCAGCGGTCTCGTCAGGCATGGTTCGTTCGCTCTCCGGAACCTCTAGGATAGCGCGGAGCCGGCCCATTCGGATGTGCCATCGGCCCTCGCAGCCCGTGGCCCCGGTGGTTTATCGTCCAAAGCGTATGGAAAACTCCTCCGCCAGCGTTCCCCACCCGGCGCCCGAAGCCGAAGAAGTCTTTCGGCGCTGGATTCGCTTTCTCGACGAAGAGTTCCTCCGCCACCGCTCGCAGGACCGCCGCGCGGAGATTGTCCGCGAGCAGCTTTATCAGCTCTATCTCGGCCGTCCCTATCAGGGCAAGCGCAACCTCGCGCTTTCCAGCGAGCTTCCGGGCAACGTACTCAGCCTTTCGCTCGACCCGGAGAATGTCACCCTCGACGCCGAATACTTTCCTGACGTCGACCCCGAGCGCTTCGCCGTGCGCAAGCCTCTGCTCTGGTTCTGGCAGATGTTCGACCGCTCACCCATCGGACTCAACCTCTGGCTCGGCATGCGCTTCCGCTGCATGCTCGCCCGCCACATCTTTGACCACATGGGCTCCGGCGTGCGCATCTACCACGGCGTCGAACTCACCTACGGCTACAACCTCTCGGTCGGCGACGGCGCCGTCATCCGCCAAGGCGCGCTGCTCAGCGACCGCGGCGGCATCACCATCGGCAAGGGCGCCGTCATCGGCTCCTTCGCGCGCATCTTTTCGCACAATTACTCGCAGGACAACTTTGAACGCGTCACGCTGAAGCCCACGCGCATCGGCACCGGCGCGCGCGTCGCCAGCCACGCCATTGTCCTCGCCGGGCAGGACGTCGCCGCCGGTCAGGCCATCGGCAGCTTCCCAGTCGAACGCAGTTAGGCTGAACGGAGCCGGGCCCGGCGCAGCCTGCAGTGTCCTAATTGTGCGCTGCTGTTCGTGAGCCCCGGAGCCGCCGGAAGACGAGCGCCACAAACGCTACAAACACCGCGAGCAAGACCGCATCGAGGATTTTCTCTGTCATAAAGCGAAGTGTACTCGGTCCTAAGACTGCGTTGCAACGCACTCTTAGAGCACCACCGGCGCAGCCTGCCGCTCAGCGCCCGCGTGCTACCCTGAATCTTGCCACCCCCGTTGGAGTTCGCGTGTCCCAAACCGTTCTAATCAAGGACATCTTTGAGTTCGTCCTGCTGCTCTTCTCCCTCTGCGTGCATGAGAGCGCGCACGCCTGGACAGCCTCGCTGCTCGGCGACCACACCGCGCGCCTCGAGGGCCGCATCACGCTCAACCCCACCTATCACATCGATCCCATCGGCACGCTGCTCGTTCCTGCCCTCATCATCTTCGGCCCGCTCTTCGGCTTCACCCTCTTCAGCGGATTCATCATCGGCTGGGCCAAGCCCACGCCCATCATCACGCGCAACTTCCGCAAGATCATCCGCGACGAAAACCTCGTCACGCTGGCCGGTCCGGCGTCGAACATCCTTCTCGTCCTCATCGCCTTCGCCATCCTCGCCGCCATGGCGCTGTTTATGCCCAACGGACAGCACATGGTGATGAACTCCTTCCTCGCCAGCCTCGGCGCGCACGTCAGTGCGGTCCCCCAGCCCGTCGCGCTGCTCTGCTCGCTGGCCATTCTCATCAATCTCTCGCTCTTCTTCTTCAACCTGCTGCCCATCCCGCCGCTCGACGGCAGCCACATCCTGCGCAACATGCTGCCTTACGGCGCGGTCCAGGTCTATGACCGCATCGGCGGCGGCTGGCTCAGCTGGATTCTCATGTTTGTGCTCGGCGGAATCATCCTCAGCCTCTTCATGGGGCCCACGCTGGCGCTGGTCTTCGCCGCGCTCCAGCATCTTTAGGGCCTCGGCCGCGCGCCCTGATTCGGTTCCGGATTCGCTCCCGGTACAATGAAAACAGTCTGAACAAGGAAGCCGATTGTCCGGCGGCAGCCCAGTGGCGCGGCTGGCCCGGAACCGATACACATCATGCCCGAATCCTCTTCAATTTCGTCCCGCCCGCGCGTCCTCAGCGGCATGCGACCCACCGGCAAGCTCCACTTGGGCAATTACATGGGCGCACTGGCCAACTGGGTCAAGCTGCAGCAGGACTACGAGTGCTACTTCTTCATCGCCGACCTGCACGCCCTCACCACGGACTACGCGGACACCTCGCAGATCGCGGCCAACACGCTCGAGGTCGCGCTCGACTTTCTCGCCGCCGGACTCGACCCCAATACGTGCACCATCTTCGTCCAGAGCCACGTCAAGCAGCATTACGAGCTTCCCCTGCTCCTCGGCATGATCACGCCCCTCGGCTGGCTTGAGCGCGTGCCCAGCTACAAGGAGATGCAGGAGAACCTCTCCAGCAAGGACCTCACCACCTTCGGCTTCCTCGGCTATCCGGTCCTCATGGCGTCGGACATTCTGCTTTATCAGCCGCAGCTCGTCCCCGTCGGCCAGGACCAGCAGGCCCACGTCGAGCTCACCCGCGAAATCGCCCGCCGCTTCAACCAGTTTTACAAGATGGGCGCGCAGGACGTCCTCCCCGAGCCCAAGGTTCTGCTCACGCCCTCGCCCAAGCTCCCCGGAACCGACGGCCGCAAGATGTCCAAGAGCTACGGCAACACCATCCTGCTCACCGATACCGAGCCCGTCATCCGCCAGAAGCTCAAGACCATGGTCACGGACCCCGCGCGCGTCCGTCGAACCGACAAGGGGGACCCCGACAAATGCCCCGTCGGCGATTTGCACAAGGTGTTTTCCACTCCGGAGACCCTCGCGAAAGTCTATGATGGGTGCCGTTCGGCCGGTATTGGCTGTATCGAGTGCAAAGGCTGGGCCGCCGATGCGCTGGTGCAGATTCTTGGTCCCATTCAGGAGCGGCGCGCCAAGCTCTCCGAGCCCGAGGTGAAGCAGATTCTCCGCGCCGGCTCAAACCGCGCCTGCGCCCGCGCCGGAGAAACCATGCAGCAGGTCCACGCCGCCATGCAGTTGGCCGGGACCGACTAATCGAGTAGGAACACCGGCAATCGCGGCCCACGCATTTCAGGAATCACGTTGACCGACCAGAATCCCAACCCGGCAAATAGCGCACAGCCCGCCGGCGTTCCTGCGCCCGGCGAAGCTCCTGCGCCCGGCACGACAAATCAGGAGTACGCTTCCGCGCCGCCTCTCGTTCTGGTTCCGCCGCCGGGGCCGGAAGACAAGCCGGCCAAATCCGCCGCCAAATCCGGCAAGGCGCAGGAAACCTCGAAAGACACGTCCAAAGAATCGCATGAGGAATCGCCCTTCAACGTCACCGTCGGCCTGGTCTACGACGGCCCGCTCGACCTGCTGCTCGACCTCATCCGTAAGCAGGACATCGACATCTACGACATCCCCATCGCGAAAATCACCGCGCAGTTCCTGGCCTATGTAAACCAGCTCAAGGCGGGCGACGTGGACGTGGCAGGCGAGTTCATTTACACCGCTTCGCTGCTCATCCACATCAAGAGCAAAATGCTGCTGCCGCGCACGCCCGCCGGCCCCGACGAAGCCGCCGAGGACCCGCGCCGCGAGCTCGTCGAGCGCCTGCTCGAACACGAGCGCTTCAAAAACGCCGCCCAGATGCTCCAGCAGAAGCAGATGCTTGAAGCCAACTCCTGGACCAATCCCGGCCTGCGCGACTTCAAAGACGACGCCGAGGCCGAACCCGAAATCGCCGCCGACACCGTCGACCTGGTCCGCGTCTTCCACGACATTCTGGAGCGCGCCCGCAATCGCCCCATCTTCGACGTGCAGGACGATGCCGTCACCGTCGGCCAGATGATTCAGTTCCTCGGCCGCCGCCTCGCCATGGAAGACAAGCCCGTCTCGCTGCGCCGCATGCTCAGCCACACGCACTCTGAGCGTGCGCTGGTGGCCATGTTCCTTGCCCTGCTGGAGCTGGTGCGCCTTCAGGCGATTCTCCTGCGACAGGACCGCGCCTTCTCTGAAATCTTCCTCAAAAAGAACACGGAGTTTGACGCCGTGATGAATGAGGGGATGGCCAACGCCCGCGACGACTGGCGCTGAGAATGGATGCCCTGCCTGATTCCTCCGCATCCGCTACCATACACAGAGCACGGAAAACCGAATGAGCCTGAAATCCAAGCTGGAAGCCGTCATTTACGCCGCCGATGAGCCGGTTACGCTCGCGCAGCTCGCCGCCTTGTTCGCCGCGGAAGCTCTCGAGTGGAAGGCCGAGCGCGAGGCCAAGCAAGCCGCAAAGGCCGCCGCGGATGCTGCGGCCGCCGACTCGACGCACGAACCCGCCGAGCCTCCGGCCCTGCCGCTTGAAGGGGCAGACGCGCCTGAGTCCGAAGCCGCCGCGACCACCGCATCGGAAGAGCCCGACGCCGAGCCCGCACCCGGCAAGCCGCCGGACCCTGAAGCCGAAGCCCGCCGCGCCGCCCGCCAGCGCGAGCGCGAGGTCAAAGCGGTCCTTCACGCGCTGCTCGACGAGTTGATTGCCGGCTACGCCGGCGACGACCGCGGCGTGGAGATGCGCGAGATCGCCGGCGGCTATCGCATGGCCACCAAGCCCGAGTGCCACGACGCCGTGCGCCTCTTCATCAAGAGCCTCAAGCCGCCCATGAAGCTCTCCCTGCCCGCGCTTGAAACATTGGCCGTCATCGCTTACAAGCAGCCGGTCACCGCGCCGGAGGTGAACGAGATTCGCGGCGTCGAATCGGCTGGCGTGCTCGGCTCGCTGCTCAGCCGCAAGCTCATCGCCACCGCTGGCCGCAAGCAGGTTATCGGCCGGCCAATCCTTTACAAAACCACCCGGGAATTCCTTCTCCGCTTCGGGCTGAAAGACCTTTCCGAGATGCCTTCGATGGAGGAGTTCGAGAAGATCGCAGCCCTTGAGCTCAACGAGCCCGAGCCTGAGTCCGAAGCCGAGCCGGAAAACGCCGAAGATGTAGGTCCCGCGACCGGCCCCGATTTCGACGAAGATGCGTACGAGGAACCGGAAACCGAATCAGAAAGCTCTCCCTCATGACAGACGAACAAAAACCCGATGTAGGCGAGCCCGACCCCGAACCCGAGCAGACCCCGGACCCGGCCGAAGCAAACGCCGACGCAGACGCCGAAGCCGCCGATGGGGAGATGGACTTCGGCGAATCGCCCGCGCGCCCGCCCGCCCAGCTCGAACGGCTGCAGAAGATTCTGGCGCAGGCCGGCGTGGCCAGCCGCCGCGCGGCGGAGGAGCTGATTCGACAAGGCCGCGTGCAGGTGAACGGCCAGATCGTGACCGAGCTGGGCACCAAGGCCGACGCTGCGCGCGACCACATCCGCGTGGATGGCAAGCTGCTCCGCGGCGCTGAACGGCTGCGCTACTTCGTGCTGAACAAGCCCAAAGGCTATGTGACCACCGTGAAGGACCCCGAAGGCCGGCCCACCGTAATGGAGTTCTTCGCGAAGACCGGCGAGCGGCTTTATCCCGTCGGCCGGCTCGACTACATGAGCGAAGGGCTGCTGCTGGTCACCAATGATGGCCCGCTGGCCAACGCGCTCACCCGCGCAGCCTCCGGCGTGGAGAAGACTTACCTCGTGAAGGTGGCCGGCCAGCCCGGCGAGGAGGTGCTGGAACGGCTCCGCACCGGCGTTTCCATTGACCGCGGCAAGCTCGGCGAGGGCAAGGTACAAACCGCGCCCGCGCGCATCCGGCAGGTGCGGCCGGGAGAAAATCCCTGGTTCGAGGTGGTGCTCATCGAGGGGCGCAACCGCGAGCTGCGCAAGATGTTTGAGGAGATCGGCCACCACGTGGAAAAGATTCGCCGCGTGGGCTATGGACCGCTGGTGCTGGACCAGGAGCCGGGCAAATTCCGCGAGCTGGACCCCGGCGAGGTGGAAGCCCTGCGCCTGACCGCCGCCGGCAAGCTGAAGCCCAAGCGCATCAAGGCCACGCGCATGCTGCCCAAAGAAGCGGGCCTCAGCGCCGAGCTGCGCACCGCCCGCGCCAAAGGCCGCGGCCGCAAGCCGTTCGAGCGCAAGCCGGAGCGCAAGCCCGAAGGAAAGTTTGACCGCAAGGACGACCGCGCGCCGAGTCCCTTCCGCAAGCCGGATGCGCGGGAGTTCACCGGGCGCGAGGAGTTCAAGCCGCGGCGGGACGCCAGGCCTTCCTTCGGCAAGCCCGCCGGCAACTTCGCCGGAGCAGACCGGCGTCCGGCGCAAGCCAAACCCTGGCGCAAGGATCCGGAAGGCGGCTCTGCGGAGAGGCCGCCGCGCAGGGAAGCCCCCTCGCGGCCGTTTGCGGGCAAAGCCGGACCGGCAAAGTTTGGCAGGAGCGCACCGGCGGGGAAGACCGGCCCGGGCGGCCGTGGCAAGCCGTCCTTTGGCGGCAAAGCTGGCGCGTCCTCGCGTCCAGGTGCCGGACCAACTGGGCCTCCGGGTGCCCGATTCGGCGCGCGGCCAGTGTCACGGCCAGTGTCACGGCCAGGCTCAGGGCCAAGGCCCGGCTCGGGGTCAAGGCCGGGCTCGTGGTCAGGACCAAAGTCGGGTTCAAAGCCGGGTTCCGGCCCGCGTCCGAGTGGTTCCCGTCCCGGCAGCCCACGCCCAGGTTCCGGCCCGCGTCCGAGTGGTTCCCGTCCCGGCAGCCCACGCCCAGGGGGTCCAAGGCCCGGGTCAGGCGGTGCGCCACGCGGTGGCTCGCGCTCCGGCGGTCCGCGTCCTGGCGGCTCGCGTCCGGGAGGCCCACGTCCAGGCGGTCCCCGCTCGGGAGGCTCGCGTCCAGGTGGCCCGCGCCGGCCCAACTCGCGCTGAGCGGTCAGCCTCTGTTACTTCCCGCGTGGCTGGCGCATCTGAACAGACAGGAGTACAGAAAAAATTACCATGAGCACGAATCTGAAAACGGAAAAGGCGACATTTGGAGCAGGTTGTTTCTGGGGCGTTGAGGCGGCCTTCGCGGCCCTTCCCGGAGTGGTTTCCACGGCGGTGGGTTACGAGGGCGGCGCGCTGGACCAGCCGACCTATAAAGATGTATGCACAGATCAAACGGGCCATGCCGAGGTGGTCGAGCTCGACTTTGACCCGGAAAGGATCACGTTCGCGCAGATTCTCGACGCATTTTTCCAGTTGCACGACCCCACCACTCTGAACCGCCAGGGTCCCGACTGGGGCGCGCAATACCGTTCGGCAATCTTCTTCCATTCTCCCGAGCAGGAGGCCGCCGCGCAGGCCAAAATTGAGGCGCTCACCGCCGAGGGCCGATTCAAACCCAAGCCGATCGTCACGCAGGTTGTCCCGGCGCAAACCTTCTGGCGGGCCGAGGAGTATCACCAGCGCTATCTCGAAAAGCGTGGCCTCTCAAGCTGCCACATTTAGCCAGTTCTCGTTGCCGCCGTCGCGCGCTACTCCTTGCCCTGCCCCAGCCGCCAGGCCTTGATGTATTTCCAGTGGATGTAAACCGAGTGGTTGATGTGCAGAATCAGCCCTTCGCGTCCGTCCAGGAAGCCGAGCCGAAAAATGTAGTTGTAGACGAAGGTCGCGGCCGGGTTCAGAACCGCGTTCCACTTGAAGGCCAGCCACGATCGGCTGTTGCGCCCGCGCTGGTGCAGCAACCGGGCAATCTCGTTGCTGTAGCGGTTCATGTGCTCCAGATAAATCCCCAACGTCGGATAGGCGTGGTGGAGCAAGTCGTACTTCAGCTTTCCGCTCGCCCCCTCGAACTGCGGCGTGGAGTGCGGCCCGACGCCCTCGGTCAGCCGCGCCGAGCCGCGCCGGAAGAGTCGCAGCTTGCGATCGGGATAAAATCCGCCGTGGCGCATCCACCGGCCGAAATAGAGGTTCAGGCGCGGAATCCAGTACGCGGCAAACTCCGGCTCGCCGCTCAGCACCTGCTCAATCTCCTGTTGCAGGCCGGGCGAAAGCTCCTCGTCGGCGTCCAGCAGCAGAATCCAGTCGCAGGTGCAAAGGTCCAGCGCCACATTCTTCTGCTCTCCGTGGCCGCCAAAGGCGTGGAAGCTGGTCTTTGCGCCAAACGAATTCGCGATCTCCAGGGTCCGATCAGTCGAGCCCGAGTCGACGACGATGATTTCATCGGCCCAGCGAACGCTCTCCAGCGTCCGGGGCAGGTTCGCCTCCTCGTTCATGACGATCATAGCGACGGAAAGCGTCTTGCGCATCGAGGGAAGAATACATCACCCCGTCGCAAAGCCTCTGCGCGCTCTCGGCAGGGCCATGCGCAGGGCAAAGCCATGGAAAATCAGGCAATCGGGATGGACCGGGACCGGCAAAGGCATGGTAGAGTGAGAGTCCACAGGGGGCGGCGGAATGGCGGCTGAAATTCAGCTACCAGACAATGGAGAGGTGATCGACCTGCAGCAGCAGGTGGCACGCCTGCAGGCGCTGCTGGAGGCCTCGCGCCAGGTCCACTCCACCATCCGCGAAGAGGAAGTGCTGGAGCAGGTGCTGCGCATCGTGGTGCGCGAGCTGGAGATGGCCGGGGCTGTCTTTCCCGGCACAGGGCTGGCCTACGGCGATGCCCCGAACCTGGGCGAGGGCGGGCAGAGCCACGAAGCGGCGCTGCCCATCTACCGGCTTGAGGATCGCGAAGGCCGGGTGATGACCGAGCTGGTGGTGGCCCCGCAGAAAGGCAGGGAGCTTTCGCTCTACGAAGCTGATTTTCTGGAAGGGCTGGCCCTGCAGGCAGCCGTGGCCCTTGAAAATGCGCGCAATCACAAGCGCAATGTGGAGTTTGCCCGCGTGCAGCAGGATCTGGACGCGGCACGGAACATCCAGCGCTCGCTGCTGCCCCAGGAGCTGCCGAAGATTGACGGCTATTCGCTGGCCTTCCGGTCGATCACCTGCTATGAGGTGGGCGGCGATTATCTGGATATTGTGGAGCAGCCGGACGGCAAGCTGCTGATCGCCGTGGCGGACGTGGCGGGCAAGGGTCTGGCCTCGGCCATCATGGCCACCAGCTTTCGCGCCGCCTTCCGGGCCAGCGCCTTGCAGGGGCTGCCGCTGGCCGAGCTGGCCGAACGGATGAATCAGCATCACTGGCAGGAAGGCGAAGAGGCGCGCAGGCGTTACTTGACGGCGATCTTCCTCAAGCTGGATCGCGCCACCGGCGAGGCGGAGGTGGTCAACTGCGGCCACAACCCGGGCTTCCTGGTGCAGCCGGGAGGCGAGACCGAGCAGTTCGAGTCCAGCGGAACCCCACTGGGAATGCTGCCGGGGATGAATTACGAAAGCCAGCATTGCGTCTTCAGGCCAGGGGCCAGGCTGCTGTTTTACACCGACGGACTGACCGAGGTCTTCCGCGGAGAAGAGGAATTCGGCTCGGAACGGCTCCTGGAGGAGTTTTCAAAGTGTCGGGCGTGCAAGGCCGATGATATTCTCGATGCACTGTGGACCGCGCTGAAGGATTTTGCCGAGGGTGGTCCGCAAAGTGACGATATGACCGCGCTGACGTTATGCCGCGGCACTGAGGCGATGGAGACATCGGCATGAGCAAGGACAGACCCACCAGCGTGGAAGTGAGGCTGCCGTCGCGCCTCGGCTACGAAAAGGTGGCCATGAGTACAGCGGCCGCAGTGGCCAAGCTGATGGGTTTTCCGCTGGAACGCGTGGAAGACCTGAAGACGGCGGTGGCCGAGGCCTGCATCAACGCGATTGAACACGGCAACCTGCTGAACGAGGGGCTTTCTGTGGGGGTGGTTCTTTCGTCGGTGGACGACGCCCTCGAAGTGAAAGTGATCGATGACGGCAAGGGCTTGAACAAACTGCCGGCCAAGCCGGATATCGACCGGAAGATTCACGGCGAAGAGGACCCGCGTGGAATGGGCATGTTCCTCATCCAGGCCCTGGTGGACGAGGCCGAATGGGTGAAGGGTGCAAACGGCATGAGCAGCTATGTGCGGCTGGTGATCCGGCTGGATCGAGAAGCGGACTAACTAAGAGATATTGGAGACAAGAGATCGTGCAGACAGAAACGAAAGCGCGCGTCGATCAACTCAATTCCCCCGCAGGCCACCTGGTCAGTGTGATCCGGTATGAAGGCGACATTGCCAGCACCTCAAAGGAAGCCGTGCTGGGCACCTACCAGTCACTGCCGAAGGAGACCGCCAAGCTCGTGCTTCTTGACTTCACGCGGGTGGAGTACATCAACTCGAGCGGGATTGCGCTAGTCATCCAGATGCTGATCGAAGCCGCGAATTCCGGGCAGAAGGTCTCCGCATTCGGCCTTTCGCCGCACTTTACCAAAGTGTTCACCATGGTGGGCATCACCAAATACGCAGGGCTGTACACGAGCGAGCAGCTGGCCATGGCGGCGCTCTAGCGGCTTTGCCCGCGGGCCGGCGAGCTTGCGGGCTGGGCAGGCCTTTCTCCGTCCAAACGGACTGGAACCGCAGCGAAGCCGGGAACCGGCCGCGCCGCGTGCGCATGCTCGTGCGCACGGCACGGCGGCGGATAGAATGGCCGATATGAATCTTGAAGCAATGCAGGCCGCGCTGCGGGACGCCGGCCACGACGGCTGGCTTTTCTACGACCATCACCATCGCGATCCGATCGGCGAATCAATCCTGGGCATGGACACCAAGGTGCTGGTTTCGCGCCGTTGGTATTACTTTGTGCCGGCTGAAGGCGAGCCGCGCAAGCTGGTGCACCGCATTGAGCGGGGGCGGCTGGAACCGCTGCCCGGCACAACCGGCGTCTATTCGAGCTGGCAGGAGCTGCATGCCGGCCTGGAAGCGATGCTGGCCGGGGCCACTCAACTGGCCATGCAGTACTCGCCGAACAACGACATTATGTATGTGTCCATGGTGGACGCCGGAACGGTGGAGTTCCTGCGAGGCCTGGGCAAGCGGATCGCCAGTTCGGCCGACCTGGTGAGCCAGTTCGAGGCTGTGCTGGGCGAGGCGCAGAAGGCCAGCCACGCGGCGGCCCAGCACGCCATGGACGCCATCCTGGCCGAGGGATGGAAGGAGATTGCGCGCCGCATGCGCCGAGGCGCCTACACCGAGTTCCACCACATGCAGTGGCTCAGCGAGGCCATGCGGCGCGAAGGGTTGGTGTGGGAGAACGGCCCCAACGTGAGCGTGAACGCGAACTCCTCTGACTCGCATTACGAGCCCACCGCCGAGCGCGCGTCGGCGATCCGCAAGGGAGACTTTGTGCTGATCGACTTCTGGGCGCGCAAGGACGAGCCGGAGAGCGTCTTTTACGACATCACCTGGACCGGCGTGGTGGGCCGGGCGCCGAGCGATCGCCAGCAGCAGGTCTTCACGGTGGTGCGCGACGCGCGGGACGCGGCCATTGCCGCCGTGGTGAATGCCTACGCCGAGGGCCGCGCGATTCACGGCTTCGAGGCCGACGACGCGGCGCGCGGGGTGATTCGCGACGCGGGCTTCGGAGAGTTCTTTACGCATCGCACCGGGCACAACATTGCACGAACGCTGCACGGGCCGGGCGCGCACCTGGACAATCTGGAAACGCACGACGAGCGCCTGCTGCTGCCGAACACCTGCTTCTCCGTGGAGCCCGGGATTTACCTGCCGGAGTTCGGCGTGCGTAGCGAGGTGAACATGCTCACGCAGCCGGGCAAGGCGTGGGTCACCGGAAAGATGCAGGAGTCGCTGGTGCGCATCTGATCCGCCGGGCGGACCTCGCCGCGGGCCCCGGTGCGATATAGTCGAAGAGGAATGGCGAGCACACAGAACCAGTCTGCAGGCGCGACGAAAGCCACCGAAGGCAGCTTTGTCTATCTGCCTCTGATTGCCGGATGGCTGATTCCGGGCGCGGGACATTTTGTGCTGGGCAAGTGGGTGCGGGGAAGCCTGCTGGCGGCCTCCATCTTCACCATGTTTGTGCTCGGCCTGGCCATGCACGGCAAAATCTACTCCAGCGGTCACGACATTTTGGGGATGCTGTGTCTGGTGGGCGACCTGGGCAACGGGTTGCTCTACATCGTGAGCCGTGTGATGGGGCTGGGCGACGTGTTTGTGCAGACGACGGTGGCTGACTGGGGCAGGCGGTTCATCGTGGTGGCCGGCCTGCTGAACGTGATTGCCGCGGTGGACGCGCACAATCTGCGTACGGGGAGGAAGAGCTAGTGTTCAGCCCCTCCCACTTCTCCGCCGTGCTGCTGTTCTCGCTGTGCGTCTCGGTGGTCTTTGGCATCACGCAGCGGGAGACTTCCAGGCGCATGTTTCGCTACGGCGCCTACTGCTTCACTCTGTTTGTGGGCTCGGCGATTGTGCTGAGCTGGGTGATGTACTTTATCGCGCGGTAAGAGACGCGGCACCAAGCACGCCCTGAAATCCGGAGTTTCCTTCATGGGGCCATCCGGCGCTTTCCTGTTTTAGTGAGAGACGATTCGGGATCCGCGAAATGGCTGTCAGCCGGTACCTTCGCGCTGCCACACGGCTGCGTCAAAGGTGTGCTGTGTGCGGTAGCCTTCGGAGCGATAGAGGGTGACCGCGTCGTGATTCGCTTCCGTGACGGTGAGCGAGATTTCCTGGGTGTTCATGCGCAGGAACTGGGCGGCGGCGGCGGCCAGGAGCCGGCGCGCCATGCCCTGCCGGCGGTGGTCGGGATGGATGCAGAGCTGGGTGATGTGGCCGCTCTGGAGGCTGACGCGGGAGGCGAGCACGAGCCCCACCAGCTCGCGCGTGAAGCGGTGGACGATGACGTGCGAGGCCTGGGCGGCAAAGACTCCGCAGCCGGAGTAGCGGACGATGTTGTGCAGAAAGCGCGTGGAGCCGTGGATGGAATGGTATTGGTCGTTGATGCGGCTGTCGGGGTGGTCGGCGTAGGCCAGCGAGATGAGGCCTGCGGAGGGATGCAGGTCCTCCTCGCGCCAGGGACGCAGTTCCAGCTCCGCGGGCAGGTCGGCCTGTGCGCTGGGCGGGTGGCCGGAGAGCGGCAGGACCATGAAGAGCCGCCGGAAGAGCTGGAACCCGGCATGGCGGAAGGCGGCGGAGTGGGCCCCGGCGGGGTGAAGCAGGAGCTGCGACTCGATGCGGTCAAGCTGGGGAGAGTTGAGCAGCGTTTCAAAGAGGTGGGTCAGGAGGGTCTCTTCCACGGCATGAGCCGACGCGTCGGGCGCATCTTCTCCGGAAACCGGGGCGCCGGAAACCGGGACGCGCGTGGCGAAGACATCGCCGATCACGGCCTTGGTCTGCTCATAGACGCAGAAGGTGTAGCCCGCGACCTGGCCGGCGTCGAGCGCGGCGTAGCCGGGCAGCATGTGGTTGTCGAGATACTGCATCAGCAGGCGACAGGATGCGCGGTAGTCCCAGTGCAGCCGCTGCATCCAGAGCTCGCTTTCCGACTCAAGAACGGGCCGCAGCATGGGTGCGCCGAAGTGCCGAAGGTCGAGGATCTGGATAGTCGCCGTTGTGGCCATGGTCCTGTGGCAAGACGCGGCCGGGAACGCCGAGTGAGCAGGAAATCGGGAGCTCGTGCGGCGCGGGGCCCGGTCGGCTGGGGGCAAAATCGCCTCAGGCTCACTGTGACACGAGTCGGGACGGACTGCAAGTTACAGTTGCGCCTGCTGTTTGGCAAAGCGGTTCGGCGCGGGCTCCCGCGCTACTTCTTGCCCACCAGGTAGATCTCCAGGCCCTGCTCGGGCCATCTGAAAAGCTCCTCATATTGGCGGTTGTCGAGATATTGCTCGAGGTCGGCGGCGGTGTGCAGGTCCTTTCCGCCGCGGCCCAGGACGCGGGCCACGAGGATGTGCTCCTCGTCCGGCACGCCGGAGTCCACATAGTTCACCACGGCGTGGTTGCGATAGAAGGCCAGGCCGTACTCCATGTCGCGGCGGACGCGGAAGACGGCGACGGTCTTCACGTCAGGAAACTGCGCGGCGAGCTGCTGGGCCAGCGGCCGTGCGGAGTAGGAGCGGTCCAGCAGGTGAATCACATTCTTGGTTCCCTGGATGGCGGGAATGCCGAAGAAGGGGCCGACGCCGTAGAGGAAGAGCATGAGAACGATGACCACGCCGGAGGTGGCCAGGCGCAGGCGGGCTACGCCGAAGCCTTGGACGACGATGAGCACAAGGAAAACTGCGCCCAGCGAGGCCAGCAGTGCGGCTATGCCGGCGTGGGAAGGCGGCATTGTGGCGCCGTGGAGGACAAACCACGGAAGCAGAAGAACAAAGAGGGTCAACACGCCGCAAAGCAGGGCATGGCCAATCAGAATCCAGCGGTTGAGCCCCTGCTTGCGGCTGCGGAAGAGGAAGTCGCCGGTGAGAATGGTGATGGGCGGCAGCGACGGGAGAATGTAGCCCGGCAGTTTGGACTGCGAGAAAGAGAAAAAGACGATGGGGATAAGCGCCCAGAGGACCAGGAACTCAGGGAAGGCGTCGCCGGGGCGGCCGGGCTTGGGTTTCTCAGGGCGCGAATGCCGCAAGCGCCACTCGGCCACGGAGGTCTGAATGCCGTCGATGAGCGCGCGGAGGGCTACGACGGTCCAGGGCATGAGCGCGAGCACGACGACAACGATGTAGTACCAGACGGGCTTCTCATGCTGAAAGCGATTGGTGGCAAAGCGTTCCAGGTTGTGCTGGAGGAAGAATTCGCGGAAGAAGGTCGGGTTCTGGCGCTGTACGGCGATGAACCAGGGCAGAACGATGGCGAAGTAAAGCAGCACCCCCGGCCACCAGAACGATCGGCGGATGATGGACCACTCGCGGCGCAGGAAGGCGAAGGCCATGACGATCAGGAGCGCCAGGAATGGAGCGACAGGACCCTTGGCGAGGGTGGCCACGCCGGTGAAGAAGTAAATGTCGAAGAGCCAGAACTTGGAATCCGTTTCATACCACGCGTACCAGCCCAGCAGGCCGATGGAGAGCGGCGCTGCCAGCTGCATGTCAGTGGACGCGCCGCGGGCAAAACCGATGATGCCGGCGCAGGCCACGGTGATGAGTGCGGCATCCAGATGACCGCCTCGCCGGAATCGTCGCATGTGCAGGTAAATGAGCGCGGCCATGATGAAGGCGAAGCTGGCCGAAGGCAGCCGCGCGCTCCAGTCGTGCACGCCGAACTCCTGGAAGACAAACATGGCGCGCCAGTAGTAGAGGGCTGGCTTTTCCAGCCAGGGATGGCCGTAGAGATAAGGCGTGACGCAGGCGCTGAGGCGGCCGGTGAGGGTGTGGGCTGAGTCAAAGCGCGCCAGCATCTCGTGGGCAATCTGGGCGTAGCGCGGCTCGTCTGCGCCGACCAGGCCCAGGCCATCGCCGCCGAAGATGGGCGTGACGCCATAGAGGATGAAAAACACGGCGAAGAAAAGGAAGACGGATACCTCCCCAACGGTGCCCCAGTTGGGTAGCCGCCGGCGAAGGGTCGCGCGCGTTTCGGAAGCAGTGGTTCCCAGAGCAGTCTCCACGTCCAGCGGTTCTCCGATGGGCGGCAGGCGCAAACAAGCCATGCGCCGAATCCGCCGATCCGGCATGGTGCGGGAATCTGGGGGAATCCCGACAGCCGGCTGATGCAGCATGCCCATTAAAAAGGCGAACGTGCCATGATGCTGCCGAGCTTCGACAGGGACAAGGCTAACAGATTCAAGCGGGGCCGGTTTTGGGAAGTGGGCCGAGCGAGGCTACGGCGGAGCGAAACCGAGCGAGAATCTCGTCGCGAGCGCGGTCCAGCGGCCCGTCGAGCGTGCAGCCGGCGGCGCTCTCATGCCCGCCGCCGCCCAGGCTCTCGGCGATGGCCGCCACGTTCACGCGGCCTTTGCCGCGCAGGCTCAGGCGGATGTGGTTCTCCGGCAGTTCGCGGAGGAAGACCGCCGCGTCCACGCCCTGGATGGACAGCGCGTAGTTCACGATGCCTTCGCAATCCTCCTCCGCGGCCGCGAAACGGACCATATCCTCGTGGCGAATCCACAGCCACGCGAGAGAACCCTCGAGATGGAGGTTGCCAAGGGCCGCGCCGAGGAGCTGCAGCTTGGCGGGCGGCATGGAAAAGTAGATCTCCTGCGCGATGCGCAAGGGGTCTGCGCCCGCCTCGACAAGCTGCTGTGCAAGGGCGAAGGTTTCCGCGCGAGTGGAGCCGTAGCAGAATCCGCCCGTGTCAGTGAGGACGGTGACGTAAAGGCAGGTGGCCATCTGCGGCGTGAGGGAAATGTTGGCGGCGCGAATCAGCCGGTGCACCAGCTCGCCCACGCTGGCCGCGTCGCGGTCGATCCAGTTGAGATTTCCCCACTCGCTGCCGGTGGCGTGGTGGTCAATGTTGACGATGAAAAACTTCTCCAGGCCGCGCAGCCGGGCGCGGTCCATGCCGTCGCACTCCAGCAGGATGGCCGCATCGTAGGGCCCCTGGACGCGCAGAGCGGTGCGAATCTCCGCCGCTTGGGGCAGGTTGCGATAGACGGCGGGCAGGCGGTCGGCGGTGACCATGTCCACGCGCTTGCCCAGGGCCTTCAGCAGCATGCCCATGGCCAGCACGCTGCCTACGGCGTCGCCGTCCGGGCGCGAGTGCGAGCAGACGAGAAAGCGCTCACCCTGGCGAAGAAGCTCGAGAATCGCCTGCATTGGATGCGGGGCAGCGGGCTTGGTGGAGCGGACGAGTGCGGGCTTGCTGGGATTCATGTGGCTCTACTCCACCGGAGCTTTCTGGCGGCGGCGCGAGCGGCTCATCAGCTCGTCAATGCGGGCCTGGAAGCGGCCCGAGCGGTCGGCGAAAAACGCGAGATCGGGAATGTGGCGCACGCCGAGGCGCTCCTTCAGATGGACGCGGATGTAGCCCTTGGCGGCCTCAAGTCCGGCCACGGTGTCCTGCTCAGACTTCTCGATGTCGGCGACGGCGCCGTCCAGCGCCACATAGACGCGCGCCGACTTGCCGCCGGGATTGAGTAGGACCTCGCTCACATAGCAGAAGGCGATGCGGGGATCGGTCAACTCGCCCTCGATCATGACGCCGATCTCTTCCCGCAGGGTCTCGGCCACGCGGTCCTGATGATGCTTTCGCCCCCTGTGCTCCGGCATGCTGGCTCCTATTCCTCCCCAGGTAAACCCCTCAGCATAGCAGAATGAGCCGCGCGGACCGAGGCCGCCGTCAGGCGTCGAGGAAGTCCCAGAAGGCGTCGGCGAGCTCGGCGCCGTGCTCTAGGGCGATGCGGCGGGCGGCGCGCTCCACTTCCTCGACCAGGCCCTGGAGGTAGCTGCGCGAGGACGAGATGGCGACGACGCCGAGGGTGGCCGACTGCCAGGTTACGGCTTGCTCCATCTCCGCCACGGAAATGTTGAAGCCCTGGCGAAGCTGGTCCTTCATGGAGCGGACGACCTGGCGGCGATCCTTGAGGGATTGGGCGTGTGGAATGCGGAGCTCGAGCGTGAGGTGGGCGGCGGGCATGAATGGCACAGACCGGCGGATACTTAGTCGAGGTCGCGGTCCCAGGTTTCGAGCGTGCGCTTGAAGTCGGACATGAAGCGGCCGGAGTCCGCGCCGTCGATGAGGCGGTGGTCGAAGCCGAGGCAGAAATACTGCACAGAGCGGATGGCGATGGCGTCATTGCCTTCGGCGTCCGTGAGCACGACGGGCTCCTTGCGCAGGCCGCCGATGGCGAGGATGGCCGCCTCAGGCTGATTGAGGATGGGCGTGCCGAACTCGCCGCCGAAGACACCGGCGTTGGTGAGGGTGAAGGTGGAGCCCTCGACCTCGCTGGGCTGGAGTTTCTTCGAGCGTGCGCGGCCGGCGAGGTCCTGAATAGCCAGAGCGAGCTGCGCGAAGGATTGCCGTTCTGCCTGCTGCACCACGGGCACGATGAGACCCCAGTCGAGCGCGACGGCAATGCCGAGATTGACGTGCGCGTGGTAGTGGATGTTCGCATCCACCAGCGACGCGTTGAGGATGGGATGGCTGCGCAGGGCCTGCACGGCAGCCGCGGCAATGAAGGGCATGTAAGTGAGCTTGATGCCGTGTTGCCGCTCGAAAGCGGCGCGGTGAAGCGCGCGCAGGCGCGCAATGCGCGTCATGTCGACCTTGTAAACCGAGTGGACATGCGGGCTGATGCGCTTGCTCTCCAGCATGCGCTGGGCAATGATGGCGCGCATTTTGGTCATCGGCACCACCTGGCCGGGAAGGTCAGAGGGCGGCACCTGCGATGCGGCGGACTTTGTCTTCGGCTGGACTGGCATTGATGCGGCAGGTTGGCTCAGATAGTGGAGGATGTCCTCCTTGGTGATGCGGCCATCGGAGCCGGTGCCGTGAACATGCGCGAGGTCGATGTTGTGCTCGTGTGCGATGCGGCGGACCAGCGGCGAGGAGCGCAGCCTGCCCCCGGCCACCACCTTCGGTGGGATTGATCGCGCCTGCGGGGGCACCTGCGGTGCGGCCAACTGCGGCACCTGCGGTGCGGCCAACTGCGCCTTCGGCGCGGCCACCTGCGGTGCGGCCAACTGCGCCTTCGGCGCGGCCACCTGCGGTGCGGCCAACTGCGCCTTCGGCGCGGCCACCTGCGGTGGGGCCAACTGCGCCTTCGGCGCGGCAGCGGGAACCGCATTGGTTACAGGGCCGCCGATAACGGCGAGTACGGTGTTGACCTGCACGGTTGCGCCTTCGGGAAAGCAGATTTCAGAGAGGATGCCGGCGGCTGGAGCGGGGATTTCGACGTCCACCTTGTCGGTGGAGATTTCAAGCAGCGGCTCGTCCTCTTCCACCGCGTCGCCCGGCTGCTTGAGCCAGCGAACGATGGTGCCTTCGAAGATCGATTCGCCCATCTGGGGCATGGGAACGTCGGTTGGCATGGGTCGCACTCTCCGCGATGCGGGCGAGACCGGCATCAGGCCGGATTATAAATCGCGCGTGCTGCGGGAGCTGGGGAATGATTGCCGGAATCAGGCGCGGACTGGGCGCTGGGCGCGGCCGTGGAAGCGCTCAAGCTCGCGGGGAAACTCGAGCGGCGTGTCCTGTGGCACCTGCGGTGCGGCTGGCTGCGCCTTCGGCGGCACCTCCGGTGCGGCTGGCTGCGCCTTCGGCGGCACCTCCGGTGCGGCTCGCTGCGCCTTTGGCGGCACCTGCGGTGCGGCTGGCTGCGCCTTCGGCGCGGAAGAGAGCGAAGCTTGCGCGCGGAGAGTTTCAAGATTCTCGACCGCCAACACCTGCTGGCCGAAGACGAGGCCGAACTGGCGCGCGGCCTGATGGGCGAAGGCTTCAAGCGTGGGCAGAGCGGCGGGGCTTCCGCCCTCGCGGGCCAGTGCAGGGCTGGCCAACTCGGCGGCGAGGCTGGTGACAGGCTTGTCCGTGATGCCGCAGGGATGGATGAGCTGGAAGTCGCGGAGGTCTGTGGTGAGGTTGAAGGCGAAGCCGTGGGTGGTGATGCCGCGCGAAACGTGAATGCCGATGGCAGCGATCTTTCTGGGTCCTGCGGACGGCAGCTCTTTGGACGAGTTCTGTGGCCGGTCCAGATCGTTAACCGGACCGCACCAGACGCCGGTGAGGCCGGCGATGCGGAAGGCGCGAAGGCCATAGACGCCGCAGAGGCGGATGAGGGCTTCTTCCATCCGGCGGACGAAATCGACCGGGCCGATGCGCGCGCCGGTCGGCCCGCCAGCCGGCCCCAACGACGAAGACACGTGGTTGGAGACCGCGCTCAAATCTTTTTGGAGGCTGCGCAGGTCGAAGATGGGATAGCCGACGAGCTGGCCCGGACCGTGGTAGGTGACGTCGCCGCCACGGTTGATGTTGTGCAGCGTGACGCCGCGGCTGGCGAGCAGCTGGTCGCTGGCGAGGATGTTGGAGCGGTCCGCATTGCGGCCGAGGGTGAGCACGGGCGGATGCTCGAGCAGCAGAAGCACGTTGCCCACGCGGCCTTCGAGGCGGAGCGCGGCAATCTCGGCCTGCAGTTGCAGCGCTTCGTCATAAGAGACGCGGCCGAGATAGAGGGTCTGGATCATCGCCTGTTCCATTGTAGTGACGGGCGGTGGGACTGGAGGTTGCTGCGCTCAATCGGCAACGCGCCGCTGAAAGAGGCCGGCGAATGCGGAACGTACGCCGAAGAAGACCAGGAACCACAGGAGGGTGACAAGAATGGCGATGGGCAAGGCCTGGCGGGTAAGAAGGATGCCGACGAGGAGGATGTTGAAGATCACCGGACCCAGCAGCGTGAGGGCCAGCGGAACATAGCGGTTGACGAGCAGGAGAATCGCCGGGACGACCTCGAAGACGGCGACCACGTAGATGTAGTGCGATTGCAGCAGGGCGACCGTGAACTGGCCCGCGAGTCCGGTGGGCATCGGTCCCATCGGGATGAAATTCAGATAGTGGTTGAGGCCGAAGACGAGAAAGATCAGGCCGAGCAGGTAACGGGCGATGGTGGCGGCGATCTTCATACAGGTGAACCTCCGTTTGGGGATGGCGCGAAAGAGGCGCGGAAGCGGCTACCAGAGTTGGATTGCGGCGAGAACTGCGCCGATGCAGAATTGCCGCCAAGAGCAGCAGAATCCGGGGTGCGCGGGCGAACGGAGGCCGATTCGCGGTAAACTGGAGGCTGGCAGGAGGACCGGGCGGTCGCTGCCGGATTGCTTGCTTACCCGCGCAGTCCGGGGGAGGAAAGTCCGAACTCCAGAGGGCAGTGTGCCGGATAACGTCCGGGACGCGGGCGTGAAGGCCCGTGGACGGCCAGTGCCACAGAAAACAAACCGCCGGGGCTAGTCCTCATTGATGGGGATGAAGAGCCGGGCCGGTTCGCCTTGAGTTGGTCAGGCGACCGGCGCGACGCCGCGGTAAGGGTGAAAAGGTGCGGTAAGAGCGCACCGCTCCGGCAGCAATGACGGAGGCAGGGTAAACCCCACACGGAGCAAGACCAAATAGGGAGGGAAGCCGCAGCCAGGAGCCAGGCAGCGGTTGCGCATCGGCCCGATGCGGCAAGGCGGCTCAGAGCGGGGTCCCCAGCGACAGGTCTTCGTCGATGGGGTGCTCAATTGCCGGAACCTCCGGGTAGGTCGCTGATGAGCGTCCGTGGCGACACGGCGCCTAGAGGAATGACCGCACAAAGACAGAATTCGGCTTACAGGTCCTTTTGCCGAATGCACCACAATCAGCCCCGGTTGGGTTCACGCCCGCCGGGGCTGACCACGTTTTGGCGCCGGAGCGGGCCGTGTGGGCTCCCGGCGCGGCGCGGGCGTCCGCTACCATCAAAGACATGTTGCGAGTGAAGCTGCTGGAGCATGGCGCACGGTTGCCGGAAGTGGCGCATCCGGGCGAGGACCTGGGCTATGACCTTTTTGCGCTGAAGGGCGTGTACATTGATCCGCGGCAGACGGTGCGAGTGCGGACGGGCATTGCCGTGGAGGCGCGCGATCCGGAGACCGGCGCTGCGCTCGGGCTGCTGGTGCGCGACCGGTCAAGCGTGGCGGCGCGGGGGCTGGCGACGACGGCGGGCGTGATTGATGCCGGGTATCGGGGCGAGATCCTGATCCTGATGACCAACCTGGGCGAGGCGGCGGTGGAGCTGAAGGCCGGAGAAAAGATTGCGCAGATGATTCCTGTGCGCGTCCTGACCGGGCCCGTGGAGGAAGTGGAGACGCTGGAAGCGTCGGAGCGGGCGGAGAAGGGCTTCGGCAGCTCAGGGCGATAAGTTTGCACCCTTTCTGGTGCAAACCGTGCGGATGCGGATCATGAAATGCCGTAATTGTCGGCAAAACGGCTGTGGAAAACTGCAAATTTTGTAGGGGGGGTGGGGGGGTAGGCTCCGCGATGCGGAGCCTACCCCCCAGCTTCTAGCTTCTAGCTGCCAGCCCCTAGCTTGTTCGTGGCGCAGCGGTCTGGTGCGAACCCACCCTTTCGCAGAGGACGCGAAAGGATGGGCCACCCGGTTCTCTCGTTCCAGTGTGACGGAATTCGCGATTTAATCGGCAAAGTTGGGCGAGATTTTTTTTGAGGGCAATTCCAGGGCTGAAGCCCCTCCTTCATGCGGCATTGAATTCAGGGGCCTGAAGGCCCCTGCTGCCTCCGGTGATTGCGGGGGTTCGTGCTTTCCCCTTCGCTCAAGTCCGGTCGCTCAGAATGTCAGTTCTTTTGGGGATTGGGACGGGATGGGCCGGGGTGGAGTGCGGGAAAAGCGACCGCAGATCTTTCGACTCCCTTCGCTGGCGCGACCTTCGCTCAAGATGACAGTGTTCGGTGGGGTTGCAAACGGTATGCTTTCCCACCCATTTCGCCCGCTGCGCGAGCGCCATGGATGGGGAACCGGCATTCGAGCTGCCCGCTCACGAGATCCGAGAGGGTGGAGGCGGGGTGAGGTTACATGTGGTCAAGGTGATGGAAGCCGGAGGTGCCGAGGAACATGAAGGAGAAGAGGAGGAAGTTGTAACAGGCGTGGACGAGGACGCTGCAGGCGAGAGAGCGGGTGATGAGCCGGACCCAGCAGAGGACGAGGCTGACGCAGATGAGGAGGAAAAAAGGGCCGAGGGCGTAGGAGGTCTGCTGGCCGTGCATGAGGGCAAAAGGGACGCTGGAGAGGACGGCGGAGAGGGTCATGGCGGGGAAGGACCAGACGGGGTGGCCGTTGGGGTCGAGCGGAGGGACGAGCGCGGCGGCGCGGGCGGAGGGGCGCAGTACGGTGGCGATCCAGCAGATGGCGAAGACGAAGATCCAGGCGGAGACGAAGAGGGCGCGGGGCACGATGTCGACGGAGTGATCGGGAATGAAGGCGAAGATGGGTAGGGCGAGAAAGAGATCCGCAACGATGCGGGCGAAGAGCGTGTGTGGAGGACGGTAGCCGTGGTCGGGCGGTTCAGAGAGCGTGAGCGCGGTGATCTGTTCGGCGATCCAGTCGTAAGCGGTGCAGAAGGCGGGCAGAAGGAAGCCGCGGAAGGCCAGCTCCTCAAAGAACGGGGCGAAGGTGACGCCGAAGCCGAAGAGGAGCCAGGCTGCGCCGGGGGTGCGGAAGAGGCGATCGATGGGCGCGTTGGAGGGGCCGGGCATGAAGACGCCGTTGAGCATGGCGAGGAGGAAGCAGAGGGCGGCGGCGGCGAAGAGGCGGTAGCGGAGGCGGAGAGCCGTGTGACCGCGCCAGTGAATGCCGCGGAAGAAGGATTTGTGCCAGAGAAGAGAGAAGATGGGCAGGCAGAGCAGGAGGGTGACGAGGTAGATGATGGCCTCGGTACCAAGGGTGTAGTGGATGTCATCGGCGGCCTGCCGGAGGCCGGTGACGCCGAAGAGATGGAAATGAAGGGCGAGGCGGGCGAGGACAGTGGCGCAGAAGAGGCCGCAGGTGGCGAGGAGAGCGAGCAGGGCCGCGTGGCCGAAGTTGGGGATACGCTCGTCGTGTGGAGCGTAGGCGATGAAGGACTGAAAGAGAGCGGGCTCGGGTTGGTGGAGCGGTTGCGGGGATTCGATGACAGCGAAGGGATCGGGCGCGGCGGATTCATGCGGCGCGGGTTCGACGGGGACGAAGGGGTTGGACCACTCGAGCTGGGGCGCGTTGGGCAGCGGCTCGGCAGGTTGGGGCGGGGCAGGATCGGGCGGAGTGGGTGCGGGGGGATCCTGTGGGTCGCTGAAGGGGAGTTGAGGCTGATCGGGGTCCTGCGGAGGCAGGGGTGTCATGCGTTCACCGGCTTCCCGCGTCGTGCGGAGGATTTTTTGGCCGATTCTTTGGCGGGCAATTTTGCGGCGCGGGGGCGCCTGGCGGGCGCGGTGGATGCGTTGGCGGCGGCAGAGTCGGGATCGGCGTCTTTGTCGATGACGAGGTCGTCGCCGGGGAGGTCGAGCGGCTGGAGCTTGCCGTTGGCAGAGGCGTAGTAGCGGGCGAGGAACTGTCCGGTGAAGGAGCCGGGCGTGGCGGCGATGCGCGCGGGACGGCCGGTGGCGACGAGGCGTCCGCCGTTTTCTCCGCCTTCGGGACCGAGGTCGAGGATCCAGTCGGCGTTGCGGATGACGTCAAGGTTGTGCTCGATGATGATGACGGAGTTGCCGAGGTCGGCGAGGCGATGGAGGACCTCAAGGAGCTTGCGGACGTCGTCGAAGTGGAGGCCGGTGGTGGGCTCGTCGAGGAGGTAGAGGGTGCGGCCGGTCTGGCGCTTGGAGAGCTCGCGGGCGAGCTTCATGCGCTGGGCTTCGCCACCGGAGAGAGTGGTGGCGCTTTGGCCGAGGTGGACGTAGCCGAGGCCGACATCGACGAGGGTCTGGAGCTTCTGGCGCACCTGGGGAACGTCGGCGAGGACGGGAAGCGCGTCTTCGATGGTGAGGTCGAGGATGTCTGCGATGGAGTGGCCGTGGAATTTGACGGCGAGAGTTTCCTGGTTGTAGCGGCGGCCGTTGCAGACTTCGCACTGGACGTAGACGTCGGGCATGAAGTTCATTTCGATGCGGCGCTGGCCGTCGCCCTGGCACGCTTCGCAGCGTCCGCCGGCGACGTTGAAGGAGAAACGGCCGGGCTTGTAACCGCGCTCGCGCGACTCAGGAAGCATGGCGAAGAGGTCGCGGAGGGGCGAGAAGACCTGAGTATAAGTGGCGGGATTGGAGCGCGGGGTGCGGCCGATGGGGGACTGATCGATGCGGATGACCTTGTCAATTTGCGCTGCGCCGGTGAGTTCGTCGTGGTTGCCGGGCTCCTCGCGCGAGCCGTAGAGCTGCTTGGCGAGGGAGCGGTAAAGGATGTCATTGATGAGGGTGCTTTTTCCGGAGCCGCTGACGCCTGTGACGACGGTGATGACGCCGAGAGGGATGCGGATGGTGAGGTCGTGGAGGTTGTGCTCGCGGGCGCCGGTGACGGTGAGCCACCTGCCGGTGAGGGGGCGTGGTTTTTCGCGGTGGAGCATGCCGGCGGAGCCGGAGAGATAGCGGCCGGTGAGGGACTGGGGGCAGGCCATGATTTGCGCGGGCGTGCCCTGGGCGACGACGTGGCCGCCGAGGCGACCCGCGCCGGGGCCGAGGTCGAGGACGTAGTCGGCGTGGCGGATGGTCTCCTCATCGTGCTCGACGACGAGGACGGTGTTGCCGATGTCTCGGAGCTGCTGGAGGGCCTGGATGAGGCGGTTGTTGTCGCGCTGATGGAGGCCGATGGAGGGTTCGTCGAGGACGTAGAGCACGCCGCGGAGGCGCGAGCCGATTTGGGTGGCGAGGCGGATGCGCTGGCCCTCGCCGCCGGAGAGCGTGGAGGCGTTGCGGTCCAGCGAGAGATAACTGAGGCCGACGGCGCAGAGGAATTCGAGACGCTCGACGATCTCGCGGCGGATGCGCTCGGCGATGAGGGATTCGCGCTGAGTGAAGACGAGCTCGGATGCGGCGGAGAAGGCGCGGTTGAGCGGCAGGGCGGTGAAGTCGGCGATGGAGAGGCCGCCGATTTTGACGGCGAGGGACTCGGGGCGGAGACGCTTGCCGCGGCAGGCGGGGCACGGGGTCGCGGACATGTAATTCATCATGTACTCGCGGAAGCCTTCGCTGCGGGCCTCCTGGATGGAGTCGCGGAGATGGGCGAGGATGCCGTGGAAGCCGGTGCGCGGGCCTTCGCCTTTTGGGGGACCGTAGATGAGGATGTGCTGCTGTTTGGCGGGCAGCTCGTCAAAGGGGGTTTTGAGGTTGATTTTGTAGCGCTCGGCGGCGAGATGGATGAGGCGGACGAGGTATTGCGACGCGGATCCGGGACCGAGGCCGCCGTCGAGCAAGGGCTTGTTCCAGTCGGTGATGATTTTGGCGGGGTCGAGGTCGTAGATCGAGCCGAGGCCGTGGCACTCGGGACATGCGCCGAAGGTGGAGTTGAAGGAGAAGCTGCGCGGCTCGAGTTTGGGGACGTCGAGGCCGCAGTCAGGACAGGCCATGGAACTGGAGAAGAGCTGCTCGGCCGGTTGATTGGCTGTGGAGCCGGCGAAGGCGACAAGGACGAGGCCATTGGCGAGCTGGAGGGCCTTGGAGACGGCGGCTTCGAGACGTTTTTCGACGGAGGGTTTCCGCCCCGCGGACGAAGACCTGTCCGAGGGGGCACTGGGCTTTTGCCCAGCGGATGAGGATTCCTTTCCCACCCTTGCCGGCGATGATGCTGCCGTCAAGGATGGGACACCGAGGGTCTTCGAGGATGGAGCACCCGTACTGGGCTTATGCCCCGCGGACGTCGGAGCGGCGGGCGTTGTTTCCGGCTTGACGAGGACGCGATCGACGATGGCCTCAAGGGTGTGGTTCTTGCGCTTGTCGAGGGCGGGAGGGTCAGAGGGGTCGATGAGTTCGCCGTCGACGCGGGCGCGGAAGCCCTGCTGGTCAAGCTGGTCGAGGAGGTCTTTGAACTCGCCTTTGCGGCCGCGGACGATGGGAGCCATGACGGTGACGCGCTCACCGGAGCCGAGCTGGAGGATGCGCTGGACGATCTGGTCGGCGGTCTGGCGGGCGATGGGGCGGCCGCAGTTGGGGCAATGGGGCGTGCCGATGGAGGCGTAAAGAAGGCGGAGGTAGTCGTAGATTTCAGTGATGGTGCCGACGGTGGAGCGGGGACTGCGGCTGGTGGTCTTCTGCTCAATGGAGATGGCGGGTGAGAGGCCCTCAATGGAGTCCACGTCAGGGCGTTCGATCTGGTCAAGGAACTGGCGGGCGTATGCGGAGAGGGTTTCAACGTAGCGGCGCTGGCCTTCGGCGTAAATGGTGTCAAAGGCGAGGGAGGATTTGCCGGAGCCGGAGAGGCCGGTGACGACGGTGAGTGTGTTGCGGGGAATGCGAACGCTGACGTCGCGCAGATTGTGCTGGCGCGCCCCCCGCACCGAGATGTGAGTGATGGACATGGCTAGAGCAAAACCAGGGTTGCTGTGTTCTTGCGGGCTAAATCCAAGGTCGCCGCGCCCTGTTGATCCCACCCCAACGACGAAGACCTGTCGTTGGGGACCCCGGGTTGGTTGCGTCGACCTTAACGTGGTGGTTTCGGGTTACACCTACCCTGGTTTCGCTGAAAGGCAAAGAGGGCAAGGAGGGTGTTACCGGAGTGCGTCGGGCCATCTATTAATCGGCATGCCTCATGAGGTATTCTATTTGCCAATAGAAACAAGGGTCAACGCGACAGTTCTTTGCTGCCACACTTGCTGGATTGGCTTTACTCTTGCCTAGGAATTCTCAGGTCCGCGCACGAAAGAGCGGGAAGTTGCCGAGAGCGAGTGGACTGAGGCAGGAGCGATGGCGGATTTCACGAATTTGATTTTGCTGGTATGCGCGTCGCTTGGCGCGATGGCGTTTGGCGTTCTTTCAGCCTACGCGGTGCTGCGCGGGGCGTTTGCGCTGATGCGGCCTACGGGCCAACGGCAGGCGGTAAAGACGCGGACGGAGACGGCGCGGGACGCGGTGTAACAGCGCCGGACTTGCCTGTGAATGAACCGGGCGGCCGGAAGAATTCAAAAAAAAAGAGAACAATCAGGGTTGCGGGTTGGGTGAGTTGGGGTTCCCCTGCTGTTGCTGTTGCTGTTGCTGTTGCTGTTGCTGTTGCTGCTGATGGAGCTGCATCTCGCGGCGGCGCTCCATCTCTTGCATAACCTGCTGCGGCGTGCGGACGGGCGGGCTGGGCTGGAAGCCGGGCGCGTTGGGGTCAATGGGGGGCTGGGGCTCGGAGTCCGCGGGATAGCTGTTGACGTCGTTGCTTACCTGCGTGGGAGGCGGCGCGGCCGGCGCAGGGCCGGTGGGGCGTGCGCTGAGGACGATGCGGGTAGGCGGGCTGGAGCCGCGTCCGCCGAGGATGAGCACGTTGTAGCCGGAGCCGGTGAGGATTTCGGAGAGGATTTCGCGGGCAGGGCCAGGGCCGTATTCGCCGAAGACGCGCTGGTCGGCGGAGAAGCCTTCGACCTGGACGCCGGTGGCGACGGAGATCTGGTGGAGGAGGTCCGCGAGGCTGGAGTTGGAGGCGACGACGGTGAGGCCGCGGCTGTCCCATGTGACGCTGGCGGGCTGAGGCTGGCTGTTGACGGGCCAGTTGGGTGTTGGCGGCGCGGGCGGCGGGATGGGCGCGGGGGGCTTCTTTTCAACAACGCGGCGGACCCGGCGCGTTTGGTGGCGGCGCGGTTGGGGATGGGCGGTGGTGACGGCGGCTGAGGCTGCGGGCGCGACAGCGAAGAGGGATGCGCACAGAATGAGGGCCGGCAACGTCCAACGAAGATGCGCAGGGATATGGCGCGGGATGAGAAGGAACGCGAAGGCACGCCGGATGGGAATGCGCATGGGAATCGGCTCCCCGGACCGATGGAGTACGGCGGCGAAGCGCGCCGCAGTACTGTACTAGACTAACAGTGGCCCACGACCGCTCAAAAAAAGAGGGTTTGCGGGCAGAGAGGGAATTGCGTCGAGATGCGGGCAGTGGGGATGAGATGGGCGATGGTTCTGCTGCTGCTGAGCGGCCCGGCGGCATGCCTGGCGGCAAGCTGTTCGACGCAGGCGGAGATGTCCACGCAGGACCGGGATTTGCTGGCCGGAGCGGGGCAGCGGCTGGTGGACGCGATTGTGCAACAGAACTACGGAGCGCTGCAGGCAAGCCTGCTTCCGCAGGCGGATCAGGACTGGAGCGGGATGCAGGCGGCGGTGGAGAACGGCGCGGCGTTTATGAAGGGCGGCAAAGCGCAGATTGAGGAGATGTATCTGCTGGACGCGACGGACGGGACGACGCCGGCGGACCAGCAGTTTTTCTGCTCGAATGCGAGCGGATCGCTGACGGTGACGCTGACGATGCACGCGCTGCCGCCGGCCAAATATGCGCTGGTGGTGGCGGATGCGGCGGGCGCGAAGCTGAAGGGGAAGATGGGGCTGGTGCTGGTGTGGGACCCGACGGGCAGCGTGCCGGCATGGAAGCTGGGCGGGCTGACGGTGCGGCAGGGAGCGATCGACGGGCACGACGGCGTGTGGTGGTGGCGGCAGGGTCGCGCTCTGGCGGCATCTGGCACGCCGTGGGCTGCCTATTACAGCTATGAGATGGCGCGGACGCTCTTGCTGCCGGTGGATTTTCTGTCGTCGCCGAACCTGGAGAAGCTGAACCACGAGCAGGCGGAGATTCAGAATGGGCCGGCGCACGCGTTCCCGCTGACGGTGGGGGACGGCGCGCGGACGTGGAAGATTGAGGGCGTTGAAGTGGACACCTCCCTGCACGAGGCGGACCTGAGAGTGACGTATGACTCGCTGGGCATGACGGACCCGGCGGCGGCGCGGACAGAGGCGACAGCGGTGCTGAGCGCGCTGCTGAAGGCGCATCCGGATTTGCGGGCGAACTTTCATGGGCTGTGGGCGTACGCGGTGCGGGACGGGAAGGCGACGCCGGTGATGGAGCTGCCGATGAGGCAGATTCCGTGACGATGGCCGTAGGGAATGGGGAGTAGTAACGAGACCCAAGGATCAGGGGTTGCACGGGAGGCAGGAAGAGTGCCTATCTCCATCGCGCTTTTGTTGTGCGTTCCGATAGGAATCGTGTTCTATTACGAAGGGCGCTGGCTTATCCGCTGGTCAAAGGGTCGATTTGAGTGGAAAGAACGAAGAGCGGCGGTTACGTATGCCGTGTTCGGTGGACTGATTATTCCCATCATTTATTTCGCCGCAATTTTGGGAGAGGAGTTTTCCGGAGAGTTGGAAAAGATGTTTGCAGCATGGTACTCGATAGTTGTTGGAGCAGGGGTAGCGGCACTTGCTGGTCGAGTATTCGTGCATCAGACGAAGGATGGTAAATGACATTGGAAGAGCTGATTGATTTGCGATCGGATACGGTGACGCGGCCGACGCCGGAGATGCGCGCGGCGATGGCGGCGGCGGAAGTGGGCGACGACGTGTATGGCGAGGACCCGACGGTGAACCTGCTGGAGAAGCGGGCGGCGGAGGTGTTTGGGCGGGAGGCGGCGCTGTTTGTGCCGACGGGGACGATGGGCAACCAGATCGCGATCCGGCTGCATACAGAGCCGGGGCAGGAAGTGATCTGCGAGTCGCGGGCGCACATTCTGGACTGGGAGATGGCGACGACGGCGGTGTTCAGCGGCTGCGTGCTGCGGACGGTGACGGCGGAGACGGGGACGCTGACGTGGGAAGACATTGAGCCGGTGATTTTTGGGCGAGGGAATCTTCGCGCGGCGACGGGACTGATTGAGCTGGAGAACACGGCGAACATGGCGGGCGGCCGGGTGTACGACCAGGCGACCATGGATGAGATTTGCGCGCGGGCGAAGGAGCGCGGGCTTGCGGTGCATCTGGACGGGGCGAGAATTTTCAACGCGGCGACTGCGCTGGGCGTGGACGTGAAGACGCTGACACGGGGATTTGACACGGTGATGTTCTGTTTGTCGAAAGGGCTGTGCGCGCCGGTGGGATCAATGCTGGTGGGGCGGGCCGAGCAGATGGACCAGGCGCGGATTTATCGCAAGGCACTGGGCGGCGGAATGCGGCAGGTGGGTGTGCTGGCGGCAGCGGGACTGATTGCGCTGGAGCGGATGCCAATGCGGCTGCATGAAGACCACGCGAACGCGAAGCTGCTGGCCGAGGCGTTGGAGACGATGGAAGGCGCGGAGATTGACGCGACGACAGTGGAGACGAATATTGTGATCTTCCGACTGAGGGGCGAGCAGACGGCGGCGGAGCTGGTGGCGCGGCTGAAGGCGCGCGGGGTGCTGGCGAGCGCGGTGGGACCGAAGGCGCTGCGGCTGGTGACGCACCACGACGTGAGTCGTGCGGCATGCGTGAAGGCGGCTGAAGCGCTGGCGGAGGAAGTGGGCGTTGCGAAGGTGGCCTGAGCGGGATCAGGCCGCGGCAGTACTAGGCCGTATCGACATATAGCCTCAGGTGCAACCATGCGCAGGCGAGGGCGACCAGGGCGTGGAAGCAGGCTTTTGATTTTTCGTATCGCGTGGCGAATCTGCGGAAACACTTGAGTCTGCTGAAG
>Ga0307373_10002287_pt1 | contig 34674 bp, 28 predicted proteins | sample OX2MG_FD_202534 | JGI IMG/M metagenome (GOLD analysis project Ga0307373, IMG submission 202534) | Soil microbial communities from Risofladan, Vaasa, Finland - OX-2 | ecosystem: Environmental > Terrestrial > Soil > Coastal area > Acid sulfate soil | place: Finland: Risofladan, Vaasa | collected...
ACAGCGATGCGGCAGACCATCTTGCGAACCATCGGTCGGGCGCGAGCCGAGGTCAAGATCGGGCTCTCGAATCTGGCGTATAACATGAGTCGACTCGGGCAACTCGAGCGGCTCTCCGCCTGATGGCTGATAATCTAAGGATGGGTGTGCGGGCGGTCGTGAAACTGATCACTCATTCGATGAAAAGCGCCTCGCGATAACCTGAAATTCCAACTCTCAGTCAGTGCGGCACCTCAACTCATTCAAATATGCAGATTATTCGAGGTCCCCTTTACTGCAAACGGCGACTTTTCGAAGAAACTTGGTGAAACAGTGGCATGGTTCTTGAATAATGACAGCAGCTGCGATTAAAGAGGCTACGATTAATACAAGCACGTCTCGATTTCGTCATTCCGGTGATAACCGGTGTTCAGGAAGGTCAATTGCGCGGCAAGTAATGCAGCGCTAGGAGTAAAAAACGTCGTATGAACATGGCTGCTGAGTTATCATCGTCCGCATGGACATAGTAAATAGAATGCGGGTTTTCGGCTTTTCAGGTTGATTTTGATCATAGTGCCGTCGTGCCGACCGAATGCATACAGGATATCCCATGCCGAGTTGCCAAAAATCCAAGTTGATCGGAATCAGCGGCCAGATTTCGATTGACAAGAAGTGCGCCGGTCGGCGATGGAAAGTGGCTTGTTGCCGGGGTGGCGGTGAGACCCAAAAGCGAAGTGTGGCTCCGTGAACCCAAGACGGCTACAGCCCTGACCCACTCTATGCCGCGTGCCGAGATTACCGCGCCCAAGGGAGCCGATCTCGATGTTGTATAACGCGAGCTTGCTACGTGCAAATAACACGACGTGACCGTCTCACGGCTGAATCTTGATGCCCCTTATTTGATAGCCTACTGGCGCGTCGCCAGATGCACGGCTTCGATGGCATCGTCAGCATCGAGGTGAAGGGTGGTCTGAAGAAAGCGCGGCACATGCTGGAACGCTGCCACCTGTTCACGCTGGCCAAATGGCTCGGTGCCGTCGAAAGGCTGATCAAGCATTCGGTGGGCATGACCAATGCCTCGGTATCGGCGGCCGGCTGCAAGTTGCTAGCCGTCGGCGATGGCCTGGTCCGACTTTCGGTCAGGGTCGAGGTTGTGGGCGACCTGTGCGATGAGTTGCAGACGACGTTGACGTGAAAGGACCAGACGGCATTCCCGACATCGCGTGTGACAGCAACGCCAGCTGTGGGCCAGGAGGGCATCGGTGGCGAGAGCTAAGCGGATAGAGGTGCCGCTCGATGTGGCAAACACAGCCGGCGAGTGCGCCACAGCTTGGGCGTGAAGGCATGCCACACACAGAGGGTTCAGGCGGCGATTGCACGAATCGGCAGCGGTAGCGATAATTTGTCGATTTATATTCAGGTCGCTATTGCCGCGTGGCCAGGGTTGGGAAACAGATTAACGGGCAACAGGAGCCCCTTTGTCATGAAGATGATGTTGCTCGCGATCTGGCGTTACCGTCATTTCATCCTCACCTCGGTCAAGAACGATCTGCGCACGCGCTTTGCGCGCAGTCGGTTGGGTGCAACCTGGATGATCCTGCAACCGCTGGCGCAGGGCGCGATCTACGCATTGGTGCTGGCGCGCGTTTTGGGCAGCCGCCTGCCGGGCACTCACAACAAATACGCTTATGTGATCTACTTGTTGGCTGGTTTGGTGGGGTGGAATCTGTTCAGTGAGGTGATTACACGCTGCCTCACCATTTTCGTCGACAACGCCAGCTTGATGAAGAAGATGGTATTTCCGCGTATTTGTCTCCCGCTCATCGTGTCGGGTTCGTGTCTGCTTAACAATTTGTTTCTGCTGGTGGCCACCGCCGCCATTTTTGTGCTGATCGGTAATGAGCCTGGCTGGATGTGGCTTTGGTTACCGGTACTGATTGCAATTACCTTGTTGTTCGCGCTGGGGCTCGGCCTGATTCTCGGAGTGCTGAACGTGTTCATTCGCGACGTAGCGCAGGTGATGAACGTGGTGATGCAGCTGTGGTTTTGGCTGACTCCAATCGTGTACGCCGTCAATATCCTGCCCGGCAGTTTTGCAAACATTTTGCGCTTAAACCCAATGTACGCGATTTGCTCCTCATACCAGCAGGTGTTGTTGTGGGGGCATCCGCCAAATTTCAAGACGCTGGGCGTGATTTTTATATTGTCGCTGGTGTTGCTGGGGGTGGCGATGAGCCTGTTTCGGCGCGCGTCGCCCGATATGGTGGACGTGCTGTGAGCAACGCGGTTCTGAAAATCGAGGCATTGGGCAAAGCCTTCCGCGAGTACAGCATGGAATGGCAGCGCATGCTAGGCTGGTTCGGCGCTAGACATAAGGCTGCAAGCGAGACGTGGGTACTGCGCAACATCAATTTCCAGGTATTTGCCGGAGAGAGCGTCGGTGTTGTCGGCCAGAACGGTGCCGGCAAGAGCACGCTGCTGAAACTGGTAACCGGCACGTTGCGCCCGACCGAGGGTTCAATCCAAGTGGCGGGACGCATCGCCGCGATCCTGGAACTGGGCATGGGTTTCAATCCCGACCTCACTGGCCGCGACAACGCACGCTATACCGCTGGGCTGATGGGCATGAGCCCTGTACAGATCGAGGCGATCATGTCGCCGGTCGAGGAGTTTGCCGAAGTCGGTGAATATTTCGATCAGCCAATCCGTACCTACTCAAGCGGCATGCAGATGCGGGTCGCGTTCAGCATGGTGACGGCGATCCGGCCGGAGATCCTGATCATCGACGAGGCGCTGTCGGTGGGCGATGCCTATTTTGCGCACAAGAGCATGGCACGCATCCGCGAATTTCGCGAGCAAGGCACCACCTTGTTGTTCGTCTCTCACGACCCCGGGGCGGTCCAATCGCTGTGCGACCGCGCGATCTTGCTCGACAAAGGTCGCTTGCTGCGCGACGGGCCGCCCAGTGAAGTGATGGATTACTACAACGCCCTGATCGCAGAGAAAGAGAACGAGACCGTCGAGGTGCACGAACTCAAGTCGGGCGCCGCGCAAACTATTTCGGGTACCCGCGAGGCGGTGGTCGAATCAATCGGCCTGTTTAGCGCCGCAGGCGAACCGGTAGAGTTCGTGAATGTCGGCGAGCCGGTGGAGCTGCGCGTACGTGCCTGCATCCACGGGTCGATCCTGCGATTGGTGTTTGGATACATGATCAAGGATCGCCTCGGTCAGCCAGTGTTCGGTACCAACACCCATTACACAGGACAGGCGCTGGAACGGCTGGAATCCGAGCAAGTAGTGGAGTATCGAATCGCATTTCCGATGAACTTCGGCCCCGGCAGTTACTCGGTTTCGACCGCGCTTTGCAGCACCGAGACCCATCTGGTCAATAATTATGAATGGCGTGACTTGGCCCTGGTGTTCACGGTTGCCAATCAGAATCGCGATTCCTTTGTCGGCAGTGCCTGGGTGCCGCCACGCATCGAGGTGCTGAGGCTGTGACGCCACGCCTGTCGAACTGGCTGCGGCGGGCCGGCGGGTTGCGCCGATGGTTGCGCAGCCGCGTCCCGCGTGCGACCGCCGTGCGCCGGGATTCGGACAAATCGCGCCGCGAGCTGCTGGACGAGATCTACTATCTGCGTGATGTCGCTGGCGAGCGCGAGCAACGGGTCATTGCGTTGCAAGCCCGCGTGGAGGCTTTACAGGGTGAGCTGACTGTGCGTCGGTCCGAGTCAGCGCGCCAGGCTTCCGCGGCGCGTGCATCCGCAGTCCTGGTTGTGCCATCCGCGGACACCCTCGACGAGCGTCGAGACTCGGTACCATGCCTGTTCGTCGACGTCACCGAGCTTGCGCTCAAGGCAGGGCAGACCGGCATTCAGCGAGTAGTGCGGGAAGTCTTGCGCGCATTGCTGGCCAATCCGCCCGATGGATACCTCGTCGAGGCGGTATGCGCCGCGCCAGGGCAGCCCTATCGGTATGCCCGCACTTTCTCGCGTGGGCTGGGCATCGGCGTTGCCGTGAAGGGGCCGGATGCCCCCATTTGCGCGCAAGGAGGAGACGTGTTCCTGGGTCTGGATCATTCGATGGCCGCGACCGTAGAACGGGTCGCCACCCTGGACGCCATGCGGCAACGAGGTGTCCGTATCTGGTTCGTTTACAACGATTCCCTTCCGCTGTCACACCCGGAATGGTTCCCGCCCGTGGTGCACGCGGCGTTCAAGAATTGGCTTGGAGCTACCGCACGGGTCGCGGATGGCGTCGCATGCATCTCGCGTGCAGCCGAGAATGAGCTGAAGCATTGGCTGGACGTATTGCAACCGATCCGGGAACGGCCGCTCCGGTTTGGGCACTTCCATCTCGGCGCCGATATACCGATCAGTGCCACCGCTGAAACCGATATCGCGCCTGAGCAAGCCGCGACGCTGGAGCATTTGCGCGTGAACCCGTCGTTTCTGATGGTCGGCACACTCGAACCGCGCAAGGGGCACGCGCAAGCGCTGGAAGCTTTTGAGCTTTTATGGCAGCACGGTGAGAACGTCGCGTGGGTGATCGTCGGGCTGCCCGGATGGATGACCGAGGTTGTCGCACGGCGTATCCGGCATCATGACGAATTTGGCCAGCGCCTGTTCTGGTTCACGCAAGCAAGCGATGCGCTGCTGGAAAGGCTGTATGAGACCTGCACGGTTTTGCTGGTGCCATCCGAGGGCGAGGGTTTCGGTCTGCCGTTGGTGGAGGCGGCGCGGCATGGTCTGCCGATTCTGTGTCGTGATTTACCGGTTTTCCGCGAGGTCGCCGGTGAGCATGCGAGTTACTTCAGCGGCCTCGACGCCGCATCGTTGGCGCAGGTCATGCGAGAATGGCTGGCCGCCCATCGGCGGGGTGCCGTGCCCACGACAGCAAAGATGCCGTGGCTGACCTGGTCCGAATCCGCGAGGCAACTCGTGGACGTGATCCTGGAAAACTGCCCCGGCACCACATCGACAAGTCATCCACAAGGAGCTGAATGCGCATGAAAACCGCATTGGTCACCGGCGTTTCCGGCCAGGACGGCGCCTATCTGGTGCAACTGCTGCTGGACAAGGGCTACAAGGTGTACGGCGCGTACCGGCGTACCAGTTCGGTGAATTTCTGGCGGATGGACGAGCTCGGCATCACCAAGAACCCGAATCTGGAACTGGTCGAGTACGACCTCACGGATCCCGGCTGCAGCTTGCGGCTGATGCAAAAGGTTCGGCCGGACGAGGTCTACAACCTGGCCGCGCAGAGTTTCGTCGGGGTTTCGTTCGAGCAGCCGGTGACCACTGCCGAGATCACGGGCTTGGGTGCATTGCACCTGCTGGAAGCGATCCGGACTGTCAATCCAAAAATCCGTTTCTACCAGGCCTCGACCTCGGAAATGTTCGGTAAAGTGCAGGCGGTGCCGCAGAACGAACACACGATGTTCTGGCCGAGGAGTCCCTACGGCGTCGCCAAACTGTTTGCGCACTGGAGCACGGTCAATTACCGCGAATCGTTCGGGATCTTCGGGGCTAGCGGGATCCTGTTCAACCACGAATCGCCACTGCGTGGGCGCGAGTTCGTGACCCGCAAGATCACCGATGCGGCGGCGCGGGTCAAGCTCGGCAAGCTGAACGTGTTGGAGCTCGGCAACCTCGGCGCCAAGCGTGACTGGGGTTATGCCAAGGAGTACGTGGAGGGCATGTGGCGGATATTGCAGGTTGACGAGCCCGACACTTATGTGCTGGCGACCGGGCGCACCGAGACGGTGCGCGACTTCGCGACGCTGGCGTTCAAGGCGGTGGGCATCGAACTCGAGTGGAAAGGCCGCGAACAGGACGAGACCGGCATCCGCACCGACACTGGCCGGATCGTGGTGAAGGTGAATCCGAAGTTCTACCGCCCGGCCGAAGTCCACGAGTTGATTGGCGACGCGACCAAGGCGCGCGAGACGCTCGGCTGGCAAGCCAAAACCACGCTGGAACAACTGTGTGCAATGATGGTCGAGACCGATCTGAAGAGGGTCGAACGTGACGTCTCGTTCTGATCAGCCGCGTGCGTTGCTGACCGGGTGCCACGGGTTCACCGGGCGCTATGTCGCACAGGAACTCGAAGCCGCCGGCTATACTGTGATCGGCCTCGCGCACGACGGCGAACCGCCACGCGTGGACGTGCTGCGCGCCAACCTGCTCGATCGTGGTGCCGTGTGCAAGGCAGTCGAGGAAGCGCACGCCAGCGTCGTGGTGCACCTTGCTGCGGTCTCGTTCGTCGCGCACAGCGACGTCGATGAAATTTATCGCGTCAATATTGTCGGCACCCGAAATTTGCTGGATGCATTAGCGAATGCGCCAGTCAAGCCGCGCATCGTGGTGCTGGCCAGCAGCGCCAACATTTACGGTGATGCGAAGGACAATCCGATCACGGAGGCTACGCCGCCCGCGCCCGCCAACGACTACGCGGTCAGCAAGCTCGCAATGGAGTACGTGGCGCAACTATGGGCGGATCAGTTGCCAATCGTGGTCGCACGGCCGTTCAACTATACCGGCGTTGGCCAGAGCGAAAATTTCCTGATCCCGAAGATCGTTACCCACTTTCGCCGCCGCGAGAAGTTCATTGAACTGGGAAACACGCAGGTGTGGCGGGATTTCAGCGATGTGCGTGACGTGGCACGCGCCTATGCGGCCATCGTTGCCCAAGCACCGGCCGGGCAACTCATCAATATTTGTTCCGGCACAGCCCATTCGCTGCACGAAGTGTTGGGCATGATGGCGTGGATCGCAGGCTACCGGATCGATGTACGTACCAACCCTGACTTCGTGCGCGCCCATGAAGTCACCCGGCTGGTCGGATCGAACGCACACTTGCGCGAGCTCGCTGGTTTCGCGCCTTCGATTTCACTGCACGAAACGCTGACGTGGATGTATGCTGGAGGGTGAATGCATCGCGTCGACGCGTCGATCGCCGTAACCGGGCTGAAACTGCGGATATGGGCCGCCGTCTAGTCATACGTGTGGTTTTCGCGATGCGGATTCACGAAGTGTGTACGGTTACCGCATGCCGGGTCCGATGCTGTAATAAGGCGTCTCGGTGATCGAGGAGGGCATACCGCTGTGCGTCGATCTTGGCTGCACGCTTGTCAAAAGCGATCTGTTGGTGGAGGCGGCGCGGCATGGTCTGCCGATTCTGTGTCGTGATTTACCGGTTTTCCGCGAGGTCGCCGGTGAGCATGCGAGTTACTTCAGCGGCCTCGACGCCGCATCGTTGGCGCAGGTCATGCGAGAATGGCTGGCCGCCCATCGGCGGGGTGCCGTGCCCACGACAGCAAAGATGCCGTGGCTGACCTGGTCCGAATCCGCGAGGCAACTCGTGGACGTGATCCTGGAAAACTGCCCCGGCACCACATCGACAAGTCATCCACAAGGAGCTGAATGCGCATGAAAACCGCATTGGTCACCGGCGTTTCCGGCCAGGACGGCGCCTATCTGGTGCAACTGCTGCTGGACAAGGGCTACAAGGTGTACGGCGCGTACCGGCGTACCAGTTCGGTGAATTTCTGGCGGATGGACGAGCTCGGCATCACCAAGAACCCGAATCTGGAACTGGTCGAGTACGACCTCACGGATCCCGGCTGCAGCTTGCGGCTGATGCAAAAGGTTCGGCCGGACGAGGTCTACAACCTGGCCGCGCAGAGTTTCGTCGGGGTTTCGTTCGAGCAGCCGGTGACCACTGCCGAGATCACGGGCTTGGGTGCATTGCACCTGCTGGAAGCGATCCGGACTGTCAATCCAAAAATCCGTTTCTACCAGGCCTCGACCTCGGAAATGTTCGGTAAAGTGCAGGCGGTGCCGCAGAACGAACACACGATGTTCTGGCCGAGGAGTCCCTACGGCGTCGCCAAACTGTTTGCGCACTGGAGCACGGTCAATTACCGCGAATCGTTCGGGATCTTCGGGGCTAGCGGGATCCTGTTCAACCACGAATCGCCACTGCGTGGGCGCGAGTTCGTGACCCGCAAGATCACCGATGCGGCGGCGCGGGTCAAGCTCGGCAAGCTGAACGTGTTGGAGCTCGGCAACCTCGGCGCCAAGCGTGACTGGGGTTATGCCAAGGAGTACGTGGAGGGCATGTGGCGGATATTGCAGGTTGACGAGCCCGACACTTATGTGCTGGCGACCGGGCGCACCGAGACGGTGCGCGACTTCGCGACGCTGGCGTTCAAGGCGGTGGGCATCGAACTCGAGTGGAAAGGCCGCGAACAGGACGAGACCGGCATCCGCACCGACACTGGCCGGATCGTGGTGAAGGTGAATCCGAAGTTCTACCGCCCGGCCGAAGTCCACGAGTTGATTGGCGACGCGACCAAGGCGCGCGAGACGCTCGGCTGGCAAGCCAAAACCACGCTGGAACAACTGTGTGCAATGATGGTCGAGACCGATCTGAAGAGGGTCGAACGTGACGTCTCGTTCTGATCAGCCGCGTGCGTTGCTGACCGGGTGCCACGGGTTCACCGGGCGCTATGTCCCTATGGAACTGGACAATTAATCAGGTATCTTATGAAACGCTCATCGACACTCGTATTTACGACCTGCTACAACGAACGGGAGAATATCGGACCTTTGATCGACGAGATCGCAAACTTTGTACCTGAGGCAGACTACCTAGTCGTTGATGACAACTCTCCTGATGGGACGTGGGAAGTTATCGAAGAAAGTCTTTCGGCTCATCCCAATCTTCATGCTGTCAAAAGGCCCCGAAAACTTGGCATAGGAAGCGCACATAAATATGCGCTTATTTATGCTATGCGCGAAGGCTACGAAACATTGGTGACTATGGATGCTGATTTTTCGCACGATCCAAAATCGATCCCTGATCTGCTGCTTGCACACGGCAAGAATACATTTGTTACAGGGTCACGCTATTGTCCAGGTGGATCGTCCGACTACAAGGGGTACAGAGATGTTGTGAGCAGGATTGGGAATATCTTGGCCCGCTTTGTACTGGGGGTAAAACTGCACGAATTGACAACTTACTTTCGCGTTTTCGACGTAGAGAGTCTTCACAAACTACCGTTGCGGCATGTGACAGCATCTGGCTACAGTTATGGCGTTGAACTGATCTATCATCTGAATAAAGCAGGCGTTGTGCTCAAGGAGGTGCCCATTCACTTCGTGGATAGGACTAAGGGTGCTTCCAAGATTCCAAAATGGCAGGTGGTCAGGAGTGGATTGGATCTGCTTGTTCTCGGGGTGAGACGACTCAATATACTCAGAGATTTGCGTTCGGATGTATTTATTGACGATGAGTGCGGAAGCTGCGGCGATCGTGTGCTCGCCATGAAGCACTTCGGCAGTGTCGCCGTACCCCTGCCGGAGGAACACCGAGCGGAGCCGAGACCGGAGGTGTACGCTTGTACAGCGGTGGGTAGCCGTGAGTATCCGCCGGTTTATACCTGCCTGAGGTGTGGACTAGAGCAGGTACCCAGACGTTTCTTCCCGGGCTCCTTAAAGCGAACCTACGAGCAAACTGTTGATAAGGAATACCTGAATAATATTCCTGCGCGAAGGAGAACATATCAGAGATGCTTGAATGAGATAGCTGCTTTCACGCCTCCTACAGGCGTGAGGCTTCTCGAAGTGGGGTCATATTGCGGGATCTTTTTGCAGGAAGCTAAGAAACGCGGGTGGGACGTCAGAGGAGTCGAGCCGTCCGCGTGGGCCTCGACGTATGCACGAGAAATTGTCAAGGTCGATGTTGCGCAAGGTTTCCTGTCCGACGTTGTTAAGGACTCGCGTGGCTCATACGATGTTGTTGCATCCTGGGACGTTCTCGAGCACGTTGAGAATCCCGACAAGTTTCTTCGGGAGTGTGCCTCTCAGCTGGGAGGGGGTGGCCTACTTTGTCTTTCGACCTTGGACGTCGACACGTGGCTTCCACGGTTATTGGGGACCCGTTGGCCATGGTTGATCAATATGCATTTATTTTATTTCGGTGGGGCGTCCATCAGGAACGTGTTTGCACATGCCGGTCTCGAGGTGGTCACGGTCAGGCCGTACGTACATTACGCAAGAGTGAGGTATGTATTTAATGGGGTAGCGCGGATATTCCCTGTATGGCTCGCTCCGTGTGTCAAATACGTTGCAAAAGTGATTCCAGAGTCCCTCATCGTCCCCGTATCGTTCGGAGATATCAAGATGTATGTGCTCAGGAAGAGCCGCTCGGACCCTAATCAACAACTGTGAGATGGATAAGGAGGATGGTGATCGGAAAACACATAAAGATTTTCATGCGCATATCGTGTGCTCTTATTCTACTTGGCATCATCTTCTCCAGAGTCAGGAGGTTCGATTTAGGTGATTTCAAAACCTTAGGATATCTGTCTGCATTCATTGCTGCCGCTATAATGAATGTAGCTCAGTCTTCCTTGTGTACGTATCGGTGGAGGCTCATACAAGATTTTTTCAGCAAACCACCCCCTTTCGTCATCAGCTTCTGGGCCTACTTGGAGTGTGGTTTTTATAATCAGGCGCTCCCATCCTTTATAGGTGGGGATACGGTGAGAATATTGCGCTGGTGTGAGTCGGGAATCACGGCGGCATATGCAACGGCGAGCGTTGTCTTTGATCGTGTCTTTGGCGCGTTAGGCGCAGCGATTCTGGCCATCTTGGCGTGTTTTATGCTTCGGGATACCGCAGTTGAGTCTTATAAGGTCCTGTCTGCTTTCATTCTTGCCGGAGGGATCTTGTTTGCCTGCGCCGCATTCCTACTAATTGTCCGATTACCAGCCACTCACAAGTGGTTTTTGCACGTTCATAGGTTGCATGCTTTCTCGGTTGCAGTTAGCGGGTGGACGCCGTCTGCATTTAGTGTTGTGTTTTTTGTCGTCTTGGGATTTGTCGGCCAGATAATTGCGGGACTTGCCGTCTACACGCTGTCACGTGGCCTTGGCATCGAGCTGTCGCTTCCCGTCTTGGTCTCTGTCACAGGCATCATCCTTCTCTTGTCAATGGTCCCGATTTCATTTGCGGGCTGGGGGGTCAGGGAAGCCGCATTCGTTACACTATTAGTTCCCTTGGGTATCAGCAATTCAAGCGCGCTCGCGTTGGGCATTTCCTTCGGGTTGTCCACTCTGGTGGGCAGCCTCCCGGGAGGAATCTCCGCGTTGCTAGATTTCGCCAGCCCGTCTAGACACAGCCTTCTCCTTCAAAAGCACATTTCAGGCGAAGACATCGCGGAGCGCTCAAAAGCTTCGCAGTAGCGGTTTTGACGAAGCAGGTCAACGACGCTACCTCGTTATGGTGACCCCTATCAATGCAAAACCAAGCTTCCTCGGATCCTTGGAAATTCCCAATTCCAGTGGGGAGCGCAAGGAACTCGGCATGTGAAAGGTGATGTCTCCACAGCCTGATTTTGGCCAATTGTCTGCACTGATGATCAGGAATTTTCTGACAGGTTTAGGGTCGCCATAAGGGAAGTTCCACTGAGTATTCCTACCGCTTGGGAGCGTAACTGATACGGGAAGGTAAGGTTGGGACGCAGTGACAAAAGGAACTATGTCGAACGTCAACCGTAATGCTCGAGTTTTTGCCAAATCCTTAAGGCACACATGCATGTCGGCAACGCTACTATCCGTCCAGGTCGCCCAGTTTTCTGGGTATGAAAACCCGCTCTTGAGCATAACCGTATTACTACTACCCAAGGTAAATAAAGCATGCTCGCCAAGTTGCAGGCTGAAACTGGAACCCAGTGTTTTTTTGTATTTTGAGTAGTCTGGACCACCAAACCGGAATGTTGGGAGCCCAGTGGCGACGAAGGGATTGAATGGTTGGAACCCGAGGTTTGAAGGAATCAGAAAGGATTGAACCATGCCTGCCTTGGAGAAAAGGATAGATATCGGGTATGCCCACCAACCGCACACGATCAGGCTTGGAGCAACATAGTCATTTGAGGATGCGTATCGGTTTATCATGTTACACGGGACGGCGCCGTATTCAGTCGCCAACGTTGCTTTGGTAGCATCCATTGCCAGCGCCCATGCGCGCGTGGCAAGAAGTTGGTTCCCGACTTGGCCAATTGCCAAGGCAATCAGGATTGATGTCGAGGTCTTGACGGTTGGCAAAAGGTTGAGCATCCGGGTGTAGGAAACGCATATATAAAGAGCCAGGAGGGCGAGCTGACTAGCCAATCCCGCGAATCCTCTATCCATTATCGAGTATCCAAAAACAAGCCCGTTATGAAACATCAGGAAATGCAAGGGAGGTGCAACGGCAACAAATAGGAGCAAAGGCCACAATATCCATCTATACCGTGAAATACAAAATACCTCGCGCTTACAGAGCAGAGACAGCCCCAGGAGCAGAATGGCAAGCACGGAAACGAGTGCGCCAGTGTGCCAGACAGGAATCCCTTTAAAGATATCAGCAAACACAGCGAGGACGCCATGAACGAAGCCCCCTTCGTTGGTTGGATCGCGCGGGAATAAGATGGCTGCCAAGCTTATACACGCCGGTACTAGGAGAAACGCGGACAGGGTCCGAATGGCAGTTTGCTGTTTCCCATTCAAACTTCTGGCATTTAGGTATCCCGCTATGATTAACAGGGGCGAAAAGAATACCCACGATTCGTAGGTAAATGATGCGGCAAGTATTCCAGTACACCCGAGATACTTGGTGAGAGTCCCAATCTTGTCCTTCTTATTCAATAAGATTGCTATCGGCCACAGGAAGGACACGGCTACATGGGTTTCTGTAACGATGTAAATGTCTGAATTAATAGTGCCTGCAAATAATCCGAAAAGAGGGAAAAGCATAAAAATCTTCTTGTTTTCATCCAATAGTTTGTAGCAAAGAACAAGCGAAACAAATTTTGTGCCAAAATATGTACTACCTAAGATCCATGAAAGGGATTTAGGGCTATGGATGCCCATATGAAGCGCCAGCACTGTTGGCGCCTGAGTCAGCCAATACGACACGAACCGGCTGTAATAGAATTGATGCCAGAAGTCGGTATAGAAACTGGTTACGGTGCCCGTCGATAAGATCTTAACAAGAAACCAGCTTGCATCGCCGTACAGATAACGCTGCGTGATGATTGCGTAGCCTGCGCTAAGTGCGTAGAGCCCAAGTAGAAACAAGAATATTTTCAGTGCCGTCCGCCGCAGTGAAGCCGGCCTTGCGGGTGCGTTCTGTTGCATAGACTGAATGAGATGTTGGTTCATATGCGTGAACGTCACTTTTCGGTTACGATAAAATGTAGTTAATGTCGATTTCTGTGGTGACTGTGATGTGATGCGCAGCATTGGCTGTTTCGCATTGGGCTTCAGCAACAAGTTGCCACTTGCCCTACGCCCTACCGTCCCTACCGTACACATCTTCTAGCCGCTCGATGTCGTCCTCGCTGAGGTAACTGCCGAATTGCATCTCGATCAGTTCCAGCGGCATCTTGCCGGAGTTGCGCGGCATCGGTTCCTGCAGAATCGTCGCACCTTCGATCTTCAGCTCGCGCAACTGCCCGGCCACCACAAAGCAGTTTTCCTCGTTGCACACCACGATCGGCGCGGCGGCGTCGCCCAGCACACGGGTCCGCGCCACCGCTTGCTGGAACAGCGTCGACTCCCTGGTTAACCTCAGGGACTGCTTGGGCAGATTCTTGCGCGACAGCGGCCACAGCCGGGTACCGCTGCTGCTGATCATGATCACCGGCACGAACATGAATGAACCCCCGGGCCCGCAGAAAGGCCGTCAATTTATCACCGATTATGGGGAGCCGGCCATTGCGGCCGCACCGCCGCAAAGTGGGGTTGATCGCCGACCCCATCGTACCCGGTCCGTGCAGCACGTTGGTTAGCTATAATACATCCCTTGTAACTGAGACGCCGTCGCTCACTGGAGTCAGAATATGCTTCGCACTCACCGCGTATTGCTCGCATTATCCGTCGTGTCCTCGTTGGCTCTCGCTGCATGCGGTTCCGGGCAGCCTGGGAATTCAACAGCCGCGTCTTCCGGGTCGCAATCTGCCTCGTCGGGGCCGATTGCAGAAGCAGGGCACTACCATGCCGAGCTGGCGTTGGTGGGTCAACCAGAGATCACTGCCGATGGCAAGGACATCCTGGTTACCGTGGACGTCACCAACGACGGCCCCGGCGTGTTCGGTTCGACGACTGAGCCGAACAATGTGAATCTCGGCGCACATAGCATCGATGCATCCGGTGCCATCGTAGACAACGACCTGTCCCGCGGGCACCTGCCGCAGATAGTGGCGGGGGCTACGAAGCAGGCTACGATCTTGTTGCCCATCGACAAGACGCTGGGTCACCGCGTCGAATTGCTGCCGGTGCAGGAAAACGTGGCGTGGTTCGACCAGTGGGGAACCAAGCCCTTGATCGTCGGTCCTTTCGGTGCTTGCAGCAGCCACGCTGTAGACAAGGTCTGCGACGCAGCGGGCAAGCCACTGCCGATCGTCCCGGTCACCCCATAGTGTCCAAGTGGTGTCACTTGCGCTCAAATTCGGTGTCGGACCTGAGAGCACTCAGGTTAGAGACCGGTGATTAAAGTGACGTGTGGGTCGTTGTGAAGCTCCACGGAGCATGAGCAATCATGAATCAGTCTAAGCGTGAGACGACTGGTGGCGCGGGTCGCGAGGCAGTGACCCATCCATTGGGTGCGTCCATGGGCGGTGGTATGAATCTCGACGCGCTAATGGAACAGATCCGCGCGGATGTTGAGCAGGGGCGTTCGCCGACGCAACAGGCGGGGCGATCGGTTGTGCTTACCGATGACGGTGGCGCGGAGCCACCTCCACGACCTCCGCTGAGCGTTGCGGAAATCATGGCCCGTGTTCGCGAGGAAGTGACGCGGCGACGCCAGCGCAATGCGCCGGCGCACGAACCTGTTGCAGTCACCGCCTGCAATGCCGCGCCCGCCACGATTTCGGAACAACATCTAGCCCGCTGGCAACCAGCTGCGCCGCGCTTGGCGGACAAGCCGCAATACGTGCTGGGTGATTTTCTCCGATTCGACGACGCCGATTTTGTCGATGTTGCCTATCAGGCGCTACTGCACCGATCCCCAGAACCCGAAGGCGGCCGTAGCTATCTTGACGCCTTGCGCGCTGGCTCCACCAGCAAGGTCGAGATTTTGGGCCTGATCCGTTTCTCTGAAGAAGGCCGGAAGCAAAGGGTCCACGTGGATGGCCTGCTGTTGCCATACAAGCTGCATCAGTGGCGGCACCGCAAAATGATCGGCCCGGTCCTCGGGTTTGTGATGGCGATGTTCCGGTTGCCGCGGCTAGCGCTCCGCCTTCAGGGTATCGAGGCCAATGCCGCGCGCGAAACGCACGAACTCGGCCGCTTGCTGGACCGCGTCGACACCGCTGTCGAAAAGCATTTCGCGGACGTCGATGGTGCGATTCACACCTTGCGGGCGGAGCTGACACAGTCGGTGATGGCACGAACGGAAGGGCTGCGGGCACTCAGTGCGCGCACGGTTGCGTTGCAGGTGGCGGTCAAATCGGTGAACGATACGTTGCGCGCAAGCGATGCGGAACGCGCTGAGCAACATCGGGCGGTGCAGGAACGGTTGGCAGCGCATGAAGACGTTGCTTCGGCGCTAGAACGATCATTGCGAGCCAGCGATGCAGAGCGTACCGAGCAGCATTATGAGGTGCAGGAGCGGATGGCGGCACAGGAAAACGTTGCCTCGGCGCTCGAGCGGTCACTGCGCGCAAGCGATGCGGAACGCGCGCAACAGCACGAGGCAACGCTGAATCGTCTGCTCGTGCATGACGCCGCACTCGCAAAATTGAGCGAGCAAACGCGCAACAATCAGCGCAGCTTGCGTGGTGTGCTCGATCGCTTGACCGTATTCCTCGACGTGACAGCCAGACGCGCGCAGGGCGTGGACGATAGCACGGAAGAGGGTCCGCCACTTGAACCCCAGTATGCGTCATTCGATGATGATTTCCGTGGCGAACGCGAGCAGATCAAGCTGCGCGCGGCGCATTACCTCGGTACCTTGAAGAACGCAGGAATCGAGCCCGGCAGCGGAGTCGTACTCGACTTGGGTAGTGGACGTGGCCAGTGGCTGGAAGTGTTGACTGAACATGACTACGCCTGCCGCGGTGTCGACCTCAACCGCGGCATGCTGAAGGATTCACTGTCGCGCGGTCATGAAGTGGTCGAGGCGGATGCGGTCGATTATTTGCGCACGCTGGATGACGGTTCGATCGCCGCGATCACTTCGATGCATCTGGTGGAGCACATCCCACATCCGGTTTTGATTCAGTTGCTCGACGAAGCACTGCGTGTGCTGCGCCCGGGCGGCGTACTGATCCTGGAGACACCCAACCCCGAAAACGTATTGGTTGGCTCCTGCATGTTCTACATGGATCCGACCCACCTGCAACCGATTCCGCCGCTGCTGCTGCAGTGGGTGGTCAAGGCCAGAGGATTTGCGGAACCCGTCATCGAGCGGTTATCGGAACATCGCGGCGCGCCCGATCTGGTCCCGGTTTCCGACAAGATACCCGGTGCCAAACAGATCAACCAGATGATCGGGTGGTTCACTGCGCCACCGGATTACGCGGTGATCGCCAGAAAACTGTGAGGGTCGTGGGGTTCGAGCGCGGACGCGGTATTGGTCATGGGGACAAGGAGAATCATGTCTAGCACACACATACGGAGTCGCGTGGTCTTCGCGTGAAGGTCGCGATCGCCACTGCGCGTTCCGCCTCTGGCGATGCCGGTGGCGCCGAACGTTTCTATGACGCGCTGGTCGGCGCATTCCGCCAGGCTGGACACGAAGCGCGAGAAGTGCCGATTATTGCGGATGAATCCGATTTCGACCACATAAAGCAGAATTACTTGAAGTGCTACGACCTTGATCTGACCGCGTTCGATCTGGCTGTCTCGACCAAAGCGCCGACGTGGCTGGTGAGGCATCCGAGGCATGTTTGTTATTTAGTGCACACCATTCGGGTGTTCTACGACATGTTCGATAGGGAGTTCCCCAATGCGGGATCGGAGCTACAGGCGCAACGAGCGCTGGTACAACAACTCGATACGTTGGCACTGACTGCTCCACGCTGTCGTGCCGTGTTTTCGATCGGCAGCGAGGTCTCGCGCAGATTACGTGAATGGAATGGCCTGGATGCCGAGGTCAAGCATCCGCCGTTGTGGACCGATGTTTTTCACCCTGGTGCGTTCGGGGATTACCTGCTATTGCCGGGGCGTCTGCATCCATGGAAACGCGTAGACTTGGCGATTCGCGCTGTGCAGCATGCCCGTTCTCCAGTGCGGCTGGTCATCACCGGTATCGGGGAAGCGGAAAGCGATCTGCGCGCGCTGGCGGGCGACGATCCGCGCATCGAGTTTCGCGGCCGCGTTACGGACAATGAATTGGTGGATCTGTACGCTGGCGCATTTGCGGTCTTGTTCACGCCCATGCGCGAGGATTACGGCTACGTCACGCTGGAGGCATTTGCCAGCGGCAAGCCGGTGATCACTTGCAGTGATTCGGGTGAGGCCGCCGCAATCGTGGGACATGGCGAGTCAGGGTATGTTTGTCCTCCCGATCCGGCTGTGATCGGCGAGCATATTGATATGCTTTGGCGTGACAATGAGCGCGCCGTTGCATTCGGACACGCAGGGTGCAGGTGGGTACGGAAGTTGTCCTGGGCCGGCATTGTAGCCAAGTTGATTGAATCATCCGGTAATTGAGAGGTTGTCAAGGGAATACCAGTTATGGGGCATAAACCGTTGCGCGTTACCGTCATAGACATGCAGCCGATCACGCCGGCTGTGGGAGGAGGGCGACAACGATTGCTTGGCCTGTATCACGCGCTCGGGCCGAACATCGAGTGCACCTACGTGGGCAGTTACGACTGGCCGGGTGAGTCGTACCGTGATCAGCAACTCACGCCGGAGTTACGCGAAATCGTGGTGCCGTTATCGGACACACATCACGAAGCAGCCAAAGCGCTGTCGCAACAACTCGGCGGTTGTACGGTCATCGACATCGCTTTCCCGGAACAAGTCGAACTATCGCCTGATTTCCTGCACGTTGCGCGTGAGCATATCCTTGATGCGGATGTCGTGGTGTTCAGCCATCCGTGGTGTTTTCCGCCGCTGGCAGATGCGCTGCACCCGAATCAACTGGTGGTCTATGACTCGCACAATGTCGAGGCACTTTTGCGGGTTGAGCTACTGGACGACATGGAAGCGGCCAAAGAATCCGCCGCGGAGCTGGTCGTGCGTACGGAACAGGCATTACTGGCGCGGGCAGATCTTCTACTGGCATGCTCCGAGGAAGATGTGGTCTTGTTTCAGCAAATCTTTGATGCCGATCCGTTCAAGTTGCGGGTTGTGCCTAACGGGACCTTCGTCGATCGCTTCCCAGAATCGAGTGAAATTCAGCGCCAGGCTCTGCGTGGAAAGCTAAAGCTGCCATTGAGTCAACCGGTGGCGATCTTCCTGGGCAGCGCCTATGGGCCCAACAACCAAGCTGCACGATTTATTGTGCAGCACTTGGCGACGGCTTGCCCATATGTGCTTTTCGTGATCGCGGGTGGCGTGGGCGATACCGTGGCTGACATTCCCGCCGTGGACAATGTAATGATTACCGGGCGCGTCGATGACGCCCGACGCGATGAGCTTTTGCTTGCCGCGAATCTGGCTTTGAACCCAATGAGTGCAGGTTCTGGCACGAACATCAAGATGTTTGACTACATGGCCGCAGGCCTTCCGGTGTTGACCACTGAAATCGGCGCGCGCGGCATCGGCACATCGCTATCGGCACCGACGGGCATATTTGTCGAGCCACTTGCCAATTTTGCCGTACGTTGCAGCCATCTCGCGACGACGGTGTTGGTCGAACCTGCTCTTCGGCAGGCCGTGCGTAGTACGGTGCGTCGCCAGTTTAGTTGGGAGCGCATCTCAATCGAGTTAGGCAAGTTATTCCGCGCAACATTAGCTCACCATCGTTCCCGCGCGGGACACTATCCGCGCGTGGCGTTGATGACGACATGGAACATCGCTTGCGGTATCGGCGAACATGCAAATTATCTTACCCGGGAGATGGAGACGTTGGGAGCGGAACTGGTTGTGTTGGGAAATACCCTTGTGGGGCATCAGCCACTCGGCTTTGAGCGTGATCTACACACCGCTGTTTCGCGGGTCTGGCGTTGGGATAATGTCACATGGCACAGCACGGTCGACCATGCGCACATGGATTCGGTGCTGCGCCTGGCGCGTCCCGATCTGTTGCTGATCCAGCACCACACCGCATACGCCTCGTTCCAGGATGTGGAAGCGGTGGTGGAGTCTGCGCGCGAAAAGGGTATTCAGGTGGTCATCGAGATGCACAATGCGCGTGACGTGCCCGCAGAGCAGAAAGACAGACTCTGCGCCGCAGGCGCGAGATTGGCTATGCATCATGCCGACGGAATGGCTGATATCTCGCCTCCACACAAGCGCTGCACAACCATACTGCCGTTGCCTGTGCGCCAGTCGGTCAAACGCCAAGATTTCGGCAAACGCATGCGGACGGCGTCTCCTGTGGTCGCGGGGTTTGGGTTTCTGCGCCCCTACAAAGGATTGAAAACCTTGATTGGCGCACTGGCGTTACTGAAACGAAAATACCCTGGTATTAGGTATCATGGCTTGCATGCTAACTACCCTGGCGATATTTCGGAGTCGTATTTGAACGAGTGCCGGGCAATCGCGGCGGAACTTGGTATTCCTGATGTTCTTGAGATTGAAACGAAGTTCCTCCCAATCGAAGAGGTTGACGTACTCCTGTCTGCCGTTGATATTCTTGTTATGCCATACAGCCTTTCCAACGAAGACGCCAGTAGTGCAGTGAACCAAGCACTGGTCTCGGGGCGACCAGTAGTTGTTTCGCCGTTCGCGATCTTCAAGTCTGTGTCAGATGCCGTATTTGTTGCTTCTCGACACGACCCCGAAGCCTATGCCGAGGCGATAGATCGCGTTCTTTCCGATCCTGCTCTGGAGAGCGATTTGGTTAGGCGCGCTTCAAACTGGGCTGAACAGCATTCTTACGCACGTGCGGCGCGCACGTTTCTTGGCTTTGGCCGAGTCAATGATGCCACCGGAGAAGGAATCGAGGCATGACGGTGCTAGATTACGAACAGATGCTTGAAGATTTTTACACCACACTGCTGACCCGGGGCGACGTATGCATTGATGTTGGGGCGCATGTGGGGCGTCATACCCTCCCGATAGCGCGCTGCATTAAGCCACATGGGAAGGTCTTCGGATTTGAACCGATCCCTGCGATCTTCCAGCAGCTTTACTCCAAAATTGATACCAGTCCTGATCTCGCCTCAGTGGTGCGGTTGCGCCAATGTGCCTTGGCGGATGTTGCTGGCAGTACCGACTTCGTTCTGGTCCATGAAGCGCCAGGATATTCTGGGCTGCGTCGACGTCACTACGACTTCGCCGTCAGCACGGAAACAATAAGAGTTGACGTGTTGCGACTCGATGACATGTTGCGTGAAATCTATGGCGTTCGATACATCAAGATCGACTGTGAAGGCGGCGAATTAGGGGTGTTGCGAGGTGCGAGCAATCTGTTGCGTCGAGATCGACCCGTGATCAGCTTCGAGTGCGGCGATAGTTCGCTGGGATCGTACGACTACGATGCTGGCGATCTGTTCGATTTCCTCGATTCTCGCGGCTACGATATCAGGTCGATTACGGATGTGCCGCTGGATCGATCTGGTTTTGTCGCCGCGAGTGCACGGCAGGAATATTGGGATTATCTGGCCTTCCCGCGAACTTCCTAGGAAGTGGCAGCCCCACTTGGTTGACATACCGCGGCCATGTCGGCTTCTGTACGGGTTAGGTCACAAATAAAGCATATGTTTTAGCGGGTATATACACGCGCAACGCTTGGGCCCGGAAGCCGGTGGTTGTATATTTGAGTTCAGTCACCGATCACACGCGCAGCAGGTTGCCGGTGCTCGTGCGTCGTCCGTGTGACCTGCCCGCGTGCTTTGCGGCCCATCGGCCCATGTGCCTCGATTCGCTGTAGGCTGTCGGGTCACGAGGTAGCCGATTGCACGCGGAACACAGTTAAAAATGTTGCGCTAGTGCATGCACCACCACAAGCGGCAACCTGTATGGAGCCGGTATGATTCGGCGTCGAACGCTGGATCGGATTGGGTGCTTCAGCGCTGTCACCGCCCTTTGGGCAGGACACTGCAAGAGTGCTTGAGCTCCGGAGAAATGCATCCGGAATCAATCCTGTGGGTTAGGAACGGAGAGTTATGGATGGAAATGGAAGACAGTCCGGGCTTTGTCCGGTGCCTCGATGCGATGTCGCGTGGTGCACGGCTTGACAGGTGTCCGCCGTGAAACCACTCGTCTTCTTCACCATCGTTTCGCGCAATTACCTGGCCTATGCGCTGACACTGATGCAGTCCGTAGCCGCACAGCATCCAGAATCGAAGCGCTATCTGTGTCTTGCCGATACCCGCGCGGACGACCCGGTACTGGAAACGGATCTGTTCGAGACGGTCACGATCGACCAGCTCGGGTTGCCGGATTTCGAGGCGTTCGTGTTTCGCTACGACATCATGGAGTTGAACACAGCGGTCAAGCCGTACATGTTCGAATGGCTGCGAATGCGCAATCCGCAAGCGGGACTGGTCTATCTCGACCCTGACATCTTCGTGGTGCAGCCGCTGGCCGATGTCGCGCGGACATTCGAGAACGGCGCGCTGCTGGTGCTGACGCCGCACCTCAATGCGCCGTTGCCCGACGACGGCAGATTTCCGACCGAGCTGTCGCTGATGCGCACGGGCACCTACAACTGCGGTTTTGTCGCAATCAACGCCGCGCACCCCGAGAGCGCGTCCCTTATCGACTGGTGGTCGCGCAAGTTGGAGTTCGGTTGTTTCGTTGATCTCGACGCGGGTATGTTCACCGATCAGAAATGGATGGACATGGCGCCGGGTCTGTTCCCGGATGTCGAGATCCTGCGCCATGACGGTTATAACGTCGCGTACTGGAATCTGGCGTCACGGCCGGTTACGCGCGATGCCGACGGCGGCTACCGCGTGAACGGTGTGCCGCTGGTATTCGAGCATTTCTCGGGTGTGGATCTTGCTCGGCCGGAGGTCTTTTCCAAGCACCAGAATCGCTTCACTGCCGGCAGCATCGGTGGCCTGCGTCCTTTGTACGACGCCTACCTGCAGAAGTTGCGCGACAACGGCCACGTGCGGCAAGCGCGTGCGCCCTATGCTTACGGCCGTTTCGCCGACGGCGAGAAGATCGCGCCGGCATTGCGGCGTGCGTATCGGCGGCATTTCGACGTGTGTTGCGCGCAGCCAGTGCCGCGTCCTTTGAATATGGATCGCGGATTATTTAACCAGCTTTGCCCGGAATTGCCCGATGTGCCGGGGCGTCCGGTCAGCCACGTGATGTACGAGGTCTGGCGGATGCGTCCCGATTTGCATGAGGGCTTTAATCTGCGCTCGCGCGAGGGGCGTGATGGATTCATCCGCTGGTATCTCACGATGGCGACCGCGGACGTGGGCCTCGGCAAGCAATACATCGAACCGATCCGGTTGCAATACCGGCCGCCGGCGACTCCCGGGCTGACCGGTACGCGAGGTGGTTTGCGCCGGCGCTTGGGTGCTACGGTACTGCGCGTTTTCATCTGGGGCAAACAGCACAGAGGACTTGCGTACCTGTACCGCCGCATCCCGTTCGGATGGCGACTGGCCTTACAACGACGCGTGCATGCAGCGGCCGAAATGCCGATGCCGCCGTTACCGTTTCCGGTGGCCGCGCCGCGTGAACGCAGGACCCGGCGTACGCCGTTGCCACCGGTCAGTCCGGGCGTGAATCTTCTCGGATACGCGCGCGGCGAGTTTGGCGTCGCCGAGAATGTGCGTTCCTACGCGCGTGCGCTGGAACAGGCACAACACCCATTCCTAATCTTCAATTTCGACGTGGGCACGGCCAGCCGCCAGCAGGATTACTCCATGGAACGTCATTTTTCAGACACGCTACGTTACGCCGACAACGTGTTCTTTATCAATGCCGATCAGATTCAGATCGCACGCGACGCGCTGGGCCGGGAAGCCTTTGCTGGTCGCCACAACATCGGATTCTGGATGTGGGAACTGGAGAGATTTCCGGATGAATGGCGCGGCTCATTCGATTTGGTGGACGAGGTGTGGGTGCTGACTGGCTTTGTGCGCGAAGCGATCGCGGCGGCCACCAACAAACCAGTGCTGCGCATGCCCGCGGCGATCGAGTTCGACGTACCTGTCAGTATGGGCCGCGCGTATTTTGGGCTGCCTCAGGATGAGTTCGTGTTCCTGTTCAGCTACGACTTTAACAGCTTCGTTCATCGCAAGAATCCCGAGGCCACGATTGCGGCGTTCCGGCGCGCATTCTCAGACAACACCAAGGGCGTACGCCTGCTGGTAAAGTCCACCAACGGCGGGCGGTTCCGGGGTCGACTCGACGCGTTGCAGCGCAGCGTCGCGGACGACCCGCGCATCGAGGTGCGCGATCGTTTCTTGTCACGCGAGGAAATGTTTGGACTGCAAAACGCCGTTGATTGTTTCGTGTCACTGCATCGATCGGAAGGCTTTGGGCTGGGCCTGGCCGAGTGCATGTACCTTGGCAAGCCGGTGATCGCGACCGGTTATTCCGGCAATCTCGATTTTATGGATCACGACAACAGTCTTCTAGTCGATTACCGGATGATCCCGTTGCGCGACGGCGATTACCCCTTCTGGCAGGGTCAGCAGTGGGCCGACCCGGACGTAGCGCACGCGGCGAAATTAATGCGGCAATTGTTTGACGACCGTGACTTTTCGCGCCGGATTGGCGCAGCCGCAGCCGCCAGCGTCCGCCGGACCAATTCGCGTACCGTGTGTGCCGCAGCGGTCACCGCGCGCCTCGCGGAAATCGACCGGCGCCGGACGGCGACGTGAGCGCCGTGATATTTTGTCCACGCCAGCGTGTGCGGTGATGTTTCGAAATCGGGCCATCCTCGAAGGGTCCGTATGGGTGACACGCCAATGCCTTCCAGTTTTTTGTTGCAGTGCGATGTGGCAATTAACGGTCGATTCATACTTGCCCCTTTCACGGTCAATCCTAGACACGCCGGTGTAGGTCAACGGACAACTTGCGACGACATAGTGGTTCGAGGTGCCCAAAGGGTTCTCTCCACCAAACACTTCGGCGCGAACGACAACACTGTCTCGCGTGCCGTTACGCCACTTCGTTTACGAGGCGGTCTGCAGAGCACAGGTCGGCCTGCGCCCCGCCCGGCCAGAACGGCATCCCACCAGGTACCCATCCGACGAAGGTCCGCGTGACCTGCAGTTGTGAGTCATTGATATGTCGGGGCGGTTTGCCGTCGAGTTGGCATGCCCCAGGAGATCGCAAGCCTGAGGAACCCTGTCGCCGTTCAAGGGAATCTCGTGCTGTGTGTGCAAAAGGCGACCGTACACTTCGCCGTCACGTCCTACCATAAACGTCTTCTAGCCGTACGATGTCGTCCTCGCCGAGATAGCTGCCCGACTGCACCTCGATCAGTTCCAGCGGCGTCTTACCCGGATTGCGCAGGCGGTGGACCGCACCCAGTGGCAGGAAGGTGCTCTGGTTCTCACTCAAGAGGAATACTTCCGCATCGCGCGTAACCTCGGCGGTGCCCGAGACGATCACCCAGTGCTCGGCGCGGTGATGATGTTTTTGCAGGCTCAACGCGGCGCCGGGCTTGACTACAATGCGTTTGACCTGGAAGCGTTCGCCCATGTCGATCGAGTCGTAGCTGCCCCAAGGGCGATAGACCTTGCGGTGTGACATGTGTTCTTGCCGCCCGGCAGATTTGATCTTCTCGACCAGCAACCTCACGTCTTGCACGCGCGCGCGTGCCGCGACCAGCACCGCGTCGGGGGTATCGACGATCACCACATCGTTCAGACCCAGCGTCGCGACCAGTCGCCGCTCGGTGCCGCGTACCAGACAGTTGCGGCTGTCTATTGAAATCACGTCACCTTCGAAGTGGTTGCCGTCGAGGTCGCGCTCCGACGCTGCCCACAGTGCACCCCATGAGCCGATGTCGCTCCAGCCACAGTTCACCGGCACCACCGCCGCGTGACCGGTCTTCTCCATCACTGCATAATCAATCGAGTCCTCGGGCGAGGTCGCGAAAGCGACCTTGTCGATGCGCGCGAAATCAAGATCGGCCTTGGCCTTTTGGAACGCAGCCTTAGTTGCGGCGTAGATTTCCGGCGCATGCTGCTGCAATTCCTCCAGATAACATTTAGCTTGGAACAGGAACATCCCCGAGTTCCACTCAAAATCGCCTGCGGCAATATATTGCCTGGCTTTGGCCGCATCGGGCTTCTCGACGAAGCGCTCGACCCGGAACCCCGCATCGCCGAGCACCTCGGCACGCTGGATGTAGCCGAATCCGGTTTCCGGGCCTTGCGGGCGGATACCGAAGGTCACCAGCCATTTTTGTTCGGCGAGCGGCAGCGCCTTGAACACCGCTTCGGCGAAGCTAGCGGGTTCACCGATCAGGTGATCGGCCGGCAGCACCAGCAGCATCGCATCCGGGGCTTTTGTCAGCGCCTGCCATGCCGCCAGTGCGATCGCCGGTGCGGTATTGCGCGGCATCGGCTCCAGCAGGATCGAGGCGCCTTCGACCTTCAGTTCGCGCAACTGTTCGGCGACCAGGAAACGATGGTCCTCATTGCACACCACGATCGGCGCGGCAACATCCTTCAGCCCGCGGGTCCGTGCCACCGTTTGCTGAAACAGCGTCGAGTTGCCAGTCAGCGTCAGGAACTGCTTGGGGAGATTCTTGCGCGACAGCGGCCACAGCCGGGTACCGCTGCCGCCGCTCAAGATCACGGGAATGATCATGAAATGTATCTCTGGTGACTGAAACAGACTGCCAATGTATCACCCGTCGAGAAGGGTGGCCTCAAGTATCAAGTGAAACACGCGGTGCGCATACTTTACCATTTTCTTGACAAGTGCTTCCTTACGCGTGTTCTAGCCAGCGATATTGCGAAGTCGCCCGCTGATCAACGCGTGTGCATATTGTGTATATTATGGTACGGTCAAAGGTGTTTGATGATTACAGGCTGTCAGCGAGTTTCAGCCTTGAGTCCAGCTTGTTGCAGAGGCGTTATCAGTTGATTCAACTCCGGACATTCTTGACGACTGGATATATTATAAGTATCCGCCTCCCAGAAGATTATGAGCGTGTGCAGCCATGATTGCCGAGTAGAGGGTGATTGGCCGTTTGCCGGACAGAGGCCAGCCGTATCATGTCCGTGACGGTGGTGGTGGTGGATTGGAACAGCGGGGAGCTGCTGGCTGATTGTTTGCGTCATTTGTCGGGGTAGACGCGGCGGCCGGATAAAGCCCTGGTCATGGGCAATGGCAGTAATGACGGTTCGGCCGAGCATGCGTCCCAGATGCCGGGGTCACGGTTCGGAAGCTCGGAACGACTCTTGGCTTTGCGGCTGCCAATAACCTGGCTGTAGAGGAATATGATACCGAGTTCGTGGTGCTTTTGAACCCGGACGCGTTGCCCGAGCCTGACTGGCTCGAAAACCTGCTCAGGGTTGAGCAGCAGCACCCGGAGGTTGCAGCATTCAGCTCGAAGCAGGTGATGGCCGCGATGCCGGACAGACTGGATGGAGTTGGTGATGCTTATCACTTGTCTGGGTTGGTGTGACGGAACGGTTACGGTGCCCTTCTGCGACCAGCATACGAACACGAAACAGAGATCTTTTCCACTTGCGCCGGCGCCGCGCTTTACCGACGCGCGGCGCTGAATGATGTTGGGGGCTTCGATGAAGATTATTTTTGCTACGTTGAGGATGTGGATCTTGGATTCCGACTGCGGCTCGCGGGGTACAAAGCCATGTGTGTGCCGGACGCGGTGGTACGGCATGTCGGCTCGGCCTCAGCAGGAGGAGTGCGCAGCGACTTTGCGGTATATCACGGTCACCGCAATCTGGTCTGGACTTTTGTAAAGGATATGTCCGGTGCATTGTTCTGGTTGCTTCTGCCTTTGCACATGCTGCTCAATCTCGGCTCACTGTTGTGATTCACAGCGCGTAGCCACGGAAGCGTGATTTGGTGCGCCAAGCGCGATGCGCTTAGAGGTTTGCCGGGTATGTGGGTAAAACGCCGGAGCATCCAGGCTGACCGGGTCAGCAGCAACGGCGCCATTTGGTGGGGTTTGGATAAACGTCTAATGCCGCGGCTGAGCCCAGGCGAATTCTCGATCTCCCATGCGGTCACGGAAGAGTCATGAGAACCCTCAGGGCGGCTTACCCCGAAAGTGAGGTCACCGCACGTGATCTCGATGAGGACGGCGTCGAATACTGCGCCCAAGCGTTCGGGGCGGTCCCTGTGCTTTCGGTGGAGAATCCGGAGGGGATCCAGCTCTCCGGTCGCTACGATCTTTGTTGGTGCGGTTCGCTGCTCACACATCTAGCAGCAGAACGCTGGGAAGGTTTCTTGAGACTGTTTGAGAAAATTCTGGCGCCGGGCGGAGTCGTGGTCTTCACGACGCATGGTCGAAGGACGGAGGTCTGGCTCCGTCGAGGCAAGTCCGACGTTGGGTTGTCTATCGAGCAGACCTACGGGCTGACTCAGCCACAGGTTGCTGAGTTACTCGAGAGCTTCACGCGATGCGGATTCGCTTATGTTGACTACGCAGGCCAGCAGGGCTACGGTATATCAGTCAGCTCTCTGCCAGTCGTGATCGGTCTCGTTCAGAGGTTCACGGATCTACGTGTGGCCGCCTGTCTTGAGCATGGTTGGGATGAGCATCAAGACGTCGTCGCATGCTCAAAGCCATAATGCCAGTTGCTAAAAATTTGCGGATAAAGTGCTCGTCGTCGGCGGAACCTCGGCGCTAGCGCAGAGCGTGGTGCGAATATTGGCCCCTATGGGCACAAGTTTCTTTTTGGTTGGTCGAAATGAGGGACGGCTAAAGCTCGTTGCGGATGACCTGCGCGCGCAGAGCCGGAAAAGCGACATCTCAAGTCCTGAACTTCAGTAGATTTGATCGGTATGAAGCAGTCGTTGATGATGCGATCGATACATTGGGCGGACTGACGATGATGCTCGTCGCGCACTGGTCGCTAACGGATCAGCCCAGGGCTCAAAAAGACATTCCGTACCTCGTCGAACAGCTGCAGGTCAATTTGCTGAGCGCAATGGTGTTTATGTCGCTTGGCCCCTCGGTGCTGTATCGCTGGCGGGCCGTGGCCAAGGGTGGCTCAGCTGAAGCGCGATGCGCAGCGCACGCCGCATAAATAGGATGCCGAGGTGCGGCACAAGGCGCAGATTGATCGGTTGCGCGCGGTGGTCGCGGAGATCACGGCGGAGAACCTTGAGTTGGAAAAAAGATTTGAGACTGGAAGATTTATCCAGAGTCCCAGCACAGAGGAAACAGGCGGTGATGCAGATCGTAGCGCAAACCAAATAACGCTCCGGGTGGCCGGTGTATCTCACACTGGCCGCTCTAGGTGTGCCGCGCAGCGTGTGCTACGCATGGAAGAGGCGCGAGAGTCTGGAAGACCGGACCGGCAAGCCGTGCCGGGTGTACGAAATTCTGCCCGAGGAACGTACGGTAATCCATGAATTTGCGCTGAGCTATCAGAAGATTAGCTATCGTAATCGGTTCAGTTTCAGTTAAAGGCGAGCAGGTCACCGGATTTCTTGAAAAAGGAAAAAGCTGATCTGGCCTAATCAATGCCGGGGTCTACATTATGCAGCCACGAGTCTTTAAAACTTTTGGCCTGCCGAGGAATTTTAGTATTGAAGTTGACTTTCTACAGCGTTATTGTGGCGCGCTGAAGCCAAGGGCATTTATTACGGATAGATATTTTATAGATATCGGGATACCTGAAGCTCTTGAAAGAGCTAGGCGTGAACTTAGCGCAACGGCATAGAATCATCTTGTTTATTGGGCATCCATAAGAAGGGCAAATAAATTGATACCTATTTATGACGAATTTAACTATATTGTTGGCAACCTATAATGGCGAGAAATTCTTAAATGAGCAACTCGATTCAATTTTTTCCCAGTCATATTCTAATTTTGTCATAGTAGCTAGAGATGATGGCTCTACTGATAATACACGAGATATATTGCTTGGTTACCAACGAAGATACGCTCAGAAATTAATAATCGTACCAAGTCACACACATACAGGGGCTCCTAAACGTAATTTTGGAGAACTCATTCATTATATATTGCGGGTCCAAGCGGACCTATTCAAAGGTATTGCATATATCGCATTTTCCGATCAAGACGACGTCTGGCAGCCCAACAAACTTGAGGTTATGTTGGAAAAACTGCAGCAAGAGGAGCGGATGTACCCCATGGCGCCTTTAATCGTTCACTCGGATCTCGAACTTATCGATGCCTCTGGCCAGCTCGTCCTTAAATCACTTTCTGAATATCAGGGATTCAATCCAAGAAGAAATTTCTTTGCTCAAATCGCAATCCGAAATGTTGTGACTGGATGCGCAATGATGTTGAATCGTCGTGCCTTGGAGATTAGCTATCCAATACCGGAGGAAGCTATCGAATTTGACTGGTGGCTAAGTTTAAGCACTGCGGCCTTTGGAAAGATCATCTTTCTAAAAGAGAAGACAACTCAATACAGGCAACATATGCACAATTATATTGGTGCAAGGCGTTCACGTGAAAGAACTGAGCTCGAAATCATCATGTCGCTAGTTACACGGCAAAACAAATATTTCCTCTTCCGTTATAAAGAAAAGCTAAAATTGTGGCAACGCAAGATCTTGAAGAAGGCAAGCGGTTTGGAAAGCAAAGGTAGCGTTGTGCGGCGCTTTCGAATATATTGGATAATGTATATTCAGCCGATGTTTAGAAAATAAAGGCGCGGCCATGGTGTGTCTCGTTGTGCCAGGTTAATTTATGAATATTGTGTGTGCGGTAATTGTGAGTTATAGGCCGGAATGGCCCATACTGACAAAAACATTGGATGCACTGAATGGGCAAGTTAGCAAGGTCATCGTCGTTAATAATGGTTCGTCATTCGATGGAGAGCGAATAAGGTCCCTTAATCAAGGGCTTTTCCTAATTCAGAATACGCAAAATGAGGGTGTTGCTTTTGCATTAAATCAAGGTATTGCAAGAGCGATAGCCGAGAAATATAAATACGTCTTATTGTTGGATGAAGATAGCATCCCGCAAGCGCACATGGTGTCACATCTTTTAGATGCGATTGCTAAATGCAGTGAAAAGAAGCTAAAGATAGCAGCTGCAGGCCCGGTGCTCATAGATCCAAGAACAAATAGTGTGAGCAGATTTATTCGATTTGGGTGGCTATGGAACTACCACATGCATTGTCCGAAAACGGAGACCATCTTGTTTCCGGATTTTCTGATTAGTTCAGGCACACTTATTCCAACGGAAAGTTATAAAGTTGTCGGTTCTATGAATGAGGCACTATTTATTGACAACGTAGATATGGAATGGTGTTTCCGCGCAAAGGCGTTCGGATATAATTTATTGGGCGTTTGCAATGCTTCTATGACGCATACGGTCGGGGACTCGGTAATTAGCATGGGTAACGTAATACAAATCAAGCGGCATAGGCCGATTAGACAATACTATATAATTAGAAATAGAATACTGCTATATAAGAAACGTGTTACTCCGAAGAAATGGATTATTCAGGATTTGATTCGTATACCGTTCAAAGCTATTTTTTACCCGCTTATATTTTGGCATCGTGGCGTTAATATGCGAATGACAGTCTACGGGATTATTGATGGTATTCTCGGGCGCTCAGGAGCTTTTGAGGATAACCACTCTGTGAATAAATAATAAACTTTGCTGATGTGATTATCCTCATGACGGCGACCGATTGACAAAGGCGCTTCGAAAATTATGGCGAGTCATCCAGGCGAGGGAACGCAGAAGGCAGCTTGAATACCTTTGAATACTAAGAGGATATTGGACGTTGGCATTGTCAATTACAATGCTGGTGCGTGCCTGCGGCAATGCCTGTCGGGCCTGATGGTCGATACGGCTGTCGGGCAAATCCACATAGTCGATAACGCATCGGACGATGACAGTCTCGCGGCTGTAGGCAAACTGCTATTAGCCTCCGGTAAAGTCCAGGTGCAGGTGATCCGCAATGACCAGAACCGCGGTTATGCCTATGCCGTCAACCAGTTTATAAACCTCGCCCATTCCGAGTATTTGCTGATTCTAAATCCGGATTGTGTGGTAACTCCCGGCGCGCTGACTGTGGTTTGCACTGTGCTCGACGCTGATCCGAAGGTCGGTATGGCGGGTTGCCTGTTGAAAAATCCCGATGGCAGTGAGCAGCGCGGCGGGCGCCGCTTCCTCCCTGACCTGTCATCCAGCTTCAGACGCCTTATATATGGTCACTCGCATGCGGAGCGCGGTTTTGATCTGGTCAATACACCCCTGCCGGATCATCCCGTGGAAGTGGAGGCCATATCCGGGGCGTTCATGCTGGTTCGGCGCGCCGCATTGATGGATGTGGGCCCGATGGATGAGGGATATTTTCTGCATTGCGAGGACCTGGACTGGTGCATGCGCTTCCGCCAGAAGGGATGGAAGATCATGTTTGTTCCCAGCGTATCGGTTATGCACTACCAGGGTGCATGCAGCGGGGGCCGGCCGGTATTCGTTCTCTGGCACAAGCATCGGGGTATGTGGCGTTTCTACAGCAAGTTCTACCGGGCAAACAACACTACGCCGGTGAATGCGCTGGTGTGGTGCGGCATCTGGGCGCGTTTCTGTGTATTGGCCATACCCGCGGCATTCTCCGGTCTGTTTCGGCGCCATCCTTAAGGCGGTAGCGTGGGAACATTACTGATCACTGGTGCTAGCAGCCTGGTCGGCAAATATTTGCAGGATGTCGTCAATCCGCAATGGTCAGTAGTGCTGGTCAGCAGACATCGGCCCGTACACCTGCGGCCGCAATTTCAATGGCAACCGTTAGATCTTGAAAGGGATGAACTCACCGCACTGCGGGCTGATACGGTAATTCATCTGGCGCCTCTGCCCCTGATCGCGAAACATATCGCAGCACTCCGATCCATCGGCGTCACGCGGCTTGTCGCCATCGGTACCACCAGCCGTTTTACAAAAATGCACTCGGACGCGCCTGCGGACCGGAAGATCGTGAGCGACCAGGCACAGGCGGAAAACACAATTGCCGAGCACTGTGAAAGGCAGCAGATTGCCTGGACGGTGTTGCGCCCCACCCTGGTGTATGACGGCAGGCTGGATAAAAATGTGGCTGCCATCGCCCGGTTCATAAGGCGCTTTGGTTTTTTCCCCGTGGTCGGCGCAGCGCGAGGATTGCGGCAGCCGCTGCACGCCCGGGACCTGGCGGCGGCCTGCTTGGCGGTGTTGGACAATCATAAAACCTGGAACAAGGCCTACAATCTTGCAGGTGCGGAACGCCTTACCTACTGGGCCATATTGGAACGGATTTTCGTTGCATTGGGGAGACGTCCACGGATCATCCAGGTTCCCCATTGGGCCGTTCGCGGTGCTTTGCGGCTGGTGGCCCTGCATCCACGTTACCGTTACCTGACGCCGGCCATGGCGGACCGCATGAATCAGGACATGGTGTTTGAGGTGTCCGATGCGCAGCGTGATTTTGGATTTTCCCCGCGCCCTTTCCAACCGGAGTTTGGAGACTAGGGGTCTTGTTTATGCACTCTGCCGAGTCAGAGGCTATACCTTATATAAGTATTTGTTGGTTTGAAGGACCCTGATGAGTTGGTTAGTAATCATCGTAATCAGTCTGCTGGTCAGCGGTTTGACCAGCTATGGCCTCGCGCATTACCGCGGGCGCTGGTCGGTGTTGGATCTACCCAATCCGCGCTCGTTGCATGCAGCACCGGTGCCGCGCACCGGCGGCCTGGCGGTTCTGCTGGGGATTCTGTCCGCGGGTGCCGCCACATTTTTATATACCGGTTCCATGACTCTCGGGCTGTCCCTAGGGATGATCCTGGCGGCACTCATTTTGGTTGCCGGTGTTTCGCTTCTGGATGATGTTCGCGGGATAGGCATTATCACTCGTCTCAGCAGCCATCTGGTGGCTGCGCTGCTGGTGGTATCCGCTGGTTTGTATATAAACACCCTCACAATAGCAAGCTGGTCATTTCAGCCTCACACCCTGTTTGGAATCATCCTGGCGATCCTGTTTATCTTGTGGTTCATCAATCTCTACAATTTCATGGACGGCATGGATGGTTTGGCGGCCGGCATGGGGGTATTCGGCTTCGGCACATTTGCACTCCTGGGGGCGTTGGCCGGCGATCCCGGGTTTTCACAATTCAATGCCGCAATCGCGGCTGCCTGTCTGGGATTCCTGCTGTTGAACTTTCCACCCGCCAGGATTTTCATGGGGGATGTGGGTGCGGCGAGCCTCGGGTTTCTCGCCGCCGTCTTGACTCTGTGGGCAAACCACAGAAATATATTTCCACTGTGGGTGGGTGTGGCAGTGTTTTCGCCCTTCATCGTCGATGCAACTTGGACCTTGGTGCGCCGGATCATGCGCGGCAGAAAGCCTTGGGAGGCTCATCGGGAACATGTTTATCAGCGCCTGATACTCATGGGGTGGAGCCACCGCAAGACACTGTTTTTGGAGTGCGTGTTGATGGCGATTTGCAGCGCGGCCGCCCTTATTATGGTTAATAACGGCCGCAGAGCGGTAGAATGGAGCACATGGGGATCTCTGGCAGTGATGTACGGGGCGCTGATCGTGGTGATCAATTTTGTGGAATCCCGGCGGAACACCCGTAACGCGGCACAATGACAAGGCATTGGTTATGAACATAACGATAGAAAATTGGACGTTGCTCCGCAACCGTTGGCTGGTTTTTATTCATGATCTCATGTGGATACCGTTGGCGGTTCTACTGGCCTACTGGATTCGCTTTAATCTTGGCACGGTACCGGATGTTTACCTGCAGCGCGCACTGGTGGTGATCCTGGTCGCTTTGCCCATGCATGCGGCGACTTTCTGGTTTTTTGGCTGTTATCGGGGTATTTGGCGCTACGCTTCCCTACCCGATTTGGTACGCATTCTGAAAGCTGTGTTCCTTGGCGCCTTGGTCACGGCACTCACGGTGTTTTTGCTGGAACGGCTGCAAGCTGTACCGCGTTCGGTGTTGTTGATTTATCCGGTGTTTCTGGTGTTCGGGTTGAGCAGCAGCCGCCTGCTGTATCGGGCCTTCAGGGATAACTGGCTTGAATGGGGCGCGGCCAGCCAGGAACACGTCTTGATTGTGGGTGCCGGGCGGGCTGGCGAACTGCTGATCCGCGATCTCAAGCAACGCGGCCAGCTGACGCCGGTTGCCCTGGTTGACGACGATCCCATGAAACAGGGCCATGAACTGCACGGCATCAGAGTGCGCGGGTATTTGGCCGACATACGCAGGCTGATCCAGCTGTACGACGTAAAAACAGTATTGATCGCCATGCCCTCGGCTTCACGCGAGACCATGAACAAGGTGATACAGATTTGCCAGCAAGCAAAAGTCCAGTGCCGCACGCTGCCGTCGCTGTCAGAGTTGGCAAGAGGGCGTATCGAAGTAACCAGGCTGCGTCCTGTGACCGTCGAAGACTTGTTAAGCCGTGAGCCGGTGGAATTGGATAT
>Ga0307373_10002288_pt1 | contig 34669 bp, 23 predicted proteins | sample OX2MG_FD_202534 | JGI IMG/M metagenome (GOLD analysis project Ga0307373, IMG submission 202534) | Soil microbial communities from Risofladan, Vaasa, Finland - OX-2 | ecosystem: Environmental > Terrestrial > Soil > Coastal area > Acid sulfate soil | place: Finland: Risofladan, Vaasa | collected...
TGGCGCAAAAACGCGTGATATTCTCACCCAGTTTCTGGTTGAGGCCGTAACGCTGTCGATCGCCGGTGGGTTCGTCGGAATCTTGCTGGGGATCGGCGCCTCGGTCCTCATTTCGCGGATCGCGGGCTGGACGACGGCCGTCGGCCCAGGCGCGGTGTTGCTTGCAGTCTTTTTCTCCGCTCTGGTTGGAATCAGCTTTGGTTATTATCCTGCGAGAAAGGCCGCCTATTTAGATCCCATCGAAGCTTTGCGATATGAATAGCGCTTCCGGCGAGTTCCTTATCAAGGGACATATCGACCCAGGAGTGTGCCGGAGATAAGCCTTCTGAACTTTCCGTTTTTTCGTCCTGGGGTCTTTGCGAGCGGGATTTTGAGCCTTTGACTCTGGCATGGCCGCCCGGGAAGCGAGTCGGGCGGGTCAGGCTTCCGTCTTCAGGCGCTCTGCGGGCTCCATCCGGAGCGGAAAAGCTTCAGCAGGTTGTGGGTGGCGTAGATCAGTTTCCACTCCGCCGCCACGTTCCCCAGCCCGCGCAGCAGAAATCTCCGAAACCCTCGCTGTTCCTTGATCTGTCCAAAGACCGGCTCGACTATCGCCTTGCGCCGCTTGTAAACCGCCCGTCCTTCCGGCGTCCTGAGCTTGTACCCCATCCGCTCGTAGCTCATCGTCTTGTGCTTCGAGGCGTTCGCCTTGAGATTCGTCCCGTCCAGCGCCACCTGCCCCAGCTTCACCAGCCCCGCCCGCTGGCACAGCCGCAACACCTCAACGAACAGTTGCGAGAGATTCCCCAGGTGCTCCTGCCGAAACGCTGCGATCGTGTCATGGTCCGGATGCTGGTCCGCCGCCAGATACCGGAACGCCACGTCCTCGTAGGTCGCCCGCTCGATCCGCCGCGAACTCGCCACCCCGCGGCAGTAGCCGTAAAGCAGCACCCGCACCATCATCCGCGGACCATACGCCGCCAGCCCCCGGCCGTCGCCCGCTTCGTACACGGCGTAGATCGCCGACAGGTCTAACGTTTCCACCACCTCCGCCACGAACCGCGCCAGGTGCCCTTCCGGCAGCCAGTCCTCCAGCAACGGCGGCAACAACAAGCCCTGATTCAAATCGCAATTCCGAAATCGTTTGCTCATGCCGCTATCCTACAAGCCTTTGGTCCCCGGTCAACAACCATTCCATGAATTTCCCACGAAAATACTCGAAGCCCGCCAAAGCGGGAGTCGAAGTCTATCTCCGACAAACTCCTAGTAGCGAAATTCTGTCCAATTAGTGGCAGGTGGCAATTTGATGAAACTCCGCTTCTTGTCTTGAACTTTCTCTTGTCATGGCACGTTATATCGTGATCGGAAAACAGTCCCGAACTCTGATCGTTTTTCCCTGAATCCCTTGTCATCTCCAGGACAGATTCGTACACTTTTTTATTGTCCCTGGGACAAACTCTCTAGAAGCTCCTTCTGAAGACTTCGGAACTCCCGAGGCTTTCGAACGTAGTCCGTAAACGAATGGACCAGCTGCCCGGCAATCCGGTCTGCAGCCGCCGGGCTCCGTTCCTTTAACGCCTCGAGCAGACCGTAATCCTCAATTCCCTCCATCATCTGCTCCAGTCGAATTGAACTCAGGATCGCTTTTCGACTTGGATCCGGGTAAACGATAAAACCATCGCCGGGGTAAGAACGGATGACAGCAGACCCGGCACCCAGCTTGGGTTGAGTATCCTCAATAGGGTTCGATGACCAGTAGTCCCCTCCCCAGTGAAGGAATCCAGTTAGGTCATAGCGAAAATTAATCCATTGAAGCAAGCGCACTTTGACAAGTGAATAATCAATGAACCGATTAGGATAATCTCCAACGGGAGCCATGCAGGTATAGAACCAAACAGCTCCCCCTCGCTTGACATGTTGATGGAGGCGAGGGACGAGGTTGTCAAATGACCCCAGTACCGGAACCCACACGTTACAGCTTTTCTCATAAATATTCAGGTTGCGGTGTGCATTTACAGCATCAATTGTTGGAATTCCAGGCATGGCGCGTTGGACAATCGATGCATACTTCACATAAATCGGCAGTTCCGATTCTCGAACCTCGTCAAGAACATGCTGATAATAGATTTTCTGCCAGCCTTTCTTCTCAAGGTGTTTGTAAAGGGCCTTTAGCATTGCGCTCATTCCCCCCTGAGATCGTGGGTCATTGGGAGAAAGAGCTTCTAACACGGCGTGTCCGTTCTCTTTAACATAGACCTGAACTTTAACGGGGCTACCGGGTTCTTCCTGATAACGTCGCAACACATGGCCACCTTCGATATAGCTGATTCCAGCCTCTTGGAAAGTCTTGACCCAGCGGTCAAACTGGCTGAAATCGTACACGATAGTGGCATGCTCGACATGTGCTTGAATGAGTGCAAAGTTGGAAAAATAGAATCCAGTAAGCGGAGTCGCAATCATGTTCTGATGGTGTTCGGCGAGGACCTCACCAATGCGGCCCAGCAGTGTCCACCAGCCCGCACTGAAAACACGGACCCCGTAAAAGGGTTCAAGCTGGCGATTGCTTAAATAGAACCAGTTGGTTACCTTCAATGTCTGGGGTGGAACTGTCGCGGCAACAACCTGCAACTGGAATGGTGCTCGTACACGCTCAACCCCGGCCTCTCGTACCACAGCATCTCCTTTGTACTCGCCCGGAGCCACGCCGGCTGGGACAGTAAACGTAAGCCAGATTGCCTGGGTTGTGTTGGGTTTGAGAGTGATAGGAAATTTATCATATAGGACATCAGGGAACAGTCCGGGAGCAGGATGAACGAGTTCAGACTTGGGTGTGCCAGGGGTATTGCTCCCAAGATGAACGTATCCGACCGCACGAACCTGAATCCTTATATTGCTTTTGAGTCCACGACCAAACCCTTCAATGTCCACAGTCACATTGTTCATGCGCCCTCGCGTTCTTAATGCTAACTGGAGGCTGACATGCCCATTTCTGGCAGCCATCACTTGCGGGTTATCTAGCTGGTGATCTCCCACTGGGTCTTGTGGAAACAGCTTTACAAGGGAATCCACATACCAGCAATCAACAGGATGCAGGTTATTTAGACCGCTACAACTTGTGAGGATGAGGGCTGCAGCGATGGCAATGGCTTTACTTAGTACTGCCTTCATAAATTTTCCTCCCCAATGACTCTTAACCCTGAAAGTCCACGTGATGAGTAACCCCAGCACTTCTGCTCTTTTAGCAGATAAGGGGCGTAAACAAGATTCGGTGGCCCGAGCATGAACCGAGGCGATATTCATAATCGAGCCTTGCTTTTGGCGTTACGTGTAGGGAATGGGATCCTTGCAACAGAGCCACAAACCCCTCAGGTCAATTGATGCCAGTTGGTCATACTCTTCCTCTGTTGCCTCTGTAACCGATCTGATCAGTCGAACTCCTGCCTTGTTCACCAGAATATCCAAATGTTAGTATTCCGTAATTACTTGATCTATCGCACACTGCACATCAGCGGAACGCCCGATATCCGCGAGAATCACGGTTGCTTTTCCGCTACTTTCTATTTCGCGGCGAAACCTTCAGCAGCCCCTAAATCGATTTTCAGAATGACTACTTGTGCTCCTTCTTTTGCAAGAAATGTTGAGTTGCTTCCACCGATCTCAGATCCACCTCCGCCTGTCACTATCGCTACCTTGCCTTCGAGTCGTGACTTTCATTGTTTCCTCTTCCCAGATTCGTTTTAATTGGAAGTCCGTGTCTGCAGTAGAAACTCAACTAAAAATGCGGTGCTCCGACTGAAGAATCTGTCAGGAAGCTACCTTGCAGACCCGGGACCTTTCGCCACTGCCCACCCCCGGTACCCGTTGACTTGTTACGTTGGCCGTAAATCCTTTCAAGTTCAAAGCCTACGCTCAAAAGAAATATGACGACCATTGTAGAATTCCGTCTCCTTCCGGCATCATCCCCGCTGGATTGCAGGCATCATAGGAAAGGTGAGTCTAATGCCATGGCGTTCAAGATGGTCTCGATATTGCGGCATTTCTGCTTCTGAACAGAGGATGCCAGCAGGTGTAGACAAGCTTTGGATATCCCAATCAGTCCACGTATATAACGCAATTCGGTTGTGTCCGGAAGGCGACTTCCCTGAAAACTTGACCTTCGATTTCCCAGCCCCAATCTCGCAGATGTACCAGGTCCATTCACTTTGGTACTTTAAGACCGCACTCCATGGCGAATTTGCTGTCGCAGCATTGTATCCGATGTGCCCCTTCGATGAGCGCTCCTCTAAATTCATAGCACTACCGTTCACTTGACAAAAACAAGTACTGGGATAATGTTCTGTTCCAGGGAATTCCACCAGAAAGAGTAGCTTGCTTTTCCCCGGCCCAGACGGCACGGATAGCAGGCACTCTAGCTCGAACTTGTCCGTCGGAATGGACACATCTTTCCTACTCAGCCAATCAGATCTGGAGGCCTCTCTTTGTGACCAGGACAAAACCTTACCATGAATCGCCTTTGCAAACGGCGACTTAGTCCGCAAAGTCTGTTCCCCCCGTTGTGGCAGCAGGATCCGGGCTTCTTCAGAATCGGCTGGAGACACCTGCATTTTACCGTCCGATCCGCGGTACCAGCGTGCTCCCATTGCCACAGCTTCGCGCAGATGGTGACGTGGAACAATCTCGAGAAACAATAACTCCCATGGCGCAAGCTGTATCCTGATGTTTGACGTTCCCTTGAGATCCGCGGCGAAACCCTTGCGGTACGGATACTGAGAGTAGCAAACCCCCCCGGCCAAATTTTTCGGAGCCCCAACGGAGGCAAGGTTAATAAAGAATTCCTGAGTTTCATTGGAAGGATTGCGCACAGCCACCACACCGTGCATCCCATCCCAGTGCCCATAGGCATACGGTTCGCCAAGTTCGACGCGAGAGGTCACAATCTTGGTGTTCCAAAGGATACTCTGGTTCTTGCGTGCCCAGCGAAGTAGCCCCGCATAAATTCCCCAGTCTTCGTCACTCATGTACTTTGGGTTCACGTAGGTTGGCACGTTAAATCGTCCACGTCCAAATGCCATCGCCGCATGATTTGGGAACCCTTCGGCCTTGTCACAATGAACGATATCGAAATATTGGAGAGCATTTTGAGGTAGCCAGACTTCATGAAGGGACGAAAAGATGTAGTATTCACGCGCAGTCGTTTGGGCTTCTAAATAGTCGGGGGCTGGGCCCAAACCGCGAGGGCAATCACCTCCTGCATTGCCCCATACAAAGTCGGCATACTTGATGATCCATGGACTAATATAGTTTACCAACGAATTCATGTATGTTGGCTCGGCCACAAGTTCAGGATTTGCTTCTTTCGAAGCCTTGATCAGATCGAGTGAATGTTCTGCAAGAGGTTCCACAGAATCCTTGCCTGGCAGGAGACTGTCATGTGCCCGACTCTCTGAAGCAATAAAACCGTCGTACTTCACCTGGCAAAGCTTGTTCTGCCTGATCAGTTCTTGTAACTGCTCCTGCACCGCGTTGGAATATTTGGTGCTCGCCAGGGAAATGCCCATAGCCGAGCCAGGATGTCCCTGTTTCTCTCGTCTTACGACGTAATAGCCATTTTTCTCTGCCCAATCGTAGTCAATTACGGGGTGGTACACATCGCTGGGTGACATCCATACACCCGGTTTGCCGCCCGCGGAAACCACGAGCGCAACCATGTCAGCCAGACCGTCTGGGAGATTCTTAAAATCAACGCGCCAAATGCTCTGCGGGTCACTCCACCCCATGTCAGTGGTCACGAAGTCAAAAAAGATGCCATGCTTGTCGTACAGCTTTTCCTTAATTTCTCGGATCAGATCCATGTACTCACCCTGCTTAAAGATCGCGGGCAAACTCCACCATGTGTTATAGCACGCGACCAGGCGAGGTCGGGTTAATCGAATATCCTCGATATAATCAAAGAAGGACTCACGAGTCCTCTCGCGTTCAGCCACGCCGACTACCGTCGAGTGAAGTTCAAGCCATTCCGACCCGACGGGCTTGCCTCCCGGCCGACTTCGGAGAATAAACCCCTGATTGCTATACTCGTTAAACGCTGCCACAAATTCCACGCCTGCCCACAACGTTTCACAGAAAATGGGATGGCTACCGTACGGCAGGCGATCAGCCCGCATCGAATTCCAATTTCTCTTGACGCCGTTCCAATTATCAAGATCAGCGCGCATCACCTTCAGAGGGCTCGCTTCAACATGTTGTACGGCGATCTGCTTCCGGAGATAACGCTTTCCCAGCGGCAAGTGATACTCAACACGAACCCTTGCAGTACGGGAGGCGCTCGTGTACAAGAGCACGATGTGATCTTTGTTTTGAGTTGCGCTGTCCAGCGTCATTTGAGAAGGTGTGAGCGCAACTCCGTTGTCGAACTCAAGTTCGAAGTCTTTCAGAGGCAGATTGACTGTTTCGTCCGCAAGTTTGTTCCTCAGACGCCGCGATACAACTTTGCCGTTTTGGATGGCTAAGTGAAAACTAATATCCTGATTTTGCAGAGCGTACATATTGTTTTTTGCAGCGGTCAGTAGCCTGGGGGCTGTGAGTACCGCGAGTCCCTTTAGCCATCTGCGGCGGGTCATCCGACATAAGTCCCGGTCCATTGGATGTAGCTCCTTTCAACACATCATGCTTATGAGTCGTAAATCTCCCTCTAGCGAAGCGGCGGGGCTCGTCGGTCGCTGATCCGGCATCCCTTGCAGGGATATCCTACGACTAGACGGCACTGCGAGAGCCTCAGAACTTTTTTGACGGCACATCCTGCAGAATCGCCTTGTCCAGCCTCAGGTCCACCACAATTCGTTTCAGCCGCGCATTCTCCTCGGCCCTAATTCAACTCCCGCACCTGGTTGGCCTCCAAGCCGCTGTACTTCTTATTCCACCGGTAAAAAGTCTGCCAGTTCCGCCTGCTTCAAAATCGACACGATCTGTTCGGCAGAGAATCTCATTCCTTCACGGCAAAACCCTCCTTTTTCCAGGTCGAGATTTTGCCTCAAACCAGCCTTCCCTCTAGCCCAAAGAACCGAGGGCCCATCATTCGTTAGCTGCGCGGTGTCTTTGTAGGCATACCCTCAGAGATGCCTCTCTTATTCCCATTTCAGACGAAGTTCGTGATCAATAAAGGGATGCGACTGCGCGCCCGAAGGTGACCAGAATTTCATCTCAATTTCTGCTGCGCCAGGTTCTGCGGGTGCGGTCCCAGACAACTTTACTACTCGGCGGTCTCCTGGAAGAACCCAATCGCCGCTTAAATCCCAACTCAGGGGAAGACGCAAGAGTTGGGCAGTGGAGGCAAGTTCAAGTTTATGACTTTCATTTGGTACCCAGGGACAAATGCCTGTGTTAAAAAGTTCGACTGTGAGCATGAAGGGACGTCCTGCCCTAATATCTTGGTACGATACAGTCAATTTGCCCGCAAATTCTTGGAGTTCCAGCATTTTATCCAGCGGTGGGCCATAGCCGCTCACTGCCGATTCCTTGTACGGCCGCGTCGACGACTCCGTGGCACGCATCATTGCACCGGGTACAGTGCGAATCTGTTCCGCGTAAGGGTCAGCGGCCTCCAGCATTTCACGATAAATGGAGATGACACGACGGCGGACATCGCCAGGCAAAGGTTTGGAAGCCCCCATGGCGCCTTTGTATAGCAACACGGTCGAATACAAATCGCCAAACAATTGTAACCGCCGTCTGCAGTATTCGAAAAATGTCCCATACAGATTTACTTGCGCGAACCAGTCCGCATTGGCTTCCTTACCCGCTGTGGAGTGTAGCTCTGCAAGTCGCTTTCGGTAGAGTTCTAGCCTTTCATTGCATTCTTGCTCGACCCGGTTTTTCGATTGGGGACTCATGCGAAGCCAACTATAAGGCAACAGAGAGACATTCATCAGATTCCATAACTGCTCGTAGGCACTGCTGAATTGGAGAAAACACAACGCGCTCTTCTCTCCGAACGTCCGAATCCCCCAATAGTAACGCAGCGTGTTGACTGTGACATTGGGTTCCCAAGTAAAATAGCCGATTGATTCCCATGGTAGTTCAGTGCCACGAAAGGCCCCGCCGATCCAATAGCTTCCTCGGTCGGAGATCAGTCGCTTCATCCTGGATGCAGGAGGCAGGCGGAAACCTGCGTAGAGGTTATCCAACCATGTGTGGCCCATTGGGCCCAAAAACTTGTAGTTGCGAGTAAGAGTACCGAAGCCACTACCGTGCCCAACAATGAAAAGATCTTTAGGCAGAAAAGGCTCCAGACGAGGTTTGTAAAAATCGTGATACGGATAAACAGCAAGGTCGCCGCGGAAGCCAGTCGCTTGCAGCAGGTCGCAGATAATCAGGTGCTGCTCCCACATGGGATCCTTGGTGCGCGAAGCAGCGACGAAATTCTCAAATTCCTCGCTTGTATCAATACCACCATTGTCATCCCGAATCAGCACAAATCCATCGAGAGGATAGGTCTCCAGAATTTCCTTAAAGAATGCGTGCAGATACTGTCGGTACTTCGGATGCATAACGAGAGGGACCTTGGGATTTCCAGGAAGGACGGCATCGGGGAACTTTTCGGCGAAAGTGGTAGGGATCGCTCCGACGGGTACCCACAACCATACCTTAACCCCTCTCTCGTGGAGGTAATTCAAAAGCTTGAGGCCGTGCTCGCGGCAAGAGATAAACTCGGAGAACTTCGCGCCCGAAACTGGGTCATAAGCACCAGGCGAGGCTGACTTGAGCTCAGGCATGTATTTGAAGGTCACAGGCATTTTCCAGTTGCTCCACATGCCCAAGCAAGTCATTGTGTTTATTCCAGAGGCGATTAAATCATCGAAAACCTTAGTCCATTCACCGTCGTTTCCGTATGGAAAATCAACTTCTATAGGGCCTCCCCCGAAGCCTGCCGCCCGAAGGCCTACAGCAGGGTTGCTGGCAACCAAGGGAAGAGAAAGCGTGTCTTTAATTTTGCGAACGTGATCGGCGAGCTTTAGCGTCCCCATCATCAGTCCGAACCGCGTACCGGAGACGATTGAAGCGCCGCTTCCGTCTTGAAGCGGCTGGATCGCAAACCCGTCCCCTTCCAGCCCGACTTCCGCCGGCCGTTTAAGAATCTTCAGAATGATCGCTCGCTTTTGATGCTCCTGAAGGCCGGAGGCAGACTCCACATGAAAGCGAGCCTTCTTAAGCGCTTGTTCCAACACCGTAGCAATAGCCTTACAGCCATGGGGATATAAAATCCGGAGGGGTCTCGAATCTAAACAAAGGGACTTGGGTGCCACTTCTATAACCAACCCCTCGTCGATGAGCTCAAGCAGGTCGTGCAATTGGGCAAGTTGATCTTGACGGACGGTATACAACCGTCGATTCCAGCGCCGTCCGTTGATCGATTCTTCTCCGACTTCGAGCAATGCGACGCGTTTCTCCCGATGTAGAATTCCAATATTCTTGACTACCGAGTCGTAGTCTTTGAACCCATAAAATGGGTACGGGGTTTCGAGACGGGGCAATCGACGGATTTCTCCCTTCACGCCGAGTGTATACTTGACTCCGTAATTCAACCACGGGGAGATGCTTTCCCAAGGACGTTCATCACTCCAAATCTCGACCAGTCCACCTGGATGCACCCGATAGGTGAGGGCCATGGCTGGACCTCTTCCAGGGTTTAGAACGAAGTTTAGCTCGCTGAATGCAGCGTCAGAAAAGCAGGACACGAGCTTCGCCCGCGGTGAACCTGCGGGCTGTGCTTTCTCGAGCATCACTTTTGGATGAGAGTAACTAAGAGGCGAAAGTTCCGAGCTCTCAATGACTCCGCCTTGGACATGAAAAAAGTTCATGGTCATCGGTGCGTCAAGCAACCCCACACCGAGGGCTTCAATCTCGTGTAACATCGCAGTTGCTTGATTGATGACTACCTTAACATCCGGATACGAGATGATAAGCTGATTCCCGCGCTGAGTCAGGGCACTTGTCTCCTTCCGCGGGCCCCCTACTAGGTCAACTTGCGACCAGGTCCCGTGAGGAACAGTGACCGTGAAAACGATCAAATCTTCGGCGCGAGGGTCACTAACAGGTGTTAAGTTGGCCCTCCAATGTGCTCGACCCTCTCGTAACGAGAAGGGGAGATCCCATCCCTTGTGAAGCAGGCGAACCTCGCGCCAGTTGATCTGACCTGGTGCCGCCAGTCGTCCCGCCGGAACTTCAACGATGGTGGGATGAGTCCAATGGGTTGGGTTATAGAGTCGAATGCTTGCTAGAACGTCGGCATTACTTGCACTTGCACGGATATTCGACGGTAGCTTGGTCTCTGTTTGACTTTCACCTGCGATCAGAGCCGGAATCTCTGGCGTGAGCGCACTCAGAGCGACCATCTTCAGAGCTGTCCTTCGCTTCACGTCTCCCTCCACTAAAAACTCAACTGTAATCACCAAACGTCGTGCATTTTCCGAATGTGAAGATCTCAAATGGTTTAATCTGGCATTCTTCACCCACGTGCATGCCTGTCATTTCGCGGTTGAATGGCAGGCGAAATCAGTCATCGTCATTTCGCATCCCTGGCCCGAAATCACCGCTCTCCTTCAACACCCCATGAACGGGAATGGTTTACCTGGTGGAGACTCAGCGCGATCGAAAGACTGCGATTGTGACAATCTCATCAGCTTCTTTATCATCCACGTACCATCTGCTGTGCAGCCAAGCCTGCACCGATCAGGCCCGACACATCACCCAAGGCCGAAAAGTAAACCATCGGTAACTTACGAGGATGCAGGGTATATTGATCAAACGCGGTGAGCATGCTGGATTCAAAGAGTGCGCGCGAGGCGCATATGCCGCCGCCCAAAACGATTATCTCCGGGTCGAGCAGGCTTGCCACGCACGAGAGTACAATTCCTAAATCCTTCCCGTACTGGCACCAAAAACGACGGTGTTCGCCCTCGCGCAAACGGCGCAGCGCCGTCGCGACGACGCGGCCGCCGATGACGGATTCGACGCAGTACGGACGACCGCAGGCGCAGAGCTTATGCACACGGTGGTCCCGTCTGCTGAACAGGGGCGCATGACCCAAGTTCATTCCCAATCCGTGGGCACCAAGTTGTGGTTCAGCGTGCAGCATCCGCACGTGGCTGACACCCGTGCCGAGGTTGATGTAAATGAAATCGGCTGAATCCCGGCCAGCTCCCAGCTGGGCTTCTGCTCGGGCAGCAAAAATCACGTCGGTGTCCAAGAGCACGGGAATACGGAGTGCCTCTTTGAGTTTTTGGGCGAGAGGGTAGTTCCGCCAGCCCAGATTGGCGGACTCGAGGATGATCTGATGTTTTGCATCAACAACCGCTGGCACACCCACAGTAGCCGACAGAATCGAGAGGCCTCCCCATGAATCGACCTTTGAGCGTAGCAATTGCAAGAGCCAATCACCGTCAACAGTGGCGTTGCTGATCTCTATTCGATCTTGCCTCTGCAGCCTGCAGCCGTCCCAGAGCGCAACTTTAACGGATGAGCCGCCGACATCCACCGCCAGCCAACAAGCTTTCTTTTTCATTTCCACCGTGTGCGTTCAGAGAGTGCGGACCCGTCCGCGGTACATTCTCCACAATCTCAGATTGTGCTCCTCGGCGCCATCCAGGTTTCCGCTGAAATATACGTCGAACTGCACCCCTTGCTGAAGGAGCATCGAGGCAATCGAAAGGCACAACGCCTGACACACGATAATCGAGACCGCAGTCGAAGCTCCGCCCATCGATTGTTCAAGGCCTTCCATTTTGATCATCGCATCGGGAAACGGCACACCCGTGTCAATAACAATGTCAGCCACATCCATGAGCTTCTTCCCACCAGAATGTCGTGTTCGATGACTGCTCGAATACGACACCGAAGTGATGACGACCACCGGGATGCCTAGGTCGTGCCCATACATCGCAGCCTCGATCGGCTCGTTATTCAATCCACAATTGGAGATAACGATTAGCGCATCTGTGTGGCTGATGCCGCTGAAGCGCAGCGTAGTCTGTCCGACACCGGGCAGTCGCTCCATGTAACCTGCTTTGACCATGCCGAATTCACCCGTCGACGCCGGATCGTAAATAAGATCCATCGCAGCAAGTCCGCCCGCGCGGTAGACGACGTCCTTCGCCGCAGAGTGAGAATGACCTGTGCCAAATGTGTAGATGATGCCACCCTGTCGAACCACATCAGCAAGCCTTTTAGCGGCGGCTGAAATGGACTCGGCCTGTTTGGTTTCGATAAATGTGAGAATGTCGTGCAATCGGTCGAGGTACTCTTTTGCTTTGGTTTCCATGTAGTTCGCTCCGCCATGTATTTTTACCGTTAATTCGCTTTCGGAAGGGATAACAGCTACCTGATACACCCTCGCAGCCTAACAGAGAAGGTGTCCTGGAGTTTGTTGGAGGTGAGCGGTGGTGCGATCTATTTCGGTTAGGAGATCCCCCGGCTTTGCCGGGGTTGCAGTAGAAGTTTGACATTTTTGGCAGTGCGCTTTATCCGAGGCGTCGGGAGTGCGACCGGCGAATCCACACCTCACGACGTGTCGGTTTTGATTTTGGCCGGTTGCGATCAGGCCCCTTTGAGGGGCCAGCAACCGTAAAGCCTCCGGCTCTGCCGGAGGATCATTACGCCACCTTCTCCTGAGCGGCTGCGCTCTTTCCGCCCAAAGCCGCTTCCGGCATCCATAAATCCCGGTAACCCATAATTCTGCGAAAATTCTCTTCGCTCATGAGTAGAGCCATGGCAGCCCAGCGCAGCACCATCTTCCCGTCCCGCCAGCGACAGACGCGCCGCGTGCGTAATCGCACGCCGCTGTGGGGACTTTCGACGACGTTGGTTGAAACCTGACAGCGTGCCAAGCTCGGCGACAACCCCAGCCGATTGACCGTGAACATTTACACCAAGCCTTCGTGCAAGTTCGCCGCCGCGCTCGGATATTGGCGCTCCAGCCACTCGGCCTGGTTCTCCATATGGAGTGCCCTCCTTTGCCGGCAACCGAAACGCTGCCTTTAGCGCCTTCGAGCCGCCAATAACGAACACGTGTTTTCGACTCGTCGCCAGCTCTCGCCGTACCAAAGGAACACGAATTGCCCGACCTGCATCCGCGCGAGTCGTAGGAGTCGTGTGTTGCTCCACACCGAATACGACAATTCTGGAAACGGGCTGAATAGTTCTTGTTGCTATGCCATCTGTAATCTTCTTCAATACTGTTGCTGTCCAGTCATTCAACTCCCGAACAGGCTGCAAGTTCCTTAAATACTTCATACTTGTCTCACCTTGGAGGGGATCGTGGTCAAAATATCTTCCACGGTCTCAATCACATGTTGAGGGTCGGCACGTCGTTCCAAAAGAGGGAACCCATCCCTTACCCACTTTTCTTCAATCTGCGTGTATTTCTCGTTTAGTTCGTCTGTGTAGTAGAGTTGGCGTTGATTAATGTTTAGGATCTCGCGCAAACCCTGAATGTAAACTCTAACTCGCGGCCGGTAGTAACCCTGAACCAATTCGTAATAATCCCTGCTTGCATAATCACGAATTACGCCGGCCCATAAGGTCAGAATATCGCGGGCGCGCTCTGCCACGTCGTCGGGCGCACCAGGCAAGCTTTTTGCCTTTCGGATAAATGGACTTAACCAGTAATAATCATCGTGGCTGAGCAGCGTCTCAATTCCATCCATGAGCTTTTCAAGAAGTGCGGCTTCACGTTCAAAGGAGGTCTGGTCCAATGCGCCAAGAGCGACGTTTAATTCCCACACGTGATAGTTGAAGAGTTCGGCCAGGTACTGACGCGCGATGTCATTTAGGTCGTGCAGGTAAAGAGGGTTTCCGTTTAACGTCTTCTTGGCTTGGAGGGCTCGCTCCAATGCTCGCCGAAGATGGGGAATGAAGGCAGTCCGGCTAGCGACATGAAACCTGAAATAAGATTGTGCCCCGAGTCTATGCCAGTAGGCCGGTTGCGTCAGATCATCTGAACCATACACACTGGCAAGAAGTTCCTCAAGCACCCCTTGCATTATAGGTGCGGCGGCCTCCCCATATCGTACCACTGCATAATCATGGGTAAATGATGACAAATCGACCTCGGATGGATTCCAGCCTAACTTAGCGAGAAATTGGTAGTAGAAATAATTGTGGTGAATTGTCTCGGGGTTGGGGTAGAAACCTACGCAGCGGTCTGCCCGTTTGTCATTGACCAAATCGTGAAATTGCTTTTGGATAAAAGCCATGTTGCCGTGCATATTGGTGTTGCCTCCAAAAGAGTAAACCACACCGAAATGCCAAGGCCGCCCGAAAAAGTAATCCGTCTTCTTGTAATACGGAACCATCTCGGCCCACTGGTCGAGAATCCGAACGTTGTCCTCAGGAATCCCGCTCAGATGCTGTTGAATTAGTTCTGGCGTCCAAATCGCTGGATTGTTTAGAAAACTCCATGCGGAAAGGAAACCCACTCCTTGCGGATCCACCTCGTGGACCGCCCGGAAATTAGACTTTGCAATTTCGCGACGAACGCCTTCCTTTATTTCCGGCGTTCCATAAATCTCGCACTCCAGGTAATTTTCCAGCCAATAAAGGTGATCAGTTCCGTAAAGTGAATTGTATTCTTCCAGAAACGCTTTGCCGACCTCAAGGTACGTCGGGCTTGAAGGGTGTATGTAGTGTTGCTTAGGCAGCCCCGACCAGGAAAGCTCAAAGGTCTTGGCGTCCGGGTGAAGTCGCATGAATTCCGGAGGAACGATGCCCGACACGGCGGGTGCAAGGGTACGCATTCCACGCGCACGCGCATACTTGATCACATGCTGGTTAAGCTCACTCTGTTCCTTTTGCCATTCGGCCGGTAGAGGGGGGCGCACTCCATACTTGATAGGCGCAAAGATCCCATAAGGCGACCCCGAGTAAGAATCATCGGAAATATCCACACCCTGCTGTTTCCAGACTTTTCTCCAGACGATATCCTCCCCAGGCGTATCCCACAGGCTCAGGATGTTGAACCGATTTTTGAGTGTCCAATCGACATAAGCTTCCCAGTCTTTCTGGTGCCACCATGGCGCGATATACCAATAGAGCGTGAGGTTCATCGTCATGCGTTCGCTGAAGCGAGGAGTCGCCGTAACATCGATTCCTTTTGCGGGCACCATTTCATGGTGGGGGACATGGTCGCCGTCCTGATGAAAGGCGACTTGGCAGTATTTCTCAAGGTAGTTATAGGCCGCGTAAAGCGTCGCAATGCCCGTCGCTCCCAGAAACGCGACTTCCGTCTTTGCGTGTCCTCCCAGAGAACGAACCACATAAGCTTCGGGATTCATTCGGCTGGGGTCTTCAATCACCCCTATAGAAATTCGCTTTGCCGTGGCGGAGGTTCTCCCAACCAGGAAAAGCGCCGTGTGGCTATCGACGGTTTCAGGCGGGTCGTCTTTCAAAAGACGGGGTCTAGCCCCCGTCAGCAGATGCAAGTACTTTTGCAATTCCTGAGCGGCGACGGTTTCGGCCGAGGACTTTGAGTTGTATACGATAATGACATCTTCGGGTTTGACTTCCCCTATGACGGGAGAAGACTGTTTGCTGGGCTCCGAGGTTGAAGCCCATGCGTCCTTATGGCTTGCAATTGTTGCAGCTACAGTGGTCGTTATGAATGTTCGTCTGTCCATGGATGCATAGAACTCCTCGTTGATTTTGGTCCGCAACTTGCCATATATACTCCTCGGTTCTGTTAGCCAGAAGGAAAGTCTATCCGGTATCCGTAGCCGGATTCATGGGAGTATACCTTTCTCAGGGTTACCATAACTTGTGAGTTCGCAGTGGGTGGCCATTTTGCATTGATATCGGTGAATGACATTCGAGTTACCACATCCGTGACGAGCACCGACTGTTAGAGCGCAGCTGACGTTTTGTGGCAACGCGTCTTTGGTTTCTAGATACGTCAACGGAAGCGACGAACCAAGAGCGAATGCCGATCTGCTCGGTAAAGTCCCAAAGAATAGGAAATTGGACGGGCATCGGCACAGTACAAAACTTGCCGTACCCGCAGTGTAGGACTTCCTTGAGGGGCTTTCAGCAGCCCAGCAGTACGCGTATCCAGGATTGTGACATCGATTTCTTCGTCAGCATATGCAATTTTCAGTTGGTACTTATTCTCCAAAAGGTCAAACAAAGATCGGCGATCCAGGGATTCATCGAGTAACGCGGAGAACCCCTTTTCTCCAAAATACACTGCTTCCAGCGCGAAAGGGTCGCTGTTTCCAAGCCTCACTCTTTCTATCTTGATCAGGCAGCTCCCGCACGGCAGCCCGAGCCGAGATGCAACCTCATCTTGTTGCGTGCGTGTTGCGGCCAAAACCTTCGAGGAAATAATAAGGCCTCGGGTTGCCATTTGTTCGGAAAAGGCCATCAGTTTGTTAAAGTGGATGACGGGTGGCGCCACGAATGTTCCGACAGAAGGCCGTCTAACTACCAGTCCGCTAAGGCTCAACTCTCGCAGAGCTTGCCGAGCCGTCATGGGGCTTACACCATGAATCTTTGCCAGATACCGTTCTGAATCGATCAGATCCCCCGGCCTAAGTTCTCCTGATCGAATGCGGCCTTCAATTGCCACTTGAATCTGCTTATGCGCAGGAATAGAAGGTCGCGTAGTTGTCGGCGGATTTTTTTTCGGAACCTTGTTTAACGCTTTCGTCCCCATATTCCATTTTCCCCGTGCAATACAAGAAAGACTTAAAGGCCGCGAATTCGTTCTCGAATGAACTGAAGAAGCGGTCGATTACACTCGTCTCCCGCATCAAGATTGGCGCTGACAAAGACGGGAGGCCGAACACCTTTTTCCATGAGTTTTTGAACTGCAACACACACAATGCAGTTCGAAATGAATATTCCGCTCAGAGTTGATGTGGGGGCTATGCGAATTCCCTCCGCAACTCCGATGTCCACAATGGCATCGCCAGGAACGCCGCGATTGTCAATCACAACATCACAAACCTCAAACAAACGATGACCGGACTCATTCCGAGCTGTAGCCGCCTGGGAATGTCGAAGAGACGTGATACCGATTGTTCGAATTCCGCGTTGCTTCGCTTCCAAGGCCATCTCAACTGGGAGTGGGTTGCGCCCTGAATTAGATACAATGATGAGAAGGTCGTCTGAGTTAATAGGGTAAGAATCCATAAGAATCTTGGCATATCCCGTCAGACGCTCTGCCCTACCGAATGTCTTATCATGAATAATATCGAAATTAGCCAGTCCTCCTGCCCGGAAATAGAGTTCTGCTGCGACAGTAAGCGAGTGCCCACTTCCAAGCGTATAGACTAGTCGGTCTCGTTCAATTGTCTCAGCGACAAGAGTGCCTGCGGCTTCCAATTCGGAGCTCTGTGAAACAAAGATTTCATCTATAAGTTGATGAGCTCTCTCATAATATTGTTGCGCTAGATCTTCTGCCACTATTGTACCTCGTCAGATGTAATCTCTTGCGCCTGCGTCAAAAGGGAGGCACCCATGGCGCCCGCGATCTCTCCGAATTCCGATAGACCAATTCTTGTGGAGTTCAGTGAGAATTCGGGTGTTCGCAGGCGAAAACTCCCCGGTATTAACGTCCTCATCTACTGCAACGGGGCATCGAACTTCGCCATGCATCAAATCACCCAAAGGCAAGTCCCTCCATCCGATCGGACCTGAGAACACTAATCGTTTTCTTTGCCAGTCAACTACTCCCGGAATGCCAATACCTATCCCGCCAGGCGGTGGAAAAGGAATTCCGGATTGCTCCGCCATGCGCTCCAGCACATTTGCAATTTCTGCGATAGCTGACTTCGGGTGGCCTTGGGAAACGGTTGGCAGCCGGCGTATTTGAAGTATGCTCCATGCCAGAGACACCAGAGCCACTTTCGTAAGCGTTCCTCCGAGATCAACACCCGCACTGTACACAAGAACTTCCCACCCCGCCAGCGGATAAGCCAACGGCAAACCTGATCAATAGCTTCCTTGACGGAATAGAACAGACACATTATTCCACCTGCGCATCAGGTACACGCCAGACCAATTCGCAATCTCGGTCACATGCTGCACTATAGCAGCTATTAAGTCAAGTACCTCCTATTTACAGAGGATGTCAACAAATCCGAAGGGCTTCTCGATTTTTGAAATGGAAGATATGATTAAACCCGACACGGTTGAGACAATGTTCCAGGAAAGAGATAGCTGCAAGGACGCCAGCTAACGATGAACGAATTGAGAAGCCTCACCTAAAGCAAACGCTCTGTATGCAGACATCCCCAGCTCCACCCCCCCACTTTTTCGGCCTGCTCGCGTGGAAACTTTCCAAAAATATTCATTCCGGTTCTTGAAAAGTCGATTGATGACAGCCTGCGCCGCATCAAGTGAATAGTAATCGCTATTGCGGATGATCGCTCGGGTCTTACTGCTGAAAACTGGTTCGATGATGAGGCGGAAGACCGATGGATCGCTGCTTAGGCCTCTTTGGAGGCCTGCTGTTGTTGGTGTATCACTGTTTTGACGGCCTTGTCATCCGCGGCTATCTGTTGAGGTTGTCGCGGCTCGTGGCCCATTCTCTCTTCCGCCACCAACCCGATCGCACCCTTGTCCCGAACAGCAAGCTTAAAGCTGACTTCCACAAGGCCGACACCACCATTCACCAGATCACAGAACTGCTGGAAGCAGCAGGAAATTTCTTGAGCTCATTTTCTCAAACACTCTGCCGGTAAGGAGCTAAAGCGTTGTCGCTACTACGAACTCCACTATCCAACTTCAAACCGATAAAAAATTAGGATACGAAAAAACGATTTGACGGAAAAGATTTCTCTTGACAATGATGATGGATCGTAATACAAAGGGCGTGCCTGCTATAGTGCAGTCTGCCCGACGTCAACCGGTACGGATGAGAGAGGATGGGGCAGAAGAGTTGCTGAAACTCTTTGGCGGGAGCAAACCAACGCTGGTCGCCGTGAAGGTTCGGAGCAGCCCGCCGAAGGTTCGATCCAGCGCCAGGCCGCTTCTTCTTACCCTTTGAAGTTTTCATTTCGTCGGATTTTCGGGTCAAGCGGTAAAAATACGGAGGTGGGTCATGAAAAGAGGATCGATGCGTTTTTTATTGATGTGTTTCGTGGGCGTGGTGGCTTTTGGTTTCCTATCGGTCCAGCCGGCGAAAGGGCAGGTGCTCTCCGGGGGCATCGTGGGCACAGTCACGGACCCGTCGGGCGCGGCAGTGCCTGGCGCTCAAGTGACGATTACCAGCGTCGGAACCGGAGTGTCGCGCTCGGCAACGACCAATACCACCGGAAACTACAGTTTCACTGATGTCCCTGAGGGCGACTACACCCTCGACGTCAGTGCGAAGGGGTTCAAGCCGCTCAAGAAGACCGACACCAGGGTGATCATTGGATCGATCAACCAGCAAAATGTGCAATTGCAGCTCGGCGCGGTCACGCAGCAGGTGACGGTGAAGGGCTCTGCGGCCGTCCTGCAAACGCAGACAACGAACGTCCACACTACGATTGGCGCCACCGCGATCGCAAACATGCCCCTCGATGTTTATGGAAATTTCCAGACCTTGGAGCTGCTAACGCCGGGCACGTTCTCCCTTTCGGGTTCGCTCGGCGGCGGCTACCCCAATGCGCTCGGGGATACGCCGGAGCGCTCGCTGGCGATTAACACCGATGGTTTGCCGCAACACATCAACACGACCCGCGTGGATGGATCTACGGACATGTTCATCTGGCTTCCCGACCACCTGGTCATTGTTCCGCCTGCGGCGAGCATCCAGGAAGTCAATGTCCAAACCGCCAACTTTGGAGTGCAGACAGGGTTGACGGCGGGCGCGGCGACGAACGTGATCACGAAATCCGGAACCAATCAACTGCACGGCGAGCTTTACGGATATCTGAACAACGACCGGACCGACGCCCAGAACACTTTCATCCACGTTCCTCGCAAGCCCAAGCTTATCCAGGATAATGAGGGTTTCACGCTGGGCGGGCCGATCAAGAAGAACAAGCTGTGGTTCTTTGGCAACTGGGACGGCTTTTTCGACCGCGAATCCAACCCCAGCAATTTCACAGTTCCATACCAGGACATGCGGGCCGGCAACTTCTCCTCCTACCTGGGGGCGCCGTTGTTCGACAGCAGTGGCAACCCCGTTAGCGTCTGCACAACCGACGGCGGTACGACCCAGTTGCGACAGGGAATGGTTTTTGACCCGACGACCGGGAATCCGGCCACCGGAACGGGACGCTGCGCCTTCACCAACAACGTGATTCCCGCCAGCCGGATGTATCAGGGCGCGATCAATTACTGGGGCTTGATGAACAACTACCAGCCTAACCAAACCGGGCCCTTCATCCTGAACCAAAACACGGGTGTGTACGCCCCGTTCAACGACACTCGCGGGGCCTCACAGGTTTGGAACCGCAACATCTATACAGAGAAGACCGACTGGCAGATCAGCCAGCGTCAAACACTGTGGGTCAAATACACCCTCATGAATGTCCTTCTCGATGACGCTTCCACTTACGGCGCTGCGGGCCAAGGCGCCGGTCAAGGAACTACCCATAGCAAGGATCAGATGGTGACGCTCGGCCACACTTGGACGATCTCGCCCAATCTGGTCCTGAGCGGCCACGTTGGGTTTACTCGCCTGGCTGAAAACGTCGTTGGCACACAGAACGAGGGGCAAAACCTCGGCCAAACAACGCTTGGCCTGGTGAACAGCAACACACCCTTGGGCAATAAGATGTACAGCGGCATGCCGGGGATCATAATGGCCGGTTGGTCGGGTCTTGGTGATTACTATAGTTGGGAGCCCCTCCAGCGCGACGACTGGACACTCACCCTAGACGAAGACGCCACATGGATGCACGGCAATCACCAGGTCAGTTTCGGTCTTGACATGGCGCATAACCACATGAACCACCCCTTTGAGCCGGCAATCTACTGCTGTGTGCGCGGGCAGGTCTCCATGTCGGAGGGCACCACATTCGATAACATCAACGGAACCGGGTTGCCTGCGACGCTCTACACCGCCAGCGGTACCCCGGCCATATTCGCCTCCGCTCCCTGGAACAGCGTAGCCGCGTTCGATCTCGGCTTGGCGAGCAACACTTATAACGACTTGCAATGGAGCAGTACCACGAGTAAGGATTGGCAGGAGGGGCTCTACATTGGCGACCTCTGGCGCGCCACGCGCAAACTGACGGTCAATGCCGGCCTCCGTTGGGAATACTACCCGCTGATCACGCGCGACGGCCTCATCAAGTTTGAGACGTATGATCCCGCCAACGACACACTCAAGCTGGGCGGGGTGGCCGGCAATCCCACTCACCTCGGCGTGACCACTCAGAAAGACCTGCTCGCGCCGCGCATCGGCTTGGCGTACATGCTCAACGATAAGACGGTAGTTCGCAGCGCATTTGGGATCAGCTACGATACCCTGCCGCTCGAACGACCGCTGCGCGGATTCTGGCCCTACGAGATCGGGGCCCAGAACTTCGTGACAATACCTGGAGTCAGCGGCAACATCACGCAATACCTTCCCGTTGCCAATTTCAACGCCGCCACCAACGCCGCCAATAACATTGTTGGTTCTCCGGCCACCGCGTCGGGCCTGGCCGATGGCATTCCGTTGCTCACGGGCCCGGTCGGCTTATCATCGGGCGTGATCAGTCCGCCGCTTAAAGCCACGGTCGGTACTATGGCTCAGGGCGAGCACTTCAAAAGGGCGTACGTGGAGTCCTGGAATCTCACTCTCCAGCGGAAGCTGCCTAGCCAGGTCATCTTGAACGTTGGTTATGTGGGCAATCACCTCGTTCACGAGCTTAACGGGGTGCAAATGAACGCCGCCCCGTTCAACACCGGGGCGCTCGGCCAACCGCTGTACGCGGCCTTTGGCCGGACTTCGGACGCCTATCTGTTCCAGGGTTACCTCGATTCGCACTACAACTCACTGCAGGTTTCCTTCGAGCGGCCCATGGCGCAGGGGCTGATGTTCCAAGGCTCTTACACGTGGTCCAAGGCCATCTCCTATATCGACGATGAAGGTTGGGAAGACGGACTGATGTTCAACTGCCCGCCATCCGCCAGCATGCCCCAAGGGTGCCAGTCACACAATCGTGGCGACCCGTTCTTTGACCGGACGCACATGTTCAATGTGGGATTTGTTTACACCTTGCCCTTTGGCAAGGGCAACAAGTGGGGGAATAGCAACCCCGCCGCCCGCGCTATCGTGGGAGGCTGGCAGATCAACGGCGTTCTCACCGCGATGAGTGGTCAGCCGCTGACGATTACCGGCCCCAACTTCCTGAATACTCCCTGGACCAGCCAGACGGCCAATTTCGTTGGCCCACTGAATATGCTGGGTGGAACAGGGCCGGGCCAATTCTGGTTCAATCCGAACGCCTTCTCGCCGTCGTTGACTCCCAATTTCGGTACCTCCGGCCGGGGCCTCTCGTGGCTGCGAGGGCCGGGTCTTGGCCAGCTTGATTTCAGCGTCTTCCGCCACTTCAAGTTCACAGAACGTTTCGACCTCGAGCTGCGGATGGACGCGCAGAACCTCACGAACACGCCGCATTTCTCTAACCCTGCTACGGGATGTTCGCTTGTCTCTGGTGGGTGCGGAGGCACCTTCGGCCAAATCTTCAGTGCGTACGGACAGCGGATCATCAAGCTAGGAGTTAAGCTCGACTTCTGAGTTTTGGTTTTTGCATATGATCTAACGAAAGACAATAAATCGGTATGGGCAAGTACACAGAGCAGCAACTAACATCAAAGCTCGTTCGTGACATGTTTTATGTGGGCAATAACGGTACCTCACTTGACGACGTCGGGTTTTGAATGAGGGTGGCCACGCTGGCTGTACTCCATGGGCTTATGTACGGCCAGATCCTCATCCGGAACCTTTACAACTGCGCAGAGCTTCGGAGATTCAATCTATCGTTCATTGGAAGCGAAACTCACTCGCCGTTTCTCATTTGCTGGAGTTTCGGAGGTTGGCAAGCAAAAGCGAATCTTGACGTGCAAACTGAGTACCCGCTAAACGCGGTTCAAAATGGGATTCGGCCTGGCACGTTTCGTGGTGCAGGACGCGCCGTATGCCTTTGAAATGGAAACATACGCGGGGCTTGGCGTTCTCGAACCCCTTGGCTTGATGTGTCATGTTTCATACCTAGCCCGCTCGGACAGTTTGGAAACTTTATACGCGGAATTCTTCGTTATGACCGAATCAACGATCTGGATTTTTCTCTTTTTAGAAGGATGCCAAAATCAGAGAAGTCATGCGTCTGGAATTTCATGCTGAACTTTTCAATGTTCTTAATCATACTCAGTTCCGTACCACGGACGAGTTTGCAGATGATGTTTCCAATCCTGGTTCATTCGGGCAGTACTTCTCCGCCGATGATTCACGCATCGTTCAACTTGCTTTGAAACTCACGTTCTAGCGAAGGAGGTTGAAATGAGTGCGGGGGTATCTTTGGGTTGTTACACTTGTTCCCGCCCTGTTCCCGCGGGAACTCTTTCACTTATCGGGAGCGACGGGGGGTTCGAACAATGAAGAAAGTGCTTGCAAGTGTTTTTCTAACAGTTATGGCTGTGGCGGTGTCCAACATAAACGGACAGATGGTCAACCTTAAAACACCTAAGAAAGGAGAGCCATTTAGTTACCCATCTGCCCCAACTGACGAAATCGCGCTGAAAGGTGCACAACTCGGAACGGAAATTACCCCTTGCGGCTATTTATACACTGGGTACGGTGAGCTCGATTTTCTCATCGGTTACCCAGCAAGACTTGCCTGTCAGCAGGTTCGAACAGTGGATAAAGGTTACCTGCCGATCTTCGAATATCGGTATCGGGACGGAAGTGTTCGATATGACATAACAACATTTTCTTACCCATTACGAGAAAATGAACCGGATCTGCATCCTGTAAATCTGATTCGGGTCATCGCGAGAAATGTCGGGGCAACCGCTCAAACTTCCCACTTCAGTGTTGGTTTTCGGTATGCAGGAAAAGTCGTTGAACCATCTGGGTTGGGCGACCATCGATTCCGCAGACCGGTGGCGCCTTCCGAGCCAGGTCAGTATTCTCAACCCGGCGTGCAATTCAATCCAAACTGGGTGTATGGGTTTAGCAAGACGTACGCTGTACGTTCAGGAAAGGTTGTATATCAATTCCCACTCAACTCCAAGCCGATGCTGTGGACCACACGCAGTGAACTATATACCAAATCCCGTCAACTCCACGTACTTCGTGATACGCCTGTACTCCTGGCCCAATATGCTTTGCACCTCTCCCCTGGTGGGTCACAAACATTGGTTTTCAAGATGCCTGTTGAACCGATTGAATTGCATGACACTGACAAGCTTGCAAGCCTGAGTTCTATCGACTTTTCGAAGGCGATGGGCGCAACTGTTGATAAGTGGGAAGGAATCTTATCGCGAGGGCTTCAAATCCGGTTACCAGAAAGAAAAGTTGTGGACACATTTAGGTCCAGCTTGGTCTACGATATGATGGCAAGAGATCATGTGGGCGACAACTACATCCAGACGGTCAATAAACTCCAATACCATGCTTTCTGGTTGAGAGACGGCGCGCACATCATGAATGCATATGATGTGGCGGGATACCTGGATTTGGTCCGGCAGAGCCTACCATTCTTCCTGAAGTTTCAGAAGCCTGACGGTCTTTTTATTTCCCAGTCCGGTCAATATGACGGATGGGGGCAAGCTCTGTGGGCCTTTGGCCTCTACTATCAGTTTTCTCACGACCGCGCCTTTGCGCATAGCGTATTCCCGGCGGTCCTCCGGGCCGTCCATTGGCTGGAGCGCGCGCGGGAAAGCGACCCGCTCCACCTGATGCCTGCTACCAACCCCCACGATGCCGAATTTACAAAGGTAGTTGCTCATGTCAGCGGTCACAATTTTTGGGGACTGGATGGACTGAGGGGAGCGATCATCCTAGCCAAAGCTGTCGGAACGGATCAAGACGTCAGAGAGTTTCAGCAAGATTACAACAATTATCACGAGGTGTTGATCAATAAGCTGAGGGAGGTAACATCTGAGGACAATGGGTACATCCCGCCAGGCATTGATGTTCAAGGAGGGCAGGACTGGGGAAACATGGACACTCTCTATCCTGAGGTTCTTTTACCCCCATTCGATCCCATGGTTACAGGCACAATTCGTGCTACGCGCGCTAAATACGGAGAGGGCCTGATGACGTACGCTGGCCGCCTGCACCACTACATAACGATGAAAAACACCGAAGCTGAACTCGTGCGGGGCGAGCAGGAGCAAGCGGTTAAAGACCTTTATGCCGTTCTCGTCCATACCTCCTCAACCAATGCCGGGTGGGAAGTGGGACCGTTGCCTTGGACGACACGAGACTTCGGGGAAGACTTGGCTCCTCATGGGTGGTTCGCAGCAGAGTACATCATCTTGCTTCGGAACATGTTACTGCGTGAAGAGGGCAATGAATTACATTTGCTATCAGCTCTTTCGCCTGCGTGGTGTAAACCAGGGGATTCCATTGTAGTGGACAATGCGCCCACTTTCTTCGGTGGATTGGGTCTGAAGGCTATGTTCAGTGCGCATGGAATGACGGTCGATGTGAATGCACAATTTCGGTCTGAACCTAAGGACATTGTGATTCATATGCCATGGTTTGTGACTCCCCAAAATGCAACGGTGGACGGAAGGCCAATGAAGGTGATGAACAATCGTTTGATTGTGCCCTCCATGGCTCGCCGCATTATCGTTACTTGGGTACCCCGCCAGAACGCATTTAATCTCAGTTACAGTAAAGCGGTGGATCAGTTCGTGAAGGAATACAGCAACCGCTACCAGCAATTTTTGAGAGTTGGCGCTTCCCAACAAAAGCATATTGCACGGTATTGAGCTCTTGGTGGTCAGCCTGTTGCCGCCTCTTGTAATCGCCTATTTTTTGCTCGCTTGCTGGGTAAGGCGAGTGAAGGTTGAGTCTGATAAGTTCCGGATGACCGGCTCTCCAAGAACTGGAGCAGTTGAAATGTGAGTTTTCCGGGATATAAGAGCCGAAAGCAGAACTCACGATGCGGAAGAACCGATTCACGGAAGAACAGATTATCTGGGTGTTGAAAGAAGCGGAAGCTGAGGTGTGGACCAAGAGATTCATGTGATGGTCGACAACTATTGGACGCATAAAAAGAACGACGGCTGGCAGGCTCGGTACGAGGGTCGAGTGCAGTTTCATTCCACGCCCACCTCAGCCAGTTGGTTGAACCAGATCGACATTTGGTTTAGCTTGCTTATTCGCAAAGCTCTGTGCGGGTCCAGCTTCAAGAGTAAAGACCGACTTCGCGATGCCATCCAAGCGTTTGCGCACTGACGTAAGGAGCAGTCAAACCGCTCAACTAGCGGAAGCGAGAAGTCAAGGGGAACCAATTCAGGAATACTATTTTATTAACTTACGCAGCCAAGCACTAGAACTGATATTGCCAGAATACTTTGAAATGCCGATGTGCCCGTCACAAGGTTCAAGAGAGCGCGAGCCATAGCCAAGAGTCTGGCGATTGCTCGCCAAGCACCCATCGTGTTCGACGCAGTCTACAGGAACAAGAATGAAGAATACCTTGGCGCCAAGATTCTCGAGAATCTTTCGCTACAAGAAACTGAGTTTGTTTAGATGAGGCAATCCATGGAATATTCCCGGCGAGAAATTCTGAAGGTTCTTTCGGGTGGCCCAGTAGCATCTGCCGCGGCGCTGGCTATGGCCAACGAGGGGAAAAGTGTGGGGGACTGCAAGGTTCCACCTTTGGCGAAATCCAGATTGCGCGTAGCACTGATGCAGATCGAAACGAGGAAGGACGTCCAGGATAATTACCGCCGTGCGCTCCACATGGCTAGAGAAGCCGGACATGCGAAACCCGACCTGATGGTGTTTCCTGAACTCTTCGCCGTGGGATATCGGCGGGAAGGGATGGCCCCATACGCCCAGTCAATACCGGGCCCGGCCAGCCGGGAGTTTGCGGCGGTGGCGCGGGAATGCGGCTGCCATATCATTTTCGGTCTTCCTCAAAAAGTTGATAAAGGAATCTACAACACGCTGGCATTGCTTGGGCCAAACGGACTCATCGGCCTTTATCACAAGACCCATCTTTTTTACGACCCGCGGGTTCCATATCTCAATGAGCAACAACTCTTTCTGCCGGGTCCGCGTTTGGGTAATTTTAGAACAGCACTCGGCGCTCTAGGTCTGTTTATCTGCCATGATGGCGTTTACCCGGAGGTGCCACGCTGTCTGACCCTCAACGGCGCCGACTTGCTGGTTTGGTGCTTGAACAATGGCCAGCCGATGCAGTGGGCACCCCAACATGTCTATTATAATCTGATTCCATTGGTCACTGTGAATCGAGTGGAGGAGCGAGAGGGCAAACCGACGGCAGGAATTGAAGGCGGAGGCTCTGCCCTGCTGGCCGCCGATGGCAAAGTGATCTGCCAGTCCCGCGAGCCCAAAGAGGAGTTCCTTATCGGTGAGGTGGATCTCGCACAAGGACGGGAACTGCGGTTGAAAGGCGAAAAAATGCAGGCCTTCTTCCGCGTGAGACGGCCTGACCTTTACCGCGCTATCGTTCGGCGCAAGCCCTGTTACGATCGTCTACCTGAGGCTTCTTGATGCTCTACGGTTAGGCTAGACGGGAAAGCAAGTTAAAGATCACCGCTCATCGATACGTGACTCGCGTCCTCTTTTTGTACGGTTGCTTGGCAGTTCCGATTGGGATTCAATTGCGTCTCCAAAGTCGCGACACCAAGGCTATGGTGGTACAGTCTGATATCAACAGTATTGGAGTTAGGCGAGTCTTCGCGAGGGTACCTGGCCTGTGAAGAGGTTCCCAGTGTTACCGGGAGGCACTTCACACTCAGCATTGGTTCGATAGGATTGCCCATATGACTTGGGTGCCTCATATGCCAGCAAGCGATACGCTTTATTTTTGCTTTTAACACAAAATTTCCTTGGAGGAGTGTCTTGAATTTCCGCCGCTTTGCGTTCCTACTCGCATTATTCCTTAGCTGCTGGCCGCTTGCTGCAGCTGAATTGCCAATCACGCCCTATCCGCAACAGGTCCGCATGGGCCAGGGCCAGTTTGTCACCAAAAGCAACCTGACCATTGGAGTTAGCAGCAACAATGCTCAGGATCGCTTTGCCGCCTCCCTGCTGAAGCAGGACCTGAAATCCATTGACGGAGTGGAAGTCACCATCAAGACTCACGCGTCGGGATCGCCGCGCGTCGTTCTGGCGCGAACCAACAGCAGCACTGGAGAACATATCCTGCAGCGGGCCGGGGTGGCGTTTCCCGCCAAGGCCGACGAGGAAGGCTACGTCCTGGTGGTGACCAGCCGCGAAGCGGACGTGGTGAGCAAGACGGCGGCCGGGCTGTTTTACGGCGTGCAGACACTGCGGCAGTTGCTTCACCCGGCCGAAGGCGGAGGCTCCGCCCACAGCCCCGTGCTCACCATCGTGGACTGGCCTGCCATGCGCTGGCGGGGCGTGAGCATTGACATCAGCCGCGGCCCGCTTCCAACGCTCACCTCAATCGAGCGAGAGATCAATCTGCTGGCGCAATACAAGATCAACCTGTATTCACCTTTTATGCAGAACATGTTTGACTACCCGAGCTTGCCGCTGGCGGGAGAACCGGGCGGCGCGATCACGCCGGAGGAAGCGACCCCAATAGTCGCTTTTGCAAAGCAGTACCACATGGCCGTGGTGCCGGAACAGGAATCCTTCGGCCACCTGCATATGCTGCTCGAAAACGAACGCTATCAGAACATGGCCGAACTTCCCTACGGCGCAGTGATCGCTCCTACGGTCCCCGAGTCCTACCAGTTCATTGGCAAGATGTTTGCCGATCTGAATAAGTATTTCCCGGGACCATTCTTCCACATCGGCGCCGATGAAACTTTCGAGCTGGGCCAGGGACGGACCAAAGCCCTGGTGGCCAAGGAAGGCTACGACAAAGTGTACGTGGACTATCTGCGCAAAGTTGACCGCGTCCTCAAACCGTACCAACGCAAGATCCTTTTCTGGGGGGACATGGGAATTCGCTATCCGGAGGATTTGCACGATCTGCCTCACGACATGATTGCCATCCCCTGGGATTACGCGCCGCGCAAATCTTTTGTGAAAGAGATCAAGCCGTTTCGCGATGTGGGGCTTGAAGTCTGGGTCGCGCCGGGCGTCAGCAACTGGAGTCGTATTTTTCCGGACTATTCGGAAGCGATACCCAACATCCGGCAGTTTGTAACCGACGGCAAAAACCTGGGCGCCACCGGCGTTCTCAACACAACGTGGATGGACGACGGCGAGAGCATGGTGAACTATACGTGGTACGGGCTCGCTTACGGCGCTGCCCAGAGCTGGCAAAACACGGTGGACGACCAGCAATTCTCGAACGCCTGGGACTGGACGTTCTACCGGGCCGACGGCCACAACTTTGCCAAGGAAGTTGACACGCTGACCAAGATCCACGAGGTCCTCCGGAGCGCCATCCACCGGGACGGCGGTGACAACCTGATCTGGATTAACGCGATGAGCCCGCAGGGGCAGAAGTTTTATGCCGGATGGCAGCCCGCGGCCCACCAGATTCGACTGCTGGCCGAAGACGTGATCGCCAGTGTCCGGCAGCATCGGAAGGACGCGCGCCGGAACGGCGATCTTCTGAATTACGTCATCTTTTCAGCGCGGAGGTTTGATTTCCTCGGCCAGAAGACCATCTATGCCAAGTATATTGCTGACCTTTACTCGCAGGCGCAGGCCAATACCAGCAATAGTCACCAGCTTTACAACTATCTCGGGCGAATTAATCAATGCATTGAGGATATGGGCCATCAGACGATGTTGCTTCGGGCAGAATACCGGGAGCTTTGGCTGGGTGAGAATTTGCCCTATTTCTTGAATAATATTTTAGAGCGTTACAACCAGGAATATAACCGGTGGCAGCAGGCGGGTCGGCGCAGCCACCAGATTGCAACGGCCTACAGGCAAACGCATCAGCTGCCGCCGCTGATTAGGCCAGCTAGTACTTACTTGCAGAAGTAAGCGCATTTTTAACCTATTGATAAGAAAGGCAAATCCTGCTCTAAGTCGATACGCGAATTAAAGCAAGTAAGTACTAGTACTTACTTGCAGAAGTAAGCGCATTTTTAACCTGTTGATAATAAAGACAAATCCTGCTCTAAGTCGATACGCGAATTAAAACAAGTAAGTACTAGGCCCTCACAGCAGGGAGGTAGCAGCGAACACCCTTAACGGTGACCGATATCTGGTTTAAGAAGATCAGCAAATTAGCTTGAGTTGGGCGATCAAGGTTTGGGTACAACTTGATTATCGCAGATGACAAAAGCACGCACTTCGAAGTAGGACTAACTTCCTTCTTTCTGGGTGCGTAAACTCTGTCAAGCGGGGCGATTCGTAATGAAATGACAGCATTGGTGCTCACCAGCTACTCTCCCAGCCGTGGAAACTTCGGCAGTGCTGGCAAGGGTGCATTCAGTTCAGTGCGCCCGGTTTAATCCCACCACCTTTAGTGAACGATTCAGGCTGTAGTTCCGGGCGGAATTCTTTGGTATTTTTAAGCATGCGAATTTCGAAAATCCCCAACATAGCTTGGCGCAGAGTTTGGCAGCATTATGAGCGCGAATGATCCGAGAATAGGCCAACTGCCCTTGAAGCTATTCTTCTGAAAAATGGGAGACAATTGTTATGCAACAAAAAGGCGAACCGAATGCTTTTGATGAAATAAGCCGACGCGACTTCCTCGTCTCGACCGTGGCAAGCTCTTTACTGCCCACTATTGCGGTGAGCCAACACAATGCCATCTCCAGGACCAATATCTCTAATCGACAACCCGCATGGATCGAAGAGAGGCCCCTGGTGATTGTCGGAAGCTGGGATGATGCGCCTATATTTCTTCGGCGACGCGGAAAGGTCTGGACTTGGCTAGAGGACGACTGGCATGCGGAACAAACTGAAGGGACTGTAGAGAACCTGAAGAAACTTGGCGTGACGCTGGCTATAGTTTACTTCTATAAGGGTTTTGGACTCGTGGCTGAGCAAGGATGCTTCAGCGATGCCAAGAAACTAGCCGGTCTCTGTCATAAGTTCGGAATCAACGTGGGCGTCTATGTGGGCAGTACGATCTGTTATGAGGCGTTCTTGCTGGAAACCCCAGAAGCTGCTGATTGGTTTGTTCCTGATTACTTGGGGAAGCCGGTAACCTATCCTCACCAAGAATGGAGGAAGCGAGTCTACTTCATGCATCCGGGGTATCGAGAGTACATGAAGCGCGTTCTAAGGATCGCAGTCCAAGAGGTGAAAGCTGACCTGATTCACTTCGACAACACGAGTATGCAAGCTGAGCCTGCCATATTTCAGCATCCACTGGCGGTCAAAGACTTTCGCCGGTTCCTTGCTTCTAAGTACAGCTCCGAGGAACTAAAGAATCGGCTGGGGTTTCAGGATCCGAAATTTGTGCTCCCTCCACGCTGCGATTGGGAACTCAGCACGATCGAAGATCCGCTGTTCCAGGAGTGGGCCGACTTTCGCTGCCAGTCCCTCAGCTGCTATTACCAGGAGATGGCGGAGTTCATTCATGGCCTCAATCCCGCAGTGGCCGTTGCAAACAACCCTGCAAGTGGCCTTTCAGGTAATAACACGTATTGGCTCCAGGGTGTGGATTATCCCCGCTTGCTTGGGCACACGCAAGCGGTGTGGTCGGAAGAGGGAAATGATGCAACTGTCACGCCAGAAGGCGTTCTCGTCTCCAAGATCAGGACATACAAAATGGCCGTTGGACTAAACAACCGAATCTTCACTTACGTGACCAATCTCTATGTCGGGCCGTCTTCGAGCGAAGCGCAAATGAAGCTGGAAATGGCCGAGGCGATGGCGTACAACAGACAGTGTTTGGGGATGGTAGGCGGCATTCGCTCCGTTCAAAGGCTCTCTGAGGGCGCTAAGAGATACATTCGATTTTTCAGTAGGAATTTCCGTCTTTTCCAGAACATGGAGAGTGCGGCGGATGTCGCCGTCCTTCATTCGTTTGCAACTCTCGCCTTCAATAGTGACCGTCCTTATCAAAGTACTTGGCTTTTCGAGCAGGCATTGATTCAAGCCAAAATTCCGTTTGACATTATTTTCGACCAGCACCTGAAAGATCTTTCAAAGTATCGAATCCTGGTCTTGGCAGACCAGGAGTGTTTGAGCAATGAGCAGCTCGATTTGATCCGAGGGTATGTGAAGAACGGTGGTGGATTGGTGGCGACAGAGTGCACCTCCCTTTATACAGAAGGGCGCGTGCTTCGACCCAATTTTGGACTAGCAGATTTGTTCAAGACCAAGTCATCGATGTTTCTCGACAATGGCATTGCAGTGTTACTGGAGGGTGATAGAACACAATCAATATCTGGCCCGATTCGCAATTCGGTCCAGCGAGGTCGGGTGGTTTACATACCTCATGTGAAACCATCCATCGAGAAGCCGACAGGACTTCCTATGAGCAGCCGCTACTGGAAGCTTCCTCTTAATTGGCAGGAGTTGGTTGATGCTGTTCGTTGGGCCTCGGGGGATCAACTCTCGTTAGAAGTGAAAGCGCCCCTCACAGTGGCAACAAATCTGTCCATCCTGAGATCCTCTGGTGCGTTCCTTGTTCACCTGGTTAACTACGATGTGGAAGGGATGCCTAAAGTCGAAAACGTTGAGGTCTCTCTCCTAGTGCCTGGGTCGGAGAAAATGAACCAGATATCGGTTTTCTCTCCTGATACGGACGAAGTTCAACCCTTGCCGCCGATCACCCGAAGCGGGAGACTTGGGTTTGTGGTTCCTTCGCTGAACACTTACAGCGTGGTGGAAGTTCGATGAAACTGGATAAGTATCTGAATGCCATGTTAGTACTTACTTGTTTTAATCCGCGTATCGACTTAGAGCAGGATTTACCTTTATTATCAACAGGTTACAAATGCGCTTACTTCTGCAAGTAAGTATTAGGACAGGGGAAGCGGCAGAAAGAGTTTGGACTGGTCCCCATTTTTGAGACAAACGGTTAAGACTCAAAATTCAGTGAATGGCATGAAAATGCCATTGAAGGGAGGATTGAGTCATGGGTTTGTCTCGACGGCAGTTTACGAAGGAGTTCAAGTTGGCCGCGCTCCAGCGGCTGGACCTGGGGGCTTCTGTTGCGGAGGTGGCGCGGGCGTTTGAAGTGAACCCGAACGTGCTGCACCGCTGGCGACGGGAGTTCCGCCAGGGGACCGGCAACGCGTTTCCGGGCTTGGGGAAGCGGCGCTGGGAAGAGGGCCGGGTGGCCCAACTGGAGCGGAAGATTGGCCAGCAGGTGCTGGAGATCGATTTCTTGCAGGGGTGCTTGCAGCGCATCGACGAGCAGCGGAAGCTGCAGGCCTTAAATGGAAAACCGCTGTCTATGAGCAGATCCAAACCCAAAGGGCGAGAGGCGAAGCTTTGACGGTGGAACAGAGGTGTACTTTGGCGAGCGTGAGCCAGGCGGGTTTTTATCGCTTTCCGCCCGACCCTCCGACACCGAATCCGGACATGGAACTCCGTGACGCCCTCCAGCGGATTGCCTTGGAGTTCCCCAGCTACGGCCGGCCACGGATGACGGTGGAGTTGCAACGGCGCGGCTGGGCGGTGAATCACAAGCGGGTCTATCGCTGGATGCGCGAGGACAATTTGCTGTGCCTGCGTCGGCGCAAGTTCGTAGTGACGACGGACTCCGATCACGGCCTGCGGGTGTATCCCAACCTGGCCCGCACCCTGTCGCTGAGCGGTCTGGATCAGCTTTGGGTGGCCGATATCACCTACGTCCGCCTGGAGATGGAGTTTGTTTATCTGGCGGTGATTCTGGACGCGTTTTCACGGCGGGTGATCGGCTGGGCGTTGCACCGCACCCTGGAAGCGGCACTGACTCTGGAGGCGCTCCGCCAAGCCCTGCTGCATCGGCGACCCGCGCCCGGACTGGTGCATCACTCCGATCGCGGCGTGCAATACGCCAGCCGCGACTACACTCAACGGCTCCAGGAGCACGGCGTCCGCATCAGCATGTCGCGCAAAGCCAATCCCTGGGACAATGCGGTGTGCGAATCGTTCATCAAAACCCTGAAGTACGAAGAGGTCTACCGCACCGAGTATCACAATCTGGCCGAGGCCCGCGCCGGCATCGGCACGTTTCTCGAAAAGGTCTACAACCAAAAACGCCTGCACTCAGCGCTCGGCTACTTGCCACCCGCGGAATTCGAGCGCAGTCTGCTGGCTCAAACCAACCAGGAGGCCGCTGCGCGGCATCTTCCTTTATGAGTTTTCTCAGGCATGGCGAAATCTATCCTTTCGATGAGGGCGCAGTCGCTCCCGACCACGCCCTCGCTCATCGAACGGATGAGTTTCGGACTGGCTATTCCTTGCCAGGTTGCACTCCTGCAGAGCCTGCCTCCGCTTCACCAACTGGTGCACATTTTGCAGGGAAACCCGCTCGCAGTACAATGCAATTCCATCGAACGCCAGGCAGTGTCTTAACTGTTTGTCTCACCCCATGGGACCACCTCACGTTGACACGATCAGCCATGAAGCGAAGGTAAGCCCCCGCCAGGTACAGGTTTCTATTGCTCGCCTAAACAAGAATGGAGAATT
>Ga0307373_10002291_pt1 | contig 34657 bp, 35 predicted proteins | sample OX2MG_FD_202534 | JGI IMG/M metagenome (GOLD analysis project Ga0307373, IMG submission 202534) | Soil microbial communities from Risofladan, Vaasa, Finland - OX-2 | ecosystem: Environmental > Terrestrial > Soil > Coastal area > Acid sulfate soil | place: Finland: Risofladan, Vaasa | collected...
AGTGGATCGCGCGATCAGTGAAGATGCTGGCGAAGCACTTGTGGACGGCATCGACGAGCTGCTCGTCGCCGCGCACGTTCAGGTAGCTTTCGTGCTGCCCGGCGAAGCTCGCCGTTGGCAGATCCTCGGCCGTCGCGGAGCTGCGCACCGCCAGCGAGAGCTCCGTCCCGTATTCCGCTCGCAGGTCGCCGTACGCCGAGAGGATCTCCGAGCGCAGCTCCTCCGGGAAGGCGGCGTGATAGACGATCTCGCGCGCCTTGGCCGCTCGTTCCGCCAGATCCGCCACGTCGGCGGCGTCCAAGCCGTCGAGCGCGGCGTGAAGATCGTTCCATGCCCCGGCCCGCTCGAGCACGACGCGGTAGGCCTCCGCCGTCACGGCAAAGCCGTTGGGCACCAAGATGCCGTGCGGCCGCAGCTCGCGGTAGCTCTCGCCCAGCGAGGATGTCTTCCCTCCCACCAACGGCGTGTCGTCGATGGTGATCTGATCGAAAAAGCGGACGAACCGTCCGGCATGCGCGTCGTTCATGGCCATCTCAGCATACCCGCGTGCTGTGAGCGCTCAAGGAAGAACCGGCGAAGGGAGCCTCGCGCGGCCCGGTTCCCGCTTCCTTCCCAACTCCTGGATGCGCTCGGGCCACACTGCCCGTAATGGCCCAGTTCACCGAGCCGGCGCAACCGCAGCGGCCCGCCGAGGCCCCATCCGCGCTGACGACCGGCGCTTCCGATGGAGCGACCGCATCCCCCGCCGCCGGGAAGCGCCGCAGCATCCGTCTTCCCGCACTGCTGCTTGCCGTTGTCCTGCTTGCCGCTCTCGCCGCCGCCCTGTGGGTCCTCTACGCGCGCGGCCGCATCGTCGCCGGCATCGAGGCGTCGGGCACGATCGAGGCCACCCAGGTCGACCTCGCGCCGAAGGTCTCCGGACGCCTCGAACGTCTCGCCGTCCAGGACGGCGAGAGCGTGCGCAAAGGCACGCTCGTCGCCCAACTCGACCGCAACGATCCCACGCTGGAGGTTCGCTCGGCGGAAGCCAATCTTGCCGTAGCGCGTGCTCGCCTTCCTCAAGCCAAAGCCGCGCTTGCCCTGGCACAGGAGCAGGTGGCCGCCGGGATCTCCCAAACCGAGGCTGGCCTCGACGAGGCTCGGTCGCGCGCGCTCCAAGCCGACCAATCGCTCCTCATCGGCACGGTCACGACGTCCACGCAGATCGACCAAGCGCGCGCGCAGCTGCTGGCGGCCAAGGCGGCGCTGCTCGGGGCCGAGCAATCCGTCCGGAGCGCGCGCGGCAATGCGCGTGCCGCCGATGCCAACGAGGAGCGCGCACGTTCCGACGACGAGCGCGCCCGTCAGTTGGTCGCCGACGGCGCCATCCCTGCGCAGCAATATGACGCCGCACACGCGGCCTACCTGAGCGGCCAAGGTCAGCGCGAGACGGCTCACGCACAGGTCGCGACGGCCGAAAGTCAAGTTCGCGCGGCGTCGCAGACCGTCCACGCGGCGCAAGCCGCGCTCTCAGCGGCCCAAGCAAACCGCCGCTCCGTGGACATCGCGCGCCTCAACGTACGCGCGACGCGCGCTCAGGCGGCACAATCTCGCGCCGCCTTGAGCGCCGCGCAAGCGCAGCTTCAAGTGATCGCCGAGCGCCGCCGCGACGTTCAGATGGCCCGTGCCGCCATCGACCAGGCCCAAGCGGCTCTGGCGCTGGCCCGCCTCCACCTCGACGAGACGACGCTGCGCGCCCCGTTCAGCGGCGTCGTCCTCACGCACGAGGCCGAGGTCGGCGATCTCATCGGCGTCGGCGCCCCCGTCGTGACGATCGCCGAGCTGGACACTCCGTACATGTGGCTCTACGTCCCCGAGACCGACCTGGCGCGCGTCACGTTGGGCCAGTCCGTGGACGTCACCGTCGATGGCCTGCCCGGTCGCATTATCCACGGGCGCGTCTCGGAGATCTCGGGGCAGGCGGAGTTCACTCCGAGCAACGTGCAGACCAAAGAGGAGCGCGTCGAGCTGGTCTTCGGCGTGAAGGTGAGGCTCCCCAATCCCGACGGCCTGCTCAAGCCGGGTCTCCCCGCCGACGCCGTCATCCGAACCGATGTCCCAAGCAGCTCCTGAGCCCCGGGGGCAGCTCGCGTTGCACGTGCGCGGCCTCCGCAAGCGCTTCGCCGGCGTGGTCGCCGTCGATGCCGTCGACATCGACCTGGCGCGCGGAGAGATCTGCGCGATCGTCGGGCCCGACGGGGCCGGGAAGACCACCCTCCTGCGCATGCTCTGCGGCGTGCTCATGCCGGACGCGGGAGAGGCGATCGTAGCCGGTGCCGACGTGGTCCACGATCCCGAGCGCGTGAAAGCGGTCATCGGCTATATGCCGCAACGGTTCAGCCTTTACGATGACCTCTCGATGCTCGAGAACCTACGCTTTTACGCCGACATCTATGGCGTCCCGCCTTCCGAGCAGTCGGCGCGCGCGCAGCGCCTCCTCGAGGAGTTCGACCTCGCACCGTTCGCCGGCCGGCTCGCGCGGCAACTCTCGGGAGGAATGAAGCAGAAGCTCGCCCTGGCGGCAACCTTGATCCAGCAGCCGCAACTCCTCTTTCTCGACGAGCCGACCGCCGGCGTCGACCCCGTCTCGCGGCGCCAGTTCTGGCGCATCCTCTACGCGCTCAATCGCCGGGGGATCACGATCATCGTCAGCACGCCATACATGGATGAAGCTGAGCGCGCCACCACCGTAGCGCTGATGCATCGCGGGCGGATCGTCGCCTTCGCCGACCCCACCGCGATCAAGGCGGCCGTACCCGGCCAGGTCGTCGAGATCGCCGTCGCGGACCGGGCGCGCGCCGCGCGTGTGCTGCGCGGACTTGCCCAGGTGCGCAGCTTGGAGTTCTTCGGCGAGGCGCTCCATGCGCTCGTGCCCTCGGCCGCGGAGGCCGTTCCTGCGCTCACGGAGGCTCTTCACGCCGCAGGCATCGCCGACGCCCAGCTGCGAGCGATTCCTCCGTCGCTTGAGGACGCCTTCGTCGCCCGGTTGTCGGAGGGCGCGTCGTGACCGCTCCCGACTACTCGGTGCGCGCCTTCGAGCTCTCGCGGCGCTTCGGCGACTTCGTGGCCGTCGACCGCGTCTCGTTCGACATTCGCCCCGGAGAGATCTGGGGATTTCTCGGTCCCAACGGCGCGGGGAAGTCGACGACGATCCGCATGCTCTGCGGGATCCTCGACCCGACCTCCGGCCGCGCGGAGGTCCTCGGCTACGACGTCGCCCGGGATCCCGAGGCGGTGAAGGAGCGCATCGGGTACATGTCGCAGCGCTTCAGCCTCTGGTCGGACCTCACGATCGACGAGCACCTCACGTTCTACGCCGACATCTACGCGCTCTCGCCAACCGAGGGCCGCGCGCGCATCGACCAGTGGCTCGCGACGGTCGACCTCACCGACCAGCGCGGCGATCTCGCCGGCGCCCTCTCCGGAGGAGCGCGCCAACGCCTCGCGCTGGCGTGCGCCGCCCTGCACGACCCCCAGGTGCTCTTTCTGGACGAGCCCACCGCCGGAGTCGATCCCGTCGCGCGACGCCATCTCTGGGACGTCATCGCGCTGCTCGCGGAGCGCGGCACCACGGTGATGGTCACCACACATTATCTCGATGAAGCCGAGCATTGCGACCGCCTGGCCTTCATCATGGGTGGGCGCGTCGTCGCCAGGGGAACGCCCAACGAGCTGAAGCACCGGGCGATGAGCGGCCAGGTGCTTGAGGTGGAGAGCGACCGCGTCATCGCCTGCCTCGGCGCGGTCGAGGCGCTTCCGTATGTCCGCGGCGCCGAGCTCAGCGGCGCCATGATCCACGCCACGGTGGGCAGCGCCGAGGTCGCGTCGCGCCTGGCCTACGACCTCGGCGCCCAGGGCTTCCGCGTCGCCGGCGTACGACCGATCCTCCCCTCGCTCGAAGACGTCTTCGCGGCCCTCGTCGAGGCGACCGATCATTCGGGGGCAACGCCGTGAACCTTCAGCGCTTGAGAGCCATCATCCGCAAGGAGGTCACGCAGCTGCTGCGCGACCGCCGGACCTTTGTGTTCATCTTGATCCAGCCGCTCATGCAGCTGGTGCTGTACGGCTTCCTCTCGAGCGACATCCTCCACCAGCCGGCGATCGTCTGGGACCAATCCCACAGTGCCGAAAGCCGCCGCCTGATCCAGGCCTTCGTCAACACCCGCTACGTCACCGTGCACGCCTATGCTGCGCGCATGCAGGACATTCAGGGCGCCCTCGACGGGGGCACGGCGAAGATCGGCATCGTCATCCCGCCCGACTACGCGAAGCTCATCCATGCCTCTCGACCGGCCTCGGTGATGGTCGTCGTCGACGCCTCCGACGCGAACTCCGCGCGCACGCTCATCGCCACGGCCCAAGGCGTCGGAAGCACGCTTTCCCAGCGGATCGAGATACAAACGATCGAGCGCCACGGCCTCGGCCCCACGTCGGCACCCATCGACGTGCGGGCGCGGGCCTGGTACAACCCCGATCTCCGCTCACAGGTCTTCATCGTGCCGGGCGTCCTGGCAATCGTCCTGCAATTCAGCACGACGTTTCTCAGCATGAGCACCATCGTTCGCGAGCGCGAGCTGGGGACGCTCGAGCAGCTGGTCGTGACGCCGATCCAGCCATCGGAGCTGATGCTCGGCAAGATCCTTCCGCTGGTGGGCATCGGCTACTTCAACATGACGCTGATCCTCCTGCTCGCCTGGGCCGCCTTCGGTGTCCCCGTCCAAGGCAGCCTCCTGCTCCTCTATGCGCTCACGCTGGCGTTCTTCTTCTCCAGTCTCGGCATGGGGACGCTGATCTCCACCATGGCCTCGAGCTTTCAGCAAGCGATTCAGATCACCCAGATCCTGCTGCTGCCCAGCATCATGCTCTCCGGCTTCATCTTTCCGCGCGAGTCGCTGCCGATCGTCTTGCAGTGGATCGGCAACCTCTTGCCCCTGACCTACTTCATGATCGTCGTCCGCGGCATTCTTCTCAAGGGAGTGGGATTGGAGTACCTCTGGCCGCAGGTGCTTCCGCTCGTCGTCATCGGGGCGATCGTCTTCATCGCGGCCATTCTGCGCTTTCAGAAGAAGATCGCGTGAGCCTCATTCCGCCTCGAGTACCGTCAGCGAGCGCGCAGCCAGCGTGATCGGCACGTCCGCCGGCGGGGCGTCGTTCCACGACCCGCGGACGGCCAGAACGTGGTCTTCGGCGGTGTCGACGACCGCGCGCCAGCGCTTGACGGCGACTTCTCCGGGCGGACTCACGCGCACGTCGCTCTCTCCCCCGTTGAAGAGCAGGCATAGCGACCGCTCGCCGGCTTCTCCGCGGATCAGCACGCCCAGCGCGGACTCCCCTGCGGACCAATCCGGCACGCCGCCCTGCGGATCGAACCACACGAGGTCACGCTCCGTGTAGAAGCGCTCCCGGCGCAGCACCGCGCGGCTCCGGCGAAAGGCGATCATGCGACGCGTGAACGTGAGCAGGTCGCGGTTGCGTTCCGCCAGCCCCCAGTCGTACCACGAGACCTCGTCATCGCGGCAGTACGCGTTGTTGTTGCCGCCCTGCGTGCGGCGGAACTCGTCTCCGCCCTGGAGCATCGGCACGCCGCGCGAGAGCAGCAGCGTGGCGATCAGGTTGCGGACCTGCCGCGCGCGCGCAGCCTCCACGGCAGGATCGTCGCTAGGCCCCTCCACGCCGTAGTTCGCGCTGAAGTTCTCGTCCGCTCCGTCGCGGTTGCTCTCGCCGTTGGCATCGTTGTGCTTGCGCTCGTAGCTGACCAGGTCCGCCAGGGTGAAGCCGTCGTGGCAGGCCACGAAGTTGATGCTGTTCAGCGGTTCCTTGCCGCCGCGCGAGTAGAGGTCGGCACTCCCGCAGAGGCGGCTGGCGAAGGCGCCCCGCATCCCCGGGTCGCCGCGCCAGAAACGGCGCACGTCGTCACGGTAACGCCCGTTCCACTCCGACCAGCGCCGCCCCCCGAAGCTCCCGACCTGATAGGCGCCCGCCGCGTCCCACGCCTCGGCGATCAGCTTGACGTCCCGCAGAACGGGATCCTCGGCCACCGAGCGCAGGATCGGCGGGTTTGGGAGCATCGCGCCCGATTCGTCGCGCCCCATGATCGAGGCGAGGTCGAAGCGGAAGCCGTCCACGTGCATCTCGGCGACCCAATGACGCAAGCAGGAGATCACGTGGTCACGCACCACGGGGTGGTTGCAGTTGAGCGTGTTGCCGCAGCCGGAGAAGTCGGCGTAGCGCCCGGTCCGCGGATCCTTCAGGTAGTAGATCGCGTCGTCGAGAGCGCGGTAGCTGAGCGTCGGACCCTCCGCGTCGCCCTCGCCGGTGTGGTTGAAGACCACGTCGAGGATCACCTCGAGACCCGCCGCGTGCAGCGCGCGCACCATCCGCTTGAACTCATCCACCTGGCCGCCGGTGGGACCCTCCGCCGCGTAGCTTTGCCTCGGAGCGAAGAGCGCGATCGGATCGTATCCCCAGTAGTTCGTCCTCGGCGCCCCGGCGGTGCCGCCGCGCAGGACCACGGGGAGCGACTCCGGCACCGGCAGCAGCTCCAAAGCCGTCACGCCCAACTCCAGCAAGTACGGGATCTTCTCGATGACGCCCAGGTAGGTGCCGGGGTGCTCCACGCGCGACGACGCATGCACCGTCAAGCCGCGCACGTGCGTCTCGTAGATGACGGTCTCGCTCCACGGGCGCCGTGGCGGCGTGTCGTCCCCCCAGTCAAAGGTGTCGTCATCCGCCACGATCGAGCGCGGCACGTACGGCCCGTCGTCGCCGCTGCTGGCGCGCTGCGCTTTGCCGAAGTCGGAGGCCGCCGCTCCCCAGAGCGCTCGCGCGTACGGATCGATCAGCACGCGCTCGCCGCGATCGACGCGATAGGCATACGCCTGCCCCGCGCCGGCGCCGGCGATCCACACGTGCCAGACGTCGCCGCTGCGATTGCGCGCCGGGTCCAGCGCCACGACGCGCTCGGGCTGCGCATCGCCGGGGCGCGCGTACAGCAGGAGATCGACCGCTCCGGCATGGCGGCTGAAGAGCGCGAAGTTCACGCCGCCCCCGGCGATCCGCGCTCCCAACGGCAGCGGATGTCCCCGCTGCCTCTCCGGTCCGTCCATCGCCACGATCATGGCACGCGGAGCGCAGAGCCGGAAGAAGCGGGCTTCTCGGGATGTTCGACAGATTTTCCGCCCGCCGTGGTACGACACGCTCGGGAGAGGTAGGGATCGACATGGACTTGCAGCAGCCACCGTTCGTCGAGGGATCTCCGGTGAACCGCCACGCGCCGCGCTCCGTCGCGCCGGCCCATCGCCGCACGATGATCGCGGAAGCCGCGTACTTCATCGCCGAGCATCGCGGCTTCTCGCCCGGGTGCGAGCTCGACGACTGGCTGGAGGCCGAGCGCGAGGTCGACCGAGTGCTCTTCGACGTCAGCCGCCTTCCCGAGCGCCCCTGAGTTCGAGCGGGCATGGCGTCACACGGTCACGATCCCGAGCGGGCCCTCCCCGGTGCGCTCGACTGCTTGAGGGAGCTGGCGCTCGACCTGCGCTGGAGCTGGAACCACGCCGCCGACAGCCTGTGGGGCAAGATCGACCAAGCCTTCTGGGAGGCCACCGGCAACCCGTGGCTCATGCTGGAAAGCATCCCGCGCCGCCGCTTCGAGGAGCTCGCGGCCGATGATGCCTTCCTCGCCGAGCTCCACCGCCTGTGCGCCGAGCGCGAGCGGTATCTCACGCGCCCAACCTGGTTCGACCAGGCTCACCCCAACGGGATGAACGGGGTGGTGGCCTACTTCAGCATGGAGTTCGGCGTCACCGAGGCCCTGCCGATCTACTCCGGCGGCTTGGGCATCCTCGCGGGCGACTACCTGAAGGCGGCCAGCGACCTCGGCGTCCCGGTCGCCGGCATCGGACTGCTCTACCAGCAAGGCTACTTCCGGCAGAGCATCGACGCGCGGGGCGAGCAGCACGAGGCATTCCCGTACAACAATCCCGGCATGCTCCCCGTCTCACCGTTGCGCACCGGCGACGGCGAGTGGATGCGCGTCTCCATCGACCTGCCGGGACGCGTCCTCCACCTACGCGTTTGGCGCGCGCGCGTCGGACGCGTCCGCCTCTACCTGCTCGACAGCAACGACCCCGTCAACCGTCCCGTCGACCGCGTCATCACCGCCGAGCTCTACGGCGGCGACGCGGAGATGCGCCTCAAACAGGAGATCGTGCTGGGCATCGGCGGTTGGCGGGTGCTCGAGCAACTGGGGGTGAACGCGCGCGTCTGCCATCTCAATGAGGGACACGCCGCGTTCGCCGTGCTCGAGCGCGCGCGTGCTTTCGCCGCGGCAAGCGGACGCAGCTTCGGCGTCGCCCTGCGCAGCACGCGAGCCGGTAACCTCTTCACCACGCACACCCCCGTCCCCAGCGGCTTCGACCGCTTCGACCCGGCGCTGATCGCGCGCAATCTCGGCGGCTATGCGGCCTCCCTCGGCATCTCCACAGACGATCTGCTGGCGCTGGGGCGCTCCCCGGACGCCGGGCGCGACGACGCTTTCAACATGGCGTATCTGGCCGTGCGCGGCTCCGGGGCGGTCAATGCCGTCAGCGCGCTCCACGAGCGCGTCAGCCGCGGCATCTTCCAGCCGCTCTTTCCGCGCTGGCCCGAGCGCGAGGTCCCCGTCGGCCACGTCACCAACGGCGTGCACACCCCCTCGTGGGACGGCATCGGCTCCGACGAGCTTTGGACGCAGGCGTGCGGCAAGGAGCGCTGGCTGGGCGATCAAACGGGCCTGGACGCGCGCCTGGCGAGCACGGCCGACGAGGAGCTCTGGGAGGTGCGCGCACGGGCGCGACGGGCGCTCGTGGGCGAGATCGCCGAGCGCCTGCCCGGCGCCCCTCATCTCGATCCCAACGTGCTGACCATCGGCTTCGCGCGCCGCTTCACCGAGTACAAGCGGGTGACGCTGCTCTTGCGCGATCCCGAGCGTCTGGTGCGCTTGCTGACCAACCGCGAGCGCCCGGTCCAGGTGCTGGTTGCGGGCAAGGCGCACCCGCGCGACCAGGTGGGGCGTCAGATGATCCGCCAGTGGGTCGAGTTCGTGCGCCGTCCCGAGGTCGCGGGGCGAGCGTTCTTCCTCGAGGACTACGATTTGGCGCTCGCCGCCGCGCTCACCGAAGGTATCGATCTCTGGATCAACACGCCCCGCCGTCCGTGGGAAGCCTGCGGCACCAGCGGCATGAAGGTCTTGGTGAACGGCGGCCTCAACCTCTCCGAGCTCGACGGATGGTGGGCAGAGGCCTATGCTCCCGAAGTGGGATGGGCGCTGGGCGACCTGCGCGAGCACGGTCCCGAGGCCGACGACGAGGATGCGCGCACGCTCTACGCCCTGCTCGAGAACGAGGTGGTTCCCGCGTTCTACGAGCGCGACGAACGCGGCATGCCGCCTGCCTGGATCGCGAAGGTGCGCGCGAGCATGTCGGGCCTAACGCCCCGCTTCTCCGCCAACCGGATGATCCGCGAGTACGCGGTGCGCTACTATATGCCCGCCGCCCTCTCCGCCGACCGCCGCACGGCGGGCGCCGATGCGCTCGGCGCGGACATCGAGACCTGGGCGAACCGGCTCGCCGCCACATGGCACCAGCTCCACGTCGGCAACGTCTCCGTCGAGCAGGGCCCTGACGGCTATGCGCTGGAGGCGCAGGTCTATCTCGGGGAGATCGACCCGGACGCCGTGCGCGTGGAGCTCTACGCCGAGCCCACCGGGGAGGAGCGCGCCGTCTGGCCCTTGGAGCGTGGAGAGCCGCTGGCCGGAGCGATCGGCAGCTTCGTCTATCGCGCCGCAGGCATCCCGGCAACGCGCCCGCGCGACGCGTTCACGCTGCGCATCGTGCCCCACCACGCCGAGGCCGCCGTCCCGCTGGAGTGCGCCGAGATCCTCTGGCAACGCTAGCCGCCGATGTGCGACATCTCCACCTTCGGCGCGCGGGAGGTCGCCCGCGTGCGAAGCTCCGAGTAGCGGTCGTCGCGCACGCGCCAGATGCCCGCGATGCGCTCCTCGAGCGCCTCGTCGCTCGCGCCCTCGCGCAGGGGCGCCTTCAGGTCGCGTCCCGTCGACGCGAAGAGGCACGTGTAGAGCCGCCCCTCAGCGGAGAGGCGCATCCGCGTGCAATCGCGGCAGAAGGGCTGGGTCACCGACGAGATGACGCCGATCTCTCCCCCACCGTCGACGTAGCGGTAGCGTTGCGCCACCTCCCCGCGGTAGTTGGGGTCGTACGGCTCCAGCGGAAAGACTTCGTGGATGCGCCGCACGATCTCCGCGGCCGGAACCACCTCGTCCATGCGCCAATCGTTGGTGTTGCCGACGTCCATGAACTCGATGTAGCGCAGGATGATCCCCGTGCCGCGGAAATGGCGCGCCATCTCCACGACGGCGGCATCGTTGACGCCGCGCTTGACCACCATGTTGATCTTGATGGGCCAGAGACCGGCCTCTCGCGCGGCCTCGATCCCGTCGAGCACGCGGGCCACGGGGAAGTCCACGTCGTTCATCGCGCGGAAAACCGCGTCGTCGAGAGAGTCGAGGCTCACCGTGATGCGGCGCAGACCGGCATGCGCCAGCGCCTCCGCCTTCTTCCTCAGCAGCGAGCCGTTCGTCGTCAAGGTCAGGTCCCGCACGCCCTCGATGGCCGCAAGCTGGGCGATCAGCCCCTCCACGTCGCGGCGCACCAGCGGCTCGCCGCCCGTCAGCCGCACCTTCTCCACCCCGAGCCCCACGAAGATGCGCGTCAAGCGCGCGATCTCCTCGAAGGTCAGGATCTCACGGTGCGGCAAGAATGAGAAGTTCGGCCCGAAGATCTCCTTGGGCATGCAATAGACGCACCGAAAGTTGCACCGATCGGTGACGGAGATCCGTAAATCGCGAAGCGGTCGTCGGAGCGAGTCGATCGGCTGCGTGGCGATCTCTCCTCTCTAGCCGACTCCGGCCGGCAAGGCGGGCTCGGATTCGCGGAAGCGGTCGGCGGACTCCTGGATCACGCGGCGCGCCTCGGCGGCATCTTTCCATCCGTGCGTGCTCGTCTTCTTCCCCTCCAACAGCTTGTAGGTCTCGAAGAAATGCTGAATGGTGCGGATGGTGTGGGGGAAGATCTGCGTGTAGTTGTAGACGTTCTCGAAGGCCGGCTCACCCACGGGGACGGCGAGGATCTTGTCGTCCTCCTTGTCGCCGTCGATCATCGCGAGCAGGCCGATCGGCCGGGCCACCACCAGACACCCCGGGAACGTCGGCTGCGCAACCAGGATCAGCACGTCCATCGGATCACCGTCGAGCGCCAAGGTCTGCGGCGCGAACCCGTAGTCCCCGGGGTAGTAGATCGGCGAGTGGAGGACGCGGTCCAAGCGAAAGATGTCGAGCTGCTTATCGTATTCGTACTTGTTGCGCGAGCCCTCGGGGATCTCGACGACGACGTTGATCTCCTCGGGGGCGTTGGCGCCGAGGGGCAGGTTGAGGTAGTTGCGGGCCTGGGGCATCTGCGGCATGCCCTCGCGTTCGGTCCCGCCGCCCCGCGCCCCTTGGGCTCCGCCCGGCTTGGAGGGCCCACGCCGAGGGGGGCCGGCGGCAGCGGATCGCGGGGAGAGTCTTTCATGCCGAACGGCGAAGACCCCGGCATGGCCAGACTACCGTACGTCCACGAGTCCGACGTCACCGGACAGCCCTTGCGGGGGATCTACGACGAGATCATCGCGCTGCGTGGGGGTAATCTCAACCTCTACCGCTTGCTGGGCAACCATCCCGAGGCGCTGCGCGCGTTCATGACCATGTCGCGGCACGTGCGCAACGAGAACTTTCTTGCTCCTCAACTGCGCGAGCTGGCCATCTTGGCCACGGCCTATGCCCTCGACATCCCGTACGAGAAGGCGCACCACCTGGCCGCTGCCCGGGCCGAGGGTATCCCGGAAGCCAAGCTCCAGAGCTTTCCTCACTGGGGGAGAAGCGCGCTGTTCACCCCGGAGGAGCGCGCCGTCATGGCCTACGCCCACCAAGTGGCGCGCACGCGCTCGGTCGACGACGCCGTCTTCGAGCGCGTGCGCGAGCACCTCACCGTCGAGCAGTTGGTCGACCTGGTCGTGACCTGCGCCTGGTACCACTTCTGCGCGGCGCTGATCCTGCCGATGCAGCTGGACTTGGAGACCCCGGCCTCGACCTGACGATGGAGACGCGCGCGGACGTTCAGCGCGTGCGCGCGGCGAGGTATGCCACCAAGGCGCTCAACGTGCGCACGCGGCCGTAATCCGCCTCCGGGACGTCCACGCCCAGCTTGGCGTGGATGCCCTCCAGCAGATTCAGAAAATCGAACGAGTCGATGTCCAGCGCGCGCGTGAGGTCGTCTTGCGCATCGAGCTGATCCAAGTCGGCCTCCGGAGCGATCCGGTGGAGCACCTCGCTCACCGCGGCCTTCACGTGCGCCTCGGTCATAGCACGGCAGGCTCTTGCAGGGCGCGCTCGACGGCCGCCAGGAACTGCGCGCCCCGGTGTCCGTCCGTCGCGCGATGGTCCGCCGCCAGCGTCGCGTTCACCGTGGGGCGGACGCCGATGTCGCCGCTCTCGACCCACGCGCGGTCGACGATCTTACCAAAGCCCACCAACGCCACCTGCGGGGGATAGATCACGCCGAAGACGGTCTCGACGCCCAAGTCGCCGAGGTTGGTGACGGTGATGGTGGAGTCCGTCAGCTCCGAGCCCTTCAGACGTCCGCTGCGCGCCCGCGTGATCAGGTCGCGCATCGCGGCCATCAGCTCGCTCACGCTCCTGCGGTCGGCATCGTGGATCGCAGGAATCAGCAGCCCCCCTCCTCGCAGCGAGACGGCCACCCCCACGTGGATGCCCGATTGCATCCGCAACCCGTCGTCGATCCAGTACCCGTTCAACTCCGGAACCTGCGTGAGCGCCCGAGCCACCGCCTTGATGAGCAGCGCGGCGGGGAGGATCCGGTCCTCGACGCCGCGCTCGAGGTTGACGCGCGCAAGCCAGTCGAGCGCGGCACGGAGGTTGATGCGCGTCTCGAGGTAGTAGTGCGGGATCTCTCGGTTCGATCGCGCCATGGCCGCGGCGATCGCGCGCCGCATGCCTGCGGCCGGTGGTTCGGCGGGCTTGCGCGCCGCGGCGCGCTCGACGTCGGCGCGCTCGATCGCCCCGTGGGATCCCGTGCCCCGTACCGCCGACAGGTCGACGCCCAGCTCGCGCGCCAGCTTCCGCGCCAGCGGCGAGGCCAGCACGCGCTCCGGAGGAGCCTCGGGCGCGGCGGCGCGGAGCGCGGCGGGAGCCGCGGCCTCCCCCTCCCCGCCGATGTAGGCCAGCACGCTCCCCACCGGGAGCTTCTCTCCCGGCGCGGCCGTCAAGCGCTCGATCGTTCCCGTCTCGAAGACTTCGACGTCGATGTTCGCCTTGTCGGTCTCCACGGTGGCGATCGTATCGCCGCGCGTCACGTGGTCGCCGGGCTTGACGTGCCACTCCACCAGCCTGCCGGCGCTCATGTCGCCACCCAGGCTGGGCATGCGAAACTCACCCATGTGGCGCCGGCACCAGCGCGCGCACCGCCGCGACGATGCTCTCCACGCGCGGCAGCGCCGCCTCCTCCAATTGGCGAGCGTAGGGGATGGGCACCTCGGCGCTGCAAAGCCGCGCGACGGGAGCATCCAAATCGTAGAAGGCCTGCTCCGTGATCCGCGCGCTGATCTCCGCCGAAATGCCGCCGCTGCGCCATCCCTCGTCGACCACCAGCGCCCGGTGCGTGCGCGTCACCGATCCCACGATCGACTCGTCGTCGAGCGGGCGCAGCGAGCGCAGGTCGATCACCTCGGCCTCGATCCCTTCCTCGGACAAGCGGCGCGCCGCGTCGAGCGCCTTCCAGAGGCTTGCGCCGTAGGTCAGGATACTGACGTCCCGCCCCGGCCGCCGCACGCGCGCCTTGGCGATATCGACGGCGCCCGCGTCTGCGGCCAGCTCGCCCTCCATCGCATACAAACCGGCGTGCTCGAACATTAGCACGGGATCGGGATCCTCGAGCGCGGTCCACAGCATGCCCCGCGCGTCCTCGAGCGTCGCCGGCGCCACGATCTTGATCCCGGGAATGTGGGCGTACCAGCCCTCGAAGCTGTGCGAGTGCTGCGCGGCGACCTGGCGGCCGGCCCCGGTCGCCATGCGGATCACGAGCGGAACGTTGAACTGACCACCCGACATGTGCAGGTACGCCGCGGCGTTGTCGACGATCTGGTCCAGCGCCAGAAGGCTGAAGTTGGTCGTCATGATCTCGACGATCGGGCGCATTCCTCCCAGCGCGGCGCCGATGCCCGCCCCGACGAACGCCGATTCGGAGAGCGGGGTGTCGCGGATGCGCTCGGGGCCCCACTCCTCCAACAAGCCTTTGCTGACGGCATAGCACCCGCCGTAACGGCCAACGTCCTCGCCCATCAGGAAGACGCGCTCGTCTTTGCGCAGGGCATCTCGGATCGCCTCGCGCACCGCGTCACGGTACGTGATCATGGGGCGGCGCTCCGCTCGGAGTAGACGAACCGCATGAGCTCCTCCACCGGCTCCCAGGTCCCCGCCTCGGCGAACGCGACCGCACGATCGACCGCTCCGCCCACCTCGCGCTCCACGTTGGCAAGAGCGTCAGCGTCGGCCTCGCCGCGCTCCTTCAGACGTGCGGTCAGCATCGGAATCGGATCGCGCCGCTTCCACTCCTCGACTTCCGCCTTGCTCCGGTAGAGCTCCGGATCGTACATCGAGTGCGCCCGGAAGCGGTACGTGCGACACTCCAGGAAGTACGGCCCCTGACCCGAGCGGACCGCGTCGGCAGCGCTCTTGGCGGCCGCCTCGACCGCCTCCACGTCCATGCCGTCCACGCTGGCCGCCGGCATCGCGTAGCTCGCCGCCTTCGCGCGCAGGTCGGTGAGCGCATGCGTGAAGTCGATCCGCGTCCCCATCGCGTAGAGGTTGTTCTCGCAGACGAAGAGGACGGGAAGCCGCCAGAGCGCGGCCAAGTTCATCGACTCGTGGAACTCCCCCTCGGCGACGGCGCCGTCGCCGAAGAAGCAGCACGTCACCCTCTTTTGGCCGCGCAGCCTGTCGGCGAGCGCCAAACCCACGGCAATCGGCATCCCGCCGCCGACGATCGCGTTGCCCCCGTAGAAGCGCGTGGCGGCGTCGAAGAGATGCATCGATCCGCCGCGCCCTCGGCTGCAGCCTTCCTGCTTGCCGTAGAGCTCCGCCATGATCGCGCCGGGGGAGATGCCGCGCGCCAAGGCATGTCCGTGCTCGCGGTACGTGGAGACGATCGCATCGTCCGGCGCAAGGTTCTCGACGACGCCAACGCCGGTGGCTTCCTCCCCGATGTAGAGGTGGAGGAAGCCGCGAATCTTCTCGCCGCTGTAGAGCTCGGCGCACTTCTCCTCGAAGCGCCGAATCAGCAGCATCTGATGCAAGAGGCGCAACCCGTGCTCGCCCCGGGCACTCATACCGGCGTCTCCAGCGTCGAGGTGTCGCCCTCGGGCAGCCCCAGCTCGCGCACCTTCAGCAAGCGGCGCATGATCTTGCCGCTCCTCGTGCGCGGGATCTGCCGCTCGAACGCGATCTCCTTGGGCGCCACGACGGAACCCAACTTCTTTCGACCGTAGCCGATGAGCTCCAGGCGCAGGTCCTCACTGGCCTCGAAGCCCGGCTTGAGCACCACGAACGCCTTCACGATCTCGCCGATCACCGGATCCGGTTTGCCGATGACGCCCGCCTCCGCCACGGCCGGGTGCTCCATGAGCGCGCTCTCCACCTCGAACGGACCCACCATGTGACCGGCCGTCTTGATGATGTCGTCGGCGCGCCCCACGAACGTGAAGTATCCGTCCGCGTCTCGCGTGGCGAGATCGCCCGTCATGTACCAGCCGCCCACGAAGCACTTCTCATAGCGCTCCTGCTCGTGGAGGTAGCCGCGGAACATCGAGGGCCAACCGGGCTTCAGCGCCATCTCGCCCTCTTCCCCGGGGCCGAGCACCGCTTCCACCGCATCCCCGCCGAGCGAGCGGCGCACGATCGCGGCGCCCACGCCGGGCAGCGGCCGCCCCATGGAGCCCGGACGGATCTCCATCGAGCGATAGTTGGCGATCATGATGCCGCCCGTCTCCGTCTGCCACCAGTTGTCGTGGATGGGCAGGCCGAGCGCGTCCTGCCCCCAGACCACGGCCGTCGGGTTGAGCGGCTCGCCGACGCTGGCCACGAAGCGCAGGCTGGTGAGGTCGTACTGCGTGCGCGGCTCGACCGGCAAACGCATCAGCATGCGGATCGCCGTTGGAGCCGTGTACCACACGCTCACGCGCTCGCGCTGCAAGATGCCGTACCAGCGCTCCGCGTCGAAGTCTCCCTCGTCCACGATGCTGGTCACGCCGTGCAGCAGCGGAGCGATGATGCCGTACGAGGTTCCCGTCACCCACCCGGGATCGGCGGTGCACCAGTAGACGTCGCCGGGATGGAGATCGAGCGCGTATCTGCCGGTGACGTAGTGCGTGACGGCCGCCTCGTGCACGTGGATGGCGCCCTTGGGCATCCCCGTCGTCCCGCTGGTGAAATGGAGCAGGGCCATCTCCTCGGGATCGGTGCGGGGAACCGTGAACTCCGGCTTCGCTCCGGCCATCAGCTTGGGGAGCGACCAGACGCCTTCGTCGAGATCTTCGTCGACGTCGGCGATCAGCACGTGGCGCAGCTGCGGCAGCCGCGATCGCAACGCGGCCACGCTCTTGCGGTAGAGGCGCTCGGTGGTCACCAGCACTTTGGCATCGCCGCGGCCCAGACGCTGCGCAAGCGGCTCGGGGCCGAATGCCGAGAAGAGCGGACAGAAGACGCCGGCCCTCTTGAGCGTTCCCAGCGCGGCGACGTAGAGTGCCGGGATGCGTCCGGTCAGCGCGAAGACGCGATCGGCCCGCGCCACACCCAGAGCGCGCAGGGCGTTGGCGAAGCGGTTCGTCAGGTCGCGCAGATCACGAAAGCTGAGATCGACCGTCCGGCCGTCTCTGCCCAGCCAGCGCACGGCCACGCGCGCGGACAGCGCTCCCTCGGCGTGACGGTCCACGGCCAGATCCGCGATGTTGAAGCCGGCCGGGCGAGGTGCTCCGAGCAGCTCTCGGCGTGCCGCATCCCACGAGAACGCCGCGCACGTGGCCTCGTAATTGGCCATGTTCGGCGGGACCGCCCACGTCTCGGGACGCTTGCGGATGGGCGCCCAGGTCATCCGCCCGCCCGATCGTTCGCGCGCATCACCCCATCATTCAAGGCGCGGGGTGGGAAGGCGCGAGGAAGAGACCGGGAGCCGCGTGAGAACGGGAGCGGGCGGATGACCTGGGCGATGCGCTACCCTTGCTCCCAGAGGTCGCGCGTCAGCGGCGGCCGTAGGAAGGCGAAGTCTACGCCCTCGGGCGCTTGCAGCACGTGCTCGTGATAGAGCCGCCGGTAGCCGCGCGGCGGAGCCGGCGCCGGTTCCGCACGCGCCCGCCGCCGCTCCAGCTCGCGCCGCTCCACCTCCAGGTCCAGGCGCCCGGCCGCCGCGTCGAGGACGATCGTGTCGCCGCTCTCCACCAGCGCCAGCGGCCCGCCCAACGCGCACTCCGGCGCGACGTGAAGCACCACGGTGCCGTAGGCGGTGCCGCTCATCCGCCCGTCTGAGATGCGCACCATGTCGCGAACCCCCGCACGCAGCAGACGCGCCGGCAACGGCAGCATGCCGGCCTCCGGCATCCCCGGGCCGCCGATCGGCCCGACACGCTTGAGCACCAGCACATGATCGGGCGTTACCTCGAGTCCTTCGTCGGCCACGGCGCGCTCCATGGCCTCCTGGTCCTCGAAGACGAAGGCCGGGCCGCGGTGGGTCAGCAGCTCGGTCGTCGCCGCGTGCGTCTTCATCACCGCGCCGTCGGGGGCAAGGCTGCCGCGCAGCACGGCGATCCCGCCGTCGGCACGCAACGGCGCCTCGAGCGTGCGCAGGACCTTGGCGTATGCCGGGTCGTCGAACTGCGGCTCCGCCGTCTCCGCGAGGTTCTCGGCGTGCGTCTTTCCGCTCACCGTCGGCGCGTCCAGCTCCAAGAGAGGCGCCAACCGCCGCATCAGCTGCGGCAGGCCGCCGGCATGGAAGAGATCCTCAAGGTGGAAGCGGCCGATGGGCTTGCAGTCCACCAGGAGCGGCGTCTCGCGGCTCACGCGCGCGAAATCGTCGAGCCCGATGCGAATGCCCGATCGCCCGGCCATCGCCGTGAGGTGGACGATCGCGTTGGTGGAGCCGCCCACCGCCGCCAGCACGCGCAGCGCGTTGCGATAGGCCCTCGGTGTGAGCACCCGCGAGGGGCGCGGCCCGCCGCGCGCCAAGGCCACGGCGGCCTTTCCGCTCTCTTCCGCGTGCGCCAGGCGCCGCTGATCAACCGCCGGGATCGCCGCGCCCCCAGGCAGCATCAGCCCCAACGCCTCGATGGTCAGCGCCATCGTGCTCGCGGTGCCCATCACCATGCACGTTCCGTCGGTGGACGCGAGCGAAGCGTTGATCGCCTCCAGCTCCACGTCGTCGATGCGCTGGGCCCGATACTCGGCCCACGTGCGCCGGCAGTCGGTGCAGGCGCCCAGCCTCCGCCCGCGATGCTCGCCCGCCAGCATGGGCCCCGCCGCCACCACCAGCGCGGGCACGTCGGCGCTGGCGGCCCCCATCACCAGCGCCGGCAGCGTCTTGTCGCAGCCGCCCACCAGCACCACCGCATCGAGCGGCTGTGCCGCGATCATCTCCTCGGCATCCATCGAGGCGAGGTTGCGAAAGAGCATCGCCGTGGGATCGAGAAACGGCTCACCGAGCGAGATCGTCGGGAACTCGAGCGGCACGCCCCCGGCCATCAGGACGCCCCGCTTGATCGCCTCCACCAGGCGCGGAAAGTGCGCGTGGCAACGGTTGACCTCGCTATACGTGTTGAGCACGCCAACCACGGGACGCTCCCAGTCGCCGCCGTGCATACCCAGATTGCGGGCGAAGGCGCGCCGCAAGAAGCGCGCGAAGCCGGGGTCGCCGTAGCGCGTCAGGTGGCGCTCGAGCATGGTGGTCCTCTCCTGTGCGTTCGTCTCACGGCACGACCAGCGCCGCGCCGTCGACGGCGTCGCGCTTGAGCGCCCATCTCGCGCGCCAACGCGTGGCACTGCGAACACGTACCATCCGTCCCACCCAGGCACGAGACGCCGACGCGTGCCACAAGGGGCGGCATCGTTCCGCCTTCACCGGAAGCGCACCATCAGCGGCGCGTGATCGCTGCTCTGCCGCCAGGCCCGGGCCTCGCGATCGACGGCGCACGACTCCAGGCGGCGGCGCAGCGGCTCCGTGCACAGCGCCAAGTCGATGCGCCAGCCCTGGTTCTTGCGCAACGCGCCGCCGCGATAGTCCCAATACGTGTACTCCACCGCCTCGCCGTGCAGCACGCGATGCGCATCGCACAGACCGAAGTCGAGGAGATCCGCGTAAGCTCGCCGGATGGCGGCACTGGTGTGCGTCGTCTCGCCGGTCTGCGCCCCCGACCAGACGTCGCGGTCGGCCGGCGCCACGTTGAGGTCGCCGCACAGCAGCAACGGATGCCGCGCGTCCTCGCGCGCGTCGAGCCAACGGCGCAGAACGGTGAACCACTCCAGCTTGTACGCGTACTCCGGCGACCCGAGGCTCCCGCCGTTGGGGGCGTAGAGGCTGAAGATCCGCACCCCGCCGGGTAAGCGTGCCCCCGCCAGGCGCCCATGCTCGTCCCCCGGAAGCCCCTTGACCACATCCGACAAGGGCTCGCGTGCGGCGATGGCCACGCCGGCGTAGCCCGCCTCGCCCACCGCCACGACGTGCGGATAGCCCAGCATCGCGAAGTCGCCGAACGGGAAGAGTCCCGTGGGAACCTTGGTCTCCTGCAGGCATAAGACATCGGGCGCTCGCCCGTTCAGCAAGCGCTCCACCAGCGCCATCCGCGCGCGGAGCCCGTTGACGTTCCAGGTGACGACGGTCAGCGGCACCGCTATCGATACGGCGACGGGGCCATGCGCACCCTTCCCCGCCGGGGACTCCGCCGGTGGGCTCGCGAAGTGGCGCTGGTGCGCTTCGTGATCAAGCGAGCCTATGAGGAGCCCACACCGAGCGACGGCTTTCGCGTCCTGGTAGACCGTGTCTGGCCGCGCGGCATGACGAAAGAGGCGTTGCGTCTCGACCTCTGGGAGCGAGAGCTAGCCCCGAGCGGTACGCTGCGGACCTGGTTCGGCCACGACCCCGAGCGTTGGCAAGGCTTCTGCGAGCGCTACCGCCGCGAGCTCTCCGCGCCGGAGCGATACCAGCGCATGTGCACGCTGATCGAGGCCGCACGCGGCAATTGGATCGTCACGCTGGTGTACGGCGCGAAGGACCGCTTGCACAACCAGGCCGTGGTCTTGCGCAACGCGCTCGAGGATCTGGAAGCCAAGCGCGGCAAGTAGGCGCTCACGGCAGAGACTTGGCCGGCAGCACGAACGGGCGCGCCAGTTGAGCCGCCAGCAGGAGCCACGACGTCAAGGCCAGGCCGCCGGCGACCCGCGAGAGCGGGTCCACCGCGCAGGCCACGCCGCCCGCCGCCCATGCCCACAGCGCGGCTGTTCCCAGGCGCGTCTCGTTCATCTCGCCCAGCGTGGGGATGCGCTGCGCCCCCTCGCGCCGCGAGCGCCGAATCCACCAGATGAACGGTACGATCCGCTGGAGATAGCCCACGACCGCCGTCCCCACGAAGAGCCAGAGGGCGACGACGGCCGCCCGCTCCATCTCTCCGGCGACCGCGAGGATCGCCGCGGCCAGACCCGCGATGCCTGAGACGGTCGCGTAGGCGAACGTCTCGCGTTGATACGCCGGGTTGCGGTGACGCGCCACGGTGGCCAGGTCCGCGAGAAAGAGCGCACCGGCCACGCCAAGGAGCGCCGCGCCCACGCGCGGCCATACCGCCGTCACCACCGACCCGCCGGCCACCGCGAGGGCACGCGAGGGGCCGCGCACCTCCAGGCTATAGCGCTCGAACATGCGCAGCAGGCGAAAGGTCACCGCCACGATCAGCGCCCCGAAGAACCCTCCCAGCGCGATGGCTCCGTGTGCGGCGGCCAAGGCGCTTGCGCCGCGCCCGCGCACCACCGCCTCCGCCGTGGCGATGCCCAGCCCCGCCGCCGCCACGAACCCTGCCAGCGCCAGCGCGGCACCCCGCGCCGTGACGACGGGCGTCCCTCCGCGCAGCGTGGCGGCGAGCACGCCACCCTCGATCAGCGCCCCCGCCAAGTGCAGCGCCCCGCCCAGCTGGACCGCGGAGAACGCTCCGCTCCGAAAGCCGCCGACGATGCACGCCGTGCCCGCCAGCGCCAGCGCGAGATGCACGTAGCCAAGACGGAGCGCCCGCAGCGGACGCATGCTCACGACGGGCACGAACTGATAGAGCGCGCCGAACGCGATCATCGCGAAGCCACCCACCGCGGCCAGGTGGAAGAGCGCCAGCCCGCCGAGCGCGCCGCAGGTCAAAGCCAGCGCGGCGCCCCCGATTCCCAGCATGCCCGCGCCGAAGAACGCCAGCGGCAACGGAGGCGCCGGGACGGTGGACGCCTTCGCGCTCACAGGTACACGGCGAGCTTGGCCCGATCGATGCGGGCGATGCGCCCGCCCTCCAATTCGATCGCCCCCGCGCTCTCGAGCTCGAAGAGCGCGCGCGCCGCCACTTCGCGCACCGTTCCGGCGGCGACCGCCAACTGGCTCTGGCTCATGCGCGTGGCGGGCGCGAGCGCCGGCGAGATCCCCTGCTCCGGCGAAGCATACGGCAAGAGCGCGCGCGCCATGCGCTCGATCGTGGAGCGTCCGGCCAGCAGCTCCAGACGCTCGGCCAACGCCCGTCCGCGGTGAGCGCAGAGCAGGGTCATGCGGCGCGCGAACGCCGCGTCGTCCTCCATCTGCTTGAGGACCGCCGCACGCGGGATCGCCACGATCCGCGCTCGCCCGAACGGGGGCGCGACGCGTCCAAGGGCCGCTCCGCCGTCGACGACGGCGATCTCTCCGAACGTCTCGAAGGGCAGGTACTCGAAGAGCAGCCGCTCGCGCCCGTTGGCAGAGCCGGCGATCATGCCAAGCGTCCCCTCACGCACGACGCCCAGGTAGGGCCAGAGCGCTCCCTGCTCGTTCACCGACTCGCGCCGCGTCACCGTGCGCTCGACGGCGTGCGCCGTGAAGGCGGCCAAGGTGCGGGGATGCGCCCCTTCGAACGCGGCGCACCGCGCGAAGAAGTCCGCGAGGCTGCCGTCTCGACCCTGCGACTTCAGACGGCGGATGGTCACCGACCAGTCGTCGTCAGCCAGCTGCTGGGCGCTCCAGACGAAGCGTCCCTCGCGTTGATGGTCGAACTCGTAACGCAGCGGACGCGGCTCGTGATCGGTGGAGAGCTCGAGCGACTCTCCGGGGCGAAGCGCGTCGAACGCGGCGAAGATCTCACGGTGGCGCAGCCAGGTCGGGATGGAGCGCACGTCGATCCGGTGGGCGATCACCCGGCGTTGCTTCCTCCGTACCCGGCCTCATCCTCTCGCGCGCGCCCTCACGCGCCCCGTTCCACGCGCAGCGCATACCCCACTTCCTCGCGCACGCACGTGTACGTGAGCCCGCGCGCCTCCAGCTCGGGAAAGAGGAAGCGCGGCTCCCGGTCCAGCAGCGCGGTGAGCACACCCGGGCCCGTCATGGCATCCAGCGCCGTCAAGATGCGGATCATCGGCTCGGGCGGATGGAGGCCGCGGTTGTCCAAGCGGATCTCGTTCATGCCCTCGCTCCTACGTAGCGCCACGCCACCGACCAGAGAATGACCACGGCCGAGACTCCTCCCGCCGCGTAGACCGCCGCCGCCGAACGCAGCAAGCCGGGGGCCGCCCCCAGCGCCGCGGCCACCGCGAGCGCCCCCACCGCCAGCAACGCCAGCGCCGCGTTGGCGGCGCGCATCGGGACCGCCTCGCCCAGCGGCGGCAAGGAGGCGTCGGGCGCGACGCGGCGCGCATGCTCCCATGCCAGGAAGCCCACGATCTTGAAGGCGTAGCCGATGATGGAGAGCGCCAGCCAGCCCAGCACGGCCAACGCCACTGCGCTGCTCCCCGCTCCCGGGCGCCAGGTGGCCGCCACCGCGCAGAGACCGGCGGCCACGGCCGACACCCAAGCCGCGGCGGCGTACCGCAAGCTCACGTCCAAGCGCTTGCGCAGCCGGGCACGCAGCGTTCGCAGGTGCACGGCCATGGCGGCCAGCGCGGCGACAACGGCCAGCGCGAAGGCCGCGCGTTGCCATGCCGGCCAGGCCGCCGCCGCCGCACCCAGCACGCCGGCGCCTGCCACCAGCCACTGCGCCGAGCGCGTCCACCGCCCTTCGTCGGTGTGGGCGAGCGCGAACATCGGCACGAAGCGGTACGAGATCGCAACGATCAGCGTGCTGGCGAACGCCACGACCGCGAGCGACGCATGCGCCGGCGCCAATGCCAGCAGACCCGGCGCTGCGCGTCCCCCCAGTGCCAGCGCCATGGCCGCGCCAAGCCCTGCGGCGACGAGAAACGCAGCCGCCGCGATCGTCACCGCCGCGCGCGTCTGTCCCTCCAGCGGCGCGCGCGCGATGCGCGCGACGGTCCAGACGCTCCAGAGCGCCGCCCCCGCGAGCAAGAGGATCCCGGCGGCAGGGAAGAGCCCTCCCGCGCCGGCGAACGCCGCGAGCAAGAGCGCGAAGCCCGCCGCGAACGGCGCGGCCATCGTCAGCACGCCGCGTGGCGGCAGAGGCCGTGCTCCGGTGAGCACGGGAACGAGTTGGTTGGAGGCGGAGACCACCGAGAGCACCACGAACGCGGCGAACGCATGGAGGGCGAGCAGCGACGCTCCTTGCGCCGCGAGTGCGACGCAGCCGCAGAGGAAGTAGGCGAACGCGACGGCGAGGACGATGCCGCTGCCGACCGGATCGCCGACGCTATCGCCCTGGCCCGCGATCATGGGCGCGGCGCGAAGAGAATGTGGAACTCCCCGTCGCCGACGGGCGTGCACCGATGATCGAAGCCCCGGCGATCCATCACACGATAGAGCGGCGTGGGCTCGAACGAGTTGATCAGCAGCAGCGCGCGCCCGGGCTCCAGGGACCCCACCGCTTCCATGATCGCGTGATACGGCTCTTCGCCGCGCTCATGGAACGGGCGCACGTCGAGCACTCTGGGCTCCATCGGCGCTAGTCTCCCACGCGTTCGGCCGTCTCTGCGGTCTTGGTGATGTCGACCAGCCATATCTCCGGCCCGCGCTGGGCATAGGTCCATTCGAACGTCTGCGGGTAGTCGTGGTCGAGCTCGAAGCGCAACGGACGCGGATCGTGGTCGTTGACGATGCGCAGGGTCTCGCCGCGCTGGAGGCCCTCGAACGTCTCGAAGATCGTGGTGTGCTTGCGCCCAGGAGGGAGCGGGCGAACGTCGAGTTCGATCATGGTGCCATCGTACGGCAGCCGCGACCCGGTAGTCAGCGACCGCGGTCTCAGGGTAACGGCGCGCGCTCCGTCCTTGCCCGAAGACGCGAAGATTATGCGAAGATGGTGGACGCCGCCTTCGCGCGGGCTTCTCATCCGTGGGGTAGCGTGGGCGCACGGGCTGATCCGTCGCACGCGCCCGTCTCTTTCGGGGGAGCATCGTTGTCGAGACTCACGCACCGCCTGTACAGCCGAGCCCACTTCCCGCGGGTGGAGCGCTATCTGGCCGCGCTGCTGCCGCATGCGGAAGCGTTCGCCGAGCTCGCGGTCGAGGTCTCCGGCAAACTGGTGCTGGTCTCGCTCAGACGCGCGACTGCGGCGGATCCGTTCGGCCGCCTCATCTCCGTGCACTGGCTCCCTGACCAGGGGCCGGCCCCAAGCTTCTCGGGCCACTTGAGCATTGCCCCGAGGGACGGGACCCTCGGAACCGTCATGATGCTCGATGGCGAATACGCGCCATTGCCCGACGTGCGCCGCCGCGCGTTCGACGGTACGCTCGTGCGCAGCCTGGCCGAGGGTATCGCCGCGGCCCTGATGCAGGCCTTGAGCCAAACGACGGTCGGCGTCGCCGGCGCCCGCGGCGCCTAGACCAGCCTCGCTAGTCCCGGCGCATCTTGTAGCCTACGCCGTACACGGTCACGACGTAGAACGGATGCTCGCCGTCCGGCTCGACCTTCTTGCGAAGGTTGGTGATATGGCGGTCGAGCGTTCGCTCGAAGATCGCTCCATCGTCCTGCAAGTGGTCGAGCAGCTGAGCGCGCGTGAGCACGCTCCCCGCGTGCTCGGCCAGCGCTGCGAGGATGCGGAACTCCGTGGGCGTCAGGGCGATGGAGCGCCCGCCCATGCGAACATCGTGTGCCTCGCGATCGAGGTAGAGGTCGCGGACACGGAGGACGTGAGCAGCCGTCTGATCGTGCTCCTCGGCGGATCTGCGCCGCAGGATCGCGCGCACCCGGGCGGCGACCTCGCGAGGCGAGAACGGCTTGGTGACGTAGTCGTCGGCACCCATCTCGAGCCCCACGACGCGATCGATCTCCTCGCCTCGAGCCGTGAGCATGATCGTGGGGATGGGATGTTGCGACGAGAGCAGGCGAAAGACGTCGAAGCCGGTCCCATCGGGCAGTGATATGTCGAGGATCATCAGATCCGGCGCATGTGCGCGCCCGATCGCAACTGCCTCCGCAACGGTGGACGCCTCGCGAATCGTGTACCCGTCGCGCCCAAGGTACCCGCTGAGCACGGAGAGGATCTGCGGCTCGTCATCCACCACCAGGATCGTTTCACCCGCCACAGGACATATGTTCGCCATCCCCCGGCGGCCAGTCATTCCCGCTGGACGGCCGCCCTCGGCGGAGCGATCAGGACGGGTACCGGCGAGCGCCGGAGCACCCCCTCGGCCTTGCTGCCGAGCACCGCGCGAGCGAGGCCCCCACGGCCGTGGCTGCCCATGACCACGGCGCCGGCGCCCTCCTGCTTCACGAGGCTGAGCACCGTCTCCACGACCTCGCCCTCCGGTACCTCGCCGCGCGCCGGGACCCCCGCCCTGCGGGCATCCTCCACAGCCTTCGCAACGACCTCGCGCGCGAGCTCGCGCTCGGACTCGATGACGATGCCCGGATCCATCGTGGCCCCCGAGAGCGCGATCAGCGACGTGACGTCGACCACGTCGCAGAAGATCAACGAGGCGCGGATCTGGCTGGCGAAGCCGATCGCCAGCCTGACCGCGGCGTTCGAGGGCTCCGAGCCGTCAACGGGGACGATCAGCTTCGAGAACATCGGACCTCCTTATGATTCCGCGAGGTTACGCCCGCGACGGCAGGAGACCTCGGTCGCTGGCGCGGCGGCGCCCCCGCCCCTAAGATGGAGGGCGTGAGCACGCGCGCAGCACGCCGGCCGTCATCCTGGCTTCCCCCACTGCCGCACGAGCACGGTGCCTGGGTGGCGCTCGGCGCGGCGGCACTGCTGGGCTTTGCGCTCGCGGGCGGCATCACGCCGGCCGGAGCGGGCCTAGCGGCAGGCGCCGCGGCGCTCTTCGCCTCGCGCGAGTCCCTCAGCGCCCTCACCAAGCCCGCCCTGGCACGGCGCAACGGGGAGGGGCGCCTGATCGTCTGGGGCCTCGCGCTGATCGCGCTCGCCGCCGTGCTCGCGCTGCCGGCGCTCGCGGCACGCCCTCCGCTCCTGGCCGCGGGTGCCGGGGCGGTCGGGGCGCTGCTGGTCCATGCCCGCGCCCGCCGCGACAACGCCGATCGCAGCGCCCCCGTGGAGGCAACGGCGATGCTGGCGATCTTCGCGCTGGCGCCGCTCATCGACGAGGCGCAGCGCGGCGGCGTTACCGGCGTGGAGGTCGTGGCCGCCGCCACCCTCGCGATCACGCTGGCCGCAGGGATCTCTTACGCCAAGATGCGCATCCGCCAACTCGCGCTGCGGGAGCCGCGGCGCATCGATCTGTTGCGCACGGGTCTCCCGCCCGTGCTCTGGCACGCCGCCGCCGCTGGGGCCGTGGCCGCGCTGGCGCTGGCACTGCACGCCACGCCGCTTTTCGCCGCCGTTCCCCTGATCGCGCTGCTCCGGTGCGCCGCGCGCGCCTGGCGCCCCAAGCGCGAGAAGATGGCCGCCGTCGGGCGGCAGGAGACGCTGCTCTTGGCGCTCGAGTTCCTGATGGTCCTGTCCCTCGCCGGCCGCCCGCCGGTCTGAGCGCAGGCCTGAAAGGCCTCGCGAGGGAGAAGCGCCAAGGAGCGCCACCGTGCAGGCAGATCTGACCGCAGCGACCCCCGAGCGCGCCCCGCGACGCATCCTCTTGGCCAACCCCCGTGGATTCTGCGCCGGAGTCGACCGCGCGATCGAGATCGTCAACAAGCTCCTCGATATCCACGAGGGGCCGATTTACGTGCGCAAGGAGATCGTGCACAACCGCGACGTCGTCGCGCGCTTCCAAGCGCGCGGCGTGGTCTTCGTGGAAGAGGTGGACGACGTCCCCGAGGGCTCGCTGCTGGTCTTCAGCGCCCACGGCATCTCTCCGGAAGTGCGCCGCGTCGCCGCCGATCGCCGTTTGCACGTCATCGACGCCACCTGTCCGCTGGTCTCGAAAGTCCACCTCGAGGCGATCAAGTTCGCCAAGGACGGGCTCTTCGTGCTCCTGGTGGGGCACAAGCATCACGACGAGGTGGCCGGCACCTTGGGCGAGATCCCCGGGCGCATCGGCTTGGTCGAAACCGTCGAGGAGGCGGCCACCGTCGAGGTCCCGGATCCCGGCCGCGTCGCCGTGGTCACGCAGACCACGCTGAGCATCGACGACACCCGCGAGATCATCGAGGCCCTGCGCCGGCGTTTCCCCGCGCTCGTGACGCCGACCAAGGACGACATCTGCTATGCCACCCAGAACCGACAAGAGGCCGTCAAGGCGCTCGCGGCGGTGACCGACCTGATCCTGGTGGTGGGCTCCGAGAACAGCTCCAACTCTCAGCGGCTGCGCGAGTGCGCCGTGCAGGCCGGCACGCCCGCGCACTTGATCGACGAGCCCGGTGCCGTCGATCCGGCATGGGTAGCGGACAAGCACGCCATCGGCGTCACCGCGGGAGCCTCGTCCCCCGAGTACCTGGTGCAAGCCATCGTCGACCGCATGCTCGATCTGGGCGATTTCGCCGTCGAGGACTTTGGCCGGCGCGAGCCCGCGATCGTCTTCACGCCGCCGCGCGAGCTTGCCAACGTCCGCAGCGCCGGCTAGCCCTTCGCGGCCTCGTCGCGCAGGAGCTGCATGAGCACCTGGTTGCGCCGCTCGAGTGTGCGCTCGAGCTCGCCCTCGCTCCAATCGTAAAAGCCGTGCCGCGTGGGCGCCCCCAGCTCGCCGCGAGCCACGTGCTCGTCCAGCAGGGCCAGCTCCTCCGTTCCCGCCGCGAGGTCGGGGAAGAGCTGGCGCGAGATCGCCGAGAACGTGTGGAGGCCGCCGAGGTCGGCCGTGGCAATCGGCCCGACGGTCGCCAAACGGCGGCCGAACGACGTGGTGACCACGGCGTCAACCTCTTCCGCCGAGGCCACCCCGGTGCGAACCAGGTGCAGCGCCTCGCGCAGCAGCGCGTATTGCAGGCGGTTGCCGATGAAGCCGGGGACTTCGCGGCGCACCACCACGGCGCGCTGACCCGCGCGCGCAAGGACGCCCGTCGTGGCCGCCACGAAGCGCTCCGCGGTGCGCGCTCCGGGCACCACCTCGACCAAGCGGATCAGGTGCGGCGGGTTCCAGAAGTGCGCCACCAGAAAGCGCTCCGGATGCGCCATCTCCGCGCTCAGGTCGCTGGGTTGGAGGCCCGAGGTGTTGCTGGCGATGACGGCCTGGGCGCCGACCAGTCCCTCCACGTGCGCATACAGCGCGCGCTTGGCCGCGACGTCTTCCACGATCGCCTCGGCCACCACGTCGGCGCCCCGCACCGCTTCGCCGAGATCGACGGAGCCGGAGAGCCGCGAGCGTGCCCCTGCGTCTCCCGGGAGCCCGAGCCCCGCCTTCCCGAGATCGTCGAGCATCTGCCCCGCCTGGCGGAGCGCCGATTCGATTCGTGCCGGATCCACATCGTGGATTCGCACGTCGTGGCCGGCGCGTGCGTAGACGAGCGCGATGGATGAACCCATCAACCCCGCGCCAACGACGGTGATCTGCTCCATAGGGTCGCTCGCATACTGCGGCGGCCGCCGGCATTCCTCGCTCCCGCGGCGGGCCGCTATTCCGGCTCGCGCGCGCGCCTGGCGGTGGCCAAGAGCGCGTCGGCGAAGCCGGCGGCCAGTAATGTCAACGTCTTTCGTCATCTGCTCCGCGTAAACGCGAACGCGCCGCTCGATCGAGCGGCGCGTTCTTGGCAATCTCCCCCGGCGACGAGGTTATCCGAGCGTGCGCGACTCGATCGACGTCGCTGTGCGAAGCGGCGGAGTCGACGGTCGAAGGCTCGTTACTCGATGCATGGGCCGCCTCAGGATACGACGCTCATCGTCGCCGGCGCAAGTTCGGCCGAGAACTGCTCCTCTTCGGTCGAGCCGCTCAGCGCCGTGGTCGATGCGTTGCCGCCGGCGATGACCTGTGCCACCTCGTCGAAGTAGCCCGTGCCCACCTCGCGCTGGTGACGCGTGGCGGTGTACCCGCGCGCCTCGTCGGCAAACTCCGCTTGCTGGAGTTCCGAATAGGCCGCCATCCCGCGCCGGGCGTACTCGTAGGCCAACTCGAACATGCTGTGGTTGAGCGCGTGGAAACCGGCCAGGGTGACGAACTGAAAGGCGTAGCCCATCTCGCCGAGCCGTTGCTGGAACTCCGCGATCGTCTGCTGATCGAGCTTCTTCTTCCAGTTGAACGACGGTGAGCAGTTGTACGCGAGCAGCTTGCCGGGAAAGCGCGCGTGGATCGCGTGGGCGAAGCGCCGCGCCTCCCCGAGGTCGGGCTCGGAGGTCTCGCACCAGATCAGGTCGGCATGCGGCGCGTAGGCCAAGCCGCGGGCGATTGCCGCCTCCAGACCGCCGCGCATCCGGAAGAAACCCTCCGCCGTGCGCTCGCCCGTGAGGAACGGGCGGTCGCGTTCGTCCACGTCGCCGGTGATCAGATGCGCACCGTTCGCGTCGGTACGGGCGATCAGTACCGTCGGAACTCCCATGACGTCGGCCGCGAGCCGCGCGGAGACCAGGTGCCTGACGGCATTGGCTGTGGGGATCAGCACCTTGCCGCCCATGTGGCCGCACTTCTTCTCGGAGGCCAGCTGGTCTTCGAAGTGCACGCCAGCGGCCCCGGCCTCGATCATGCCCTTCATGATCTCGAAGACGTTGAGCGGCCCGCCGAAGCCCGCCTCGGCATCGGCGACGATGGGCGCGAACCAATCGATCGTGGCCCGACCCTCCATGTGGTCGATCTGGTCGGCCCGTTGGAGCGCGCGGTTGATCCGCTGGACCACGCTGGGAACGCTGTTGGCGGGATAGAGGCTCTGGTCCGGGTACATCTGCCCCGCCAAGTTGGCATCCGCCGCGACCTGCCAGCCGCTCAGGTAGATCGCCTTGAGCCCAGCCCTGACCTGCTGGACCGCCTGGTTACCGGTCAGCGCCCCGAGCGCCGCGACGTAGGGCTCCTCGCGAAGCGACGTCCAAAGCCGCTCCGCCCCCCGCCGCGCCAGGGTGTGCTCGATCGCCAGGGAGCCGCGCAGCTTGAGCACGTCCTCTCCCGTATAGGGCCGGTGAACGCCGGCCCAGCGAGCATCGGAGTTCCACTCCCGCTCGATGCTCCGGGCATCCACGCCTTGCGCCAACATCGTCATCTCCTCCTCAAAGTGGGGTGCCGAAGGTACCCTCCGGCACGGCTGATGGGACGATTCTAACGAGTGCCGGCAGGACGCGCATCCCCAGGAAGAGGTATTTTCCGAACTTCCTTATTTTTTACGGAAATGAGTTTCCTCACCGCGTTCAGGGTGTCGTGAAGCTCCCGATGTACTGCTGGTGCGGCTGACAGCCGAACGGCGGGTTGGTATAGGTGAGCGCCACGTCGTACCGCGTCCCGGCCCGCAGCGGCGGCAGGGCGACGGCGCGCCGCTCCTCGTCGGCGGCCAGCCCTTGGCTCACGCCCCCGGCCGGCTTGACCGCCTTGCTCTCCCAGCGGAGACCGCCGCCAAGGATTGAAGCGGTGAAGTCGGGGGTGAGCAGGGGAACCACGACCGTGAGGACGGCGTGCTCGGGGTCGAGCCGCTCGCCCCCTTGCGTGGTGACGGTGAACTGCTCGACGGCGATGCTGGGGTAGGCATTGCAGCCGCCGGGCTGTTCGATCTGGCCGCCGCCGACGGCCGCCACCGCTGCTGCGAGGATCAATGCGTACATGCTCTTCTTCTTTCCCGGACGGCTCGGCGTCTAGCGGGTGTCGGAGATGAGCGTCGGTTCCTTGTGATGAGCTGCCACCTGTGGGACCCCTTATCCCTCGCGCGGTTTCCGGCGAAGTGGGCATAAGCGAAGCAAGCGCGAGCACGCTTGAGAAAGGCTCTGCATGGAGAACGTCGTCGTCACGGGCATGGGCATCGTCTCCCCCATCGGGTGCGGCGTGCCCAACTTCTGGGCGCGCCTGATCGCCGGAGAGAGCGCCGTCAAGCCGATTCCCGGCGGCGACGCGCTCACGGGCAACCGCCTCTGGGCCGCCGTCGGCGACGACTTCCTGGAGTCAACCACCCTCCCGCGGACGGCTTTGCGCAACGCCGACCGCTTCACGCAGTATGCGCTGGTCGCGGCGCACGAAGCCGTCGCACAGAGCGGCCTCGAGAGCCTGGACCCGCTGCGCACGGGGGTGCTCGTCGGCAACACCATGGGCGGCTTTCCGCTCGTCGCGCAGACGCAGACGCAGTTTCTGGCCGAGGGCAACCGCAGCGTGCCGCCCAAGCTGATGGCGCTCGTGATTCCCAACATGCCCGCCGCGAGCATCGCGCTCCACTGGGGACTCCACGGCCCGCAGCTGGGCATCAGCACGGCCTGCGCCTCGTCGCTCGACGCCGTCGGCACGGCTGCCCGCATGATCGAGCGCGGCGAGATCGACGTCGCGATCGCGGGCGGCACGGAGACCCTGCTCTGCCACGTGGTCTACGAAAGCCTCGTGCGCGCGGGCGCACTCTCGAAGAATCCCTGCCCCGCGACGGCGTCGCGTCCCTTCGACGCCGAGCGCGACGGCTTCGTGATGGGCGACGGATCGGCAATGCTCGTGCTGGAGCGCGCGGAGCGCTCGCGCGCGCGCAACGCCCGCGTCCTGGCCCGCATCCGCGGCTACGGACAGGTCGCCGACGGCTATCACATCACCTCCCCGGAGCCCAGCGGACGGTGGGAGGCATCGGCAATGAGCCAGGCGCTCGCCGAAGCCGCGCTTCCGGCAAGCGATCCCGTGCGCGTCGTGTATGCGCACGGCACCAGCACGATCGTTGGCGACGCCGCCGAGCTGCGCGCGATCAACCGCGTCTTCGCGCACGCCGCGTCGCCGCCGGTGGTCACCTCGCTGAAAGGTCACCTGGGCCACGGCATGGCGGCCTCCGGCGCCATGTCGGCGATCGCCGGCATCCTCGGCATGGAGCAAGCGCTCGTCACGCAGACGCTGGGGACCCGGCGACTCGATCCCGCCGTCGCGTTCGACGTCGTCACCGAGCGCCCGCGCGCGTTTGCTTTTTCCTCGTTTCACGTCAACGCGTTCGGATTCGGCGGCCAGAACTCGTCGCTCGTGATCTCGCGCTGAGCCGCGCTTCGCGCCGCCGACGGATGAAGGCATCTTGCTCGCCTGGGAGGCCACCTCGCCCCGCCCGACGCCAGGGAGGCGCCCGGCCACCGAGAAGAACCGCCGCGCGCGATGCACGACCCAGCGAGCCGCCGTCTGCTGGCGGCACTCTGCCTCGCCGAGGTGCTGGGCATGTCCGGCGCCTCGACCTTCGCCACGTTGCTCCCCGGCTTCCGGGCGAGCTGGTCCCTCACGGGCACGCAAGCGGGTTGGCTCTCCGGCATCTACTTCGCGGGCTACCTCGCGGCGGTGCCGGTGCTGGTGGGCCTGACCGATCGCGTGGACCGGCGGCGGATCTACCTGCTCTCCATGGCCATCGGCGGCGCCAGCGCGCTGGCCTTCACGCTCTTCGCGCACGGGTTCTGGTCGGCGTTGCCGCTGCGCGCGCTCGCGGGCGTTGCCTTGGCCGGGACGTACATGCCCGGACTCAAGGCGCTGGCGGACCGGATCTCGGGCCCCACCCAATCGCGCGCGGTCGCCATCTACACGGCCTGTTTCGGCGTGGGGATCAGCCTCTCGTTCGTCACCTCGGGAACGATTGGGGCGTGGCTGGGATGGCAGTGGGCCTTCGCGTTTGCCGCGCTCGGCTCGCTGCTGGGCTACGCCGTCGCGAGCGTCGCGCTCGAGCCCGAGGATCCCGCCGCGCGGTCACATTCGCTGGCGGTGCCTTTGCTGCTGGACGTGGGGCCCGTGCTGCGCGACCGCTCCGTGTTGGCGTATGCGCTCGCCTATGCCACGCACACCTTCGAGCTCTTCGCCCTGCGTTCGTGGGTGGTCGCGTTCTTCGCCTTTGCCGTGGCGCTGCATCCAGGCGGCGGGCACGTCGCCGCGCCCTCGCTGCTGGCCGCGGCGATGACGGCCATCGGCATTCCCGCGAGCATCGGCGGCAACGAGATCGCGTTGCGCATCGGACGCGTGCGCATGCTGACGCTGGCGATGCTGATCTCCGCTTCCGTCGCGTGCGTGATCGGCTTCGCCGCGCGGATGCCGCTGTGGTTCGTGGCCGCCCTCATCGTGATCTACGGGGGACTCGTGACCTCCGACTCGGGATCGCTCACCGCCGGCCTCATCGACGTCAGCGATCCGCGACGCCGCGGCATGACCATGGCGGTCTACTCGTGCATCGGCTTCTGCGGCGCCTTTCTGGGGCCGCTCATCTTCGGCATCGTGCTCGACCACGCCGGAGGGGCCTCGGACGCGGCGTGGGGCTACGCCTTCGCCGCGATGGGCGTGGTCGCCGCCATGGGCCCGTTCGCGCTGCGCGCCGCCCGTCAGCCCAGATAGTCGTCGAGAACGCGGGCGATCTCCGCGGCGGTGGCCGGCTCGGGGAAGACGCGGTCGGGCCACTCGTCCTCCTCTTCGCGATAGCTCTGCTCCGCCTCGGTGACCGTGTCGAACGATGCGCCGACCAGCCAATCACCGTCGTCGTTCTGCACGAGCTCGAGCCAGACGGCCCGACCCTGCGTTCCTTCGATCAGATCCTCTCCGTGGGCATCCTTGCGGACGCTCCGGCCCGCCGCGCGCATGGCCGCGAGCACGGCATCGAACTTCTCCTGAGCCGCTCGGCGCGATACGGTCTCCATCGCGTTCCTCCCGCCCTCAGGCCTTGCCGGCCAGCTGGCGCAGCACGTACTGCAGGATGCCGCCGTGGCGGTAGTACTCCACCTCGTCCGGCGTGTCGATGCGGCAGAGGACCTCGAAGGTCTTCCGCTTGCCGTCCGCCGAGGTGGCCGTCACCTTGAGGCGCCGGCGCGGCTTGAGGCCCGAGGCGATCCCCTCGACTGCGTACGTCTCCTCGCCGTCCAGCCCCAGCGACTGCAC
>Ga0307373_10002292_pt1 | contig 34655 bp, 29 predicted proteins | sample OX2MG_FD_202534 | JGI IMG/M metagenome (GOLD analysis project Ga0307373, IMG submission 202534) | Soil microbial communities from Risofladan, Vaasa, Finland - OX-2 | ecosystem: Environmental > Terrestrial > Soil > Coastal area > Acid sulfate soil | place: Finland: Risofladan, Vaasa | collected...
CCGGCACCGGCACCGGTGAGTATTACATGCGCCTCAACCTCACCAAGGATGTCTCGGATCTGATGGAGTACAAGGGCTGGCCGCTCAAAAAAGCTGTGAACTATGAGATCAACGACAAGCTGGTGAAACTCGGCGGCAAGAACAGCGGCGGTCTCATCGCCCTCGACCGTCAAGGCAACATCGCCACCGCCTTCAACACCACCGGCATGTACCGCGGCTGGATCGATACTCGCGGACGTGCGGTGGTGAAGATTTTCAAGGGTGAATGAAACGCGATGACATTCACCATCATCGTGCATGGTGGCGCTGGCGAAGTCTCGCCGAAAAGCCTCGAGGCACGCAAGCAGGGCTGCCGTGCAGCCGCCGAAGCCGGCCTCGTCATCCTGAAACGCGGTGGCCAGGCACTGGATGCCGTGCAAGCGGCGGTCGAAGTTCTGGAAAACAATCCATTATTCAATGCGGGCTTAGGCTCGACACTCAATCGCGAGGGCCAGGTCGAGACCGACGCCGCTATCATGGATGGCGCGACCCTGAAAGCGGGTGCCATCGCCGCCGTGAGCGGCATCCGCAATCCCATACAGCTTGCACGCGCAGTCATGGAGCACAGTCCATATATTCTATTGGCCGGCGAGGGCGCGTACAGGTTCGCAACACAGCATGGTATCGAGACCTGTGATCCGGAAGAATTGGTAGTGTCCGCGCAGCGACGCCTCTGGGAGAAAGAGCATGGTACCGTGGGCGCCGTGGCCTTGGATTCACACGGACGATTGGCGGCTGCCACCTCCACCGGTGGTATCTTCGACAAATTGCCGGGCCGCGTCGGCGACACTCCGCTGATCGGCTGCGGCACTTATGCGGATGCCAATGCCGCCGTGTCCTGTACCGGTAGTGGCGAGGACATCATTCGCACCACCCTTGCCCGCCATGCTGGCTACCTGGTAGAGCAAGGTTTGGATGCGATGATAGCTGCCCAGCAAGCCATCGCCGACTTCTCAATGCATACGCGAAGCGAAGCCGGTATTATCCTGATAAATAATAAGGGAACAGAGGGCTTTGCCCGCAATTCAGTTCATATGCCGGTATGTGCAATACGATCCAGTGGGGATATATTCTTCTATGCCTGACGCGCGGCTGGATATCTTAGACGTATCGTACGACGATATAATTGCACTCTGACCACGTGTGTCTAAATACAAAGCGATAATTCCAGGTTTCTAATCCATTTCAAGGTTTGGAGTAACAACAATGCATAACGCCCGTCGTGTTGTGATTATCTTATTGACTTCGATGCTGCTGACACCAGCCTTCGCAGCACCTGAGAAAACCAATACCGATCCTTATCTCAGCGCCTTCCAATGGCGGCTGATCGGCCCGTTCCGCGGTGGCCGATCGGTGGCGGTGACGGGCGTGGCCGGAGAGCAGCGAACCTTTTACTTGGGCGCAGCCGGCGGTGGCGTATGGAAGTCCACCGATGGCGGGATCAGCTGGCGGAATGTCTCGGATAAATTCTTCAAGACGGCGCCGGTCGGCGCACTGGCGGTGGCACCCTCTGATCCGAATGTGATCTACGCCGGCATGGGCGAGTCATTCATCCGCGGCAACATGATCCCCGGTGACGGCATGTACAAATCCACGGATGCGGGCAAGACTTGGACGCATATCGGTCTCGAAGCAACCCATATCATCAGTGAGATCGCAGTGGATCCGCGCGATGCCGATACGCTGTATGTGGCGGCCCTGGGGCATGTCTTCGGACCCAATCCGGAACGCGGTATCTATAAATCCACCGATGGTGGCAAGACCTGGAAGAAAGTGCTGTACAAGAACGCTGACACCGGCGGCATCGATGTCAGCATCGATCCACACAACCCACGCATCCTGTTCGCGTCCCTGTGGCAGGCGTCCCGCAGTCCCTGGTTGATGTCCAGCGGTGGGCCGGGCAGCGGCCTGTATAAATCTACCGATAGCGGCGAGACCTGGAAGGACATCTCCCAGAATCCCGGTCTGCCGATCGGCATCCTGGGCAAGATCGGCGTGTCCGTGTCCGGTGCCAATCCCAACCGCGTGTACGCCATCATCGAAGCCAAGAATGGCGGTGTGTTCCGCTCCGACGATGACGGCGCCACCTGGCAGCGCCTGTTCCATGCATCGGATCTCACCCAGCGCGCCTGGTATTACATGCGCATCTATGCCGATCCGAAAAATGCCGATGTGGTGTATGCACCCCAAGTAGACGGACTGTTCAAATCCGTGGACGGTGGCGCCACATTCAAACCGCTGGATACGCCCCACGGCGACAATCACGTGCTGTGGATCAATCCCGAGAACCCGCAGATCATGGTGGAGGGCAACGACGGCGGGGCCACCATAAGCTATGACGGCGGCGTCAGCTGGAGCAGTGAGGATAACCAACCTACCGCTCAGATCTATCATGTGACTGTGGATAACCAGTTCCCGTATCACATCTACGGCGCGCAGCAGGACAATAGCACCATCGATATCGCCAGTCGCGGCGATGGTGGCAGTATCGGCCTGCGGGACTGGCAGCCATCCGCTGGCGGCGAGAGCGGTTGGGTGGTGCCGGACCCGACGAAAAACTGCGTAGTGTATGGCGGCGGTTACAGCGGCGTTCTGGAACGCCTGAACCACTGCACCGACCAGTCACGGCTGCTGGATCCCTGGCCGGACAATCCCATGGGTTGGGCGGCAGCTGACATCAAGCACCGCTTCCAATGGACTTATCCTATCCTGGTGCCGGCCAACGAACCACACACCATCTATGTGGCCTCGCAATACGTGCTGCGCAGCCGCGACGACGGCATGAGCTGGCAGACCATCAGTCCCGATCTGACCCGCAACGACAAGGCCAAGCAGATCGCCTCCGGCGGTCCGCTCACCAAGGACAACACATCCGTAGAGTATTACGACACCGTATTCGCACTGGCGGAATCGCCGGTGAAGGCGGGCGTGCTGTGGGCCGGTTCCGACGACGGTCTGGTGCATGTATCCACCGACGACGGCGCCCATTGGGAAGATGTGACCCCCAAGGGTTTGCCGGAATGGAGTACGGTCTCCATCATCGAAGCTTCGCATTTCGATGCGGGCACGGCATACCTGGCTGTCAATCGCTACCGGCAGGATGATTTCCATCCGTATCTGTTCAAGACCAGCAACTACGGCAAGAGCTGGGCGCGCATTGATAACGGTATTCCGGCAGACGAGCCTACATTCGTGATCCGCGAAGACACCAAGGATTCGCAGCTGCTGTTTGCTGGTACCCAGCGCAGCGCCTACGTGAGCTTCGACGGCGGCAGCCACTGGCAATCATTAGCGTTGAACTTGCCGGCGGTGCAGGTCTCCGACATGGCGATCCAGAATACGGCTGACGATCTGGTGATCGCCACCCACGGTCGCGCCTTCTGGGTGCTGGATAACCTGGGCGTACTGCGCCAGATGAGTACTGCGGGTAAAGGTGATACCCGGTTGTTCGCGCCCGAAAACGCCTATTTGCTGGCGGGTGGCGGGTTCGGCGAAGGCGCAGGTAACAATGAGGGTGAGAACCCGCCGAATGGTGCGGTGATCTTTTACAACCTCAAATCAGTTCCAGCCAAAGACTCGGAAATCACACTCAGCATCCTGGATGCCCAGGGCAAGGAGATTCGTCGCTTTACCAGCAATACCGATGGCAACGGCAAACCGGTAGAGCCGGAGAAAGATTTCTATAGCAAGAACAAACCACTGCCGAAGCAAATGCGTGACAAGGCGGGCATGAACCGATTTGTCTGGGATCTTCGATATCCTGATGCCACGCACGTGCCCGGCGCGGTGCTGTGGTTCGGCAGCATGCGCGGCCCCAAGGTCCTACCAGGCAGCTACACGCTGAAACTTACCGCAGACGCGCAAACCTACACGCAAACCCTCACGGTATTGAACGACCCGCGTTCCAAACTGAGCGCGGACGATCTGGCGGCGCGCCAGGCACTGCTCATGCAGATCTATGCCAAGCTGGATGAGACCGATAAGGCCATCAACGGCTTGCGCGGACTGCGTGCGCAGATCAACGATCTCACCCAGCGCTATGCCAAATCACCGCAGGCCAAGTCTTTAGGAGACGATGCCAAACCGCTGCTGGACGAACTCACCGGTATCGAGGATGCGCTCATCCAGAGCAACGCCCACGCCAGCGAGGACGTGCTCAATTATCCGGTGCGGCTCAACAACAAGCTGGCCGCGCTGATCACAAGCGTGGAATACAGCAATTCACGCCCCACGTCCCAAGCCTATGCGGTGTTCAAGGACCTGGCTGCGCAGACCGATACCCAGCTGGCCCGTTGGAAAGATATCGAAGCCAGCGACTTGCCGGCATTCAACGACAAGATCCGTGCCATGAACCTACCGGCCATCTACTTAAAAGCAGAATGAAACCTGCGATAAGCGGAGTTACTGTGACGGGATTTCCACCACCGCGATAAGGCCGCCGCCATCGCGATTGGCTGTGTGCAACCCGCTACCTGGAGCTGCCCAGTTTCAGCTCATGTCAGTGTTACAAAGCGTAACGACCCGTCAACCTGAGTGCCGGATAGCCGTTGTACTTTTATGGGAAAACGGAACCCCGTCTGATATCCATACATCAAGTTCGGAGGCCATATGCACAAACACCGAATGCTCACATCGCTGGCGTTGCTGTCGGTAGCTGCACTCGTCGCGCTTTTGCCGATGCGAGCCCTGGCGGATCATGATCATGGTCGCGATCATGGACATAGCGGATGGGGGCATGGCGATATCCGGTATTTCCCCAGGTACGATGCTCACATCTGGTACGGCGGTCGCTGGTATCACGGGGGATATGGAGGCCGGATCGGCTGGTGGTGGATAGTCGCGGGTTCTTGGTATTTCTACCCAGGGCCGGTGTATCCCTATCCCAATCCCTATGTACCGCCGCTGGTCGTGAACTCGTATCCAGTGGCTCCAACCGCACCGGGCCCAGCGCCGACGGATTATTGGTATTACTGCAGAGCGGCCAAGGGCTATTACCCGTATGTTGCCACTTGCCCCAGTGGGTGGGAAAAGGTACCGGCTACCCCGCCACCGGGCGCGCCTCCCGGCTAACGCATTAAGGAGAAACTCTTGTCTTCACCTAAGTCGGTGTTCGCAGTTGCTCTCGCCATAGTACTTGCCGCGTGCGCACAGGTTCCGGTAGCGCCGACCATCGCGGTCATGCCGGCACCGGGAATGCCATTCGAAGTATTTGAGCAGGATAACAATCTCTGCAGGCAATACGCCCAACAACAGCTGGGCGCCAATCCGCAGCAGGTGGCGAATAGTCAAGTGGTCGGCGGTGCAGTCGCCGGAACCGTGATCGGTGCGGCTGCGGGCGCATTGTTGAGTGGCGGCCGTGGCTATGGCGTACAAAGCGGTGCCGCCACCGGTCTGCTTATTGGTACCGCTGCGGGCGCCGGCGCCGCAGGACAAACTGGCATGACACTGCAGCAACGCTACAATATTGCTTTCGCACAGTGTATGTATGCCAAGGGCAACCAGGTGCCCGGTTTTGAGGCGCCGAACAACGCCCCGCCCCCACCGCCGTCGCAAATGCCACCGCCACAACCTTCGGATCAGTCAACTGCGCAAACGCCGTCGGGAGAATCGCCGCCACCCCCACCCCCCGGGCAGCCACCACCGCCACCAGACTCAAACAACCCACCTAATCTTTGAGGATTAGGTGAACTTGTTGAAAACAGGCGTATCTTCGGAAGATGCGCCTTTTCACTTATGTAGTTTCCAGGAGCGTGGTCGAACACCGGCCGGGATATGAGTACGCCCAGGCAGGCTGAATACAGATCTATGAACTAATCGATAGCCAGATTTGCCTGCAGGAACGCAATAATTTCGGGCCAAGCCTGTTCTGCAGCTTTAGGCGCGTAGTTCGCACGCTCCTCGCACAGGAATGCGTGGCCAGCGCCGGGATAGACAGCCAGCGAGTAGCGCTTCTTGGCGGCAGACAGCGTCTCAGCGATGTGTGCATGTTCCGCCGGTGGGATGCCCTGATCGTCGGCGCCATAACCTAGAAATATCGGCGCTTGCATCCTGTCCGCCTCGGTGATGGGCGGTATGCGGCCAAAACGATCTTGACCATTGGGTGCGATACCACCGCCATACATTCCAACTGCTGCTCTCAGGTGTTGCGGGAAGCGGCAATTCGCCAAAAAAGCAAACCTGCCGCCCATACAGAATCCGATGATTCCGAGCCGCTTGGATTCCACATTCTTGTGCGCCGCCAGCCAATCCAGAGACTGGCCGATCTCATCTATAATCGGTTCATCACGCAGCGTCGGGATCTTCGCCATGACTTTTTCCACATCGGTATAGCTGATCACCTCACCATGAAATATATCGGGTGCCAGCGCCACAAAGCCTGCATTCGCTAACCGTTCGCATACACCGCGGATATGGCCGGTGATGCCGTAGGCTTCCATGATCACTACTATGCCTGGGAAGGGTCCGTGACCCTGGGGATATGCGGCGTAGCCTTTTAAGGTGCGGCTGATGTGTGTATTGATCGCGTCGCTCATGGATCGCCTCCTTATTATATAAAGTATAAAGCGAAGAAATATCAACCGCTTTCTTGGGGCTCCGGCACGTCTGGGCGCACCAGTCTGGAGCGCTTGCGTTTTTGCATGCGCTCGGTCAGGTGTTCCATGGCCACGTAGAAAGCCGGCGTGATATAGAGGGTAAGTGCCTGGGAGAACAGCAACCCACCTACAACTGCGATGCCCAACGGCCGGCGGGATTCGGCGCCCTGACCAGTGCCCAGTGCAATCGGCAGAATGCCGCAGATCGCAGCCATGGTGGTCATCATGATGGGGCGGAAGCGTACCAGGCAGGCTTCGATGATCGCATCCCGGGCATTCAAATGCTTCTCACGTTTCATCTGTATTGCGAAATCAATCATGATGATGCCGTTCTTCTTCACCAGACCCACCAGCATGATCAGGCCGACGAAACTGTAGATGTTGAGATCCTGGTTGAAGATTATCAGTGACAGCAATGCTCCGACCATCGCCAGTGGCAGAGCCGTGAGGATAGTGATTGGGTGTAAGAAGTGTTCATAGAGTATGGCGAGCACCATGTAGATTACCAGGATGGTGATGATCAACAGAATGGGCAGATCCACCAGCGATTGCTGAAAAGTCGCGGCGTTGCCGGAGAATATTCCAGTGATGTCAGCAGGTAGTTTGGTACTCGCCAGTGCCTCGATCCGTTGCGTGGCTTGATCCAAGGAAACACCGGGCGCCAGATTGAAGGAAAAGTCCACGGATGGCAGCTGTTCGTAATGGTCCACCTGCAATGGACCCACGCCGGAAGTGATCTGCGCAACGCTGGTGAGCGGCACACTGGTATTGTTGGCGCCATGAACATACAGAGCGTTGAGTGCCGCCATGTCGGACTGGAACTGCGGCGCCAGTTGCATGATCACCCAATACTCGTCGGTCGAGCCATAGATGGTGCTGATCTGGTTGCCGCCATAGGCATCGTAGAGCGCCGATTGGATCTCGTTGGCGGTCACTCCGAGCGCCGAGGCTTTGTCGCGCAGGATATGCACGTTGATCTGTGGATTGTTCAATTCCAGATCACTGTTCACGTCCTGGATACCGGTGACTTGTTCCAGTTCCGGCAGGAACTTGACTGCAGCCTGATCCAGGCTATTCACATCCAGCCCCTGGATTACATAGTCATAACTGGTACTCCCGCCAGTGGTGCCGATGCGGATTGCGGGTGGATTCGTAAAATACACCTGCATGTTATGCACGGGGGCTACGGCTTTGCGCAACTGCTGGATGACTTCATCGGCGGTCGCATGCCGCTGGTTCAGCGGCTTGAGCATGATGATGACGCGCCCGATATTGCCGCCGGCCGATCCGCCCTGCCCCTGGCCGGCGCTGGAAATGGCAGTCGCGACATTCGGGTTCTCGCGCACGATACTGGCGACCTGGTTCTGGATTTTCAGCAGATCCGGGAAGGTGATGCCTTCCGGTGCTTGAGTGCTGCCGATGATGAGCCCGGTGTCTTCGCTGGGTATGAAGCCCTTGGGCACGATCGCGAAGAAATAAAAAGTCAGTACCAGCATCAATCCCGCGATCACCAGCATACTGCGCCAATGATCCACCGACCAGGTGAGGCTCCTGCCGTAGGCGTCACGGGATTTATCGAAGGCTTTCTCCAGTACATTGTATAGTCGACCATGACGTTCGCTTTCTTTGAGAAAGCGGCTGCACAGCATAGGTGTGAGTGTCAGGGATATGAAACCGCTGATCAGGATCGCGATGCCCACGGTAAGTGCAAATTCCCCGAACAGGCGTCCCAGTATCCCGCCCATAAGCAGTATTGGCAGGAACACCGCCACCAGCGACAGTGTCATGGAGACCACAGTGAAGCCGATCTCCTTGCTGCCGATCAGTGCCGCGCGCAGTGATTGTTCGCCTTTCTCACGGTAACGCACGATGTTTTCCAGTACCACGATGGCATCGTCTACCACGAAACCTACCGCAAGCGTGAGCGCCATGAGCGAGAGGTTGTCGAGACTGAAGCCGGCAAGCTTCATGATGGCGAATGTGCCGATGATGGAGGTGGGCAGGGCCAGCGCCGAGATGATGGTGGCGCGTATATTGCGCAGGAACACGAAGATCACGCCGACCACCAGAACAATAGCCAGCATCAGGGTGTATTTCACATCGTTGATGGATCCGGCCACATAGGCGGCATGATCGTGGAACACCTGCAGGGTCGCATCACCCGGAGCTTCGCGCGTGAGCTCTGGCAGCAATGCATGCACAGCCTGGGATATGGATACTGCATTGGACCCCGGCTGGCGCTGGACTGATAGCATGATGGCGGGTTGCAGCTTGCCTCCAGCTATGGCCTTGTCGAAATAGTCGGTCACCTGCTTGTCGGACTGGACACTATTGATGGCTTGACCTACATCCGAAAGGTGTACTGGCGCGCCGTTCTGGTAAGCCACCACCAGATTGTTATAGGCGGCCGCATCGTCAAGCTGGCCATTAGCCTCTACCGTATAGGTGCGGGTCGCGCCATACAGCGTCCCGGAAGGCAGATTGGTGTTACCATTTTGTACGGCCTGGGCTACCTGAGTGATGGTCAAGTTTCTGGCGGCCATGGCATAGGGGTTCATGAGCAAGCGTACGGCGTATTTCTCCGCACCGAAGACGTTGACCTGGGCCACACCCGGGATCATGGATATCTGTTCGGCCACGCGCGTCTCGGCGTATTCATCCAGCACCGTGAGCGGGATATTGCTTGCCGTTAAACCCATGAAAATGATCGGCGTGGCTGTAGGGTTCACCTTGCGCAGGCTCGGCGGCTGCGGCAGGTTCGGTGGTAATTGCCTGAGAGCCTGCGAGATGGAGGTCTGTACATCCATAGCGGCGTCGTCGATGTTGCGGGATAGATCGAACTGTAGGGATATGGAGGTGTTGCCGGTGGTATTGACCGAACTCATGGATGCTAGGCCGGCGATGGTGGAAAACTGCCTTTCCAGGGGAGTCGCTACCGATGCTGCCATGGTTTCCGGATCAGCACCGGGCAGGTTTACATTGACGCTGATGGTCGGGAAATCCACGTTCGGCAGTTCACTTACCGGCAATGTGAAATAGGCCACCATGCCGAAGATCAGCAGTGCGGACATGACCACCGTGGTCATGACCGGACGGTGGATGAAGGGTGCAGATGGATTGATGTTCACTGTGAACCGGCGACGGCTGACGTCGGTCTAGCAACATTGGGGATTACCGGCATCTCGTTTTTCAAGGTTCGCGGCACGTGGGTGATGACTACTTCCCCAGCCTTCAGACCTTTTGAGATGACTGCTTCATCACCTATTTGGCGGTCCTGGGTTACCGGCGCGATAACTGACTTATTATCGACGACGGTATACACAAAACTCCCATTTTGCCCGGCCTGCACCGCAGTATCCGGTATCACTATGGCATCGGGTTGGACGGTGAGTTGCAGCGTGACACCCACGTACTGGCCGGGCCACAGCTGTACATGCTTGTTGGGTATTTCTGCTTTGAGCATCACCGTGCCAGTGGTGTTGTTGACTGTATTGTCGATAAACACCAGTTTGCCCTGCCCCAGATTGCCGCTGCCATCCTCATTGGTGACATACACCATGATGCCGTGACCGGTATCGTAATGTCGCACTTCGGTCAGTAACTGCTGAGGGATGGTGAACTGCACCAAGATGGGTTGCATCTGGTTGATGGTAACCAATGGGGTGGTAGCGGTGGGTGTCACCACATTTCCTGCCTTGACTGCGAGGTTGCCAGTGAGCCCGTCGATCGAGGATTTGATACTGGTATATGAGAGATTTATCTCGGCCTGTTGCAGGGCGGCTTTGGCCTGGGTGGAAACCGTCACGGCACTCTCATAATCCTGGGGCGAGATGTAATCCTTGGCGGCCAGCGGTGCTTCCCGATCAGCCTGGGCTTTGGCGGTCAGATAGGCGGCCTTGGCGGATGCCAGTGCGGCCTCGTAGGGTGCGGGGTCGATCAGAAACAGCGGTTGCCCGGGATGCACATACTCGCCTTCCCGGAAGAACACCTGCTTGAGTACCCCGCTGATTTGCGGCTGCACCGCGACGGTATGTTCCGACTGTACCTGGCCAATCACCGTGAGCTGGATCGGCATGGGTTTGAGCACGGCAACCGCAGTATCCACGGTCAATGCCGGCAATTCGTGTTTAGCATTGGCGATGCGGGCGTTGCTGATCACACGCCACGCAACCAGCACCACGAGAATGGCAACGACCATTCCAATTATGAATAGCACCTTGGTTTTTTTATTCACGGTAACTCCGTTGCATTGGTGGGTGCGTCGAGCCCGCCCACGGCATGACCGAGAGCGGCTTGTGCCGTAAACCAGTTCAGTCGAGCCTGCACTTGTTGCACGCGTGCATTCGCGAGTGTCTGTTGCGCGGTCAGCAGATTCAGAATCGGATCCAGACCGATATGATAACGGGCGATCTCGACGTCTTCCGCCTGTTGTGCACTCTTCAGTTGTGAGTCAGCGGTGGTCAAAGTAACCGCTGCAGTATGCATGTTTTGATATGCCTGCCAGACTTCCAGTTCCACCTGAAGCTGCAATTGCACCGTGGTTGCTTGGGCGATATCAACCTGCGCTTGAGCTCTGTGGTTAGCCGCTTCATCGCCGAATCCGGCGAATAGCGGAATACTGAGTGTCAAGCCCGCACTGTAATTGTCGGCGACAGTGGTCGGAGCCGTATCTTCTTTCGTGTTGAGGCGTCCGTCGCTTGCAGCAAACGACAGACTCGGCCAACCTTGACCGCGGGCCGCCTCCAGATTGGCGATAGCTTGTTGCTCGCCGGCTTTGGACGCCAGCAGTTCCGGGCGGGCCTCTCGAGCTTGCTGCAACATCTGCTGAACGTTGAGAGGTGGCATTTCAGACGATACACTCTGTTCCCAGGGTGCCAGTGGCAGCAGGGTATCTACTGAAGATCCGACACTTATAGCCAGAGTACCCTGGGCTATGGCGAGCTGCCCCTGTGCGGTTTGAAGTGCAAGTTGTGTGTTTGCCTGGGCAGCCTGGGCCGTATATACATCACCGATGGTGGCGAGACCGGATTTTTGGTTCTGATGCACGGCATCCAGATTTGTTTCCGCATCTTGTTCACTCATCGTGTCGGCTTGCACAAGCGCCTGCAAGCCCAGTACCTGATAATAATTCTGTTCCACCGCCAGAATCACATCCTGCAGTGTCTGGCTGTTAGACAGCTCAGCGGCAGCGAGAGCGTACTTGGCGGAATCAAGTGTGCCGGAGCGTGTGCCGAAGTTCCACAGCAGATAGCTGAGGCTGATGCTGGGTCCGTAGCGGGTCTGTGCGGGGTTGGATGTACCACTGAAATTTACGGCACGGCTGCGGGTGTAGCTGTAATCTGCGGTGACCAACGGCCAATAACCGGCCCGCGCCAGCTCCACGCCCGCCTGACTTTCACGGATGCTGTCCCAGGCGAGCTTGGTCTGCGGATTATTGGTGAGCGCCATGTCGGTGAGCTCCATCAGCGTGTAGGGATGCTCCGACTGCGGCGCAAGCGGCAGATCGTCGGACGCCAGCGTGGCCGATGCGCTGACCATGAGCATACCCAGTATGAGAGCCGAGGAAGCACAACGGAGAGTTCTGAACGATGACATGGCGGGCTATATTTATCCTTAAAAGCAGGCAATACAGAACACGAGTGGTCATGCGAATGCGCGTCACGCACCCATTGATTTCGCTAATCCAAGCTATCGATTACGGGGTATTTTCCCATCACAGCGCGGTTTTAATTGGCCGGTTACACTTTGATACACATCTACCGGCCTCTATGCTGTTAGCAAGCTGTCCACGGGATAAAATTCTGACCTGCGACAATCAGGTATCGACGCGATATGGCTGCAGCCGACCAGATTCTGGTGGTGGATGACGACACGGAGATCCGTGCGTTGCTCAAGGAATATCTGTCGCGTCAGGGATTCAGGGTGACCGCAGTGGCGGATGGCCCTTCTATGGAACAGGTTATGGAGGATTCGCATTTTGATCTGATCGTGCTGGACGTGATGCTGCCCGGTGAGGATGGCGTAAGTCTGTGTCGCAAACTGCGTCTGCGCTCCACCATCCCTGTCATCATGCTCACGGCCAGAGGCGGCGAAGCAGATCGCATTGCCGGCCTCGAGACCGGTGCTGACGATTACCTCCCGAAACCCTTCAATCCGCATGAATTATCCGCGCGCATCAACAGCGTGTTGCGGCGCACGCGCAGCCTTCCGCAGGATCTGTGGCCTGAGGATGTGCAGGCCTATCGTTTCGGAAACTGGCGACTCCAGACTGCAACCCGCCAGCTGCAGAATTCAGAAGGCACGGTCGTGCCATTATCAGGTGCAGAATACCGCTTGCTCTGCATCTTCCTGCGCTATCCGAATGCGGTGCTGTCGCGCGAGCGTCTCACGGAATTGATGCGTGGCCGCGAGAGTAACATCCCCTTCGACCGCAGTATGGACGTGCAGGTGAGCCGCCTGCGACAGCGGCTGCGCGACGACGGTCATGACGCCGGTATCATCCGTGCAGTGCGCGGCGAAGGCTATGTGTTTTCATTGTCAGTGCAGGTGGAAAAGTAATGCGCCTGATACCGCAATCACTCTTCGGCCGTCTGGTGCTGGTGCTGTTGGGCGGTTTGATTGTGGCACAACTCCTGAGTACCGCCATCAGCCTTTCCGAGCGCGACCAGACATTGTTCTCTTACAGTGATGAGCAGTGGGCACAACGGGATGCGGCGGCGGTAGCACTCATGGATTCACTGAGCCGGGCGGAGCAGCAGCGCATCGCATCCATACTCACGACGCCACGATTGTTCGTGAGTGTGAGCGCGCAGCCACCCGTATCCGGTGAGGCCGATGAACAGGCCGCAGATTTCCAGGCGATGTTGCAGAAACTGCTGGGTCCGGAGCGGCAGGTGCGCGTCGTGATAGTGAAACTTACACCTGCACAGGTGGCAGCCGCACAGTCGGTGACACCCGGCAGCGGGCCCGTGGATGTGCCGCGTCAACACAGTGTCACCGAAGTCCAGCTCGAGGATGGCCAATGGATGAGCTTTGATCATCCGCGCCCCTGGCATGTGAGCGACCGTCCCTGGCGTTTACTCCTGAGTCTTGCAATCCTGCTGATCTCAGTAATTCTTCTATCATTGATTGCAGTACGCTGGATAACCCGTCCGCTCACTACGCTGGCTACGGCAGCCGACGAGCTGGGCCGCGATATCCGCCGTGCACCACTCCCGGAGACTGGTCCTACTGAAGTGCGCCGTGCGGCGCGTGCCTTCAATGACATGCAGATCCGGCTGGTGCGTTACGTGGAGGACAGAACGCGCTTGTTGACTGCGATCTCACATGATCTCAAGACGCCGATCACGCGCATGCGTTTGCGTGCCGAATTGCTGGAAGACGAGACACTCAAAAGCAAACTGGTGCGCGACCTGCAGGACATGGAGAACATGACCAACGCCACCCTGGATTTCCTGCGCGGACTGGAGATCAGCGAGGTTTTACAGCCCATCGACCTGATGGCGCTGCTGGAAAGTGTGCAGTCAGACGCTGTGGAGACCGGACAGGATGTGAGCCTGCAAGGTCGCGTCGCTAATTCCTTCACAGGCAGGCCACAGGCTTTGCGGCGCTGTCTCGAGAATCTCATCGGCAATGCGGTGCGTTACGGCAAGCGCGCCATGATTAACGTGGAAGATGATGGTACGAATATCACAATACGAGTGCGCGATGCCGGTAAAGGCATACCTGAAGCTCAGCTGGAGAAAGTATTCGAGCCGTACTATCGTCTGGAAGAAGCCCGCAGCCAGGCGGGCGGCGGCACCGGTCTGGGTCTGGGTATTGCCCGCAATATCGCTACCCTGCACGGCGGCATGCTGACACTACGCAATCATCCAGAGGGTGGGCTCGAAGCGCTGCTGATATTGCCGCGCAAAAATAATGACTGAAGGTTATACGACTTCGGCCCACACCAGCTACAGGATATGCCGCGAAATCATTGACTTGGTTTTACTGTCAACGGCTCATTGTTGTTGATAGCCGCCATCAATTCATCCAGTTGACTGGTGACATCCACAACGCTAATCAGATCCATGGCTCCCGGGTCACGCACACGCGTGCCCCAGGGCGCATTTTCTGAATCCATTCTGTTGATTTTGAGCATGGCCTCGGGATAACGGTTCACCCGCCAACGCTGGCTTAAGTAAGGACCGGCGCGGTCCGGGTTGGTGGCGGCGTACAGACCGATCACCGGTGTGCCCATAGCAGTCGCCATGTGCACAGGACCAGAATCTGGAGATATCAGCACGCTGGCGCGGCCGAGCAATGCCAGTAGTTGTTTGAGGTTGGTCTGGCCGATGAGATTTATTGGCTGGGTATGCGCGGCCTGCATGATCGCCGTGCCGTACTCACGCTCGACCTGGCTCGTCCCGCCGCTCAGGAACACACGCAGTCCAAGTTTATCGGCAGCGTAGTCCGCGACCATGGCATAGCGTTCCGCGCGCCAGTTGCGGAAGTTGCGGAAACGCGCATTGGCACAGGGGCTGATGATCACTGCAGGCGTGTTGTCCGGGATCTGAGCGCGTGCAAATGCTTGCGCCTCTGCCGGCACCGGGATATTCCAACGCAACACCCGCTGCGTAACGCCGCAGGCTTCAGCGAAACCGAAGAAACTGTCCATCACATGCTGGTGCGGTCTATACGGGATACGCCGGTTCGTGAACAGCCATTGCCAATCGTGGGCACGTTGCCGGTCGAATCCGAGCTTCACGGGCGCGTGTATCGCCAGGCTGCTTGCCAGGCTGGCGCGCAACGACATCTGAATGTGCAGCAGCAGATCGAAATGCCGGCCGCGCAATGTGGTGCGCAATGCAGGGTAGGCGCCCAGGCCTTTGGCTTTGTCGAAGATGATAAACTCGATGCCGGGGATGTCGGCCACCAGACTCGCTTCCAGTCTGCCGATGATCCAGGTGAAGCGCGTGTCAGGCCATGCGGTCTGCAGGCTGCGCACCACCGGCAGCGTGTGACACACATCGCCCACGGCGGACAGACGCAAGATGCAGACACGAGCAGGCGGTTTCATCACTTGGGGCATTACGGATGGCTGAAAGCACAGTCACCACAAAACGGGGTTTCATCCTATACGATGATGCGCTCACAAGCCACGCGGGCGAGGAGCTGTTCTCAGTGCGTCACTGGGCGCGGCATACATCACTGCGCGGTGCCATCGGCGGGCGCGGCAACACCTGGATACTGGCAGGTAGTGATGGTGAATGGGTGTTGCGCCATTACCGCCGCGGTGGTGTGGTTCGGCATTTCAACCAGGATCTTTATCTCTGGCAGGGGCTGATGAATACCCGGCCATGGCGTGAATGGCGGTTGTTGTCCTATCTATATATGAGGGGCTTACCGGTGCCGCAGCCGGTGGCTGCACAGGTGGTGCGTTATGGTCCGGTATATCGTGGCGACCTGATCACGCGCCTGATCCCGGATACGCATTCTCTGGCAACGCGTCTGCATGCTAGCGACATCGAAAATCTACCCTGGGACCGCATCGGCGCCTGCATCCGCCGCTTCCATGCTGCCGGTGTCTATCATGCGGATCTGAATGCCCACAACATCCTCATCGACAGTCATGACCAGATATACCTGGTCGACTTCGACCGTGGCGAGCGACGTGCGGCCGGCGTGCTATGGCAGGAAGCCAATCTCGGCCGTCTATTGCGCTCGCTGCGCAAGCTGGCAATCCCGAGTATCGCCGAAGGACAAGTCTGGTCAAAGCTGTTGAGTGGCTATAACCAAACCGGTTGATCTAATCACGCGGGACTTGCTTGAAGCGGTCGTGACTCCACAGATATTGTTCCGGTGCGCGCCGGATATTTTCTTCCAATAACTTGTTGATGCGCAAGGCATCCGCAGCCGGGTCGTCCGATGGGAAGTTCTTCAATGCTGGATAGACGCGGAGGTTGTAACCGCGGTTTCCTGGAAGGCGTTCACCGAAGAACGGCACTACCGGCGCCTGGCTGGAGCGCGCCACCCGCGAAAGTGCAGGACTCGTGGGCGCCGGGATGCCGAAGAACGGCACCATGATACTGCCCTTGCCACGATAGCCCTGATCGATGGCATACCAGATGGGTTTGCCTTGCTTGAGACTCTTGAGTAACGCGCGCACGTCATTGCGCGGGATGGCGCGATCGAATAGCCGTTCGCGGTTGCGGCGCATGACCTCTTCTATAACCGGATTGGGAATCGGCCGGTACATCAGATGCAGATCGGTATGCAGACTCAGAATGCGTCCGACCATCTCCAGCTGGGTGAAATGACCCGCCAGTAACAACACGCCATGGCCTCGCGCGCGCGCCGCCTGCAGATGTTCTACACCGCGTACTTCGTGGGCCAGCCGGCGCAGACGTTTCTCACTCATCCACCAGCACATCCCGAACTCGATGATCCCCATCCCCAATGAAGCGAAGTGTTTCTTGGCGATCTTCAAACACTGCTTATCAGACATCTCCGGAAAGCACATGCGCAGATTGATCAGGGTCACGCGCCAACGGCGCTTGGCGGCCATGCGGATAATCCATCCCAGGGAATAGCCGACCACGAGTTGCAACCGATACGGGCACATCACCACCACACGCATCAATCCCAGCAGCAGCCAGGTAGACCAGTAACGGGGTTTCAGTAATCGGTATTGCATGCGAGCTGCGGTACAGGGGCAGGGAGCTCAGTGTAAGGGCGGCGTCACACTTGGCACAACTGCCTGGGACTGAGCAGGCCCATGTTATGATGCGGCGCGATTTCCGAAGCTTGCTGGGGTTTGCATGAACATCCGCATCCCGCAATTTGACGCCGTGCGCGTGCTGGTGGCAGGCGACGTGATGCTGGACCGTTACTGGTTCGGTGCCACTGGACGGATCTCGCCGGAAGCGCCGGTGCCGGTGGTGCATGTGCAGGACATCGAGGAACGTCCGGGCGGTGCTGGCAACGTGGCCGTGAACCTGGCGAGCTTGGGCGCTCACTGTACAGTACTCGGCATTACCGGTGACGATGCAGCCGCCGATACACTCGCGGCCAGCATGCAAAAACACGGCGTGCAGTGCCGATTTACCCGCCTCAAGAATGCATCCACCACCACCAAGCTGCGAGTGCTGTCGCGCCACCAGCAATTGATCCGCCTGGATTTCGAAGAGAGTCTCGGCAGCCTGGCGGGCGCACCGCTATTGCCGGCCTTCAAGCAAGAATTGGCGAATGCCGATGTCATCATCCTGTCGGACTACGGCAAAGGTAGTTTGACCGGCGTACAGGATCTGATTGCGGCGGCGCGCGCCGCCAACAAAATCGTGCTGGTGGATCCGAAGGGTCGGGATTTCGGTAAATACCGGGGCGCTACTGCCATCACTCCCAACTTCGCGGAACTGGAAGCGGTGGTGGGTGAATGTCCGGACGAGGGCGCCATAGTCAGCAAAGGTGAAAGATTATGTAAGGAACTGGATTTGAAAGCGCTGCTAGTGACACGCGGCGAACACGGCATGACATTGTTGGAGTCCCATAAACCACCGCTGCACTTACCGACCCTGGCGCAGGAAGTTTCAGATGTCACCGGCGCCGGTGACACCGTGATTGCACTGCTGGCTGCGGGTCTAGGTGCAAGACTGGATTTCCCTGCAGCCGCAGCGCTGGCTAATTTTGCCGCCGGTCTGGTGGTGGCGAAACTTGGTGCTGCTTCGGTCACGCCGGTGGAACTGCGGCTCGCCGCCCATAGCCAGAACGGCGATGGCATATTGGACGAAGCGGAGATGGTTGATGCGATCGCGCATGCGCGCAGCCAGGCTGAACGCATCGTCATGACCAATGGCGTGTTCGATATCCTGCATGCCGGCCACGTGAGTTATCTCACGCAAGCACGCCGTCTGGGCGACCGGCTGATCGTCGCAGTAAATGATGACGTATCCGTGCAGCGCTTGAAGGGCGCCAATCGCCCAATCAATACGCTGCAGAACCGTATGCAGGTGCTGGCAGCATTGGCATGCGTGGATTGGGTGGTGGCATTTTCCGAGGACACACCGGAGCGGCTCATCTGCAAGCTGTTGCCGGATATTTTGGTCAAAGGTGGAGACTACAAACCGGAACAGGTGGCTGGTTACCGCTGCGTGACAAAAAATGGCGGTCAGGTACGCATACTTGAATTTGTAGATGGCATGTCAACAACGTCCATCATCGAAAAAATCCGCAAGCGTTGATCTGAATGACGGTGCGCTTCCTTTATTCATTGGCTTTATTACTGCTGCTGCCGTTCGCATTTGCGTGGATGTTCTGGCGCACGTTGCGCCAGACCGGCCATGCAGACAGGTTAAGTGAGCGTTTCGGCAGTTCCCCGTATCTGCCGCGCAATGAAGTTATCTGGTTGCACGGCGCTTCGGTGGGCGAGATCCGTGCCATGGCGCCCTTGGTCAAGTCATTACACCGGGATTACCCCAAGCACCCGCTGCTGGTCACCAGCTTCACCGGCAGCGGCCGCGCCCAGGCCCAGACCATGTTCGGTGCCCAGGCGTTGGTGGCGCAAGTTCCCTATGACTTGCCGTTTTGTGTGAACCGCTGGCTGAAATGCGTCAGCCCCGTCATAGGCATTGTCATGGAGACCGAGATCTGGCCAAACCTGTACGCTGCCTGCGCGCGCCGTCACATTCCCCTGCTGCTGGTAAGCGCGCGTTTGTCGGAACGCGGTTTGAAACAATTCCGCCGTATGCCGCGCCTGGTGCGCGCGGCGCTTGCACAAGTGACCGCCGTCGCCGCGCAGACCGCCAGGGATGCTGATGGTTTCCGGCAACTGGGAGCGCCGCAGGAGCGTCTCTCGGTCATGGGTAATCTCAAATTCGACCTGCAGTTGCCCGACACGCTCAAGCAGGAAGGCCGTGCCTTACGTACCAAGCAGTTCGGCAAGTCCACTGTCATCGTCGCCGGCAGTACCCGGGAAGACGAAGAAGTGCAGGTGCTGAGCGCATATCGCGAACTGCTTGGTAAACATCCTGATTGCGTACTGGTGCTGGCGCCACGCCATCCGCAGCGCACCAACAACGTGGCCGACCTGATCAAAAACCAGGGTTACGTATGCCGGCGCCGCAGCGCTGGGGAATCGTTACTAAAGCCCGGCGAGGTGTTGTTGCTGGACACGTTGGGTGAACTCACCCGATTCTATGCCGCCGCGCATGTGGTGTTCGTGGGCGGCAGCCTGGTACCCGTGGGTGGGCACAACCTGCTGGAACCGGCGGCTCTGGGCTTGCCGGTACTGGCCGGGCCACATCTGGAAAATGTTCGCGACATCGCCGAAATGCTTAAAAATGCAGGTGGTCTGATGGTGGTGAATGATGCCAAGAATCTGGGCGAGGCCTTCATCTGGTTGGTGGGCAATACCAGCACCCGTCAGCATATCGGTCAGGCCGCGCAGCAGACCGTGACCGCCAACCGTGGGGCCCTCGAAAAAGCGCTCAAGCTCATCGGCCTTGTTCTGGCCCAAAAATAAATGGGTATTCGGAATCCAGTGTTGGAAATTGAAACGGTTAGCGCGCGAATAGTTCTTGCAAGACCCGGAGCGCTCTATTGGCTGTGGGGGCATCGAGCTTGCCCAAGTGTTTCACCAGCCGCGACTTGTCCACGGTGCGTATCTGATCCAAGACGATCTGACCACGTTGACGCTTGAATATTACCGGGACCCGCGAGGGATAATCGCGGCTACCGGTCGTCATCGGCGCGACGATCACCGTGCCGATGTGCCGGTTCATTTCATCGGGGGAAATGACCACGCAGGGGCGGGTCTTCTGGATTTCGTGGCCTTGGGTGGGATCGAGGGAAACGAGCGCGATATCGAACCGCTTGATTACCAGCGCCATTCGCGCGCATCCCAAGCGGTTTCTTGATGGGCCTCGGTATCGAGTAGGGCGTCATCACCGGCATTGTGCATGGCCGCAAAACTCGACTCCCAACCAATACGGGGCCGACGGGTTGAGCGGATGACTACCTGGCCGTCCTGTACCTCCAGATCCGCTTCGTCACCCAGAGCGCACTGTTCCAGCACGGCCTTGGGCAGACGGATGCCTTTGGAATTGCCGATCCGAACGATAGCGACTTTCATACCAATACCCGCTTTATATGTGGGTACATTGTAATTACATTTCACCGCCTTGTCTACCCTCAGCGCATTCTTGTACAGATAACCTTCCAACACTGGATTCCGAATACAAAAATAAATCACCCGGCGTTCGGCCGGGTGAATCGATGATCTGCCTGTCTCGACGCTGTGATCAATTGTTATTGCCTCCCGGTGGAGAAGCCCGCGGCATATCGCCTGCACTTGTCGGTACTTGCGAATCCATAGGTGGCATGGGCGTAGGTATCTGCAAGAGCACGTTGATCTGTTTCAGGTCGTCTGGACCCAAGATGCCGGCCGCCTGTTTGAGTTGTAGCAAGCTGGTCAGATAGTTATCGCGGCTCTGAGCATAGTTAGTCTGCGCGGTCACCAGGTTCTGGCGTGCCAGCAACACATCCACGATGGTACGGGTGCCCACCTGCATGCCGGTCTCCATGGCCTGTAGCGAGGTCTCGTTGGATTTCACCGATTGTTGCAAGGCGCGCACCTGGGAGATGCCGGTGAGTACACCCAGATACGAGGTACGTGTCTGTTGTACCGTCTGGCGGTTGACGAGTTTGACCTGATCCACTGCAGCATCGTACTGACGCTGCGCCTGGGTGACCTGGGCGCTGACACCGCCGCCTGAAAAGATCGGTACGTTCAATTGCAGCATGGCGGTATTGCCGGTGATGTTCTCAAACTGGCCAAACTCCGTCCCCTGGATGGTTGACACCTGATTATTGTTGTTCTTGTTATGGCTGAGTGTCAGATCCAGGGTCGGATAATGGCCGCTGCGCTTGATGGATACGTTGCTGGAAGCAACATCCGCTGCCGCTTGCGCCGCCATCAGATTCGGGTTTTGTTTGAGCGCTGTATCCACCCACTTCTTGGCATTGTCGGGATCAGGAGTGCGCAGCGGCATGCCGGTCACGGGTTCCTGGAGCAACCCTGCCGGCTGGCCGGTGATGGCACGCAGGCTCTCTTCGGCGTTGATGACCTGTTGTTGAGCGGCGATCTCGGTGGCTACTGATTGATCATAGGCAGCTTGGGCGTTCTGCACGTCGGTGACGGCGCTCATGCCTACCTGATACTTGGCCTTGGTCTGGTCCAGCTGCTTTTCATTGGCGAGGGTGGCGGCATGATCTGCTGCCAGGGTGTCGCGCGCAGTGATCACGTTGAAATAGGCAGTGGCGGTACGCACGATCAGGTCCTGCTGCGCGGCGATGAATTGTGCCTGTGCCTGCGCGACCGAGGCATCCGCCTGCTCGATGGTTTCCCAGGCCGACCAGTCGAAGATCGGCTGTGTCAGCTGTGCAGTGTAACTTGTGTTGTAGGTGCGAAAATTACCGTTGCCCTCAACGTAAGTATTGGTGTTTGGATCGTAACCCAGCGGTATATCACCACTGGATTTTGTGACAGTGCGTGACCCAGTGAGATTGATATTAGGCAGGTACCCGGCGCGGGCTATCGGCTTGTCTTCCAACGCGGCTTGATAGTTGGCCTGGGCCTGGGAGAATGTCGGGTCGTTGGTAAGCGCCAACTGGTAGACATCCCAAAGATCAGCACTGTAGACCGGGGTAGCGGCTATGAGGCCGGCGGTTGCGAATGCGAGTAATAGCGTGCGTAGGGTATTCACCTTAGAAGTTCCTTGTTGCTGCATCCCGTAGGTGTGCTGGTTAGATATAACACTATAACGTTTGGGGGATTGATGCAAGTCCCGCAAGCCAGTGCGATTTTATCGGCTTCCCGGCGCATTTAATAACGGGCCAAGCCCGGTTCGAGGTTCACAGCCCATTCCTCGATGCCACCCGCCAGGTTGATGACGTCCTTGAAGCCGTGGGATTGCATGAAGGCCGCCACCTGCAGGCTGCGGTTACCGTGATGACACAGGATCACATAGGTTTGTTCCCGGTCCAGTTGCTCCAAGCGCTCCCGCAGATCGTCCATGGGTATATGCAGGCAATTCGGCAGATGCACGCGTTCGTATTCCCAGGGTTCGCGCACGTCCAGGATGGTCACCGGCTGCGCGGATCTGGCCCGCAGTTCGGTCACTTCTCGCGGGCTCAGGGAGCGGACTGGCATGCGCTGTCCCTCAGAAAATGAAATGCTGCGGTGTGACTGTATTCACCAGTGCTGGTAGCCCGGTTTCGAACAGACTCTGCCGTGACCAGGCGTCTTCCGCCTCGCGCGTTACCAGCAGCGCTTCCATCACGGGTGATTCCCCGATGATCATAAACAGGCGGCCGCCGATATTGAGATGCTGAGCGTAGTTTTCCCGATAGACGGGCAGCGAGCCAGTTACGGCGATGACATCGAAGCGCACGCTCAACCAGTCGAGCTGTGTGCCGTCGCGTATCTCAAGCTGTACATTGCGGATTCCCAACCCCTTGAGGATTTTGGCTGCGCCGGTGGCAAACTCCGGGTATATATCCACGGACAACACTTCGCCTGCCATCTTTGCCAGGCAGGCGCTGATAAAACCGCTGCCGCTGCCGATCTCCAGCACACTCTCGTTGGGTTGCGGGTCGAGCGCCTGCAGCATGCGGCCTTCCACCATGGGCGTCATCATCACCTGCCCGTGCAACAGGGGAATCTGGGTATCGGCGAAGGCCAGTTTGCGATAAGGCTCCGGTACGAAGCGATCACGCGGCAGAGTCTCAAGGATCTGGAGCACACGCATATCGATCACTTCCCAGGCACGTACTTGCTGGGTGACCATCTGATTGCGGGCGAAGCGGGTATCCATAAGATTTTTAGGTGAATTTAAACGAACGCCGGGTCGCAGAGCGTAAGCACTTTGACGGTGCTTGGCAAGCTGGAAGGGCATGCTGGTACATGGCGTGCGCCGTTTGATTGCACGCATATGAAGATAGCTGCCTGGCAGGATGCGCACAATGGGCAAGTGACGAACCGTGGCCAGCATGGGGTGAATCGTGGCTTGCGCACAGGACTTCTACAGCCGTTTGGCGGTATCTTGGTACCTGTATAGATGTCAGAGGTTGAGTATTTCGGACCACGATGCAGAGCCTGCCATGGATATAGCCAAACAGAAAAACCAACTGGATCATCGCCGCTTGCTGGGCCTCGCGTTTGCCGGCTGGATGTTGTGGTCATTACTGTTCGCCAGTAGCGATTATTTGGGCGCCGGTGTGTCAGATCAGGGCTTCAGCGCAGTATCGATATTTGGTCATGCGCTGCTGTCGAGTTTTCCTTGGGCTATCGTGGGTTTTCTGGTTTTGTACATCAATCGCCGTCGCCCCGACCATCATTGGCCTGGAAGAATCTGGCTGCTCAAACAACTCATCTTCGGCGTGCTGCTGGTGTATCTGATCTTGATGCTGGTGCGCCGCTGGCAATGGCCGGTTCTGGGACTCACAGCAGAACCAGATTCCGGCAGTTTTGTGCAGATGTTGTTGGCCGGAATGCCGCGGGGATTCGCCATGTACCTGGGCGTGTGGGGCCTCTGCCAGACGGGATTGTTTTGGCGCGACTACATCCGCGCCAGACGCGAACTGGTGCGCGCCGAACTACGCCGTCTGCGCACCCAACTGAATCCGCATTTCCTGTTCAATACCCTGAATGCGATCTCGGAATTGAGCTATGAGAATCCGGAAGCCGCCGACCGGACCATCACCCAATTGAGCGGGTTGCTGCGCAAATCCCTGGACGATAGTCACCAGCAGGAGATTGCCTTGCGGGATGAAGTGGATTTTCTGGAACGCTATCTGGCCATCCAGCAGACCTTGCTACAGGATCGACTGCACGTGGAGCTGGAGATCAGCGATGAGACCCTCAACGCACGCGTGCCCGGCATGATCCTGCAGCCGCTGGTCGAGAACGCCGTGACCCATGGCATCGGGCGCAGCGGCACCGGTTACATCACGGTGCGCAGCAAGCGCCGCGGCGAACTGCTGGTGATCGAAGTGGAGGACAATGGTTGGGGGCTGGTGATCGCCGATCCCAAAAAGAGCGGCGAGGGCATCGGCATCAACAACACCCGCGCGCGCTTGCGCTATCTTTATGGCGAGCTCGCTAGTCTGGAGCTGCGCAGCCGCCCCGGCGAGGGCCTGACCGCCTGCCTGAATATCCCATTCCACGAGGCCTTTGCCTTCGATGAAAATCCGTACCCTGATCATTGACGACATGCCGCTATCCCGGCAGCGCACCCGCCGTTACCTGACGGGTGAGGCGGACGTGGAGATCGTCGGCGAATGCGGTGATGGCGACGCGGCTCTGCAAGCCATCGAAACGCTCAAACCGGATCTGCTGCTGCTGGATGTGCAGATGCCGGGCATGAATGGTTTGGAGTTGATGGAAAAGATTCCCGAGGAACGGCGCCCGGCAGTGGTGTTCATCACCGCCTTCGATGAATTCGCGGTGCCGGCGTTCGCCGCGCATGCGGTGGATTTTCTGCTCAAGCCCTTCGATCGCGAGCGGGTGGCAAAAGTTCTGGGTCGGGTGCGCGAGCATCTCAACGCCAAGCCCGCGGCTGCGTCAACTCCACAAACAACAACGCCGGCATCCGAGCATAAAGGCCCTTACCTCAATCGTGTCGCCGTCAAGTCTGTGGGCCGTACGGTGTTCGTGGCCATCAATAGCGTGGACTGGCTGGAGACCGCCGGCAACTATGTCAGTCTGCATGCCGGCAAAGACACCCATCTGGTGCGCGAGACCATGAATCAGATCGAGACGCAGCTCGATCCCGCGCATTTTGTCCGCATCCATCGCTCCACTATGGTGCGCATCGAGGCTATCAAGGAAATCCAGCCGCTGTTCAACGGTGACCGGGCGGTGATCCTGCGCGACGGCAGCAAGCTGACTATGAGCCGCTCTTATCGGGATAAGGCCAAAGCCGCCCTCGGCGCCGTCTAGCGGCTGCGCAACCGGATGGGTGCGGCTCCCGACAAGCCCGCGTCATGCTCCTGCAATCTGCATCCTGTCCCATCAACGCCACGGCTCGTCACATAACCATTGTGAGCCGGGTAGTGCACGCCTAAATTTAAGCTGCACCAAACCGGGAACCTATCCATTGGATAAGAAAGACGCGCTCAACGCCCTCAAGATCGACCGCGACGCACCGGCCGTTGCATCACCCCGGCGTGGCTGGCTGCTCGGCGGTATAAGTCTGGTCCTGGCGATCATCGTGATAGCTTCCGCCTGGTGGTATTTCCACCCCAAAGCGGTAAGCGTGCAGACCATGATCGTGGCGGTGCAGGGTGGCGATGCTGCCGGTGGCAGCATCCTGAATGCCTCCGGTTACGTGGTGGCGCAGCAGCAGGCCACCGTCTCGTCGCAGGTCACCGGCATGATCGACGCGGTGTATGTGGAAGAGGGTATGCAGGTGAAGAAGGGTCAGGTGCTGGCGCGTCTGGACGACAGCGCTGCGCGTGCCACCGTGGCCACCGCCGCCAGCCAGCTGCAGACCGATCAGGCGCTGGTGGGCCAGAACCGGGCACAGCTGCTCAAGGATCAGCAGAACCTCGCGCGCACCGTGACGCTGGCGAAACAGGGATTATTGAGCCAATCGGATCTGGACAGCGCCCAGGCAGCAGTCGCTATCGATCAGGCGAATCTCGAACATGCCCAGGGCCAGGTGAAGGTGGACCAGGACAATCTGCGCAGCAGCAAGATCTTTCTGGATTACACTGTGATCCGCGCGCCGTTTTCGGGCGTGGTCACGGAAAAATATGCGCATCCGGGTGAAATGATCTCGCCGGCCGCGGTCGGTGGTTTCACCAAGACCGGCATCTGCATGCTGGTGGACATGCGCTCCCTGGAGATCGATGTGGACGTGAACGAGGCCTACATCCAGCGGGTGCATGACGGCATGCCGGTGGATGCGGTGCTGGACGCCTATCCCAGCTGGCATATCCCCGCGCATGTGATCAGCGTGGTGCCCACCGCCAATCAGGAGAAAGCCACCGTCAAGGTGCGCATCGCCTTCGACAAGCTCGATCCCCGCATGCTTCCGCAGATGGGCGTGCAGGTGTGGTTCTATGCAGAAGCCAGCAAGAATCCCGAGCCGCAGGTCACGCGCATCGTGATCCCGCAGACTGCAGTGCATGGCGAGAGTGGCAGCCAGTATGTGTATCTGCTGGAGCAGGGGCATGTGAAACAGCAGAACGTGAAGACGCTGCCGGCACCGGACAAGCAAGTGACGGTACTCTCGGGCCTCAGCGGCGGTGAAATACTGGTGGTGTCTTCCAAAGAACCTTTGCATGTTGGTCAAGCCGCGCAGGAACAGAATCCGTGATGCTTTATCAATCTCGTGTCATGGCCATAAGCCGCGAAATCAGGTAATCAAGGAGAAGATCATGTCCGCAGTTATCGTTGAAAACACCCGAAACCAGCCGCTGGTGAATCTGCGCGGTGTCACCAAACTGTACAAGCGCGGTTCTGAAACCGTGGAAGTGCTGAAGCGCCTGGATCTGGCCGTGCCACGCGGTGATTTCCTGGCGCTCATGGGACCGTCTGGTTCCGGCAAGACCACCCTCATGAATATCCTCGGTGGCCTCGACCGGCCCACCGCCGGCGAAGTCATCATCGACGGCCAGCCGATTCACACCCTGAGCGACAGCGCGCTCTCCGGCTGGCGCGCGCGTCATGTGGGTTTCGTGTTCCAGCTGTATCACCTGCTGCCGGTGCTCAGCGCCGAACAGAACGTGGCCCTGCCGCTGATGCTCACCAACCTCAGCGGACCCGAGCGCAAGAAGCGCGCCATGGCTGCGCTCACACTGGTGGGTCTGGAAGATCGCGCCAAACACAAACCCTCGGAACTTTCCGGCGGCCAGGAGCAGCGCGTCGGCATCGCCCGCGCCATCGTCACCGATCCAACCCTGTTGCTGTGCGACGAGCCCACCGGCGACCTGGATCGCAAAGCCGGCGACGAGATCCTGGAACTGCTGCAGCTGCTCAACAAGGAACACGGCAAGACCATCATCATGGTGACCCACGATCCGCATGCCGCCGCCCGGGCCGAGCGCACGCTGTTCATGAACAAGGGTGTGCTGGGCGAGGAGCCGGAAGCATGAACGCGCTGACACTCATATTCAGTGCTTATAGACGCCGCAAGGCACGCACCATCTTCACCTTCCTGTCGGTGGTGGTGGCCTTCATGTTGTTCTGCATACTGGCGGCGGTGCGCCAGGGCATGATGGGGCAGGTCAAGATCTCCATCGCCGAACGTCTGGATACCTACAACAAGATCTCACAGGGCACACCGCTACCTTTGAGCTATTACGACAAGCTCACCGCGGTGCCGGGCGTCACGGCCGTGGTCTATTTCACCGGCTATCAGGGATATTTCAAGGATGAGAAGAACAAGTTCCAGGTAGCGGTCACCAACGCTGAGCAACTCTTTAAGGTGTACCAGGAATTCAGCGCCCCGCCGGCGCAGACGCAGGCTTGGATGGCAGACAGGCAGGGCGCGGTCGCCGGCCCGTTGCTGGCGAAGCGTATGGGCTGGAAGATCGGCGACACCATCCCGGTGCAGGGCGGACCGGCGCAAAAAGACGGCAGCAAAACCTGGTATTACCATCTGGTTGGCATCTACCAGACCACGCTGCCCACGTTCTACCAAAATTTCTTCGTCACGCACTATCAGTATTACAACCAGGGCATCGCCGACGTCAAAAATCAGAATGTGGTGGGCCAATACACAGAGCGGATCGACGATCCGCGGCATGCCATGGCCATCTCGAACACAATCGACAAGATGTTCGAGAATGCTACACCCCAGACGTTGACGCAATCGCAGGCGATTGAATCTGTAAGCTTCATGCGCCAGTTTGGCGACGTCACCGCCATGGTGATCTATGTCGGCATCGCGGTGTTCTTCAGCATGCTGCTCATCATCGGCAATACCATGGCGCAATCGGTGCGCGAGCGCACCTCGGAATTTGCCATGTTCCGGGCGCTGGGTTTCACGCGGCCGTGGCTGGTAGGGCTGGTCTTGCAGGAATCCCTGCTACTGATCTGTACCGCGGGTGTCGTGGGTTTGATCCTGGGCTATGTAGCGGCACGCCTGCTGGCGCCCAGTGTCGGCAACGTCCTGCAGACATTCAGCATGACCTGGAGCGCGGCTTGGTTGGGGATTCTCCTGGGCATCATCTTTGGATTATTGGCGGGGTTGGTACCCATGCAGCGCATCACGCGCCTGCGTGTGGCCGACGCCTTGCGGAGGGCATGACATGGCTACTGGTTTACGGCAAACAGTTGCGATTAGCACCTGGAACCTGCGCAGCATGCGCGGCCGTTTACGGCCCTCGGCGGTGGCGGTGGCCGGATTCTTCGGCGTCGTGTTGGTGTTCGTGGCGGTGCTCTCGATCCAGAAAGGCTTTAGCGCGGTGTTCGACAACTCCGGCTCGGATGATGTGGCCATCGTCAGCATGAACAATGGCACATTGGATGGGAATGCATTGCATACTATCGGCCAAGTACCGGGAGTAGCCCAGGGTCCCAACGGTCCGATATTGATGGGAACCTTCTTGACCTCGGCGCAGATCCCCACGCGCAGCAGCGGTCTGCTGGGCACCGTGAATTTCCGCGGAGTGGGGCCGCAGATGCCGGCGGTGTGGAATAAATTCCATATCATCCAGGGTCGCATGTTCAAACCGGGGCTTGACGAGATCATCGTCGGCAAGTCAACGGAACGGTTGTTTCCGGGACTCTCGGTCGGCGATGTTCTCAAGTGGAACCATCACGACTGGAAGGTGGTGGGCATTTTTACCATGAACGGCGGCATCCATGAATCGGAGATCCTGACGGATGCCAACCAGTTGCAGGCGGCTTACAACGCCACCAACAGTTATGCCAATTCCTATGTGCGCCTTACATCCGCAGACGCTTTTGCAGCGTTCAAGAAAGCCGTGGAGCACAATCCCCAGTTGAGCGTCACCGCCGTCCAGGAAGGCGCAAATTTCCGTGATAGCGGTCAGGACTTGAAGACCGTGATCACCCTGATCGGCGGCATCATTACGCTGCTCATGGCCACCGGCGCCATCTTCGGTGCCATCAACATCATGTATTCCAATATCGCCAGCCGCATGGGCGACATCGCTACCCTGCGGGCACTGGGTTTTGCACGCTTCCCCATCCTGAGTGCGGTGATCCTGGAAGGTGTGGTGTTGGGCCTGGCCGGTGGTGGGTTGGCTGCGCTCATCGCGTATCTGATCTTCAATGGCTATCAGGCCAGCACCCTGGGTAACGGCGCGCTCATGGCCTTCAGTTTCCAGGTCACGCCTGGACTGATCATGACTTCCCTGATACTCGCGATCGTCATGGGCTTCATCGGCGGACTGTTTCCCGCCATCCGCGCCGCGCGCCTGACCGTGGCCACGGCTTTGCGGGAGACTTGAACACGGCAAAGGAGACAACGCATGAAACTTCGAATCTCTGTTCTCGTCCTGTTCCCGTTGCTCGTGATCTCCGCATGCTCCCGCAGCGGCACGCCGCAGGTCAATGTGAACTTCAATTACATGTTCAGCAGCGACAATCACGGCTTAAAAGTGGAACAAGGGCGCGTGATCATCACCAACGATCAGGGCCATCAGGCCGTCGTCACGCAGCAGGGCACATTGACGATCGAAGATAAATCCGTCGCGGTACCGCCACAGGTCCGAGACAACCTGGTGCAATACGTACAGACCACACAGCAGCTCAAGCAGCAAGGTATCGAGGTCGCGAAGCATGCCGGTGGATTCGCCATAGGCATATTGAGTGACGTGTTCGGTGGACTGCTCAGCGGTGAGAGCGACAAGGATATCGAACGCAACGCAAATCAAAGCGCCGCGGAATTCAAGAAATCGGTGTTGCCGATCTGCATGAGCGTGCAAAAACTCAAGCAGCTGCAAGATAAGATCGCCACGGATGTGCCAGCCTTCGAGCCCTATGCTGTGATCGAAGACAAGGATTCCAACGATTGCGAGAAAGGCATCAACTCGTCAGAATAGTCCTGCGGCGACTGCCAGTGATTACAGCACTGAGTGAAATTAAACGTTCATCTCGATCAAATGTTCAAGTCCCCTCTCCCTGGATGGGAGAGGGCGAGGGTGAGGGTGGGATATTGCGCAGTAACGCAGAGAGTTATTGCCAAGGCAGACTCAAGTTAGAGCACGAAGACTAGGATCTCGGCCCACTACCTACTTCTTTGCTATATTAGCTACTGTCGAGCTGGGGGTGCCCCTGCAGGGGGCTGAGACAAAACCACCAGCAAAACCGTAGCGAGCGCAGTCATGGCAAGCGCAGTAGGTTTTGCCGTATGGTTTGAACCCTTGGAACCTGAACCTGGCTAACACCGGCGTAGGGAATGCTCCGACGGTGCCACTGTCGACTCATTCCTGCTGCGCTCGGTCCCTGAGGACGAAACATGAGCGCCATCCCTGAAGACTTCATCCGCCGCACCGCGCAACTTTCCGAAGAGGCCACCCGGCCGTATCCCAATTCCCGCAAGCTGTTGGTGGCGGGCTCGCTGCCGGATATCAAGGTCGGCATGCGCGAAGTGCAGCAGTCCGATACTCCGGCACTGCACGGCGCCGAAACCAACCCGCCGATACCTATATATGATACTTCCGGGCCGTACACCGATCCGGCGGCGCACATCGACCTGGTACGCGGGCTGGCGCCGCTGCGTGAGCGCTGGATCGGGGAGCGCGGCGATACCCAGCAATTGAATGATTTCACTTCCGAGTACACCCGCCGCCGGAATAAAGACACCAGGCTCGCCGACATCCGTTTCCCGCAGCCGCCCAAACCGCGCCGCGCCAAGGCTGATGCCAACGTCACCCAGATGCATTACGCCCGCCGCGGCCTGGTCACGCCGGAGATGGAATATATCGCCATCCGCGAGAACCTGCGGCTGGACGAATTGCGCCGCGACGCGCGCTATGCGCAGTTACTTAAGCAACACCGCAGCGAAAGCTTCGGTGCGGCTATTCCCGACATCATCACCCCCGAATTCGTGCGCGACGAAGTGGCCCGCGGCCGCGCCATCATCCCCGCCAACATCAACCATCCGGAACTGGAGCCCATGATCATCGGCCGCAACTTCCGGGTGAAGATCAACACCAACATCGGCAATTCCGCGGTCACCTCCAGCATCGCCGAGGAAGTGGAGAAGATGGTGTGGTCGGCGCGCTGGGGCGGCGACACCCTCATGGACCTGTCCACCGGCAAGAACATCCACGAGACCCGCGAGTGGATCATCCGCAACGCGCCCATGCCCATCGGCACCGTGCCCATCTACCAGGCGCTGGAGAAAGTGGACGGCAAGGCTGAAGAACTCACCTGGGCGATGTTCCGCGATACGCTCATCGAGCAGGCCGAGCAGGGCGTGGATTACTTCACCATCCACGCCGGCGTGCGCCTGCCGTTTGTGCCGCTGACCGCGGAGCGCGTCACCGGCATCGTGTCGCGCGGCGGTTCCATCATGGCCAAATGGTGCCTGTCCCATCATCAGGAGAGTTTCCTCTACGAACACTTCGAGGACATCTGCGAGATCATGCGAGCCTATGACGTGTCGTTCTCCCTGGGAGACGGGTTGCGGCCCGGTTGCATCGCTGACGCCAACGACGCAGCACAGTTCGCGGAACTGAAAACCCTGGGCGAATTGACGCAAGTCGCGTGGCAACACGACTGCCAGGTGATGATCGAAGGTCCGGGGCACGTGCCCATGCAGCTGATAAAGGAGAACATGGATAAGGAACTGGCGGAATGTTACGAAGCGCCGTTCTATACCCTCGGTCCTTTGACCACCGACATCGCGCCCGGCTACGACCACATCACCAGCGCCATCGGCGCTGCCCAGATCGGCTGGTATGGCACTGCCATGCTCTGCTACGTCACGCCCAAGGAACACCTGGGGTTACCGGATAAAGAAGACGTGCGCGACGGCATCATCACCTACAAGATCGCGGCACATGCGGCGGACCTGGCCAAAGGCTTTCCGGGCGCGCAGCTGCGGGACAATGCCTTATCGAAAGCGCGTTTCGAATTCCGTTGGGAAGACCAGTTCAACCTGGGGCTCGATCCCGACAAAGCGCGGGAATTCCACGACGAGACCTTGCCGAAAGATTCCGCCAAGCTTGCGCACTTCTGCTCCATGTGCGGCCCGCACTTCTGTTCCATGAAAATAACCCAGGATGTGCGGGAATATGCGAAGAAGGGGATGCAAGAAAAAGCCAACGAGTTCAAGCAGGGTGGGGCAGAGATTTATAGGAAGGCGTGACTCACGATGAGAGAATTAGATAATCACAGGAATCAGTAGAGCATGTCATCTGTATTCTGAAGACTGAGTCGAGCCGACCGGGAGGCTGCATGAATTTTGGGATTCTGGTTTTTCCTCAAGTCGAAGAACTCGATTTTGCGGGTCCGTGGGAAATGCTCACTATGTGGAGCAAAGTCGCCGGCGGTCCGGAAAATTGCCTCATCGTCAGCGAGACAAAATCACCTGTCACCTGCTCCAAAGGCTTGTCGGTGAATCCGCATGTCTCCTTTGAAGACTGCCCGCGACTCGATTATCTGCTGGTTCCCGGAGGTATAGGCGCGCGACAGCAGGTGAATAACCTGGTATTGACCGATTTCGTTACGGGCCAGGCGCGCCATTGCAAGGCCGTGTTGTCGGTATGCACGGGCGCCTTCATCCTGCATGCCGCCGGGCTGCTGTCAGGAAAGAAAGCCACGACCCATTGGAACTCGCTTGAAAGATTGCGGGCCTTGGGCGACGTGCAGGCTATGGAACAGCGTTTCGTTCGCGACGGCAACATCTGGACATCCGCAGGCATTTCAGCAGGCATGGATCTCATGCTGGCATTCATCGCAGACATTTCCGGCGAAGAGGCGGCCGGGCAAGTGCAATTTCATGCCGAGTATTATCCAGCTACGACCAGGTACGGCGGTTTCGAGAATCGTGAAGAGGCGCCGGCCTATCTCAAGACCAACCGTAAGCGTAGGTGAGCTAACCGTAGCTCACGCCCCAATCCGCGCGAGACGCATGGCACGAGCCTGCTCACGCAGGGTACGGGCCGGGACCGTGCCGTCCGCCAGTTGCTCGACGATGGTTTCGTTGTCGCGAGCGCGCAGGATGCGCAGCGCGGCACCCACGTCGCTGGCCACCTGCGTTAACAACTCGCGCTCGTCGGTGACGTAATGTTCGCTCGGCCGGTTCAGTAAGACCACTGCGCCCCGCAAGTTACCCAACACGATCATGGGGAACACGCAGCCATCATCGCCCAAAGCGCTGCCCACGTCCGGCAGCTCCACCGCGGCGCGCTCGGTGCGTATCGCTACCAGCGCCGCATCATCGATATCCAGGTGCTCAGGAAACACATTCTCGCCCGCCTGCCGCAGCATCTTGTAACCCTGTTTCTCCGCCGAGTAGATGGCGACTGCGGGCGCACGCATGTGCCGCTGGATCTCGCGCGACGCCGCATCCAGCAAGCGCGCGCTGTTTTCCATATGCCCCGCCTGGCGGGCGAAGGTCCTGAGTGCCTTATCCGCCAGGTATTTCCTGCGGAAGAACACCCGCTCGACCACCCGGTCCATGTAGGTGCGCAGCTTGCCGAGCACGATACCGAGGGCCAGTGGGATGACGATCTGCAGCAGCAGGCTGGTGTGTTCACCGAGGGTTACGCGCAGGGCCACGCTGTTCATGGTGGCGACGATGCCCACCACCAGTGCAGTGGTGGCGCCATACACCAGGGTGCGGTCCAGGACCACGGTCACATCCACTACCCGGTGGCGCAGCACCGTGTAGGCGATACCACAGTAACCGATGGCGATGAAGGTGCTCTGCACTGCCAGGGTGGTGACCAGATCCATCACTGAAGTGTTGCTCAAGAAGATCGATACCAGCAGAAACGCGATGCTGAACAGCATCCAGCGCATATGCGGTCTCTGGTCCTGCGTGGCGTGGCTGTAACTAT